>Ga0209702_10008211_pt1 | contig 12289 bp, 14 predicted proteins | sample FRY01_FD_187210 | JGI IMG/M metagenome (GOLD analysis project Ga0209702, IMG submission 187210) | Freshwater microbial communities from Lake Fryxell liftoff mats and glacier meltwater in Antarctica - FRY-01 (SPAdes) (version 2) | ecosystem: Environmental > Aquatic > Freshwater > Ice > Glacier... | reverse complement strand
GGTTGTAGTTAATTTTGCACTCGGGTACATACTTTTTAAAAAGGATAAACGACTGTAAGGAGAGTTTATCCCTTTAATAGTCTTATAACTATTAAGATTATACGAAAAAAACACTACTGTAAATCAGTTAGTTAAGTAGTCATTTTGCAACTTATAGCTACTACTTTTGCAACTTATAGCTACTACTTTTGCAACTTATAGCTACTACTTTTGCAACTTATAGCTACTACTTTTGCAACTTATACCAGCTCTCCGGGCTTAGGGTAGTAGCCCTCATTTAGGTAGAGTATATCTGTAGCTCCGTTATTCTCTACCTTTACTAAGTAGCCTAATTTTATAGCTACAGAGTAAGCCTCCTGGATAATCTTATAAGAGCGTGGTCTATTTCGCTTATACATAGTCTTAGGCATTTTAAGAGCTATAGCTACATCCTCCCAGCTCTTAGTAATCTTAAAGGGTTTAGGCTTTCTGGTTTTACCTCCTCCTTTATTAAATCTCCTTAGTTGTTCATACTGTAGCCTGAGCCAAAGTAAAAGCTCATAGGTATAGCTGGAGGCTCTTTTACCGGTTAATAATTTTACCTCTTCTCTCCAGTTATTAGGTACTAATAGGAAATAATTATTTACCTGGTCTAATAGCGGAGCCGAGGGCTGTATTTCATAGTATTGTAGTAGCCCTGTTTGGTCTCTTACTGTTTTTATTCTTAGTAGAGTTCCTACCTCCATTACCTCCTCTTTTATATAGCCTCCGCTCTTATCCTTTACTGGCTTTCCGTTCTCTGTCTTTGTTCTTACCCAGTAAAAACAAAACTGGTTTGTAGCTAAAAAAGATAAAGCCTCTATTACATCCTGTTTGTCTCCCTGTCTCTGTTTAATTAATTCATAGCCCGAGAGGTCAATTATCTGAGCCTGAGTAAGTTTTAATACTGGTATAGCGTCTATATTCCTGTAGGGAGCGTTCTCTGCTTTTACTAAGGTTTTAGCTGAGGTCTCAGTATCGGAGTAAACCTCTCTAAGAGCTGTAGCCTTGTCTTTTAGCTCATCTCCTTTATAGTTAGTATCTGTAAAAGCCTTTAAAATACCCTCAAATACTTTTGTTTGAGCCTGGTTTAAAACTACTCCGTAGTTAGCTGGTCTATTAGTTAAATTAAGTCCTGTAGCGTGGTTAAAAGCGTCTATTTTTTCATCTGAAAAAAGAGAGAGCTGTCTATTATCTGCGTAAAATTGGCTTATAGCGTGGATAGCTATTTTAGTATGTTTTCTACTCTCCCCTACTACCGGCTTAGGGGCTATTATTTTAAACCTGCTCTTACTCATAAAACAGAGTTTTTAAAATCTTCTATATCCTCCTGAGTAATCTCTGTTTCTATTTCATCATATTTTAATATTTTAAGACTACCGGGCTCTCCACTCTCTCCCCCTGTGAATATATTGTAAATCTGATTAATAGTATCTATTGTTATATCCTCTTCGTTTTTTACCCAGTCTTTATAGGGCTGTAGTGGTAGTTCTTTTGATAGGATATGTTTAAACATTCCAATTAATTCTTTAGCACCTTTAGCGGTCTTATTTACTTCTTCAATGTGAGGGCTTATAAAGTTTAAATAATGCCTCTCTTCTATTTCTATGTATTTCGGGTAGCCTTTCTCCTGGTAAGTTTGCCCTCCCCAGACTTTTGTTTTTTCTAAGGCTAATTTATAAGCAACTTCTCTGCTTTTTTTGTCTGGGTATAAATTAAGTAAATCATTTATTACCTCTGCGTAATCTTCTCTGGCTACCTGGTTTGAAGCAAAAGACAATAAAAAAAAGAAATAAGCCCTAAGCCTCATGTTTTCTATAGATAGCTTGTCCTTAAAGTATAAAAAAACCTTGTTTAGGGTTCTTAGTTTTTCATAATACTCTATATCCTTAGGCTCTTTTATACTACTCCAAAGGAGGTCTCTCTCTTTTTCGGTTAGCATAGGGCTTTTAATGCTTAACCCCTCTTTTTTTACCTCCAGAGTAAAAGTATTTATCTCTACATTAAACAGAGCCATCTCTGTTAGGTAGAGTTTAATTTTCTGCTTAACAGAGCCTTGTTTTAGTATCTGCTCTATCTCTGTTTTTTTCATTTCATTAATCTTTCTATATTCTGTAATCTCTCCTCCAGGTCTGTTATCTCTATCGCTTTTAATACAGAGTTAAGTAAGTAGGTCTCTTTATAAGCCTTAGCCTCTGTAATGGCTCCGGTCTGGTATCTCCTATAAACCCTCAGGAGTAGCCTCTTAATATCCTTAGCCTCTATCTGTTTATCTGTAATCATTGTTTACTCTGTTTAACCGGTAACCTTTTAGCCTACTTTTAGTCTCCTTACCGGCTGTATATTGGTAAGCTCCTCCAGTATCTCTCTATCCTGTCTCTCCTCTATAATCTCCTGAGAGGTTTTATAGATAGGCTCTACTATCTCCTCTTTTACCTGACTGTTATACTTTAGTAGTAAATCCAGTAGCTTATCTGTAGGCACGTCTGAGAGGTCTCTCCGCTCTATCTCCTCTTTAATCTTAGTAAGCATAGCTCCAAAAGTCTGGAGGCGGTTCTCTTTTAGTAGATAGTAGCTCTCATAAAGAGCCTCCAGCTCCAGGGCTTTAAGGTTTGCTATCTCATCCTGTAGCTCCTTACTCCAGTCTATTAGCGTCTGTTTAGCTTTACCCAGCTCCTTAGCTATCTTATCAAAACTCCAGCCCTTAGCCCTTAGCTCTATAAATCTCTCTTTAGTATCTATTAGCTCCATTATTTAATATTTGTTTTCTACTTCTGTAATGTAATGTTTATAGCACTTCAATTATAGAACACTATCTATAAGCTCCGCTCCTTTGGTCTTTAATGTTAAACTATCTACTACTCCCTCCGCTGGTATCTGGTAAGCCCTTAGCTCCTCTTTTGATATTATACCTAAGTCCGCTTCTTTATGGTGGTTAGGGCAAAGGAGTATTAAATTACTTAGGCTCTCATCTCCTCCGTTACTTACTGGCTCTATGTGGTGTATCTCGCACCCAAAGGAGTAAAAAGTATTACCTCTTATAGTTAGTAGCTCATCTGTAGCTTTCCAGTTACAAATAGCACAACTACCAGAGTAAAGAGTTATTACCTTATGCTTAATCATTCCTATAGTGTAGCCTCTCCTACTAATTTTAATAGAGCTTACTTTAGCCTCTCTGGTTCTACTACATCTCTCGCACCTCTTTACATTGTTTGAGGTCTTATAGCTTATATCCGTATTACAGTCTATACAGTTTCTCATCCGTTACTCTCTTTTAAAAACTCTTTTAGGTTTCCCTCTGTAATGAGTATAGGTCTCCCTATCCTCTGGCTCTTTATCCTACCTTGTTTTATCCAGGCTCTTATAGTCTGAGGAGTTACCCTAAGAGCTGTAGCGGTCTCTGGTATGGTATAGAATTTTATACCCTCTATTACTGTAGCCATAGCTTTATTTAGACTAAAAATCTGTTTTACTTTGTGAATTATAAAACTGCAAAAAGTTTGCTTTTACGTAATCAATACCAAACAATTTAATAGCTACTTCATATAGTAGCCTCTCTTTTTGTTGGTTTATCAATTCATTATTTTTAAATTCCATATAGCCCTGGGCTTCAAGTTCGTTTTCGGTTGGTTTTTTCATTGTATTACTTTTTGGGTATTGGTTTAATATCTCCGTTGTTTTTCTCATACTTAGCTATAGTCTCCGCTAAAGAGGTATTAATTACGTCCTTAATTAAAACTCTATCCCAGTAGGCTATAGCTTTAAGTTTCTCCAGTAGCTCCTCATTTATTATAAACGTGGCTCTGGTTTCATTCTCTTTAGTTCCCTCCTGAGAGCTTTTAGTAATCTCCTTAGTCTGGGTTACCGGTCTACCTCTTTTAGGTTTGTCTGGCTGGTCTCCCAGTAGAGAGCTTAGCCCTCCTGTAAAATTCTTTTTACTCATATCTGTAAATTTAGTGTTTATATTGTTTACTTAGTAATTACTGTTTACTTTATATCAAAAAGTACTATTTTATCAATAACAAAATATATGATTGTGTCGTCGTTTGTTCTTCTTGCTATAAACAAGTCCTCTCCTACAGCCATAACTTCATAAATATCATCTGGAAACTCCTCATCTGGGTCCATAATTGAAATATTGCCATCCCCACCATAAACCAGTATTGTCTTTCCAATTAATGAGCGTAAAACTTCTTTTATCGTTTGCATTTTAGTTGGTTTTAGTTTTTAATATCTCCCTACAGAGAGCTAAGTAGTCCTCCGCTCCATAGCTTTTAGGGTTATATCTGAATATATCTAAGCCCTGAGCTGGAGCCTCTGCTAAGGCTATATTATCTCTTATCTTAGTATTAAATACCGCATCCTTAAAATGAGCTTCTATAGTAGCTACTACATTCCTGTTTAATACTTTCCTACTATCGTACTGGGTTATAAATACTCCTCCTACTTTAAGCTCTTTATTAAGCCTCTTCTTAATCTTCTCTATTACCTCCATTAGCTTAGTTAATCCCTGTAGAGCTAAATACTGAGCCTGTAGCGGTATAAATACCGCATCTGAGGCGGTAAAAGCGTTTATAGTAAGTAAGCCCAGAGAGGGAGGGCTGTCTATAATAATGTAGTCATAGTAGGCTCTAAGAGGAGCTAATAATTCTTTTAGGATATACTCCCTCCCAGCCTCTCCGCTTAATTCTATCTCCGCTCCTGAGAGGTCTAAAGTAGAGGGTATTACATCCAGCCCCTGTAGTATGGCTATAGGCTCGGGCTTATACTCTCCTTTAATAGCTCCGTAAATATTCCGCTCCTGGTCTATTAGTCCTAAACTCTGGCTAAGGTTAGCCTGAGCGTCCAGGTCTATAAGTAATACTTTTTTACCCAGCTTATTTAAACCGGCTCCTATATTAATAGCGGAGGTGGTTTTACCTACTCCTCCTTTATGGTTGCTTATGCTAATTACTTTACTCATATTACCCTGTTTATTTTGTTTATCCAAAATAGCTACTACCAGAGCTACTACTGTTTTTTATCTTTCCGGTATTACCCTTATAAGAAAGTATCTCCTCCAGCCCTACCCTCCCTCCTCTATTTTTTAGGATAGTAGTATATAGCGTATCTGGAGTAGAGGCTCCCATAGTGTTAATCTGGTTTAATTCCGCATCCGTAATAGCTAAGGGCTTAAAATTGTTATTCCAAAATCCTACTATAAGGTTAGCTATCCGCTCTATGTCTCCAGCCTCTCCTATTTTTGTAGCGTGTAGCCTGAGCTGGTTTACTACCTCCCTGTTAAACTGGGCTCCCAGGATTATAGGTAAGCCGGTCTCTACTGCTAAATCTTTTAAGTCTAAACATATTTGTTTAAGCTCCTCCTGTCTGGAGTTGTATTTATTTTTGCCTCCTTGTCCTTTATGGAGGAGTTGCATATAATCTATAAATATGGCTCCTGGCTTAGCGTTTTTATGGAGGTATCTAATAGCCTCTATTAGCGTATCTGAGCTATAGCTACAGTAGTGAATATTTAGCCTCCTGGTATCTATTAGCTCTTTAAAAAACTTATCCTTAGTAGTGGTAAAATTCTCTGTACTCTGTCTGTTTATGTAATCTGTAGAGCCTGTAGTAAAATAGCTCTTTAGCGTCCTCCTGTTATTAGAGCTTATCTCCTCATCCAGGTAAGTATTTAGGGTATTAATTAAAACAGTATCTCCGTCCTCCTCATAGCTGAATAAATAAGCCTCTTTATCTGGGTAAGCCTGGGCTACATTTAAGGCTAAGTTTATTAAAAACGTGGTTTTACCATGCGAAGTAGGAGCGGTAAAAATACTAATAGCTCCAGCCGGTAATAGTAGCTCCTCCCCCCCTATAGTGTAGCCTGAGTTTAGGCTGTCTGGTTTGTTTGCCTGTCTCTGTTTTAGCTCATCCTCTTTTATAGGGAGTAGTAGGCTATTAAACTCTGTAGCCTTATCCTGTAGCCTTATCTCTTTTACCTTGCTATCCAGTAGCCCCAGAGCCTCATCTACCTCTCCTTTATCCTGTAGCTGAGTAGCCTCTAAAAGGAGCTTTTTAAAGTCTTTAGCCTGAGCCTCTTTATCCCTGGTAGAGGTTAATCTATCTACAGTAGTGGATAAGCTCTCCTCTGATATACCCAGCTCTTTAATAGCGTCTAAGCCTATAAACTCTTTTAAAAATATATCCTTATCTACCGGCTGGAGCTTAATAGAGGTTACTACTATCTCATCCAGTAGGCTGTCTATCTGTCTATCTGTAAGCCCTCCTTTGTCATCCTGTAGCGTTCCATACTTTTTAAAAATAGCGTTTAGCTTATACCTGTAGCTCCGCATCTCTATACCTCCCTCTACTACATAGGCTCTTTTTTCTGTCTCATCTATTAGCTCCAGGGCTTTTAATACCTCATATTGAGCCCCTGAGCCCGGAGAGGTTATTACTACCTCATCTCCTATAGCGGTCTGTATGTCCTCTATTTTTAAGCTCTCTCCCGGAGAGGATATTACAGAGCTTTTTTTGTTTACTTTGTTTACTATCTCTACTTTTATTAGCTCTGTTTTTACCTGAGTAGGCTTTATATCCTCCGCTTTATAAGGCTCTCCATAGCCCAGCTCTAAGAGCCTCCTATAGGTTAGCTTACTATCCTCTTTACATTCCAGTAAACTAAATACCTGAGAGGAGCTGTAGCCCCTATCTGGGTTAAACTCTGTAGAGGAGCTAAATACTCTTAATACCCTTAACCCTGTATGAAAATTACCAGAGGTTTTACTGTCTGTTTGTCCTGGTCTTAGTAGGTTTATTCTTTGCCCTTGCTGGTTTATTACTTTCCAGCCCTTACTCTCCAGTAGAGTTATTACGTCTCCTCTCTGGTTATAATCCTCATAGGGAGTAAGCCCTGTAGGGTTATAAGTAGTAGCTGAGGTAGTAGCTTTTACTTTAGTCTCCTCCTCTGGTATTTCGTTAAAACTTTTACCTATACTAAATATAATCTCTCTCTCCTCTGGAGTTATGGTAGGTATATTACCAGGCTCTCCCTGTATGTAGGTATATTTAGGAGTAGGAGGAGCTATTACATAACCCCCCTCTCCTCTGGTCTCTATTAATACCTCTCTGTTAAGTTTAGTAGATAGTTTAAGGTTACCGGCTATAGAGCTACATCTGTAGTAAATATGGTAGCCTCCGCTCTTAGTCTGAGCTATTACCAGCCTACTATAAAGCTCTGGTAGGTTATCCTCTAATAAGCCTCTAAGCTCATCCCAGAGAGAGCCTGTAGTATCGTGTTTAGTATCTACGTCTATTACCTCCAGCCCTCCGCTAATAGCTCCGCAAACAATAGCTAAGCCCTTTACATTGGCTCCGTTAAATAAGCTATCTACCTCCTCCTCTTTTATCCTGGAGGTCTGGTAAGGTTTCCAGGAGGTTAGGGCTGGTAGCTTATCCTCTTTAGTAGGTATTACAGAGAGCTGAGCTTTTAAATACTCTTTAGCCTTGTCTATTAAACTCATATTACTTTGTTTATTGTGTTTACTGTTATTACTTAAAAAGGAGTAGAGCCTGTTAAATAGTAGGTATCTCCTGGAGTAAGCTCTATAGCTCCAGCCTGTAGTATTAAATTAAAGCCTCTCTCCGCTCTCTCCTGGCTTACATTGGTAGCCTCTTTTATCCTGGCTATTATATCCTCCTTACTGTAGCTATTCTCTCCCTTTATAATATTACCGGCTAAGGCTCTGAGTTTAGAGCCATCTACCTCCTGGGCTTTTATCTCTGTTTTTTGATGCGGTTTATACTCCCTTACCTCTACTTTGTTTATTCTGTTTCCTGTCTTAATACTTACCGGGTCTAAGCGTTCTACCAGCTCCTCTAAAAGAGGATTAATAGCTACTAATTTACTATAAGCTATCTCCTCATCTGTAGGAGGTCTCTCTACCAGGATAGGAGTAATAGGCTCTACTTTTAGCTCTGGAGCCGGTAGCTTTACCTTTCCCAGAGAGAGCCTTTTTACTTTGGTTATATCTATAGAGAGTAAGCTCATTAATATAAACTATCTATTAAAGCCTCTCCTGAGTTCTGGAGCCTCCGCTCCTCATTTAGCGTAGCTGTATAAATCTGAGTAGTAGCTGGGCTACTATGTCTTAAAGTAAATTGAGCGGTCTCTATAGAGCCTCCAGCCCTTAGAATATTTACGGCTGTAGTATGTCTCAGGCTGTGAGCTGTAAAAGCTCTCTCATCCAGTCCTATAGCTTTTAATCCCTCCTTAGCTATGTAGCTTATTGTCCTGGTAGATAATCTATCTCCTTTGGAGTTATTAGAGGTAGAGGTAAACAAAGGCTCTATAGGGCTTATATTGCCTCTGGTAGCTAAATAATCCGCTATAGGCTGGTAGCTTTTATCTGTAAGTAATACAAAATTATCTTTCTCATCTCTCCCTTTACCCTGTATTAATAGTACTCTCTGAGAGCCTTTAAATACTATATCCTCTACTGAGGCTCTTATTACCTCTATGGTCCTTAATCCAGTTCTAAGGAGGAGGCTAATTATAGCGTAATTTCTGGAGGCTGTAGCCTGGTAGTAATTTAGTAGGGCTGTAGCCTGAGCCGGGAGGAGAGGCTGTTTTTTAAATTGCTGTTTACGTTTAGGAGCTTTTATCCCTTTGGCTACATTAGGGTAGAATTTATTAGCCTCTGTAAATTCGTAAAAGCGTCTTACTGAGGTAATATAAGAGCCTACGGTTAGGCTACTCATCCCAGAGGCTAATAGCTCCTCCTTATATTCTATGAGCTGAGGTCTGGCTATCTCTGAGAGGAGGTAGGCTTTTTTAGTTACCCAGTTAAAATACTGTTTTAGCGTTCTCCTATAAAGTAGTTTAGAGCTTTGCTTTACATCCTGAGAGTTTATAAAGCTATCTACCAGCTCCTCTATCCTGTAAGGGCTTACTGTAGTTATCTCCTGAGCTGTTTTTACTATATTCATACCTAAGTAATTTACTGTTTACTATTGTAAATATAATGTTTATTATTATACTTACAATACTTACCAGTATTTTTTTTATTACTTAGTAAACAGTTAATTAGTTTTCAAGAGGAGGCTCTTAGGTTGTAGTTAATTTTGCACTCAGGTACATACTTTTTAAAAAGGATAAACGACTGTAAGGAGAGTTTATCCCTCTTAGAGTATCTTAGATACTCTTTTAATATCTTCTGTTTTTTTTGCTCTTAGTTAAAGCCCTATAAATCAAGCCATAAAGAGCTGTTTACTCTGTTTACTATTGCACTCAGGTACGTAATCATTGCACTCAGGTACGTAATCATTGCACTCAGGTACGTAAAAAGCTCTGAAAATTGCACTCAGGTACGTAGCTACTCCCAGTCTTTATTTATTGTAAATATTACTTTAGGCTCTCCGGTAGCTCCAGTTTTTATTTCGTAGCTATTTAAAATACCTAAGGTTTTTACTGTCTCTATGGCTTTCTCTGTATATTCTTTTACCTTAGTTTTTCTACTCTCTCTCATCCATTTTTCCGCTAACATCCAGTAGAGCCTATCTAACATAATAGGAGGGCTATAGTGTTTTAAGGCTTTCTCTTTTATAAGGTAGTCTCTAAGCCTTAAAGTAATCTCTGATAGGTTATGAGAGCCATAGGCTATAATAGTTCTTTTATTTATGTCATTAGGATAGAGTATAAATTTACTGTCTATCTGTCTCCTGAAAATAGGGTTTAATAGTATTACTGTTTCCTCTAATTTACTTAGCTCTATATCCTCTTTGTTAAATTCCGTTTGGCTTATTTTTACTATGTGGATGAGTTTTTTAAATTCCTCTATTTTTCTCTCTACTCTACCTCCTCCTTTGGTTTTGGTAGTTTCTACATAGCTTAATAAAAACTTTCTCTCATCCAGTCCTGTAAGTATCTGTTTTACATTATCTATATCTTTACCTCCTACGTACTCTCCTCCTTTATATTCCTTAGTAAGCTCATAAAGAGTAAAAGCTAAAATAGGAGCCGGAGTTTTATCTCCTCCATACTGTGTCAGTCTTAAGCCTTTATTACCAGAGTAGTAATCCTTTTTTTTAGCGTCAAGGGTCTGGCTGTTTTCGTGTAATAGTTTACATAAACAGTCTATTACTTTAGTCTCTGAGGGAGAGAGTTTAATACCCTCTACTATCTCTGTAATTTCTACTCCTCCTACTGTCTCTATAGCTTTTTTAGTACTATCCTCTAAAGTATCAAAAAGAGAGGGCTGTCTGTTACTATCTTTAGGGTAATTATATTTTAACATCTGGTCTGTTAAATGTCCAGAGCGTTTAAAATTACCTTTTTTCTCTCCCTCCCCTACTACCGGCTTAGGGGCTATTATTTTAAACCTGCTCTTACTCATAAAACAGAGTTTTTAAAATCTTCTATATCCTCCTGAGTAATCTCTGTTTCTATTTCATCATATTTTAATATTTTAAGACTACCGGGCTCTCCACTCTCTCCCCCTGTGAATATATTGTAAATCTGATTAATAGTATCTATTGTTATATCCTCTTCGTTTTTTACCCAGTCTTTATAGGGCTGTAGTGGTAGTTCTTTTGATAGGATATGTTTAAACATTCCAATTAATTCTTTAGCACCTTTAGCGGTCTTATTTACTTCTTCAATGTGAGGGCTTATAAAGTTTAAATAATGCCTCTCTTCTATTTCTATGTATTTCGGGTAGCCTTTCTCCTGGTAAGTTTGCCCTCCCCAGACTTTTGTTTTTTCTAAGGCTAATTTATAAGCAACTTCTCTGCTTTTTTTGTCTGGGTATAAATTAAGTAAATCATTTATTACCTCTGCGTAATCTTCTCTGGCTACCTGGTTTGAAGCAAAAGACAATAAAAAAAAGAAATAAGCCCTAAGCCTCATGTTTTCTATAGATAGCTTGTCCTTAAAGTATAAAAAAACCTTGTTTAGGGTTCTTAGTTTTTCATAATACTCTATATCCTTAGGCTCTTTTATACTACTCCAAAGGAGGTCTCTCTCTTTTTCGGTTAGCATAGGGCTTTTAATGCTTAACCCCTCTTTTTTTACCTCCAGAGTAAAAGTATTTATCTCTACATTAAACAGAGCCATCTCTGTTAGGTAGAGTTTAATTTTCTGCTTAACAGAGCCTTGTTTTAGTATCTGCTCTATCTCTGTTTTTTTCATTTCATTAATCTTTCTATATTCTGTAATCTCTCCTCCAGGTCTGTTATCTCTATCGCTTTTAATACAGAGTTAAGTAAGTAGGTCTCTTTATAAGCCTTAGCCTCTGTAATGGCTCCGGTCTGGTATCTCCTATAAACCCTCAGGAGTAGCCTCTTAATATCCTTAGCCTCTATCTGTTTATCTGTAATCATTGTTTACTCTGTTTAACCGGTAACCTTTTAGCCTACTTTTAGTCTCCTTACCGGCTGTATATTGGTAAGCTCCTCCAGTATCTCTCTATCCTGTCTCTCCTCTATAATCTCCTGAGAGGTTTTATAGATAGGCTCTACTATCTCCTCTTTTACCTGACTGTTATACTTTAGTAGTAAATCCAGTAGCTTATCTGTAGGCACGTCTGAGAGGTCTCTCCGCTCTATCTCCTCTTTAATCTTAGTAAGCATAGCTCCAAAAGTCTGGAGGCGGTTCTCTTTTAGTAGATAGTAGCTCTCATAAAGAGCCTCCAGCTCCAGGGCTTTAAGGTTTGCTATCTCATCCTGTAGCTCCTTACTCCAGTCTATTAGCGTCTGTTTAGCTTTACCCAGCTCCTTAGCTATCTTATCAAAACTCCAGCCCTTAGCCCTTAGCTCTATAAATCTCTCTTTAGTATCTATTAGCTCCATTATTTAATATTTGTTTTCTACTTCTGTAATGTAATGTTTATAGCACTTCAATTATAGAACACTATCTATAAGCTCCGCTCCTTTGGTCTTTAATGTTAAACTATCTACTACTCCCTCCGCTGGTATCTGGTAAGCCCTTAGCTCCTCTTTTGATATTATACCTAAGTCCGCTTCTTTATGGTGGTTAGGGCAAAGGAGTATTAAATTACTTAGGCTCTCATCTCCTCCGTTACTTACTGGCTCTATGTGGTGTATCTCGCACCCAAAGGAGTAAAAAGTATTACCTCTTATAGTTAGTAGCTCATCTGTAGCTTTCCAGTTACAAATAGCACAACTACCAGAGTAAAGAGTTATTACCTTATGCTTAATCATTCCTATAGTGTAGCCTCTCCTACTAATTTTAATAGAGCTTACTTTAGCCTCTCTGGTTCTACTACATCTCTCG
>Ga0209702_10008205_pt1 | contig 12294 bp, 11 predicted proteins | sample FRY01_FD_187210 | JGI IMG/M metagenome (GOLD analysis project Ga0209702, IMG submission 187210) | Freshwater microbial communities from Lake Fryxell liftoff mats and glacier meltwater in Antarctica - FRY-01 (SPAdes) (version 2) | ecosystem: Environmental > Aquatic > Freshwater > Ice > Glacier... | reverse complement strand
GAGCGGTTTTCCATTTCCTGAATCCCGGGAAACCAACCTGAAGATTTCCTCTTAGCCGATCGCCTTTCCAGTTTCCACCTACCGAATCAGCCGTGATAAACGGATTTCCGTCATATGGCCTGGCAACATTTGAATATTTGATGCTATCGCGTCGGAGTTTTAAATAATTAAACCCGCCATAAAACGTCCAGCCTTTGAGGCGGCTGAACCCTTCTCCACCAAATCCTGTCAGCTGCTCTTTATTAGGTTCCTGAGGTCTTCTAAAATCCCCCTCTTTCAATTCATAGATTAAACCGCCACGGGTAAACTGGGGTATTTTTACATCGTTAATCCATGCAGGATTTTTGGATATGTTCCAGTTAATGTTTGTTAATTTCTCCCTGAAAAGTAGGAGGGAATCCGGATTATTCTGCGCCATTACCGGCATATCTCCGGCAATGGCAAACAGAAAAACTAATACGTATAAAACCCTTTTTTTATACATCTGTGTATATTAAAATGCTTTTGGACTTGGTTTGGTTAACCGTTCAAAGTCGTTTGCACTGTTATTTGTATCCTGCAAAACTCTTCTCCCATTGATTGTGGTTCTTGTTTTTCTGCGGAAACTTTCGGAAGTATAGGTATCGGATGCAAATACAAATCCCGCATCCAATGCAACTGGAATCCGTTTAAAGCTTGTGCTTCCGGCATCTTTTAAGGCCTCAAAAGCGTCTATTACGATAGTGTTTGGTATCTTAATATATTCTCTAGTACTGGTACTTCCCGGCACAGTCAGCCTCTCAAGTTTTGAGAAATCATCGGTTCTAAAAATGACTAATCCCGGACCAAAAACAGTTATTAACCAGTCAAAGCCTCCAGTGAAGTAGACCTTTTCAAGATTAGGTACACCCGGTGCATCTGCATCTCGGTTATCCGGGCGTTCATTATAGGTTTCCCAATCTGCTTTTGACAGGTCTACCGGACTATTAGGATTCAATGTAGCCTCTTTGTGGTTTACGCCATCCTGAGCAATGACTATGCTGGTGCCCGGGTTCAGAGGAAATTGTTTTCCGGTTCCCGGGATGCGCCATACATTTGATGCGTAAGAGTTGTCAGCATCTGTTCTGAAAGGGCTAGGCAAGGATGTTGTATTGATCAGTCCGGAATTACCAAAGATATCTGCAATACAAAGCCCATCAAGGAAAATTACATCCGTGGAATTATTGTATATCTCTACAAACTGATCAGAAAAATAGGTTCCTCCCGATGGTGTTCGGGATCCGGTAAAATAAACCTCTTTGATTAGTAAGTTTCCTGCGGCAGATCCGGATAATTTGAGCTCAATAGTAGATCCGCCCACTGGGCTAACTACAACATCTGTCTTTGAGGCGTTTAAAGTGATAGCCTGTGAAATTCCGGTTAAATTCTGGGCTTCGGGACCATTTAGAGCCTTGGTAACCGTAACATCATAAGTGCCTGGTATAACATCCTGAAAAACAGCAATTCCTGAACTGCTAGTAGATGCGCTGAATACACTTCCAATGGACTTGCTGGTCAGTTTTACCTCAGCATTTGCAACATTTTGCTCACTATAATTATCTGGGTACATAACTTTTACCTGCACTGTGGCAGTTTGTACAGTATTGTCCCTTTTTTTACAAGCCCAGTTAAGAGAGCTGTATACCATGATAAGCAATAAGATTTTTGTGGTTGTTTTCATAATTTTTAATTGTTTTTATTTATAAAGTGATGGTGAATTCTGCTCCGAAAAAGAGATTTTGATTGCGTTTAACATAGGTTTGGCTAATGGTATTGAAATATCTACCCTGGTCTCCGGGTACATTGTTTACATAAAATGCTAGGCTGCTTTTATTTCTGAACTCTTTTGTTAGTCTCAAATTCAATAACCATAATGCGGGGGCTAAGTCCTGATTTTGAAGTGTTGTATTGAGTGCTCTTTTAAGGTCCTTGTACTGATTTTGTTGGGCCTCGTCTTCTGTTAAATAAACAATTTTGCCCATTCGGTCTACGAACCCTATTGGAAAAGGGCTGAGATCTAAATTTCTATTGCTGTTTGTCCAGACGGTTTGAACCAAACCTGATATTAAGAAGCGGAGCTGTGGGATTCTAGTATCAAAGCGAAGGCTGGTATTAAATCGTTGCCCCTCATTTCCAAATCCTGATTTGAAAATTGGAATACGGGAGGGTATCACATTACTGAATACAGCCCGATTTGCATCAACCGCTTCACCATTATCGTAGGAAATGGTTTTTATAAATGCCCCTGTGAAATTAAAGGAAGTATTAATACTTGTAAGGCGTGGCGTGTCGAACTGAAATTCAACGCCTGTGTTTTCAATTCTGCGGTTATTTGCCGTTTTATCGTATGCAGCATAGAACTGATCAACTCTCAAAGGAATGGGATCAAGTACAGGAGGCTTTCCAACAGGAAGTTGCAGTGGCTGGTACTTGATTACACCCACAGCCGCAACTTCTCGGTTTGTACCGTATACGCCCCGGTTTAGTTCTTTAAACGCGGTGATATAGCCAAAAAACCCCGCGAATTCATAGTCTAGTCCTGTTTCAAACTTTCTTGAGGTGAAAGATTTAAGGTTTTCATTATTGGTATCAAATACCATGGTTGTGATCATTACTAACCTTTCTGCAGGGTTGGTAGCATAGTAATTGAAATTGACCAGATCAAAATATCGGTTACCCGGATAGATGTATGATAATGTAGGCGCTTTAGAGGTCAGGCCATAACCTGCCTTAACCCTCAGGTTTTTAAAAGTTTCAACAGCAAGATTGATTCGAGGCGCTAAAACATTGCCAAACTTACCTTTCAGAGGATTGATTGGTTGTATATTATCAAGTCTCAAGCCCGTGTGGAGATTGATCTCTCTATTTAACAGATTGATGGCAAATTTGTTCTCAGCATAATAGCTCAGTTGTTTTAAGGCCGGTATATCCGAATAGGTTCTAGGCCTGTCGCCGGCACTATAATTCTGTCGCGGTGGTCTTGTTGGATCGAAGATTCGTCCAGTACCATTATTGCCATCATGCCGAAATTCTGTGCCCAGTATTAGTTGATTGGATACATTATTTGTCTCCTGAAATGATGCCGAAGTTCTGAATATTGTTCCTTCCAGTCTAGCATATACTGAAAGTGGTTTACCTGATGTATTTACTATACTTAAATATTCACTTTCTCCGTATCTGCCCACTTGAGTGATGTTTGTTGTGGCATCACTTACCGGGAAAAGATCCCGAGTAACGAGTTCCTGCAGATAACTATCTTGGTCTGTATAGCTTAGCCCGAAGTCATAATTTAAGGATGAAAAAAGAGAGTTGTTCGTATTGAAGTTGCCATTACTGCTGAAACGGAATCCCTGGTCGCGGCTAAATATTTTACGTTGATAGCGAAGATCATCGGGGTCTTGTTTGTTTTCATCGAGCGTGCTGAATAGGGCAATGCGTGCTGTGGTAAACAGTTTATTGTTTTTCAACCACGGTTTAGACCAGGTGAATTGAGAAGTAATTCGTGTAAACTGAGAGAGCGTATTTCTTGGATCATCTTGTGAAATGGTAAGATCATTATCAACGGAAAGTATACTGTTTCCCTTCATTTTGACCCCAAACCCGGCATTTTGCTCTATAAGATTTGGATTTAAACGGGTTGTGAACTGCGGTTTGAATGCACCCGCCCTTGTGGTAACAAGAATCGCCCCGGAGGTAAGATCACCATAACGGGCAGATGGAACACCGCGTATAACCTCAATGGTCTCAATTTGATCTGCAGGGATTTGTCTCAGGTCATTACCTCTTCCTGCAACAGATGAGAATGCTGGAAGAGCACCCGGAGGCGAGTTTAGTATGGTTACATTGCTTTGCATATTGGCATTGTTGGAAAGTGGGATACCATCCAGGAGTACTGCTGTTCCCAAGGCATTGGCTCTTGATGCATCTGAATTGCTTGGAACTTGCCGCAGGTTTATCTGTTGTGCGGAAGAGAGATCGGGATTCACCGCCAGTTGCCCGGGTATAAGCTGAAGCGCATCTGCCAGACTTACAGGTTGTGTATGTTTTATAGCCGTCCTGCCAATAACTGATGAAGAGCCAGTTTTTCTTTGCTGGGCAACAACTGAGACTTCGTTCATAGCTAATGATAATATCTCCATATATATTACTAGAGAGGTGTCATTCGATGAAACAAGCGTTTTCTGGATTACTTTACGACCCAAAAAGGAAAAATTTAGGATTATTTTTCCTGGAGCCTGTCCCTGAAGGGTAAACTCACCCTTCGCTCCGCTAAGCGCGTAGTAATTTGACTGTGCTGATTGGATAAAAACACCTTCAATCGGCGTTTTGTCTTCACTTTTTAGAATAAGCCCCTTTACGGTTATTTTCCGTTGCTGTGATAAACTGCGTGGCAATTCGAAAAATAAAAAAAACAGAATCAGGAAAGTTAAAACAGATGATCGGGTCATTACTTTTTTAATATAATTCCGGAAACAAGGAAATAAATTTTTGTTGATGTGAAAAGATGTCTGGCTGATTGATCCGGGCCATTTGCCGACAAATGTTACAAGGCAAGCGGATCAAAATCCCTATGCCAGTGTGTGCCGGTTTATTGCTAGAAAAATCAGGCGTACAAATTCGCCTTAAATACTAAAAGGTTTGTCTTGAAAAGACATTTGAAAGGATTGATTAGATAGCGGGAGGTCCCTTATTGGTAAATCCCGGAAGGGATAAATCAGGTACGCGGCTTAAATTGAATATAACTGCATTTTCAACTTCCTGACTGATAAATACAAAAGCATTATCAGGAGCATAATTAAGTTGATTGCTTTGCGTATCTGACAGATAATAGCAAATAGAACATGACGAATAATCTAAATCAATAGTCGATTGATCGTTTTGATAAGATTTTGGCCTACTCTGACTGTGATTGTGAAATGCCTGGACGACCTGAACCAAAAGAATTACAAACATCAATGCAGATGAGATAATTCTCAGCAATTTCGTTGACTGTAAAGAATGGTTAATGGTATTTTTCACAATTGCACCAAAGTTGCATAAACTTTTTATAAAATCAAACGATTTTTTTATCTGGAGAAATTGTATTTCTTACATTCTTTCAATTATCTGGGCTCTCTGCCTATCTTTGCATCATGCGATTTGATATCATCACCGTTTTACCGGCTTTGCTCGAAAGTCCCTTTGCTCATTCGATCCTACAGCGGGCCCAAAGCAAAGGCCTTGCCGAGATCGTGGTTCATAACCTGAGGGATTATTCAAGCAATAAACAAAAGTCGGTTGACGATTACCAGTATGGGGGCGGCAGCGGAATGGTGATGAGTATTGAGCCCTTTGCTAATTGCATTGAAAAGCTAAGAACAGAGCGCAATTATGACGAGATCATTTTTATGAGTCCGGATGGTGAGACCCTTAATCAAAGCATGGCGAATGAACTTACCGATAAAAAAAATATAATCATTTTGGCTGGTCATTATAAGGGAATCGACCAAAGAATCAGAGATATTTTTGTCACCAGGGAAATCTCAATCGGAGATTATGTGCTTTCTGGAGGTGAATTGCCTGCTGCCGTTTTAGTTGATAGTATTGTGAGATTGTTGCCCGGAGTATTGAATGATGAAACCTCGGCTTTATCTGATTCCTTTCAAGGGGAACTACTTGATGCGCCGGTTTATACTCGTCCGGCCGATTGGCAGGGGCATAAGGTGCCAGATATTCTATTAAGCGGACATGAGGCTGCCATTAATGAGTGGAGGCATGAGCAGGCGCTTGAGCGTACTAAAAAGCGCCGCCCGGATTTGCTGGAATAAATTGTACCTGTTTTCTGTTTGAAAGGTGCTGTCAGATAAATATAAATGGAAAAATATCAGAACAAACTTTTTTAAGTAAAAAATTTTTCCTAATATTGCACTCCGATTTTTACGGGCTAAAAATCGAATTAAGAGCTTAAAATCATGGATTTAGTAAAATTTGTTGAAGAGCAGGCAGCAGTTAAAAAGCAAGTTCCTGCATTCAAAGCCGGTGATACCATTAGTGTTCACTATAAAATTCGCGAAGGAAATAAAGAACGTATCCAAATCTATCAGGGTGTGGTTATCCAGCGTAATAGTGTGGGTGTGAATGAGACTTTTACCGTACGTAAAATGTCAAATGGAGTGGGTGTAGAGCGTATCTTCCCTGTTAATTCTCCTAACATCGATAAGATTGACGTAAACAGTCATGGAAAAGTTCGCAGAGCGAAATTGTTTTACCTACGTGAATTAACCGGTAAGGCTGCTCGTATCAAGTCTAAAAGAGTGTAATTTTTTTATAGGTTTATTGCCTCCCGGATCATCTCTGGGAGGCTTTTTTGTTTTCAAGCCTTTCCTAGTTGGCGATCTGGTCATAATTGATAAGTATGAAGGTACAGTTGAGAAGGTTGGTTTCAGAAGCACAGTGATTCGTACTTTGGACAAAACCTTGGCGATTCTTCTTTGAATATACAGGTACTCTATTTTATTGAGATCGTTGATTACAATGAGTATATGCGTATTCGTCAGGATCTAAATTATAAGATCATGGGTATTGTAATGGATAATGGTGCTGGTTTTGCATTCCCATCACAAACCGTTATCCACGAATATGTGGGGGAAAAATCTGCGGATGGTAGTCATCTTGTTTAATAAAGGCACAACAGCAGGTTTCCCCAAAATAGAAGCCTTATCAAAACAGCAAAAAAACATCCTAAACTCTAATAAAATATCATTCTATTGAACTCACGTTAATTTACTTTTTTAAACCTGAGTTTGAATTTGGTTTATCAGGAAAATATCGGGGAATAAAAAAACCGAACCCATTAAGCCCGGTTCTCTTTTTTAGAAAATTAGTTTTTTTTCGCCGGTGCTTTTGTATTCTTTTCTTCCGGTTTAGATTTGCAGCAGCTCATTTTACAATCTTTACCACACATTTTGCTTTCCTTTTTTTCTGCCGGTTTTGTGTTTTGATTTGGCTGTGTTTGTGCTGTTACTGATAACGTTCCTGCAAGGAATGCCATCGCTAAAAATCCTGAAATTTGTTTCATCTTTTTATTTTATTTAATTATTATTTCAAATGAGCCAGAACGGTGATGCCACCTTTTACTACTTCACCCAATCCGACTTTAATTTCTGTTCCTAAAGGTAAGAAAAGGTCAACTCTGGAACCAAATTTTATAAATCCAAACTCCTCTCCCTGTTCTGCTGACTCGCCTTCTTTCGAATAACAAACTATTCTTCTTGCCAGCGCTCCTGCAATTTGTCTGAATAAAACGGGCACTCCTTGATTGTTTTCAACAACCACCGTAGTACGTTCATTTTCTGTAGAGGATTTTGGGTGCCATGCTACCAGAAATTTCCCCGGATGGTACTTGAAATATTTTACAATCCCCGAAATAGGATTTCTGTTAACATGAACATTAATTGGCGACATAAATACAGATATCTGGATTCTTCTGTCTTTTAAATATTCGGTTTCTTCAGTTTCTTCAATGACTACTACCTTGCCGTCTGCAGGGCAAATTATATGTTTATCATTCTTTATAGCTTCAATATATGGGCTTCTAAAGAACTGAAGGATGATAAAAAACAGGGCAAAAGAGAGGATGTAAATGATCCATCGAAACCATAAAGTTTCGGGAAGAAGGAAATTTACAATCGCATTTAAAACGAAAATTAATAGAATACAAAGTGCTATTGAGGTATAGCCTTCCTTGTGTATGGTCATTTTTTTATAGCTCATTTCGCTGCGAAATTACGATTTTAGATTTAAAGGGCCTTTGTGACTTGTTTAATTTCAGGATTAAATTGCTCTATATATATCATTTAGGTTTCTTCCCAATCCATTGTAATCTAGCCCGAATCCAACCACAAAATCATCGGGTATTTCAAAACCTACATAACTGATCTCGTCAAAATTTGTTTTTAATGATTTAGGTTTCATCAAAAGGGTACATACGTTGATAGAGGCCGGTTTCTCTTTATAGATCATATCCAGCAGAAAGCGCAGGGTTTTTCCGCTATCAACAATATCTTCCACTAGTATCACATCTCTGTCTTTTAAAGACATTTGTAGGCCCATCTCTTCCTTAACCTTTCCGCTACTTTTATCACCTTTATAGGATGACACTTTCACGAAAGTAATCTCTGAAGCAATATTAATCTCTTTCATCAGATCAGCTAGAAAGATGAAACTCCCATTTAATACACCAACAAATACCGGTATCCTGTTTTCATAATCCACATTTAACTGGATACCCAATAAACGGATTCGCTTTTCGATCTGATCCAATTCCAGCATCAGTTCAAAATTCTTCTCATCAATTTCTATCCTCATGGTATAAATTTAGATATAAGGGTTTTATTATTGATTTTTATTTTTCGAATCCCGCTCATTTTTTCGCTGTTCTCTTCTATCCTTCCGGCTCAGATTATTTATTAGAATGGTGTCTTTGGGTACTATTTTTAACTTATTGAGTTCTTTAACATTGATGGTATCTAGGCGTTTCTTACCAAAAATCTCCTGCAGAAAAGTTTCTTTATCCTCTAATTCATCATCGATCAACAGGCTATCGACAATAAGTGAGTCGGCCAAAGGTATTCCTGATCTCAAACTTTCTTTTAATCTGACATTCCAAAATCCATATCCGGTGCTATCCGGTTCAGCCATGCCGCGCCTAGCCATTATTCCTCCTATAAAATTGAAATAAGATGAAAGGCCCGATCTTAAGCTGCCATCTCCTTCAAACCTGTAAAGACCTGATTTTGGGCGCGGTACAATGCTTGCTAAGAAAATTCCCTCACCGAGACTAAGTTCTGAAGGGTGCTTATTAAAATAATACCTAGATGCTTCACCAATCCCATAAACATTTCTTCCCCATTCAATCAGATTAAGATAGGTTTCAAACATTCGCTGCTTGGTCGAAAGCCTGCCACCTTCCAAAATCCACACGATGAGTATTTCTTCGATTTTTCTTGCCAGTGTTTTTTGCCGGTTCAGGTAAACATTCTTGACAAGCTGCATAGAGATTGTACTTCCTCCTCTTTTAAAGGCCTTCGCTTTAAAGTTAGTTATAATGGAATTCCGGATGGAGGCCTCTACGAAGCCATTGTGACTGTAAAATGATGGATCTTCTGCTGTTAGCAAGGCGTTCTTTAAATACGGACTAATCTGATCGATAGGTACAAAATTCGGGTTCTCTGATCCTATAATTATATCCCGCATTGGTTTTCCATATTCATGTGGGGTATAAACGAAAATATTGTTGATCTTTTGAAGATTGGTTTTACCCCATTTGATAACTTTGAATCCCTCATTCCTTAATCCCGAATTAAAAATTACATTATCCGGATTTTTAGAATCAAGATAAAAATCGAGGTTGTATTGCAGTTTTCCGGCTACCTGTATCCCCTCAAGCGATTCAAAGAGACCCTGAGGAAATGAATTCATTAACTCTTGAGCATCCAACTCTTCTGTATGAAGTTTCAGCTCATAGATTTTAGATGGGCTAATCGTATATTTTATGAAAGGGTGTATCTGAATATTCTTGAGGTGAAATGTAGAAGTGCTGTCAATAGCAACGAAGTTCTTTCCAAACACCATATCCGCATCAAGAGATGCATCCGGAACAATGACATCATTCCCGGCAATCCTAGAATGATTAACCAGTAGATTTTTGACTCTCCAAGAGCCGTTCACTTCCAGCTGGCTTCCGCTTCGGTTAACATCCCTCATCTGGGTCATTGCCGTATCAAAGTTCAGTTTTAGCCCGAATTTCTTTTCTAGATAAGGTAATTCTACTTTTTTATTATCTGCAAAAAGTTTCAGATCCAGTTGCTTATCTCCAGGATCAACAGTTCCCTCAACATGCCAGGTTGACTCATTCCCATTGACCAGAATGGTTGAATTCACATCCCCATCATCAATTGTTGCAATTCGAGTGAATAAACTGACTGAACCCGAATCATCCCTGAATTTGATCTCAAAATCTCGGATGTCCATATCATCCGGAATTTTATACAACAGTTGATTGACTAGGCTGTTTGCCAGTCTGGCAAGATCTATTTCGGACTTTTCATCGGATTCATCCGATTTTTTCTTTCGAAAAATAAAATCATAATTACTTACCGAATCTCTTTTAACCAGATTGATTATTCCCCTGTCCAGTTTAATCTCAGAAAGTTTTATATCTCCAAAAATTAAAGGGAATAACTTGACACCTACCCTGAACTTTAGTATCCTGGCCAAGCTATCCCGGCCACGGGGAACCAAGGTAATATTCTTAAAGCTGACACTGCTCAAGCCGACGAATTCTGCGCTTTCTATTTTAAGTTCAAGATCATACTCTTTATCAGCTTTGCTGATTGCTTTCTTGATTGCAGAGCTGAGTAATGCCTCACGTTTTGTAAATGCAATAACGCTTCCAACCAATAATAGTCCAAGAAGGCTTATTGATACAATGCCTATAATTTTATGCTGTTTATTGGATATTTGCATGGGATGAATTCTCCACTAATGGGAAAGATAAGCTATTTAAGTTTGAAACGCCGGGCTTACAAGTCAGTTCACTGTAAAAACCTTAAACCTTTATCAATAAGCCTTCCACTTTTAGTAGATTTGTGATAAACATAGTAAAATATTTTCTTCTTCATATTCAAAAATGATCACACAAGAACAGGTATACAATGCATTGCGCCATGTAGAGGATCCGGATCTTAAAAAAGACTTGGTTACTTTAAATATGATTGAAGATCTCAAGATCGACGGAAATAAACTTAGTTTTTCGGTAGTTCTCACTACTCCGGCCTGTCCGATGAAAGCAATGCTCGAAAATGCCTGTAAGAATGCAATTCGGCATTTTGTGAGTAAAGATATTGAATTGTCCATTAATATGACTTCCAGAGTAACCAGCCGGCCAGATAGAACTCTAGCAGGTATTAAAAATATAATTGTTGTTGCTTCGGGAAAGGGGGGAGTGGGAAAATCAACTGTAGCTGTAAATTTGGCACTTGGCCTTGCAAAGAAAGGTGCAAGTGTAGGACTTATTGATGCTGATATTTATGGGCCTTCTATTCCGATCATGTTTGGTGTAGAAGATGCTCGTCCTAAAGCATCTCAGAATGCAGAAGGAAAAACAAGAATTGAACCCATTGAAAAATATGGAATAAAATTATTGTCGATCGGATTTTTTACTGATCCGAACCAGCCTGTGCCATGGCGCGGACCGATGGTTTCGACCGCGGTAAAACAGTTGTTTAATGATGCCGACTGGGGTGAACTGGATTATTTAGTGGTTGATCTTCCTCCCGGAACGGGTGACATCCATATCACTGTTTCGCAGGGTTTCCCGGTGACAGGTGCAGTGATTGTAACTACCCCTCAGAATGTGGCACTTGCTGATGCACGTAAAGGTGTAGGCATGTTCCTGATGGATTCAATCAAGATTCCATTGATCGGAGTGGTTGAAAACATGTCATATTTTACGCCTGCTGAATTGCCTGAAAACAAGTACTATTTATTTGGAAAAAATGGCGGAAGGGCACTTGCAGAACAATTTAATGCCCCGTTTTTAGGAGAGATACCTTTGGTAAAGAGTATCAGTGATGCAGGCGATATTGGAAAGCCGGTAATTATGGAAGAAGATAATATCCTTGGTCCGGTATTTATGCAGATTGCAGAACGGGTAGCTCAGCAAGTAGCTATTCTGAACGCGGCTAAATAGCATTTTTTAAATTTTTTGTATCTTTATATAAATACTATATCATGGATTTGTTGAAAAGGGTTGAAAATGCATTGGACACTATCCGACCATATCTTGAAACAGATGGAGGAAATGTATCAATTGAAGAAATAACTCCCGAAAATATTGTGCGATTACGTCTTTTAGGTTCCTGTGGCTCATGCCCAATGAGTATAATGACACTTAAAGCCGGTATTGAGCAGGCGATTAAGAGGGCGGTTCCTGAAATAACCGGTGTAGAAGCGGTAAACCTGACAGATATTGAAGATCCTGCGGCTATATTGCCTGAAAGATTACAATAATAACAGATTCTTATCTGTAAAAATTGTCTGGTTTAACATAATTTAACAACACTGAGATACGATTTTATTAAATTGCACGATGCGTAATTGGTTATTCCTTATTTGCTTAATTTGTAGTCTTTCGGGGTTTTCTCAGGTAGGAGAGAAGAAGATTGTGCAGTTTTCGGGGATAATTGTGAACCGCGACAGTAATACGGTAGTACCATATGTAACCATTACTAACCT
>Ga0209702_10008200_pt1 | contig 12307 bp, 8 predicted proteins | sample FRY01_FD_187210 | JGI IMG/M metagenome (GOLD analysis project Ga0209702, IMG submission 187210) | Freshwater microbial communities from Lake Fryxell liftoff mats and glacier meltwater in Antarctica - FRY-01 (SPAdes) (version 2) | ecosystem: Environmental > Aquatic > Freshwater > Ice > Glacier... | reverse complement strand
TCGACTTGGGATGCATATTTGACCCCTAGAACCAACCTTTTTTGCCACTTACATATGTGCTGTTGAACTCTGCATCACTTTTTGTGAGGTAAATAATTCCTTCGATGAGTCCTATGATGCCCATCACCACCGGCCCAGAAAAAAGAAATACGCTACCAACTATCGAAACGACAAGCATTATCACACCTTCACGTGTATACCCCAAAATAAACTTGTGAACACCTAGGGCGCCAAGAAGAATGCCGAATACCCCGGCGGACACTTTTTTAGAAGATGCGTCGCCGTGAGATCGTCCCGATTCCCGATCATTACTGCCTGACATGTCTACCCTCCTTTTTTTGGCTGACCGATTTTAGTGAACCCACGTTGACATTTGAAGACTATCAAACCAGTCTTATCTTCTTTGATCAAATAATGCCGATGAGCGCTAAGACAGAAATTAGAATTAGAGTCGCCGATGCGACGGCCCAAACCCCTTGCCGAAGTCGAATTGAAAAAAAAGCACTAAACGCGAATAGTATAGATATGACAGATAGCGCGCTCGCGAAATACAGGCTCGGTAACTTGTGAACGGAATCACCGATTTCTATCGAACCCGGCATTATCTTTCGTAGAAGGGCCGTACCTGCAAACACAAAACCACATTGCAAAAGGCGAAGCATCGCTCCAATTGCAGTCGCTATCTGCACCAACTTTCTCAGGCCCTCCACCTTGACAAGAGCAGACAGAGCCCACAATCCGATGGCCACCCACAAGATTCCGTCGACTATTGCACTCCCAAATATCTGGTCCCCTTGAATGCGAAGCCGAAACTGATGTCCGATGATCTCGGCAGTTACCCATGTGTTTTGGGAGGAAACGAGAAGAGCAATCAGTATCACTGCCGTTGATATTGTTTCTGACAAGTCCCCTCTATCCCAGGTAATCGTGGAGAGCGGTTGAAAGTGCAGCACAGCGACTACACCGAGCAACAGGCCGCTTACAACAGCGATAACTAAGCCGGGTCCCTGCCCGATCCATGCGCCGGGTTCGCCTGTGTCAACCGCCGTCGCTGCTTTAATTAATTGGCCAAAAACTCCTATAAAATTATCAAATATTGAGCTGATGACGATTACAGCGAAAGCAAACCATGCGACCACTGAAGCTGGAACTGCCATTATCAGGATGCCGATTGGTTTCTTAGAGACGAAGATTACGGCCCCCACGAAAATCACGAGGCAGTAAATTATTGCGAAGACTCGACCACCCACGAACACCCATGGATAAAGCTCTATCCTGTTGTTCTTTAGGGGTATTTCAAATGTCATCCAAGAAATGAACATTGATGACGCTGAAGCAAGTGCCGCAAGGAGACCGATAAGACGCAACCATCCGGCGTTTGGAATAACTTCCGATTCGGGCTGCGAATTCATAATAATGGATCGTCTGCTGAGTTGCTATTTAGAACGGCTTGGGTTGAAACACTAAACGGCGAATCCGTTTCCTCAAAGATTGAGATGCGTTTTACTGAAACACTTCCGAGTAGGAGAAGAATTACACCAAGCGGGCCCAGAGCAGCAGCGTAAATCATTCCGACTCTTGGCTCTTGATCCACGAGTGTTGCTGCAAAATAGCCAATGAAAACCCATAGAGAGATCCAAACAGCAAACAAAAATACTAGGACCGCAAGTGCAAGAAGGTTAAAGATCTCGCTCAAACAGCTGAAGGTCCACGAATTTCTGGCTTCACCATGGCGGTCTCTGCAACTGGAGTTCTATTGCTGAATACAGCCATACTCTGCAACGTCATTGGCGTTGATAAGTCGATTCGGGCAGCAACTGCGACCAATTCTTCGCCAGGCCGCACGCTTGATGACAGCGCATGGGTTTGGGCTTTGTCGGCAGGTGGTAACGACATGTCAATATTTTCATTCCTCAGCGCAAGGGCAGAAATAGAAAACAATTCTGGATCAAAGATCGGGATGTCTTCTTTGCTTATTTGCAGGCCATCGAGGAATTTTTCAACAGGTTGACCACTAAGCGCCTGACCTAGGCCGCTCACCATGACATGCGAGAGCAACTCTTTAAGAGGGGTGCGACGCAGGTCCGCCGAAATCTGGTCAACCTTCCCCTGAATAAGTCCGCTACGCAAATCGCCAGAGAGGATAGCCCGATGGAAGTCCGATCTTGGATAATACAATGGCTCTCTTGTGAGAGGCCGTTTTCCTCTTACCGCACTGGAATCAACATTGTCGTTTTCTGGCGACAAGTCATCGCCAGATCCAGCTGCGCTCCATTTTTTATATTGATCACTCCATTGCTTTCTTAGAGATTCAAAGGTCTCATTTAACCATCCAGCGTGAATTGTGTGGTCTTTTGCGGAACTCATTGCGGCGGTTATTTGATCTTCGCTTGGATCTGCTGTGGCAAGTACAAACTGTGGCGGACACGCAATCGCACTTATACCCATCTTGGATCCATCGAAAGAGTTTGTACGGCCAAACGGAGCATGCACTATCTCGCGAAGTATCTCTTGCCATTCATTAAGTTGATCCCTTGCGCCGATTAACCTAACTAACTCTTTTGCAGAATGTTGTCCTCTTCGCAACTGGAGCTCGATTTCACGCAGCCCTTGTTGGCGCCGAAATTGAAGCGCGGCAAGATCCCTGGCGAGAGTTGCACATTTCAAAGCCAAACCAAACAAATACGAAACTAGAAAACCGATCCAAATGAATAAACTGAATATCGCAAAGAACACGCCAAGAATTGAGGTTAGGACAACAAATCCGAGTCCTATGAGGCCTCGGATTGTCCACTTTCGCGCACGATCATGGGCCTTCTTCTCCTCTTCAATAGCAATATCTGGTGGCGGCACCCTTTTGAAGGCATCCGACATTTCACCACGGGCTTCGTCAATACCCGCGAGGATTGACTGGCAGACAATCCAGAGCAAGGAAAATTTACGGACCTCTAACCAATCATCGAAATCGGCAGAGAATTCTTCAATCTCTTCAATTGAAAGTGACGGTTTATCACCATCTGTAGGCTCAATTGAGTCACTTAGACTCTCATCTGTTTCTACCTGTTTTACCTGCCGCAATTCCTCCCTTTGCTTCAAGATACGATCCTTCAACAAACGTGCGTTCTCAACATCTAGGGACTTTATACAGAGTAAGTCCTCGGGCAGATTTAAATACTCAACAAACGGAGATTGAAGAGCAAATGATCGGTCCATGACGGGTGGCCCAATGCAATTCGGGTCCAAAAACAAAAGTCGATTTGCGCCGCGCAACGGCTCGCCAATTTCTTCTGGAAGCTTCCCGCCATCAACTAGCCCTAGAACTGTTCGTCGCAACATCACCCAGGGCATTGAATCTGCAATCGGAGAATCCAATTCAGGCATCCCAGATCTACGAATCATACGCAGGACAGCGTTGCTCGAGACATTGCTGTTCGGTTTATAGGCAATCTGTAATTCCGAGTCTTCGCCGTATGTCAATGATTGTGCTGCGCGCGCGACTTTTTCTCCTATCGTAACTTTGAAGTCCTCAATGATTCTTGATGGCGCCTGCCTCAAAAATGCTAAAAAATGTTTCAGGAAAAGAAGCAATCCCTGGACAATGCCAACCTGCGTTACACCTTTGCTCTTAGGGCGTTGCCATGGCACGAATACGAACTGCGCAGCTTTAAGTAGAGACTCGATTAATGCTTCCGGCAAGTGGGCCCCCATGGGCATCGCAACACCGTTTCGCACATCGCTTGGTTGCGACCATGGGCCACTCTCTGGAAATGCGCCAGACAAAACCTTGTCTGTAAGTCGACCGGCGTTGACTACTCGAACATTGGCTCGAGCGATTCTTACGATTGGATTTAGGTTCTGTGCCGGGTCTTTTAGTTCACCTATCATCGGTTCTGACTGCCAGCGAAAACCACCGCTCGCAAGAACAGCAAGGAGCAGCACTGACGTTTCTCGGTGGTCTGCCGTTAGTGGCTGACTGGCTATCTGGGCGTCAATGTACAACTTTGGTTCATGCAAAAGATGAAGATCCCAGTTTTGTTGAAATGCATCATTTTCGGCATGGCTATCAGCGATGCCGACTGTTACGCCACGGACAATAACATCTTTTGCATTTTGGAATGCCCCTCTCACAATTTCGAGTAACAAACTTTCCTTCTCGAAATAATCCTTCGAGATCTCGTTTAACGGCCTGCTACGAAGACCGACTACGGTGACAGCTTCCCAAAATCGACTCGTCAGTAAAGTGTAGAAATCCATTTCTATTTCAGAAGCAGGTCTAGCGGCCGGAGCAACTTTTACTACAAACGAACCTTCAGCCCTACTTCTTGGTTCAGCTGCTGTCGTCCAACTAACTGTCCCAAAAAGACTTGCGTTATTCCAGTCCTCAATTGCATCAAATACTTTGGCTCCCGACTCAGAAATTAAAATTGTTAAGTGCTCACTCATACAGCGCTTCCGACAGCGGCAATTTCTAAGGCAGTCTTCACCTCTCCGTAGCACCTGATTAAGTCCTTAATCAATTCATGAGACAACGTGTCTTCTGGCAACACATTCCCAGTTTTAGATCTAGTTTCCTGACCCGTCAATGGGCTTCCTTGCAGCACGTTGTATCTCCTTAGATTAATTTCGAGGTTCGCAATCATTTTTTGGCACCGCTCTTCCTTCGTGTTGGCACCAGCAGTAAATTTTTTGCGTTGTTCTTCATCGACTGGTTCAACAGCCGTGCTCCCATTTTTGAGAAACTCCTCTAGCGCGCCAATTGCAACGAACTGGAGCGCGGCTCCATGTCCCTCACCAAGTTCATAAAGTCGCTTGTATGGCTCGAACGCCTTCTCGCCGATTGTCGAAACCTTCCCAAATGTAAGAACGAAGGATTCAAGTAAGGCGGGCAGAATATTGTCTTGGCTAACCTGAGTGAGCAGTGGAAATGGGAACTCAACTGGGCCCTCTTCGCCACTGATTTTTAGAGCTGATCTCGGATCTGCTGTTACGAAACCCAAGAGCCTCCCAACCGCAAAGCCTCGTATAACCGACCTTCTTGCCTCATCTGGTAGCGGTATAAAGTCCTCAAGCACCTTTGTACGTCTCCAAAGCCAAAATGAGCCCCTGAGTTGCGCCGCGTCATTTTTTAAGTTAGTTAGTGCCTGTGCTACTGGCTTAACGAACGACGTAACACAAGCTGGATGAATAGGATACTTTAGAAACGACGAAAGCAATACTGACTCAGTGTCTGCGCTGGAAAAATATTCATCTAATGGTGCCCCAGGCGCGAGTTGGACCCTCAGCAAATCCTCGACTATTTTTCGAGCGGGATCACCCGTACCAAAGGGGAATCGTTGGATAATAGGTGTAAATTCGATGTTCTTTTTATGGACTCTGTCCGAAAGTGCTCTATCAATCTCTATCAACGGTTTTGATTGCCCGTATGCCTGCTCGAGCCGCGTTTTGAATTTATTTATGCGTAACTGATGATCGGGAATCGCCATCCCAGCCGAATCATTTCGCGCCAAATACCCCTTTAACCCTTCGCTTAAGAATGTAGCTAGCGGTGTTGAAGGTCGCCGCATGAAGTACGTTACTTTTTCTTCGAGGTTCGCTACATCAATACCAACTTGAATGTTCGGCGTATTGCCTGGAGACCACTGAGGTTGCCCCCCAACATACGACTCTGACCAGATCAATGGAAGTTCTCTAAGTTCAACCCCGCCCCGAGATCGGCTTCCCCTCACAATTGCATAGCAGGCTGCATCGATCGGATCGCTCGGCAACACCTCGTTTTCCTCCAACTCCGGTAAGGAACGCGCGATTAGCTCTTTTAAACGCTGAGGCCATACATGGTGGTCTTCAAGATAAAACTCGACAGGTGAAGGTGAATAAAACGCCGGCACACTTCCATCGTTCTCTGGCCAAGATTCAGCAATAGCAGCCACACCCCCCTCTGCAGGCACGAGAGCACTTTCTGCTATTGAAAGTCCCTGTTGAAGCGCGCTCGAAAGCTGAGCAAATACTTGGCCACCTAAACTACCAATCGCGATCGCAAGTCTTTCGAAAATTATCGACTTTATTTCCAAGACAATCGACTTTGAGATATCTGAAACTGCGTCTTGAACAGGCTTACTGTCTAGACCTAGTTTGCCCTTACCTGCACCCAGAAGGGCGCCCTGGACAGATCCAATTTTCAGTTCTGATTGATCGCGGAATTCTCTCGCTTCTTGACGCAATTCACCTGATATGTCGGAAAGTTCATGCTGCGTTCGGCGTGCCATCTCTTGAACGACGCGCATACTTAAGCGAGCTGTATACATACTTGAAACACGCAGAACTTGCTCAAATACTTGGAGTCCCCAGGCGCCAATTTTCCTATTCGTTTCACTTTCTATACGCTCAAATGCTGCAGGCTTTACCACCCCGGCCGCCTGCGACATCAACGAGCGATACCATTGATCTGGGCTCAGTTGCTGACCACTAAACGCTGACCGAAGGTCTTGGCTAACTTTTGCCAACATCTCGGAGACAATCTCATTAGATACGAACAAGTTAGTTATTTGATTGTCGGATTTTCCTCGCTCGCTAATTTTGCATGCTTGAAGATAGGTGACGAAGTTTTTTTCAACTATTCTCGTTATTTTTCCGTCAACGCTCAGATTCTTGTCCTCGGTGCCTAATTCGCGTTGTGCGACCTTTAGAAACCCTTGATACTGCATCTTTAAGATTTCGTGCATTAATAACTTCGTCGCAAACTCCCGAAATCGGTCGCGACCAATAGAAACAGATGCAGCACCGAACGATGAGACAACTCCGTCAGTGAATTCAGCTCCAAAGCCATAGCCACCCCTGTTTGCAGCTATATGAGTTGGCCAGTTTGTTTTAACAAATTCATTCAAGCTATCCGATACAGGGCCCGAGGTAATCCATGTTCCCATCGCTTCACCGACTGCTCGATACACCTGCTGTGAACTACCGAGATCTTTACCTTCAAAATTTTTGCGACCGACAAGAAAGGTTGAGTGAGGCCCACGCTGGTCAGCGGGAACATAAGAGGGTATTAACGCCAAATCAGCCGCAGAAACTTCGCTATCCCAATACGCCGACATTAATTCGGACATAAACGCAAGACCGTTTGCGGCCATCTCGTCTGTTGCAATTGCACCAAAAATATCGGCTGTAAATACAACGGCAACAGGATATCCACCTTTTAAGTCCGTGCGACGGACAAGCTCGATAACATCAAGCACCGTTCCGGCACCTGTACCGCCAGCCATCGACCCAACTACAACGATGAGGGGGTCTTTCATTGTTTCACCTATGGTGGCTGGCTCACCTAAAGCTTCGGACACCCTCTGTAGCTCTGCGAAACCAGCCGAGAGCTCAGTAAATGCATGTTGCAATTTCGGACGAACAATTTCATCCATCGCAAGTAGCCCGGCTGTGCGCCCAACTGCTCTTAATTGCCCGGCACCAGCAGCAATTGGCACAACAACTTCATGGTGAAGTGGACGCCAGCCAATCAGCGCCCGATAGCCGTCTGAACCTGGCCTATGTCTTGCGAGCAAAGCATCAGCTAAGGGTGCAAATTTGTTGTAACCGAGTGAAATACTTTTGAAGTCCGATTGAGGCATCGTTGGAATTTCGCCTGGCGAGTCCTGCGTATTTAAAGTGTCCAAGCCGATGAACTGCCACGAACGAGGAAATTCTCCCGTCCAACCTGCGTGTGCCAATCTTCGACTCACCGAATCCCTGACATAGCGAATCGATTTCTGTCCTGAGCCTCCACAACCAATCATGATTACTGGCCTTAACATTGGAGCTACCTACCGTTCTTGTTGAGTTGATTAATTAAGTGGGTCATTTGGATTAGAATCAATTTTTAGGTTTACTCGCGCATGATCGCCCAGAGGGTTCGAATTTCCTGAACCCAGTGGATCATCACTTGTCCCAACAAGCCTCTCGTCGAGAGTCGGTTTATCAGATTCAGGAACAATTTCGTTCTGAATAGAGTTTTTAATGCTGTCAAAATGGCCATTCAGATCTTCTGCAAACCTAGAGGTAGCAATTTCAACCTGAAGACTCATAACTTGTTGGTCAAGCGGTGTTCGTTGAATTTCATCAAAGAATGCAATCAGCTGCACATCTACTGGGCCTTGATCGGACGCAAGCACCCTCAGATCTTCGGGTCTCACAGAGATTGCCCACTGCCCACGTGGAGTCAACGCAATTGATCCGATACCTGGGATGCCATACTTTGGACGTCGAATCTGTCCCAATGACCCAAACACCTCAGACCCATCTACCGAAACCCGCCCAACTACCTTTTGAGTTCTAAACGTGTGTAGAAGCGATACCGAAAATGAGAAATTACCGACTCGAATACTCCGGAACGGCTCACTCATATCGTGAACAAGTTCGGCATCCTCATTTTTTACTCGAAAGACGGACCCATCCTTTGCGGTAATTCTGCCATCTGCTGCAAGTTTGACATTCGCAATAGTTCGACGAGACCCTTCTGGAAGAGGTTCAAACCTTGACATGAAATAGGCAAACCCAAACCTCAACAAGAGCTGAACTAAGACAAATAGAGCAAATAATTCAGCCGCTGCCACTATCGACTTCGATTGATTTATCGGTTTTGTCATCTCAATCAACACATTAAGTTTTTGTTTCTTCGAGCCGTCACTTTTGGAACTCGATTCAATTACGATCGGAATCTCTAAATTAAACTCAGCGTTTGCCTGAAAATCCGCAGAGATGTCAAAACTGCACGATGTTTCCTCACCCTGCTTTACACGGCATTCATCTGGAACATTGGAGAGCGTGAATGAACCAGAATTAGCGGAATCACTGCCACCAACGACGCCCGAAACTTCTTTCTCAATTCGTACTACACCGTCGCCCTGCTGTGGGCCGACAATTTTTAAGTTAATAGTAGCGGTTTCATGTTTATCTATTCGTACTCTGTCTGGGCCTGACACTGATGGGTACATCTCGCCATCTCGAAATGTGACAGCTACGCGCGATGAAACAAATTTTATTGACAACCCATCGACTTCTAAAACTGGCGTCAACTCAAGAACTCCAGCAGACGCAACTGAAGCTTCACTCTCACGGTCGTCAAAAAGTGTCTTTAAAGAAGCGCGAGTAATTTCGAATTTAGAACTAGATGTTTCAACAACCTCCAGTGGCCATCTCCGACCATTTGCAATCAACTCCGCCTCCAATTTAGGGGCGCTGACCGAAGAGCCACTATTCGCAGCATCAGGGAATTGAGACCAGCCGATCTGAAGTTTTATAGGGTTCAATTTTGAATCAACACGATCGATAATCGACTTTTGGTCATCTGCAAGTGTTGCTGTGAAATCACTCAGAAATACCGCTAGCGCTTTTGAGCTGAGAGCATCTTCCCCTTCAAATCTAATAAGCCATTCCCCAACCCGATCCTCAGAGGCTTCTTTGGACAAATCGACCCTAACGAGCGCTCTTGTAGCGAAAAATTTTCTTATCTGTACTGACTCAATATCATCTGATTCTGGTAAAAGTTTCACTGTTCTGGCATTTTTGGGGGCAATTAACGACACGGATCCCTCGTATTTAGTGTCACCAACCGGCACGGTCGGCTGGACGAGTATGTTAAATTTTGTGACAAATTCACCTACATTGAAGGCTATTTCAGCACAGTTTGTTGGTTTGCCTGAACATGGCTTCGCCCCACTTAGCGGTCTCGGACTACTGGACGGGTCGGTGACGCCTTTAAACAATTCGTCCACCAAACTATCCGCGTTCTCTACATGAATAAACCAACCGTTGGCTTCATTTCTTCCGCAACCAGATTTGTCGCCCACTACTTTTTGAACCCAAGAGAAATCAGGTTCATTTTCTCCAGAAAGACCGATACCAACAATTGTTGTACCGATTTCACGCAGACGGTCAACGACGCGGTTTTCACCACACATTTCCTTTTCTAGACGACGTATCTCCGATCCTGACAACTGGTTCTTCCCGTCAATATCAAAACCGCCATCAGTCAACCAGATGAGCAACGCACAACTAGCGCTATCTATCTCGTCTCTTCGCTTCGAAAGCTCCTTTAATGAACCATCAAGACCAGCGATGTAGTTCGTGCCATTGTCTCCGTTTAACTTTGCAAATTTTTCAGCCTCTACGTTGAGTTGATCGATATCTCCAATTTTAATCCAGTTTGAAGGTTTATAAACGCCATTACCAAACCCAATGAAGGCAACATTGATTTTGGTCTCTTTATCGATTGAAGACGAAAGATCAAGGCCAGCAATAGCAGCCTTCATTCCGTCGACTCTGCGATTATCCGAATCTGAACCTTTAGATTTTCCATCACGACTATCTCGTAACGACAATGACTGGTCAACGAGAAAGAGCACCGATAGTTCGTGGGTATTGGCGATACAGTCAGCTAGTTTTTGCTGAGACTCTTCCTTGGTTAAGCTAGGCGACTTAGCGTTTACAGGTTGCCAAGCGACGATGCACGAGAGAGCCAATAACGCCGTAAGAATTTTAATGCTTCGAACTACGAACCACCGACGATTCGTAGTTTGCACTACTTGCCAGCGTTTCTAGCTAGTTGCGCAATATGTAGAAGCGTAAGTAGAGTACTGGACCACCTGATCGCTCGCGTACCTGGAGAGAACCAACCAAAACTCGAGTAATTCAAATTTGCTTGGCGACGCTTGTCCGCCGCTGCAGCAAATATGCATGATCCGGACCCCAATACGCCAACAACATAACCCAACCGGTTAGCTTCTAAAAACCATGTCAGTGCTGAGATGAGGGCAAATGAGAAGGCCACTGCAAGAATCCAGATAGGTGGCTTAACAATTACATCCGAATAGGAAGCGCCATCATCAACAGCGATGTTCCACGCAGAAGTTTTAAAGTCTCCATCGTCGGGCATAGTCCCCCCCCCTGGCGGAGATAGTAGACGATCCCAGGTTAAACGCGAAATTGTCCCTAATCGCACAATGCGTCGGAAAGCAGGAATTTTGAAAACACCTAACCTTGCGTTAAGTTCTCAACCGTCTGGCCCTAACCAATAGGTCAGGCAAAATCAATAAAGCGAGCTGGAAGTAGGCCCAAAGATGTCTCCATGCAATTATGGCAAACGAGCAATTGCCTACCTTATAGATCTACTCTGCTTATGGGCGCCTAGTGCCATTTCTTTAATAGTCGGCCTAGCCATGCTTTTCAGTGAGACGATTAGGCCGCTTGGGGTGTTACTAATTGTTGCTACCCCGATCTGGTTCGTGGGTTTCGCTATTTGGAACGACATCATCAGGCAAGGTCGGACTGGCCAGACAATAGGGAAAACAAAACAGAATATAAAATTAGTGGATGAACGGACTGGAGATGCCCCTGGTATTGGAATCGTCCTGGTAAGAGTTCTGGTCGCCTACGTGTTCAACGCGTTGACTGGTGGACTTTTCTTACTGGTTGATCTCCTCTTTCCGGCATTCGATAGTCGTAAACAACGAGTGATGGATAAAATTTGCAGCACTCTTGTTATAGACGTTTACACAGCACCGGCTAGCGAACCGATTGGCCAAGCAACAAAGTGGTCAGCGCCTTCGGCGCCATTATCTTCCAATCCTCTCGATTGAATCGGGTATGGGCTGGATAATCCGTCGTTCAATAAATTTTGGTTTTTTCAAAATCAATTTTAGTAAATCTGGGATTGGTTGGAGTATCTCCCCTCTTCCTGGTTTTCTCCGCTACACAAATTCCTCGACGGGAAATAGGTATTGGACTTTTACAATTCCAGGCACTGGAATCTCCCATCGATCAGCAAGGAAACCATCAAAGAGAAAAACTCTAAAATCTAAATCGTCAGTCAGCTAGAGAGAATCGCCGCAAAAGCTCTCTGATGAGCTAACTACTTCCTTTAAAAATATTTTGATATCTGCTTTGTAGATAACAATCTGCGACAAAATTGCGGACCGTTTTACAAGTGTCGCTGTGAGCGACACGGATTGACTATATATAGGAGTTATGCCGCGAAACGGTCAGACCTCGCCGTCTTGGCTCATATGCGGCGTTTTGGAAAATACTTTGGCTTCTACGCGCGGCTGACTGTTACGAGGCAGCTCTTATCCCCCTAAAAGCCGAAACACGTTCAGGGTGTCCCGTCCATCGACTTTGTTACACGCTCGCGGTACCATGCTTTCAGACATTCATCACGACGATCTGAGGGCCCTGGCCCTATGACGATCACCAACCGGCTTCGAGTCGGTGGTAATGCCAGGTGCGATGAGGAGAAACATGAGCAACGACATGGCGCCACGTAAAT
>Ga0209702_10008197_pt1 | contig 12309 bp, 12 predicted proteins | sample FRY01_FD_187210 | JGI IMG/M metagenome (GOLD analysis project Ga0209702, IMG submission 187210) | Freshwater microbial communities from Lake Fryxell liftoff mats and glacier meltwater in Antarctica - FRY-01 (SPAdes) (version 2) | ecosystem: Environmental > Aquatic > Freshwater > Ice > Glacier... | reverse complement strand
TCAATGACATCGGAACGCTCGACCCCCACGTATCGGTGGGCAGCAGCGAAACGCCGATCGTGATGACGATCTTTCAGAGCCTGGTCGATTTCCCGGGCGGTGAAATGAATGGCGACAAGGTAGTTCCCGGACTGGCCGAACGCTGGGAAGCGTCGGCCGACAAGAAGGTCTGGAACTTCCATCTGCGCCGTGGTGTTCAATGGCACAAGGGCTTTGGCGAATTTACCGCCGAAGACGTGAAGTTCTCGATTGAACGCGTTATGAGCAAGGAATTCGGCTCGCCTTTCCGTAAGAGCCTGCAGAACATCGAGCGCGTCGACATCGTCAATCCTTACCGCGTCGGCATTGTGCTAAAGCAACCCGATCCGACCTTCGTGCATCTGATGGGCGGTTATCAGGCCGGCTACATCATGTCGAAAAAGGCGGCCGACAAGAATACCGATCCCAAGCTCAATCCGATTGGAACCGGTCCGTTCGTGATGAGCGAATACAAGGCGCGTGAAAGCGTGACCCTGGTGCGCAACGATACCTTCTGGCGTGGCAAGCCCATCGTCGAACGCATCGTCTATCAGTTCATGCCCGAGGCGAGCACCCGCGAACTGGCCCTGAAGTCCGGTGAAGTCAGCGCCATCGGCATTCAGGCCAAACAGGAAATCGTCGACCGGCTGCGCAACGGCGGCTTCGCGGTCGACCTGACGGCACCGGCCAATACCTTCGTGCTGTATCTAAACGTGAACAAGAAGCCGCTCGACGATGTGCGCGTGCGCCGCGCTCTCGCCCATGGTACCGATCGTGCCAATCTGATCGCCTTCCTCGGCAAGGATCTGGCCAAGGCGGAATACTCGGCGCTGCCGGTGGGCTATACCGGTCATATCGACAACATCACCAAGTACCCGTATGATGTGGCGCGCGCCAAGGCCTTGCTGGCCGAAGCCGGTCTGTCCAAGGGTTTTACGATGACCGTCAACATGAGCAATAGCAATATTTATTTGCCGCCCATGCAGATCATTCAGGAACAATGGAAAAAGATTGGCGTCACGGTCGTCCTGAAGGTGGTTGATCATCCGACCTATCACCGCCTGATTCGTCAGGACGAAAACCCGCTGGTTCTGTACGGCGCGTTCCGTTTCCCGATGACCGGTCAGCTGTACTTTGATCAGTTCTATGCCGGTGCCGCATCGATCGGCAAGCCCACGGCCATCACCAACTTCATTCACTACGGTGACATCATCCCGGGCATCGATGATCTGCTGGCCAAGGCCACCTACAACCCCAATGGTCCGGAGCAATTGCGTCTATGGGGTGAAGTGCAGAAGAAGGTTGCGCAGGACGCCGTGTCGATCCCGCTCTATACCCAGTATTACGCGATGGCACGTCTGAAGTCGCTCGATCTGGGTCACGTGCAGAAGAGCTTCTCCTTCTATTACATCACCGAAAAATCGCGTCTACTGGCGCGTTGATGAACCGCTGCGGGGGCTACCACAATGTTTAGTTTCATACTCCGCCGGATGTTGTCGCTGGTATTGATTGCGATTGCCGTTCCGACCATCGTCTTCTTTGTCATGCGGATGGTGCCGGCTGATCCTGCATACGTGGTATTGGGTGATCAGGCCACAGCCGAATCCCTCGCAGCGTTCCGTCAAAAGGCCGGTCTCGATCAGCCTTTGTTGGTGCAGTACGGTGAGTTCGTATCGGGATTGGCGAGAGGTGATCTGGGTAAGTCGATGATTACCGGTCAGTCTATCTCGGCGCAGATTGCCGACGTTTTTCCCGATACCCTGAGCCTCGCCCTCGGGGCTCTGGTGATCGGCGCGTTGGTCGGCATATCGATCGGCGTGATTACCGCAGTGTGGCGTAATACTTGGATCGATTTTGTCGGACGGGTATTCGCGCTGCTCGGTTTTTCGTTTCCGTCGTTCTATCTGGGCGTGCTGTTGCTGCTGATATTTTCAGTCTGGCTGGGATGGTTTCCGGTGGTGCACACGATGCGCGGCGATGGTTGGGGCGAGTACCTGCACAAACTGGCGCTGCCGGCCCTCAGTTTGGGTCTAGTCCAGGCCGCTTATGTGACGCGCCTGACGCGCTCGGCCATGCTGGAAGTGCTCGGCCAGGATTATGTGCGCACCGCTTTTGCCAAAGGGCTGGCGCCGCGCAAGGTGTATTTCAAGCACGCGCTGCGCAATGTGCTCATTACCGTCATCACGGCCATGGGCGTCTATACCGGCACCATTCTAGGCGGTGCCATCCTGACCGAAACGGTGTTCAACCGTCCCGGTCTTGGAAAGCTGCTGATCGGCGCAATCGCCCAGCGCGACTATAACCTGATCCAGTCCGGCCTCATCATGTTCGCACTGGTCATCATGGTGGTCAATCTGCTGGTCGACCTAAGCTACGGTTTGCTCGATCCACGCATTAAATATAGCTGAGGCTCCGATGTCTGATTCAACTTCTGGCGTGGCCAGCGTGGCGACGCAGCTCGCTGCCGCACCACGTTCTCCTGCACGCGTGCGCCTTGATCTGCTGCTGGCCGACCGTGGCGCCTGCATCGGTCTCCTGATCATTGCGGCGGTCGTGCTGCTCGCCGTGTTCGCTCCCTATGTGGCGATGGACCCGACCGAGCAGAGCATCGTCAATGCATTGCAACCGCCGAGTGCGGCGCACTGGTTCGGCACCGACGAGTTCGGCCGCGACGTCTATAGCCGCGTCATCTATGGCACGCGTCCGGCACTGTTTGTCGGACTGATGTCGGTGCTGGTGTCGATGGTCATTGGCATACCGCTGGGTCTGCTCGCCGGCTATCGCGGCGGCTGGCTCGATACCACCATCTCCGGTGGCGTCGACATCATGCTGTCGTTCCCCGGGCTGTTGCTAGCACTGATGATCGTCTCGCTGGTCGGTTCCAGCATGGCAGTGCTGGTGCTGGCCATCGGTGTGGCGCATGTGCCGATTTTCGTGCGGCTGGCGCGCAGCGCCACCTTGCTGATCCGCGAACTCGATTACGTGGCCGCGAGCCGCACCTTCGGGGCGAGCGAATTGCACATCTTGCGGCGCCATATCTTTCCGAATGTGATCGGCCCGCTGATCGTCATGGCCACCCTCAGTATCGCCGGCGCGATCCGCGAGGAAGCGGCGCTGAGTTTTCTCGGCCTCGGCGTGCAACCGCCCGATGCCAGCTGGGGCAACCTGATCCGAGATGGTGTCATCACCATCCTCGAAGCGCCATGGCTGGCGCTGATTCCCGGCATGTGTCTGACCATCAGCGTGCTGGCCTTCAATATACTCGGCGACGCCGTGCGCGACATTCTCGACCCGCGCGATCTGGCTTCTTCGGCTGTCAAAAAAGGAAAATGAAATGACGCAATCCCCTGCATGTCGCCTGCGTGTCGCCATTGCCGGATTCAAGCTTGAATCGGTAACTTTCCTGCCCAATCTGACCACGCTGGAGGATTTCCAGGCAGTCGAATGTTCGGGTGCGGCGCTGATCGAACGGCATCGCGGCGCCAACAGTCCGGTGGGTGGATTCATCACGGTGTGCGAGCGTGAAGACATCGACATGCTGCCCATCGTCTATACCGAAGCCGGTGCCGCCGGACCGTCCTCGGACGAAGCCTTCGACCATTATCTGAACTGGATTCTCGACGCGTTGAAGGACGAGCAGATCGATGGCGTACTGCTCGATCTGCATGGCGCGCTGGTCACACCGACGCGGCTCGATGGCGACGGTGACATTCTTGCCGCCGTGCGTCGTCAGGTCGGAGCAAAGACGCGCATCATGGTGGCGCTGGACTACCACGCCAACCTCGATGCGGCGACCATCAGCAATGCCGACGCCGTCTTCGGCTATCATTTTTCGCCGCATACCGATCAGGCAGAAACCGGCGAACGTGCCGCCAACTGCATGGTGCGCACCCTGCGCGACGAGATCAATCCGGTGTGTGTAATCCGCAAGCCCGGCCTGATGGTGCCCAGCATTTTCAGCGCGACCGATATCGAACCGCTGGCCGGCGTGGTGCAGGATTCCATCCGCCGCGCGCGAGACAGCCCCAGCTATCTCGACATCACCGTGTTTGCCGGATTCGCCTATGCCGATGTGCCCAACTGCGGCTTTTCAGTTGTTGCCGTGACCAATGACGATCGTGCGCTGGCCGAGCGCAGCGCCGACGAGTTCTGCGACATCGTGCGTCGTTCGCGCCCCTCCTTCAGTCACCGCGACCTGCTCTACGGTATTGATGATGGCATCGCGCAGGCGTGCAGTATTGCGGCCGGCGATAGCCGTCCGGTAGTCCTGCTGGAACATGCCGACCGCATGGTCGACTCGACCTATGTGCTGTGCGCCATCATCGCGCGCAAGCTCGGTCGTACCGCCGTGCCATTCGTATGGGATGCGCAAGCCGTCGCCGCCGGCATGGCCGCTGGCGTGGGTGCGCAGGTGAGCCTGACGGTCGGCGGACATAGCTCGAAAGAAGCCGGTGGCCCGGTCACGGTGGAAGGCAAGGTGGTGTTCGCCGGACCCAAGGCGTTTCATGCGACCGGCCCGTATTACACTGGCCGCTGGATCGATCTGGGCAATGTCGTGGTGATAGACACCGGCTATATGGTCATCAGCATCACCAGCCGTCCGTCGGTGGCGGTGTCCGAGGATTGCTTCATTCAGTTTGGCATGCAGGCCAGTGATTTCGATTACATCCTGCTGCGCTCGAAAACGCATTTCCGCGCGGCCTATGTGCCCATCGTGTCGGGCATCGTCATTATCGATACGCCTGATTGGGGACCGGCCGATCTCACTACCCTGAAGTATGTCCACGTGCCGCTCGATCAGACCTACCCGTTCACGCACGCAGCATGACCGAGGCTATCCCGAAGGCGCCGCTGCTGTCGGTGCGTGATCTGCGCATTGCGGTCAACAGCGCGCGGCCCTACACGCTGGTCGATGGCGTTTCCTTTGACGTGCCCGAAGGTGGTGTGGTCGGCATCGTCGGCGAGTCCGGCTGTGGCAAGAGCGTCACCGCCCTGTCGCTGTTGCGCCTGACCAGCCCGGCCATCAAGGTGACCGGCGGAGAGATACTGTTCAACGGCGAAAGCCTGATCTCCTGCAGCGATGAACGCATGCGCCACGTGCGTGGCGGGGAAATGTCGATGATCTTTCAGGAGCCGATGACCTCGCTCAATCCGGTCTTCACGATCGGCAATCAGATCGTCGAAGCCTTGCAGGCGCACGAGAACCTGTCGGCCCAGGCGGCGCGCAATACCGCCATTGAATTTCTCGGTCATGTCGGCATTCCCTCGCCGAAAACGCGCTTCAATAGTTACCCGCATCAATTGTCCGGCGGCATGAGCCAACGCGCCATGATTGCCATGGCACTGGTCTGCAAGCCCAAGCTGCTGATTGCCGACGAACCGACGACCGCGCTCGATGTCACCATCCAGGCGCAGATCCTTGATCTGCTGCGCCGCCTGCGCAAAGAGTTCAACATGGCCGTCATCATCATTACGCACGACCTCGGCGTAATCGCCGACATTGCCGACAGCGTGGTCGTGATGTATGCCGGCCGGGTGGTTGAGCAGGCTCCGGTCGGCAGTCTGTTTGAGCGCCCGATGCATCCCTATACCGAAGGTCTACTCGGTAGTATTCCGCCGCTGGACTATGACGTCGAGCGTTTGCCGACCATTGCGGGCACGGTGCCATCACCGCAGGCCATGCCGTCGGGCTGCCGCTACGCGGCGCGCTGTCAGTACGCCAGAACGGCGTGCGTGCAAATCGATCCGCAGCTGATTGGATTGCACGATGGGCATGCGGCCGCCTGCATTCGTCATACGGGGTATGCCGCATGACGACTACCGTTTCCGCATCTGTTGCCGAGGAGCGTCAAGCCATACTGTTGCAGGTTCAAGACCTGACGGTACATTTTCCCATCAAGGCGGCTGGCGCGCCGTGGAACAAGCCCGGCGTGGTGCGCGCCGTCGATGGCGTTTCCCTGACCCTGCATGCCCATGAAACCCTCAGTCTGGTGGGCGAGAGCGGCTGTGGCAAATCAACCCTGGCGCGCGCCGTCGTCCGCTTGCTGGCACCGACCCGTGGTCAGGTGCTGTTCGACGGGGTCGATATCGCGACCCTAGCCGGGCGCCAGCTGGGCGACATGCGCGCCAATATCCAGATGGTGTTTCAGGACCCGTCGAGCTCGCTCAATCCGCGCATGAGTGTCGGACAAATTCTGGCTGAGCCAATGCAGATTGCCGGCTGGGACGCGGCCCGCATCCGACAGCGCATTGCCACGCTGCTCGAACTGGTAGGTCTGGACGTACGTACTATGCAGCGCTATCCGCATGAATTTTCCGGTGGCCAGAAGCAGCGCATCGTCATCGCCCGCGCGCTCGCCTTGTCACCCAAAATCGTGGTGTGCGATGAACCGGTGTCGGCACTCGATGTATCGGTGCAGGCGCAGATCATCAACCTGCTCAAAGACATTCAGGAGCGGCTCGGCGTCAGCTATCTGTTCGTGTCCCATGACCTCGGTGTGGTGCGTCAGATCTCGCACCGCGTGATGGTGATGTATATGGGCAAGATTGTCGAAGAAGCGCCCAAGGTAGAATTCTTTGCGCGCCCGATGCATCCTTATTCGCAGGCCTTGCTGTCGGCTATCCCGCGGGCGCGACCGGGGGCGGTCAGCAACCGCATCGTGCTCAAGGGCGACTTGCCGTCGTCGCTCAACCCGCCTAGTGGCTGTCGCTTTCGCACCCGTTGCCCGCTGGCTGCGGAAATTTGCGCCAACACTGAACCGGTGTTGCGTGAACTTGCTGACGGTCATCGCGTGGCCTGTCATTTTGCAGAAACAGCCCAGTTAAGCAGCAGCTAGAAAGTGGAATACATGCATCAGCCCAGCATCATCCTGCAATCGGTCAACGCGCTGCAGGCGCGCGCGCAGCAGTTGTTTGACGCCTTGCGCGACGGCAGTCGCGATGTGCAGCACGGCGGCGTGACGCGCGACTCGTATGGCCCCGGCGAACAATTTGCCCATACCCTGATGGCCAACCATGCGCGTGCCCTCGGACTCGAAGTGCGTCATGACGACGCCTGCAATACCTATATGGTGTGGCCCGGACGCGATCGTCAGGCGCCGGCCATCGTCATCGGTTCGCATCTCGATTCGGTGGCCAATGGCGGCAATTTTGATGGCGCGGCCGGCGTGGTCGCCGGCCTGATCGCGGTCGAGGCCCTGCAAGCGGCCGGCGTCCAGCCGGAATGTGATGTGATGGTGATGGGTGTGCGCGCTGAAGAAAGCGTCTGGTTCCGCGTTTCCTACGTCGGCAGTCGCGCCGCGCTCGGCACCTTGCAGGCCAGTGCGCTCGATGTCTGCCGCGTCGATACCGGTCGCACGCTTGAAGCCCATCTGCGTGCCGCCGGCGGCAATCCAGATGCGCTGCGGCGCGGCACGGCGACACTGAATCGCGACAACGTGCGCGCCTTTTTCGAAGTCCACATCGAGCAGGCGCCCAGTCTTGCCGAGTTGCGCTATGCTATCGGCGTATGCACCGGCATCCCCGGCAACTTTCGTTATCCTGCAGCGAAAATCATCGGTGAATATGGCCATGTCGGTTTGCCGCGCCGCTTCCGGCATGACGCAGCCCTGGCCGGTGCCGATTTCGCGGTGGCGCTTGATGGCATATGGGCCGAATGGGAGGCCGCCGGTCGCCTGATGGCCTACACTATCGGTGAATTTCATACTGACGCGGCACGCCACGCCATGACCAAGGTTGCCGGTGAATTCATCTTCAGCCTGGACGTGCGCGCCTACGCCGAACAGGATGTCGCGGAACTCGAGCAGCGCGTTGCACAGATCATTGCCGACATCGAGAAGCAGCGCGGCGTACACTTTGAACTCGGCGGGCGCACCACCGCAGAAGTGGCCCAGGCCGATGCCACGCTGATGCTGGCGCTGGAAGACTGCGCCCGACGTCTGGATATTCCGATCATGCGCCTCGCCAGTCCGGCATCGCATGATGCGGCGGCATTTTGCGCCGCCGGCATTCCATTCGGATTGCTGTTCATCCGCAATCCGAATGGCAGCCATCATCCTGACGAACAAATGGATACCAGCGATTTTCTGCTGGCCACAGCGGTACTGACCGAATGGCTGGCCGCTGAAATTTGCGTCACCGGGCGACGCGTGGATCTCGACGCTGCCCAACGCCCAAACCGCCGATGACTACGAGGCATTGCTGCCCTGGCATCTCAAACTACCCTGCCGCTGAGCGGGTTGCGCCAACAATACCCAGCAGGTCCACCCACGTTCGCGTCACCGGTGCAAGAGACGCGGTTCAATGACCGCTTACACCTGTCATGTTTCTTGTCCAGTATCAATGTCAAGAAACCGTATGGCTGGTGTAGTGCCTACAGCGGCCACTCACATTGAATAACGTGTCCGACCGCAGTTGGTCGGCTCCCAATTTATAGCCTTCCATGTTCATTGACTGCTTTCGCAGCATTGTTGACCGTCGTGGTCGATCGATTTGCGCCGACGATGATCTGAATGGCTGGATCTGGCAGTTATGTATCGCGATGCATAACTGCCAGACCTTGCCCCTGTTTTCCGGACTCCATGAGCTGCCCATCATGCGAACTTCCTGTCTTGCTGCTGGGCCGCAATCCACGACAATTCAAATTTCGGTTTGCTCGGATATTTCAAGTGCATCGTCCACTTCGATACCCAGGTACCTAACGGTACTTTCAAGTTTGGTGTGTCCAAGAAGCAACTGCACCGCTCTCAAATTCTTGGTTCTCCGGTAGATCAACGTCACTTTCGTGCGCCGCATTGAGTGCGTTCCATAGTTGCACGGATCTAATCCAATCTTAGAAACCCATCCATCCACAATGCGAGCGTACTGGCGAGTGCCCAAGTGCGGAGATTTGTGAATTCGACTAGGGAACAGGAAATCATTGGCGCGCAGATGTGCTGATGTGATCCATGCGTTTACAGCGCTTCTGGTCGATTCAGTAATCTCGAACTGAACTGGTCGGGAAGTCTTTTGCTGCATAACCATGGCCCGAGGAGCAACACGATCCCCATGACAGATATCTTGCACATGCAATTTCACTAGATCGCAAGCACGCAGTTTGCTGTCAAGCCCAAGGTTGAGGAGTGCAAGCTCGCGAATGCGATTTTCGAGTTGAAGTCGAGTGCGGATGGCCCAAATTTCGCTGATCTTGAATGGGGCCTTTTGTCCTACTAATTTGCCTTTTTTCCATGAAGTATGAGTGCTGTCGGTGCGTGGTTCATTCATGATGGATCTCCTTAAAGTTGATGGGAGATCTACTGTCCGCCTAAACGCTTCGCATAACAAGCGGGGGCCGTGGCGTGATGCCGACCCGGTTGCGCCGTGGGAATTCAGGCGCAACAAGATCAAGCCCTGAAACAGTAGCTATTGTTTTGATAGCTTCTTGCGCAATGTATTCGGTGGCTACAGCCCATTTTTGGCACAAATTCTTACTCAAGATAGCCAATGAAACGGTTCCGATAAACTCCAACGATGACGCCGCCCAATCCATGCCCCTTCTGCACCCTGCCGCCAGAGCGCATAGTGCAGTGCAATGCGTCGGGCATGCTGGTCCGCGACGGGTTCCCGGTATCACTTGGGCATAGCCTGGTCATTCCCCACCGGCACGTGGGCTCCTTCTTCGAGCTGCTTGATGCCGAGCGCAGCGACCTGCTCACCCTGCTGGACCAGGCCAAGCAAACGCTGGATGCGCTGCATCGTAAGCGCGCAGCCAACACACCTTGAATGATTTTCCGTGCAAGGCGACGATGGTGTCCACCAACAAGTTAAGTGGACACCATGGAACACACCAAGACAAATCCCCGGCGACGTCACAGCGACGAACTTAGAGCAAAGGTTCTGAGCCAATGCGCCCATGCAGGCGCATCGGTAGCAGGCATTGCGCTGGCCCACGGCCTGAACGCCAATCTCGTACACAAGTGGCGCCGCCAGGCGCGCGAGCTGCAAGCGCCAAGCGCGCGGCAGACGTCTGCTCGGCCTGAATTCATCGCGCTGGCCTTGCCCGCGGCACAGCAGGTAGCTCCCATGCAGCCAGACATTCACATGGAGTTGCGCCGGGAAGCTACAACGATGTGCATACGCTGGCCCGTCGCGGCAGCGCCAGAGTGCGCCGCCTGGTTGCGCGAGTGGCTGCGATGATTCGTATTGATGCCGTATGGCTAGCCACCGCACCGATGGATATGCGGGCAGGCACAGACACCGCCCTGGCCCGAGTCGTTCAGGTCTTTGGTGCAGCCCATCCCCACACCGCTTATCTCTTTGCCAACCGACGCGCCAACCGCATGAAGGTGCTGGTGCATGACGGGATTGGCATCTGGCTGGCAGCTAGACGGCTGCACCAAGGCCACTTTGTCTGGCCTGCTGGTGGTGCCTCAGATCGGGCAAGTCTGAGCCGTCCTCAGTTGGACGCATTGGTGCTGGGTTTGCCTTGGACGCGTATTGGCGAAGGCGCAATTATTACCATGGTTTGATTCTGACATTGCTATCATTTTTAAGTCAATTGGGGGATGCGATTATTGGCAGAAATACGGAACTCTGGGACACTACTATTCATGGTCACAGCCCTTGAATCCCTCCCCAGTTTGAACGCAGAACAACTGCGCGAATTGGCCAGCGATTTGATTGCAAAGATCGCGCACCAAAGCCAGCAACACGGTCAAGCCATCGCCATCAAAGACCAGGAGCTGCAACGCAAAGATCGCGAGATCATTTACCGCCAGGCCAAGATCGACCAACTCACGCATGAGATGGCGGTCCTCAAGCGCTGGAAGTTTGGCCGCAGCCGCGAGCTACTCGATGCTGGCCAGGTCAGCCTGCTCGACGAGACCATTGAAGCGGATATCGCAGCCATTGAGCAAGAGCTGGAGAACTTGGCGCCGGCAACAAAGAGCGACAAAGAACCCCGCCAACAACCCAAGCGCGCAAGTCTGCCCGCAGAGCTGCCCCGCGTAGAAGTTCGTCACGACCCGGACTCCACGACCTGCGGTTGCGGCTACCAACTCAAGCGCATCGGTGAAGACGTCAGCGAGAAGCTGGACTACACACCGGGTGTGCTGTCGGTGGAGCGGCACATCCGTGGCAAATGGGCATGCACTCAGTGCGAGACCTTGATCCAGGCACCAGTTCCTGCGCAAATCATCGACAAAGGCATCCCGACTTCGGGCTTGCTGGCCCAGGTGCTGGTGGCCAAGTATTCGGATCACCTTCCGCTGTATCGGCAAGAGACCATCTTTGGCCGCTCAGGCTTTGCCATTCCCCGCTCCACGCTGGCCGCCTGGGTGGGCGCATGCGGTGTGCAGTTGCAGCCGCTGGTGGATGCCTTGAAGGACTCCATGCTCAAGCATGCGGTGCTGCATGCCGACGAGACGCCGGTGGCCATGCTTAAACCCGGCAACAAGAAGACGCACCGAGCCTACCTGTGGGCTTATGCGCCGGGTGCCTTTGAGAATTTGAAAGCGGTGGTCTACGACTTCTGCGAAACCCGAGCAGGTGAGCATGCCAGAGCCTTCCTTGGCAAATGGAAAGGCAGCCTGGTGTGTGACGATTTCAGTGGGTACAAAGCCAGCTTTGCCGGCGGCGTTACCGAGGCCGGATGTCTGGCGCATGCGCGACGTAAATTTTTTGACCTGCATGTCAGCAACAAGAGCCTGATTGCAGCGCAGGCTTGTGCGTACATTGGACAACTGTACGACGTTGAGCGCGAGGTCAAACATCTGGACTTTGAAGAGCGGCTGCAAATCCGACAAACAAAATCAAAACCACTGGCCCAAGCGTTTCACCAGTGGATGCTGCTGCAGCGCCGACAGATCACGCACGGATCGGCCACAGCCAAAGCACTGGACTACAGCCTCAAGCGCTGGACTGCACTGAGCCGGTTCCTGGGTGATGGGCAATTGCCGATCGACAACAATTGGATCGAGAATCAGATTCGCCCGATTGCCATCGGCAGAAACAATTGGTTATTCGCCGGCTCACTCAGAGCGGGGCAACGTGCCGCTGCGGTCATGAGTTTGATTCAGAGCGCCAAGCTCAATGGGCATGACCCGTATGCCTATCTGAAGGATGTGCTGGCTCGCCTGCCAACGCATAAGAACAACAGAATAGAAGAACTGCTGCCGCATCGCTGGCAGCCACTTCAGCCGTAACACCGGCATCTCCATGCCAGCGCGGCCCCGCCGTGTCAATGTGTGTTCGCCGCGCGCTTACGCTGCATGCGCCAGAAGTGGAGTGCATCGCAAAGGGCAAAGCCAGAAATCC
>Ga0209702_10008192_pt1 | contig 12317 bp, 10 predicted proteins | sample FRY01_FD_187210 | JGI IMG/M metagenome (GOLD analysis project Ga0209702, IMG submission 187210) | Freshwater microbial communities from Lake Fryxell liftoff mats and glacier meltwater in Antarctica - FRY-01 (SPAdes) (version 2) | ecosystem: Environmental > Aquatic > Freshwater > Ice > Glacier... | reverse complement strand
CTTGGCAACGCCGGCCTTCTTCTTCAGTTTGACCATGAAATACTCCTGTCTGCCTGACCATCCTAGCCGAGGCAATATCAACAGAGTTTCCACTTATCTCGCTGTTCAGATTCATCGAACCACTTCTCTTCCCACGCTAAAACCGCTTGAAAAAAACTATGGTTTGGTGAGTAAATCGTTGTTGAAAATCCTTGTGTCGGTGGTTCGATTCCGTCCCAGGCCACCAGCATTGAAGCCTCACTTTTTTTCGAGAGTGGAGCTTTTTTCGTGGCCGAATTGACGTCATTGGGGGCACTGGGTTCGGCTTGGGTTCGGCGAACTTGGGTGGCTGTACCCGCAGCCCAGCTTTGCATGTCGTTTGTGCCGGTAGGTGGGAAAACCTTTTGGAACTCAGATCACCACATCAGGGACAGCACGACGCTTGAGGCCGCTTTTCGGTGTCATACTGAGCTCTCATGCGGTTGAATTTCCATCCTTCTGTTTTCAGTTGTCATCGCCAAGGTTGCCCATGCCAAAAACCCATTCAATAATGATTCACCTGCGCCTTGCAACGACGGCACTGTGCGGCGTACTGGTCTTGTGGGGATCGCTGGCGCAAGCGCAGCCAGTACCCATTCACAAGCTGCGCATCGTGGGTGGCCTGGACGGTTTGAACCAATACACGCGCCATGAAGAGCCGTTCTGGACCAAAGAGTTGTCGCGCCTGAGCGCTGGAAAATTCTCTGCCGACATCGTGCCGTTTAACCGCGCCGGGGTGCCGGGCGACGACATGCTGCGCTTGATACAACTGGGTGTGGTGCCTTTGGGAACCGCCATTTTAGTCTTATTGGCCGCAAAAAACCCTGAATTCAGCGCACCAGACCTGACCGGCCTTAACCCGGACATGGCCAGTCTGAAGACGAGTGTGGCCGCGTTCAGGCCCTACCTGGAGTCAACGCTGCGCAAACAGCATGGCATCGAGATGCTGGCCCTCTATGTGTACCCGGCCCAGGTTATTTTTTGCAAAAAACCCTTGGCCAGTCTGGCCGACCTGGCCGGACGGCGGGTGCGGGTGGGCGCGGTCACACAGTCGGATTTTATGGCTACCCTGGGCGCTGTGCCGGTGCTGACCGGGTTTGCCCAGATCATGGCCAACATGGCCTCGGGCAACACTGAGTGCGCCGTTACCGGCAGCATGTCGGGCAACACGCTGGGGCTGTATGAAGTGACCACGCATGTGCATACCCTGCCGCTCAGCTGGGGGGTGAGCGTCTTTGGCGCCAACCTGGCGGTGTGGGACGCCTTGCCACCGGACCTGAAGAGCTTGCTGCGCCAGGAACTGCCCAAGCTGGAAACGGCCATTTGGTCTGAGAGCGAACGCGAGACCGCTGATGGGCTGGCGTGCAACCGCGGTGCTGCCGACTGCCGCAGCGGGCGCAAAGGGCGTATGGTGGAAGTGGCGGTGTCAGCGCAGGATGAGCGCCGCAGTCAGGAAATATTTACATCCGCCGTGCTGCCGAACTGGTTGCAGCGCTGTGGCACACGCTGTGCCGAGGTCTGGAACCAGAGCATCGGCCCGGTGCGCGGCATCATGGTGCCACCAGCCAAGTGAGGTGGCTCAAATGCAGTCGGGTCACTGCCTAGGTGCTGGGGATGGTGGGTATTTTTCTGGCGGTGCTGACGCTGGCGACAGCAAGCCTACTCTGGAACGCACGCCAGGCCGACCTGGTCAACAGCGAGGAACAGGTGGTGCGCTTTGCAAGCGGCGCCCAAGCCGCGCTCAACCGAAGCCTGCTGGGGATCGATGTGTTGCTGGCGAGCATGGACAACCTGCTCGGACTGTCGGGTGCGCAGGCCGACTCGATTGACCCCAAAACGTCCAACCGATTAATGTTTGGTGCCGGGCAGCAAAATCTGATGGTGCGCTATGTGGCCTTGCTGGATGCACAGGCACGCGTCATCGCCTCATCGGACCCTAGCGGGGCCGGGCTGTTGGTAAGCCTGCCTACCGGCTTTGCCAATGCAGTGCTGGCCCAGCCCGTGTCAACACTGATGATCAGCGCACCAGTGGTAAGTTTTGCCAGTGGCAAGCGGGTGCTGTACTTGGCGCGCGCCCTCAAACTGGGCGCCAGCACCCGGGTCTTGGTGGTGGCCGAGGTGCCAGTGCCGCTGCTGACCTCTATCCTGGTGCAAGGGGCGAACATCAGTGGGCTGGAAGTCACACTGGAACGCAGCGCTGGCCAGTTGCTCGCCAGCGTGCCTGATTTTGCGCAACGGGTCGACCAGCAATTCACGCCCGCCCTGGGCACGCTTCAGGATACGGTCGGGGCGCGGCGTCTGCCGGCCCGTATCACCGGCGTGCCCGCCCTGATGGTGACGCGGCCCACCTTGTATCCTGAGGTGCTGATTACCGCCAGCGTTCCGATTGAGGCGGCGCTGAAAAACTACCATCTGCAACGCCAGTTCATTGGCGGGGTGGCGCTGGTGTTTGGCCTGATGATACTGGCAGCCGGCGGCTTTGCCATCCAGGCGCAAGAGCAAGTTCTGCGCCTCAATGCCAGCCTCGAAAAGCGGGTGCAGCAGCGCACCACTGAGCTGACCGAGGAGGTCACCGAGCGCAAGCAGGCCGAGGCGGAGCTTCTTCGCTTCAAGAATGTCCTGGACAACACGCTGGACATGATTTTTATGTTTGAGCCGGCATCCCTGCGCTTTGTTTACCTGAATCAGGGGGCGGTCCTGAGCATGGGTTATAGCCAGGAAGAACTTCTTGGGATGACGGCCTACCAGATCAAACCCCTTGTACCTGAGCCAAAATTTCGGCAGCTCATCGCGCCCCTGCTCTCCAGAGAACAGTCATCGCTTCGCTTTGAAACAGTGCACCGGCGTAAAGACGGCACCGATTTCACGGTCAATATTTTATTGCAACTGGTAACGCAGAGTGACGGAAACGACCTGTTTGTCGCGATCGTGCACGACATCACCGAGCGCAAGCGGGCGCGAGACGAAATCCTGCGTCTCAATGCCAGCCTCGAAAAGCAGGTGCTACAGCGCACCGAGCTACTTACCAAGGAGATCGCCGAACGCTGCAGCCTTGAAATCGAACTCATCCGTGTCGATGAAGAGCAGCGACAAGCGATCGGGCGCGAGCTGCACGATGGTCTGGGGCAGTACCTGACCAGTCTCTCGCTCCTGTCCGCGAGCTTGCAACAACAGCTCACCAACCGCGCCCAGCCCGAGGCCAACGCAGCCCAGCGGATCAGGGAATTGATCGATGAGGCGGCAGCCATGACCCGTTCCGTTGTCCACGGGCTATACCCGGTCGCTTTGGAGTATGGGGGCCTGACCGCGGCGCTGGAGCAGCTGGCTGCCCAGACCCGTTCCCTGCATAAAATGGACTGCGTCTTAGACGTTGGCCCCGAGGTGCCAGTGCATGATCCGCTGGTTGCGATCAACCTGTACCGGATTGCCCAGGAAGCCATCACCAACGCACTGAAGCACAGTCAGGCGGGCCTCATGCGGATCGGTCTGGCCCGGGTCGGTGGAAAGGTCAGGCTCACCTTGAGCGATGATGGCATCGGCATCGACCCCTCCCGCCTCGGGTCTGCCAATGGACTGGGGATGCACAGCATGCATTACCGCGCAAGCCTGCTCGGAGGGGACATACAAGTCCAGAGCAATGCTCAGCAGGGCACAACCATTACCGTAACGTATCCCGATGATCGGCGCGTATCCCGACCTGGAGAGTCAAAATGAGCATTGGCACCGTGCATAAAGAAGAAAAGGTCCGGATACTGATGGTCGACGACCACCCCATCGTCCGGGAGGGCATGGTCCTGTTCCTCAACGCGCAGGCGGATCTGAATTTGTGTTGTCAGGCCGGCAATACCGAGGAGGCCATGGCCGCATTGGCGGCTTGCGACCCGGCCCTGGCCATTGTGGACATCTCGCTTGGTAAAGAGTCAGGCCTAGATTTGATCAAGGCACTGCGGCGACTATCCCCGGGCTTGGGCATACTGGCCATGAGCCTGCACGATGAGTTGATCTTTGCGGAACGCGCCCTGCGGGCCGGTGCCAATGGGTATTTGATGAAGTATGAAGCCACCGCCAACATCCTGCTGGCGGTGCGCATGGTTTTGTCAGGAGGCATTTACCTCAGTGACGCGATGCACGGGCGGCTGGCGCAAAAACTGGCAACACCCGGCGGCATCACCGCCAGCCCCATCGCCGGCTTGAGTGAACGCGAGTTCGAGATTCTGCACTTGCTCGGACTTGGCTTTAGCACACGCCACATCAGTGAAAAGCTCAACCGCAGCATCAAGACCATCGAAACCCACCGCGCCAGCCTGAAGGGAAAACTGCAGTTGCAATCGGGCGCAGACCTGGTTCGCTTTGCGGGGCAGTGGCTGGAAGGTCGGTGATCCCGTTCGGGTGAGGGAAACCCCAAGGGCGAAATCAGGGGTTCCATGAGCCCCGATGGGGGACGTTCCCTGATTGTCCTGCTGCGCGCAAAACCTACAGTGGCTCCTGCGATCACATATTGTTGATAACGGTATCAACAGGGTTGCTCAAGGAGTCTTCCTATGTTACTCACCCCTGTATGGTTTCAGTCTGTCGGCACACGGTTCTTGTTTGTTTCGGCAAGCCTTTTTATCGCCTTCACCACTTCGTCTCACGCCGAAGACAACTTTGCATCCGCCAGGGAAATGTTCGTCGAGCATCGTTACGCTGCCGGACTCGTGCCTCTGCAAAAGGCGGCGGAGATGGGCGACCGGGATGCGCGCCGAACACTCGGTCTCATGCTTCTTTACGGCCAATCGCTCTACAACACTGAGGTACCCACGAATCGAGAGCAGGGCTTGCGGTGGCTTCGCATGGCCGCCGGCGACGGCTGCGAGATATCGACATACATGCTGACGAAATTGAAGCCGTCGTGATTTTCTGAATCAGCGGCGTGGGGGCAGGATGATGCCGCCGACGTCAGATTCTGCGCCGACTTTGACCCGGGGGTTGATGCGCCCCACACTGGGTCTGCGTTTGCCGAGGGTGGCGAGACCGCTTTAAAGCCAACTAAACCCATCGGTACCCTGCCCCCCGCCAAGCGCCTCGGGGAACCCCCCTACCCAGAGCATCGATCCTCGGCGCTTTTTCTTTGGCTCCAACGCCATCGCTACCGCCAAAACCTGCAAGTGGACCGCCGTGGTCCATAGATAATCAATGTCCAGAAACCGTATGACTGGTGTAGTGGCTACAGCGGCCACTCACAATGGATAACGTGTCCGACCGCAGTTGGTCGGCTCCCAATTTATAGCCTTTCATGTTCATTGACCGCTTTCGCAGCATTGGAGTCATAGAGACTACCGCGACGAGCACCCGCTTTGGGCACGTACCTGACCGTCGCGGTGCGACAGCCAACAACCATAACCGAAAGCCGTCACTGGATTTCTACAACTTCATGGTGGTTGGGTCACTCCGAATGGATAGCCTGTGGTTTTATCCAGTTTTTTTGAGCCCGCGTCTACAATTGCGCCAAATTCCCGATCTGCCATGGCTGCCAAATTACCTCCTGAATACTCCGAAAGCTCTATCCGCGTGCTCAAGGGCCTTGAGCCCGTCAAGCAGCGACCGGGCATGTACACCCGCACCGATACCCCCCTGCACATCATCCAGGAGGTGCTGGATAACGCGGCTGACGAAGCACTGGCCGGGCACGGCAAAAAAATCAAGGTCACGTTGCACCTGGATGCCTCGGTGTCGATTGACGACGATGGCCGGGGCATCCCGTTTGGTTTGCATCCCGAAGAAAAAGCGCCCGTGCTCGAGCTGGTTTTTACCCGTCTGCACACGGGCGGCAAGTTTGACAAAGGCGCGGGCGGGGCTTACAGCTTTTCCGGTGGCCTGCACGGCGTGGGTGTCAGCGTGACCAACGCGCTGTCAACGCGGCTTGAAGTGACCTCCTACCGTGAAGGCACGGTGGCCGCACTGGTGTTTTCGGGTGGTGATGTGATTGAAAAACTCCACTTGCGTAAGCAGGTCGAGGGTGACCGCAAACAAGGCACCACGGTACGGGCCTGGCCGGATGCCAAATATTTTGAGTCGCCGGCCCTGCCGATGGCCGAGCTGACGCATCTGCTGCGCAGCAAGGCGGTGCTGATGCCCGGCGTGACGGTAAGCCTCACGATCGAGAAAACCAAAGAGGTGCAAACCTGGGTTTTCAAAGGCGGCCTGCGTGATTACCTGATGCAAACCCTGACCGCAGACCCGGTCATTCCAATGTTCGAGAACGAAGGCTTTGCCGATGCCTCGCATGAAACCTTTGCCGAAGGCGAAGGTGCCAGCTGGGCCGTAGCGTTTACCGAAGACGGCCAGCCGGTGCGCGAAAGCTACGTCAATCTGATCCCCACCAGCGCTGGCGGTACGCACGAAAGCGGCCTGCGCGACGGCCTTTTTACCGCCGTCAAAAGCTTTGTCGACCTGCATTCATTGCTGCCAAAAGGTGTCAAGCTGATGCCCGAAGACGTGTTTGCACGCGCCAGCTACGTGCTGTCGGCCAAGGTGCTGGACCCGCAGTTTCAGGGGCAGATCAAGGAGCGACTCAATTCGCGCGATGCGGTTCGGCTGGTGTCAAGCTATGTGCGCCCCGCGCTTGAGCTGTGGCTGAACCAGCACGTTGACTACGGCAAAAAACTCGCTGAACTGGCGATTCGGGCGGCACAAAGCCGCCAGAAAGCCGGCCAGAAAGTCGAAAAGCGCAAGGGCTCTGGCGTGGCCGTGTTGCCCGGCAAGCTGACCGATTGTGAAAGTCGGGACCTGGCGCACAACGAGGTGTTTCTGGTCGAGGGCGATTCGGCTGGTGGCAGCGCCAAAATGGGTCGCGACAAGGAAAGCCAGGCGATTTTGCCGCTGCGTGGCAAGGTACTCAACACCTGGGAGGTCGAGCGCGACCGGCTGTTTGCCAATACCGAGATTCACGACATTGCAGTGGCCATTGGCGTAGACCCGCATGGCCCGAATGACACGCCCGACCTGTCTGGCCTGCGCTACGGCAAGGTTTGCATTCTTTCTGATGCCGACGTTGACGGCTCGCACATCCAGGTATTGTTGCTGACGCTGTTTTTCCGGCATTTTCCCAAGCTGATCGATGCCGGGCATCTGTATGTAGCCCGTCCACCGCTCTTCAGGGTGGATGCGCCAGTGCGGGGTAAAAAACCAGCTTCAAAGGCGTACGCGCTTGATGGCGGTGAGTTAACGGCTATTCTTGATAAATTGAGAAAAGAAGGCGTTAAAGAGGCATCATGGAGTATCAGCCGTTTCAAGGGCTTGGGTGAAATGAATGCGGAACAATTATGGGAAACCACACTTAATCCTGACACCCGTCGTTTGCTTCCAGTCCAGCTGGGTAACCAGAGCTTCTTGCAAACCGAGGGACTCATCAGCAAATTAATGGGCAAAGGCGAAGCTGCTGCCAGACGCGAATTGATGGAATTGCATGGGGATGCGATCGAAATTGATATTTAATTCATGATGGATATTTTTACCGCCGCTCCTGACTCAAGCCACCCTGAAGCCGCCGACCAGGACTCGCTCGCCGCCTACGCGCAACGCGCTTACCTTGAATACGCCCTGAGCGTTGTTAAGGGGCGCGCACTGCCCGATGCGTGTGACGGCCAAAAGCCCGTGCAGCGCCGCATTTTGTACAGCATGGCACGCATGGGCCTGGGCTTTGGCGGGGCGAATGGCAATAGTGGTGCAAAACCTGTGAAAAGCGCGCGCGTGGTGGGTGACGTGCTCGGCAAATACCACCCGCACGGCGACCAGGCGGCTTACGACGCGATGGTGCGTATGGCGCAGGATTTTTCACAGCGCTACCCGTTGGTCGATGGTCAAGGCAACTTCGGCTCGCGCGATGGCGACGGCGCTGCCGCCATGCGCTACACCGAGGCGCGCCTGGCACGCATCACCTCCCTGTTGCTCGACGAACTCGACGAAGGCACGGTTGACTTTGTACCGAATTACGATGGCTCATTCGAAGAGCCGCAACAATTACCCGCGCGTTTGCCTTTCACGCTGCTCAATGGCGCAAGCGGTATTGCAGTCGGTCTGGCCACTGAAATTCCGAGCCACAACCTGCGTGAAGTCGCTGATGCCTGCATCGCCCTTATCAAAACGCCCAAGTTAAGCGACGACGAACTCTACGCCATCATTGCCGGGCCAGACTACCCCGGTGGCGGGCAAATTATTTCAAGTGCAGCAGAGATTGCAGCGGCCTACACCACAGGGCGCGGCTCACTCAAGGTGCGTGCCCGCTGGAGAATAGAAGACCTGGCGCGCGGCCAGTGGCAACTGGTGGTGCAGGAACTGCCGCACGGTGTCAGTACGCAAAAAGTGCTGGAAGAAATTGAAGAAATCACCAACCCGAAAATCAAGGCGGGTAAAAAAGCACTCAGCACTGAGCAAATTAATTCCAAGCAAAGCGTGCTGGCGGTGCTCGATGTGGTGCGCGACGAATCCGGCAAAGAAAACGCCGTGCGTCTGGTGTTTGAGCCCAAGACCAGCCGCATTGAGCAACAAGAACTCATCACCACGCTGTTGGCGCACACCAGTCTTGAGAGCTCGTCGCCGATCAATCTGACCATGGTCGGGCTGGACGGCAAGCCTGCGCAAAAATCACTGCGGCAAATGCTGGCCGAGTGGATTGAATTTCGCCAGACGACGATACAGCGCCGCTCACAACATCGCTTGAGCAAGGTGCTGGATCGGATCCATATCCTGGAGGGGCGGCAACTGGTGCTGCTCAATATTGATGAAGTGATTGCCATCATCCGCCAGTCGGACGAGCCCAAGGCCGCACTGATTGCGCGCTTTCATTTAAGCGACCGGCAGGCCGAAGATATTTTAGAGATCCGCCTGCGCCAGCTCGCCAGACTGGAAGCCATCAGAATTGAGCAGGAGCTTAAAAACCTGCGCGAAGAGCAGGGCAGGCTGGAAGAAATCCTCGGCAGCCCGGCAGTACTGCGCCGCCTGATGATTAAAGAAATCGAGCTTGACGCAAAACAGTTTTCCGATGCGCGCCGCACCTTCATCCAAGCCGATAAAAAAGCCGTGCTTGAAGTCAAGGTGTTAGACGAGCCTGTAACGGTAGTGGTCAGCAGCAAGGGCTGGGTACGCGCCCGCACCGGGCATGGCCACGATGCGGCAAGCTTTGCCTTCAAGGCAGGCGACGAGCTGTACGCCACGTTTGAATGCCGCACGGTTGATACCTTGCTGGCTTTTGGTTCGCGTGGCCGCATTTATTCGGTGCCAGTGGCTATGATGCCCGGTGCGCGTGGTGATGGTCAGCCCATCACCACATTGATCGAGCTTGAATCCGGCACGCAAGTGCTGCACTACTTTGCCGGCCCAGCCAGTGCCATGCTGCTCATGAGCAGCAGCGGTGGCTATGGCTTTATGGCCAGCGTTGAGGGTATGACCTCACGCCTCAAAGCCGGTAAGGCGTTTGTGGCCTGTGCGGATGATGAGACGCTGTGCAAACCGTCGCATGTTTCCGGTTCATCGGGCACCAGCGCATCTCGGCCGTTGTCAATTGCCACTCACGTTGCTTGCGCCTCCACTGGTGGCCGAATTTTGACGTTTGAGATCAGCGAGCTCAAACAAATGGACAAAGGCGGACGCGGCCTGATGCTGCTAGACCTTGATGTCAAAGACACCTTAGCAGGCGCAGCGGCCTACACCCGCAGTGTGAAAATTGAAGGCATAGGCCGTGGCGGTAAAGCGCGTGAAGAAACGCTGGAAATCCGCAGCCTGAACAACGCGCGCGGCGCACGCGCGCGTAAAGGCAAAGCAGCCGATTTGGGCTTCAAACCGACTGGAATTAGCCGCGTTGAGTAGTAACAACTTCCCCCATTCAGTCAGATCACGCCACCTCAGCAATCATCTCAATCTCCACACACGCTCCCAGCGGGATCTGCGCCACACCAAACGCGCTGCGTGCATGTTGGCCCGCGTTGCCAAACACTTCAGTCAGCAGTTCGCTGCAGCCGTTCGTTACCAGGTGCTGGTCGGTGAAGTCTGCGGTTGAATTGACGAGGCTCATCACTTTGACGATGCGTTTGACTTTATTCAAGTCGCCAGTTGCCGCGTGCAGCGTGCCCATCAGGTCGATGGCGATGGCTCTGGCTGCTTGTTTGCCTTCTTCTAAGCTGGTGTTTTTGCCAAGCTGGCCGACGATGACCTTGCCATCTTTTTTGGCCAAGTGGCCGCTGATAAAAATCAAATTTCCGGTTTGCACAAACGGCAGGTAGGCGGCTGCCGGGGTTGCGACTCCGGGCAGGGTGATGCCCAGGGTTTTGAGTTTGTCGTAGATGTCGGTAGTCGTGTTTTGGCTTGTGGTCATGATTTTCTTTGGTTTTTGATGATTTTTGAGTAACTACTCAGTTCCCTGTAGGGTGGGCATCGCCCACGCAATTCCCGACTTGGCCCCATTCATGAAGCCAGCGTGGGCAGTGCCCACCCTACGAATCAGCAATGACTAATTGGAGTCTGACCCTAATTCTTTTCCAGGTTGGGTTGGTCAGTGAAGTAGGGCACCCTACGCGGGCTAACGGAGTTTTTGAAACTGCTCGCGATTCAAATCGCAATCACGAAGAATCTTGGCGAACAACCCCGGTCCAATAGTTTCGCCAGAGTGAACAGGCACCACTGTCGAACGGCCATCCGGGTGATGAATAAAATGATGGCTACCTTTGACGCGAAGCAGTACAAAACCAGCCTTCTTCAAGACAGACAATAGTTTCTTGCCAGTCAGACCGGGAACAGATGTCATGCGGCAACTGAAATACGTTGAACTCCCACAAAATCGAGCGGTTCTATCGCTTCACCCTGAACCTCAAGACAAAGCTCGATGGCTTCGCGTATGCGCGCCATCAGATCATCAAGCGACTTGGCCTGCGTGTGACAACCGTGCAGTGCTGGAACCGAGGCGACAAAGTAGCCTGCCGAATCTTTTTCGACAATCACGTCAAATTGGTGCGTCATGTCAACCTCCATGCCAACGGCAAAATTGTAGGTAGCGGGTTGGGGCCATGCTTGATTGTACCGATAGCAAAATTGGAGCCTGGCCCCTTTTACCGTTGATAGATGTCGGTAGTCGTGTTTTGGCTTGCGGACATGATTTTCTTTGGTTTTTGATGATTTTTGAGGGATAAAAATAGCCGCAACCCAATCAATACGGGCGTGGGCAGCTATTCTATTTGTAGCGAACGTGACTGATTGGAGTCTGACCCTAATTCTTTTGCGAAGCAGCGCGTCTCAAACAAATCAACGATTCCAGAGAATTCCTCCACCAAGCCATGAAACGTTGGGATGATTTGGCGATCCTCGAATGGCCCACGCCATGGGAAAATGAGTTCGAGTTCAACGGGGAGCTTATTGTCGGGGACTAGATTAGGTGTGAGGCTTGCCAAGATCGTTCCTGAACCGAGTGTTCTCGGAGATAAATTCTCTTGGTCAAACCCCATTCCACCACCTGGATTTTTAAGATAGCCAGCGCTCGGAATGAGCATGATGTGTTTATCGAGAATATCCAAATCATGTACATATCTCATGTCAATGTTTCCCCCGATATATGGCTTAAGAGATCGCACCAAATCAATAGCCTCCGGTGAGGCCTTATTGAAATTCTTTTTCTTTATCATCTTTTCGAGGTCTGAAGCATTTTTGCAAAATGGGAAATATACGTCCTTATCACTACCCCCATTGAGCCTGACAAGTTCACAAGCAAGAAGGTCTAAAGACGTTCTAAGGTTGTGGACGATGTCGCCGATAATTGGAGCCAATTTAACAGGTATGCCTTCCGTGCAGACCTGAACCCAATCGAGGTAGTCTGCGTTGACGTTACGAGTAACGTTCATATGGACAGGGTTACGAGTGAGATACGATTCAATTTCTCGTTCAAGAGAGGATGCATGCTCAGCAGCTCGTGCTATCTTGAGTCGCGACGCCTCAAAAGGCCGGGAGATCATTTGTTTATTCATTTATTAAGTTTAGATGATCGCCCTATTAATCCGCCGATACGTAAGGCGCTTGCCTGAAATGCCTTTGAGTGCAGCGACAGCGCGGTCGGTATCGTCGAAGCCGAGCTTTTCGAAGGCTTCATGAATTGGGTCAAGTCGGGGATTGCGTGGGCGGTGCCCACCCTACAGGGACCTGAGTAGTTAGTCCAGCCTGCAAAACCCTCGAAACCCGCATAAAACCTCACATTTTTGTGCAATAGCGGTGCACCAAATCCCTCATAAAACGTTATTTGAAGAATAGATTCTTGAGGGATTTTGACATGAACACAG
>Ga0209702_10008186_pt1 | contig 12327 bp, 10 predicted proteins | sample FRY01_FD_187210 | JGI IMG/M metagenome (GOLD analysis project Ga0209702, IMG submission 187210) | Freshwater microbial communities from Lake Fryxell liftoff mats and glacier meltwater in Antarctica - FRY-01 (SPAdes) (version 2) | ecosystem: Environmental > Aquatic > Freshwater > Ice > Glacier... | reverse complement strand
GATGGGTTCGGGCGTGGTGTGGGGGGACGCCGTGTGCCAGGCCCCTTCGACCCCGGTGGTGCCGATGTTGATGGCGGCGTGATCCAGCCCCATCCAGATTTGGCGGGTGAAGGTGGCGACAGAGGTTTTGCCATTGGTGCCGGTCACGGCCACCATGGTTTCGGGCTGTGCGGCGAACCACAGGGCGGCAGCGTAAGCCAGCGCCTGGCGCGGGTCTTCGGTCACGATCAGGGTCGCATCGCCCAGATCGTCACGCGCAAGCGCTGCCCCTTCGGGATCGGTCAGCACCGCCACGACTCCGCGCGTGACGGCGGCCTTTACATAAGCCGCGCCATGGATCACGGAACCCGGCAGGGCAGCAAAAAGCATGCCCGGAGCCGCTTGCCGGCTGTCCACGCACAGCCCAGTCACCACAGGGTTATTGCCCCCCCGCGCGGTCAGGCCAAGATCGGCGAGTTTTATGGCCTGTGTCATCGTTGCCCCCATGCGCCGCGTTATGGTCTGACTGCTGATACCTCACTCAGCGGGGTATATTCAATCTGTGGACGAAGGCCAAGCAGCGGGGCAGTGCGGCGGATCACCTCGGCGGCCACAGGAACGGTGGTCCAGCCTGCGGTACGGCGCGGTTTGGGGCCGGTGTTCTCGGACGCCTCATCGAGCGTGACCACCAGAACATATTGCGGATCAGACGCCGGGAACATTGCCGCGAAGGTGTTAATGTTCTTTCCTTTTTCATAGCCGCCGCCGCGTTTGACCTTATCGGCGGTGCCGGTTTTTCCCCCCACCTCATAGCCTTTCACCTCACCAAAGCTGGCGGTGCCGCGGGTCACCACCTCGCGCAGCATCGACGCCGAGGACGCGGCGGTGGCCGCCGACATGACCCGCGTGCCTGCAGGTATTTTGTCGCGCTTGAGCAAGGTGGGCGGCAGCAAGATGCCATCATTGGCAATCGCGGCATAAGCCACGGCCAGATGCATCGGGCTGACCGACATGCCATGCCCGTAAGATGTTGTAATCGTCACAATATCAGCCCACCGCTTGGGGATCAGCGGGCCTGCGCCCGGGGCCTCTGTCAGTTCCAGCGGGACCGGATCGAACAGGCCGAGGGATTTAAAAAACGCCTGCTGGCGTTCGCCGCCGATTTTCAGCGCGAGATGGGCGGTGCCAACGTTGGAGGACTTCACGATCACGTCGGTGACAGACATAAGGGGGCCATAATTCTTGCCCTCAAACTCTCCGATCTTGTGCTTGCCCCAGCGCATCGGCGCATTGGCATCGACCATGGAATTGGCATCGACCAACCCCAGATCCATCGCCTGCGCAGACGTAAAGATTTTCGCCGTGGAGCCGAGTTCATAGACGCCTTGCAGCGCGCGGTTGAACAGCGGGCTGTCGGCGGGATCGCCTTTGAGCAAGGGCGAAGGCCGGTCGTTAGGGTCAAAATCGGGCAGTGACACCATGGCGACAACCTCGCCGGTGTGGACGTCCAGCATCACGCCTGCGGCCCCTTTGGCATTCATCATCGCCATGCCGGTTTCCAGCACCTCTTGCATGGCGGTTTGCACGGTCAGATCAATGGACAGGGCAAGGGCGGTTGCGGCCTGTGCGGGGTCGCGCAGGCGGGTATCCATTGCGCGTTCCACCCCGGCGGTGCCGATGACTTCCGCGGAATGCACGCCTTCGGCCCCGAAGGAGGAGCCGCCAAGGATATGGGACGCCAGCTTGCCATTGGGGTAAAGCCGCATGTCGCGGGGGCCGAACAACAGGCCCGGATCGCCGATATCATGCACGGCCTGCATCTGTTCGGGGCTGAGTTTGCGGCGCAGCCACAGAAAAGAGCGGCCATCGGTGAAGCGGCGCTCCAGATCCTCGGCGTTGAGTTCGGGAAAGAGTTTGGCCAGCGCTTTGGCGACGCGGGGCGGATCGACCATCTGCTTGGGATGAGCGTAAAGCGCGTGGGTGGACAGGTTGGTGGCAAGAATGCGGCCATTGCGGTCGGTGATATCGGCGCGTCTGCCGCTGATTTCGGCCCCTGCGGCAAAGGCGCGGGGTTCCACCGGGTCGGTTGCGGCCAAAAGGCCCATACGCGCACCGACCACGATGAAGGCAGCGAAAAACGCCATGCCCAGCAGCAAAAGCCGCCCCTCGGCCCGGTTTTGTGCCCCAGCCCGAGAGGTTTCGGCGCGCAGGCGGACGTTTTCACGTTCGATATGGTCAGGATTTTCACCTTTTTCGCGCGCAGACAGAATGCGGGCCAAGGGGCGCAGGGGGGTGCGGATCATAGCGGGTCCACCTCTCCGTCAATTGTACCGACCGTATCCACCGGATCACCGATCTGGGGAAATTCGAGGGGGGGCAGCGGGTAGGCTACCTGATCGACGCGGCCAAACTGGCCCGGCTCCATCGGTAAAAGGCCCAGGCTGTCAAAGTTCAGCGCGGCCAGATCGCGCAGCCGCGAGGGGCGGTTAAGATAGGCCCATTCAGCACGCTGCTGCGACAGGCCTTCGCGCAGATCAGCGATTTCCTGGTTCAGGCGCGACACATCCTTGAGGGCGCGCTGCGTTGCATAGTTTTCGCGGTAGGCCCAAAAGGCCAGCGACATCAAGACTATGGCAGAGAGGATATAGAGGAGGGGGCGCATCAGCGATGTCCTTTTCTGGCAGAACGGGACGAGGAATTTGGCAGCATCGGCACGCCGAGGGCTGCAGGATCAACAGGGCCTGAGGCGGCACCCGTGCGCCGCCCCATCCGCAGTTTCGACGACCGCGCGCGGGGGTTTTGGGCCACCTCCACCGTATCGGGGGCCACAGCACCTTTGGTCATCAAGGTGAAACGGGGGGCCTCAACGCTGGTTGCCGGGGCATAGCGGTTGGCCCCCGCATCATTGCCGGAGCGGTTCTGGAAGAAGCGTTTGACGATGCGGTCCTCCAGGCTGTGGAAGGTGACAACCGCAAGGATGCCACCGGGTACAAGCGCGCGTTCGGCGGCCATAAGCCCTTCAATTAGCTCGGAAAACTCGGTGTTCACCGCAATACGGATCGCTTGAAAGCTGCGGGTGGCGGGGTGGGATTGTCCGGGTTTGGGGCGCGGCAGGCAGGCCTGCACGATGGTGGCGAGTTGCAGGGTCGTGGTGAGGGCCTGGGTGGCACGGGCCGCCACGATTGCGCGCGCAATCCGGCGTGATGCCCGTTCCTCGCCGTAGTGATAAAGGATATCGGCCAAGGTTTGCTCGGACGCGGAATTGACCAGATCGGCAGCAGTTTCCCCACTTTGCGCCATGCGCATATCAAGCGGGCCGTCCTTGGCAAAGGAAAACCCGCGCGCCGCAATATCCAGCTGCATGGAAGAGACGCCAAGATCCAGCACCACACCGTCAAGCGGAGCGTCCACAAAGGTTTCCATATCCGAGAAATTGCCAGGCACAAGGCGCAGACGGTCGCCGTATGCGGGGGCCCAAGGGGCGGCCAGTTCCAAAGCGAGGGGGTCACGGTCCACGCCCGTCACACGGTCCGCCCCCGCATCCAGCAAAGCGCGCGCATAGCCCCCTGCCCCGAAGGTGCCATCCAGCCAATGGCCCGATACGGGGGCCGCTGCCGCAAGAATAGGGCCAATCAAGACCGGGATATGGGGGCGACCGGAAAGGGGATCGCTGTGTTCCAAGGCCTATACCCCCGGATCAATGTCGCCCAGCAGCGACAGCACATCTGCGCCTTCAAGAACGTCATCATCTTCGCCGTCAAGGTTGCCGTTCACCGCATCATAGGTGTCGCGCTTCCAGATTTGAAAACTGTCCAGCGTGCCTGCGAAAGCAGTCTCGTCGCCGTCTTCAAAACCGATCTTGTCCCGCACCTTCTGGGGCAGAACGATGCGGCCATTCTCGTCAATTTCAACGGTGAGGGAGCGGGTGATAAGATCACGTTCCGCAATCTGCCGCTCGGTGGACCCGAGTTTCAGCTTGCGCACACGCGCGGCCAACACATCGGCGCCGGGAACGGTATAACACTGTGCGTAGCGGCGGCTGTTGCCGCCATAAACCATTACAATGCGGGTACGGGGAAAATCGGGGCTGGGCGGATCACCTGCATCGAGGACACGGCGAAAAGCTGCTGGGATGGACACCCGCGCCTTGTTATCTACCTTTTGGTAGTATTCGCCTCTGAAGTCTTCCGACACGGTATACTCGCCCCTTGCGTCCCTTTTGTCTGTCATTGCTGTCCGATTTTGGGGATCCCAAAACGGACAACGGCGGATCGAGCTGCTGCCACTGCCCGATCCGCCGCCCTGTCCCGTCTCCGGGGTTACCGACTGCGCGCGCCACCTGGGGGGATGTCTGCTCGCTCACGCGCCGGATTCTTTTGTCGTTCGGAAGCAAAAAAGCGGTTGCCTGTATGAGCCTGCTATTTTCGCCTTTTCGGGGTCTTTGGTTGCCCCTGTTTTGTCTTGCCCGTTTCTTGCTTCCGTGAACAATGATTGCCATGGGATTACATGGGAAGCAATGGAAATTTTTGGACCCGAGGGGGCATATTTTGTTTTGGAGGGGGTGCCAGAACAGAATATAGAGGTGACTGCTTCCCATTTTTGACTAATTCTATTGCATCACGCCCTCGTCACCCACTAGATATAGACCCTCAAGCACAAGCCCAAATATTCCCAAAAAAAACCCAATTTTTTTTGCACTCCTTGCGAAAAAGCCAGGAATTTTTGGCCGAATATACCGCATATGGCGATTTGAACAGCAGAATTGAAGGGGATTCACCCCAAAGTGATTCGGAAAGTCCAACCCCGCACTGGGCGTTCCCAAGCTTTCCCACCCCCAAGCAACTTCACCCCTGCCCTATCCCATCCTGTCCCATCCGGGCATGCAAAAGGCCGCGCAGGGGAATGCGCCCCGCGCGGCCCGGTCCTGCCTTGCAAGGCGCGTTACGCCAGACCGCCCGCGATCAGCCGCGCCGCAAGCTGCGCATAGGCGGCGGCGGCCGGGCCGTTGCCCAGCGCAATCGGGGTGCCCGCATCCCCCGCCAGCCGTGTATCCAACTCTAGCGGCAATTCGGCCAAGAACGGCACGCCGATCTGTGCGGCCTCCAGCGCCACGCCGCCATGGCCGAACAGATGCGCCTCATGTCCGCAATTGGGGCAGATATAGGTGGACATATTCTCGATCAGCCCCAGCACCGGAGTTTTCAGCTTGTCGAACATATCCAGCGCGCGGCGCGCGTCCAGCATCGCCACATCCTGCGGAGTCGATACCACAATCGCGCCGGTCAGCTGCGTGCGCTGGCACAGGGTGAGTTGAATATCACCGGTGCCGGGCGGCAGATCGATGATCAGAATGTCCAGCTTGCCCCATTCCACTTGCGTCAAAAGCTGTTGCAACGCCCCCATGATCATCGGGCCGCGCCAAACCACGGCCTCATCTTCCTTCAGCATCAAGCCGATGGACATGACGGTGACGCCATGCGCCTGCAACGGGATGATGGTTTTGCCATCCGGCGAGGCGGGGCGCTTGGACACCCCCATCATGCGCGGCTGCGAGGGGCCATAGATATCGGCATCAAGCAATCCAACCCGCCTGCCCTGTTTGGCCAGCGCCACGGCAAGGTTGGACGAGACGGTGGATTTGCCCACGCCGCCTTTGCCCGAGCCTATGGCGATGATCCGGTCAATCCCGTTGATGGGGGCAGGCCCACCCTGTTGCGGGGTCGGATGCTGGCCGACTTTCAGGCCGGGCGGTTTCGCAGCCGGCCCATGTGCTGTCATCACCGCCTGCACGCTGCCCACACCGGGAATGGCGCGCACCGCCGCCTCGGCCAGCGCTTGCACGGGTGCCAAGGCGCGGGCGGCATCGGGCGTTGCGGCCTCGATCACAAAGCGCACGGCACCGCCATCGACGACCAGCGCCCGAATCAAATCGCGTGACACAAGCGTGCCGCCATCCGGCAATTCCACTTTGCCAAGCGCTGTCATCACACTATCTTTATCTACCGCCATATTTCGCACCCCGCCTTTTGTTTGCGCAAACTTGTCATTTTCCCGGCAAAGGGCAAGGGCGCGTTGACCAAATGGGCAAAAATAAGGCGAAGCGACTGTTCACGCTGCGTAATTCACCCTTTTTTGTCATTCCAAAATTGCATAGCTGCATTGCAGCAAATTACGTTGTGCAGGTGCAGCAAATACCCCATGTTACCCCTAACAGCGCAATACGAAGCGCTTTGAATGAAGATAGCGAGGCATAAGATGGCATATACAAACACATCCGCCGCTGCAGGTGCTGGCCTGATGGACCGCATCGCAAGTGCGCTGAAATCGACCAAAGCGGCATTGCATCGTCGCCGCGTCTACAACCAGACCGTGGGCGAACTGCGCGCCCTGTCGACCCGCGAATTGAATGATCTGGGCATTGCGCGCACCATGATCACCCGCATTGCCCTTGAAGCGGCCTACGGGAAGTAACATCTCACTTGCATCGGCCCTCTCCTCCTCCCTGGGTTCGGTGCGACAACGGCGACACATTTCTCCCTCCCTCGTGTCGCCGTCCTTTATTCCGGAAACTTCTGGTTTCCAATAGTTACCGGACGGTCCTTCCTCCTCCCTGGGCCGAAAGGGAAAAAGCAGCGGCCCCTATCCTCCTCCCGGGGGTCGCTGCACAAGTGTTTGGGTGCTGGTTTTCGTAATCGCCCCAAAGGAACGCCCGGCTTCACCTCCTCCCGAGGTCGGACGTAACCCCGCAGCGGCCCCTATCCTCCTCCCGGGGGTCGCTGCACACGGCTTCGGGGCAAAAGCCCTTTGAATTGCCCGGCACTGCTTCTCCCTCAAGGGCTTTGGGCAACTTGGAACGGCGACGCGCTTCCTCCTCCCTGCGCGCCGCCGATTTCCTTTCCCGCCTTGCGCATGGCCGCCCCCGCGCGGATAGTCCGCCCCACACCACAAAGGCGGCGCGATGCGGTTTTCCCTGATCTCCTCGGCGATTGTCGCTTCCCTGATCGGCTATGGCAGCACGATCGCGCTGCTCTTGGCGGCAGCAGCAGCGCTTGGGGCCACCCCTGCGCAGAGCGCGTCCTGGGTGTTCGCGATTTGCTTGGCCAAGGGGCTGGCCAGCGGAATTCTCAGCTTCTACACCCGCGTGCCGGTGGTGCTGGCATGGTCCACACCGGGGCTGGCGCTGATGGCGGCAACCAAAGGTGTCTCCATGCCCGAGGCGGTGGGCGCGTTTCTGGTCGCAGCGGGCCTGATGGTGCTGACAGGGGCCTGGGGGCCTTTGGGACGCTTGGTACAACGCATCCCGGACGGGGTCGCGGCAGGGATGCTGGCGGGGGTGTTGCTGCCGTTCTGCCTGCCGCTGTTGCAGGCAGTCGCAGCCCTGCCGCCGCTGGTGCTGCCGATGGTAGTGGTCTTTGCGCTGGTGCGGCTGAAAAATCCAAACCTCGCGGTACTGTCGGCTTTAACCTTGGGCGTGGGGCTTGCCTTTGCCACGGGGGCGGCCCAACTTCCCCCCCTCGCCCTGCCCTTGCCGCAACTCACCCTGATCGCGCCCGAATTTCGCGCCTCGGTGATGCTGGGGCTGGGCCTGCCGCTGTATCTGGTAACGATGGCGTCGCAAAACCTGCCCGGCTTTGCAGTGCAGCGCGCCGCTGGGTATACGGCGACCGTGCGCCCCGGATTGATAGGGACCGGACTTGCCTCGGGCCTTTCGGCCTTTGCAGGGGCGTCCACCATCAGCATGGCCGCAATCACCGCCGCAATCTGCCTCAGTGACGACACCCACCCCGACCGCAACCAGCGCTGGAAAGTTGGGCTGTCCTATGGAGCTGTCTGGGGGCTTTTGGGCCTGTTCAGCCCGCTGATCATCCCGATCATCGCAAGCCTGCCCCCGCCGATCATCGCGGCCCTTGTCGGATTGGGCCTGCTGGGACCGCTGATGGGGGCGGCAACCGGGGCCTTTTCCCACCCGGATCAACGCTTTGCGGGATTGGTGACGCTGATCACCACCGCGTCAGCCGTGCCCTTCTTCGGCATCGGATCGGCCTTCTGGGGCCTGCTCGCTGGCGTTACGATCTACGGGATGGAACAATGGGTCAAAAAGCCCTGATGCCCGGTTTCATCTTGGTCCAAATACCTATCCGCCCTTGGCCCCCATAAGCCACGGCCAATCAAAATGGCAAATCATGCGCCTCATCTGCGGCAACCACATAGCCTGCGACCACCTTCTTTGATCCGGCCTTGTCAAAGGCCACATCCAGCTTGTCGCCTTCAATCCCGTCAATCGTGCCATAGCCGAATTTCTGGTGAAACACCCGGTCGCCTTGCGTGAACGAGGATACGGCTGCCAGATCAATCACCGTGTTTTTCGCCTCGCGCGGCTGGACCGTGCCGCGCTGTGACGCCCGTTCCTGCATCCGCCGCCACCCCGGAGAGTTGTAGACATCGGCATTGGCCACCCGTTCTTCCAACTTTGCCGTGGGGGCCGCCGCGCCGAAGCCGCCGCCATAGAGGCCGGGGGGAGTCAGGATATCGACATGGTCTGCGGGCAATTCGTCAATGAAGCGGCTGGGCAGCTGGCTTTGCCATTGGCCATAAACCCGACGATTGGCAGCAAAGGAGATTGTACACAGCTCCTCCGCCCGGGTGATGCCCACATAGGCCAGCCTGCGCTCCTCCTCCAACCCCTTTTTGCCGCTTTCGTCCATACTGCGCTGGGACGGGAACAGCCCATCCTCCCAGCCCGGCAGGAACACGGCGGGAAATTCTAGGCCTTTTGCCGCATGCAGCGTCATGATGCTGACTTTCGTACCCTGTTCCTCGGTTGCATTGTCCATGATCAAGCTGACATGTTCCAAGAACCCTTGCAGATTCTCGAAATTATCCAGGGCCTTGACCAATTCCTTCAAGTTCTCCAGCCGCCCCGGGGCCTCGGGCGTCTTGTCGTTTTGCCACATGGAGGTATAGCCGCTCTCCTCCAAAATCACCTCGGCCAGCGCAATATGGTTATAGTCCGGCACGCGCGTGACATCATGCCAGCGCGCCATGCCATCGGTAAAGGCGCGAAGTTGCCCCGCCCCTTTGCCCGACACACCACCGTCTGCCAGCAGGCTGCGCGCCCCGTCCAGCAGCGACAGGCCCTGCGCGCGGGCCGTGCGCTGGATGGATTGCTGGGCCTTGTCGCCAAGCCCGCGTTTGGGGGTATTGACCACGCGTTCAAAGGCCAGATCATCCTCGGGCGATATGGCGAGGCGGAAATAGGCCATGGCGTCTCGAATTTCCAGCCGTTCATAAAACCGCGGGCCGCCGATGACGCGGTAGGGCAGGCCGATGGTCAGGAAGCGATCCTCGAACGCGCGCATCTGGTGAGAGGCGCGGACAAGAATGGCCATATCATCAAGGCTGTGCGGGGCCAGGTTGCGGGTGCCGCGTTGCAGCGCCTCCACTTCGTCGCCGATCCATCGCGCTTCTTCCTCGCCGTCCCAATGGCCAATCAGGCGGACCTTTTCGCCCGTCGTTTCTTCGGTCCACAGCGTCTTGCCAAGCCGCCCCGAATTCCCCGCGATCACCGAAGACGCGGAGGCCAGAATATGCGGAGTGGAACGGTAGTTTTGTTCCAGCCGCACCACATGGCAGCCGGGAAAATCACTCTCGAACCGCAAGATATTGCCAACTTCGGCGCCGCGCCAGCCATAGATCGACTGGTCATCATCGCCCACGCAGCAGATGTTCTTGTGGGCCTGCGCCAGCAGCCGCAGCCACAGATATTGCGCCACGTTGGTGTCTTGATATTCGTCGACCAGAATGAATTTGAACCAGCGTTGATATTGCGCAAGAATATCGGGATGGGCTTGAAACAGGGTCACGCAATGCAGCAAGAGGTCGCCGAAATCGGTGGCATTCAGGCTGCGCAGGCGGTCTTGGTATTGCTGATAAAGTTCCGTGCCACGATTGTCATAGACCGATGCCTCAGCCGAAGGCACTTTTTCGGGCGTCCAGGCTCGGTTTTTCCAACTGTCGATCAACCCCGCGAGCATCCGCGCGGGCCAGCGTTTTTCGTCAATCCCGGCGGCAGTGGTCAGCTGTTTCAAAAGCCGCAGCTGATCATCGGTATCCAGAATGGTGAAGTTTGACTTCAACCCCACCAGTTCGGCATGGCGGCGCAGGATTTTGACGGAAATGGAATGGAACGTGCCCATCCATTTCATCCCATCCGCCCCGCCAATCAGCCGGCCCACGCGGTCTTTCATCTCGCGCGCGGCCTTGTTGGTAAAGGTCACGGCCAGAATTTCATTTGGCGCGGCGCGGCCAGTGTTGAGCATATGGACAATGCGGGTGGTCAGGGCCTTGGTCTTGCCCGTGCCAGCCCCTGCCAGCATCAAAACCGGGCCATCCATCGCCTCGACTGCTGCGCGCTGCGCGGGGTTCAAATCGTCCAGATAGGCCGCAGGCCGCGCCGCCATGGCGCGTTGGGACAGCGACATCGCCGCCTCTGTCCCCGTTCGGGCAGGGGCTGCGGCAGCCTCGAAAGCGTCATTTTCATCATAACCGTTCATATTGTTAGTTTAGCTGCATTTACGGTGCAGGAAAAGGCCTGTTCTGCTAATGTTCCAGAAATCACCTTCTGCCCCGCGCGTCCCCTTGTTTGCTTTTGCGCAAGCGGCGATAAACACACACAAAAGGGTGCCCCCCCTTGCGCCCGGTGCAATTTCCGTAAACATCAAACCGAACGGTTCGATTTTCGGCCCTCTATCGGCCCTTGGTTAACCAGCGGCCCCCACCGAAAAAAGGAAGTCCGCAATGACAAATGCCCCCGAAACTGCCGCGCCATCCCACGCCAACGCGCCCCGTCTGGTGATTGGTTCGGTTGCGGTGCTGTTGTTGCTGGCGGCCTTGGACCAGACAATCGTGTCCACCGCTTTGCCAACGATCGTCGCGGATTTGGGGGGCCTTGACCATCTGTCCTGGGTGGTGACGGCCTATATTCTGGCCTCGACCATCGTGGCCCCCCTGTATGGCAAGCTGGGCGATCTTTACGGACGGCGGCGGATGGTTTTCCTCTCGGTTGCGCTGTTTTTGCTGGGGTCCACCCTGTGCGGGCTGGCGCAAAGCATGAACTTCCTGATCGGCGCGCGGGCGGTGCAGGGGCTTGGTGGCGGCGGATTGTTCGTGCTGGTGCTTTCGGTGATTGGCGATGTGGTGCCGCCGCGCGAACGGGGCAAGATCCAGGGCGTTTTCGCCGCTGTCTTTTCGCTTTCGGCGGTGCTGGGGCCATTGCTCGGCGGTTGGTTTGTGGATGCGTTCAGCTGGCACTGGATTTTCTTTATCAACCTGCCACTGGGGGCCTTGGCCGTGGCGGGGTTTGCCGCAGGCTTTTCGGCCACGGGCACGCGGGAAACGCACAAGATCGACTGGGCCGGCGCGGCGACGCTCACTCTGGTGCTAGGCAGCCTGACGCTGGTGACCAGCCTTGGGGGGCGGTCTTTTGGCTGGAGCTCTTGGCAGGCGTTGGGCCTGATCGGGCTGTGCGGTTTCTCCCTGCTGGCCTTCATCGCGATTGAACGCCGCGCGGCGGAACCGATTTTGCCGCCCGCGCTGTTTTCGGAAAACGTGTTCTTATACACCTCGATCATCGGGTTCATCACCGGGGCATCCTTGTTCGGCGCGGTCACGTTCCTGCCGCTGTATTTGCAGATCGCCAAGGGGATTTCGCCGACCGTGTCGGGGCTGATGCTGGTGCCGATGACGATGGGGATTGTACTGACATCGACCTTAGCGGGGCAATACATGGGCCGGACGGGGCGCTATCGCATCTTGCCGATGCTGGGCACCGTGTTGATCTTTATCGGCGCATTATTGTTGACGCAGGTGGCGCGCGACACATCAACGCTGGTGTTTTCGGGGTCAATTGCGGTGCTGGGCTTGGGGCTGGGCTGCATTTTCCCCGTGGTGACCACGGCGGTGCAAAACGCGGTGCCGCGCGAAATGCTGGGCACGGCCACGGCGGCGGGGGTTATGTTTCGCCAGGTTGGCGGGTCGCTAGCGGTGGCGGTGTTTGGCGCAATGTTTGCGGGCCGGATGGCGATGGAGTTGGGCGGCGCTGCGGTGGATCTGGGAGGCGAGATTGGGCCGCAGATGATGGAAACCTTGTCCCCAGAAGTGCAGGCCACGGTAGCGGGTGCTGTGATCACCGCGCTGCATCCGATTTACTGGGTGGTGGCGGGTTTGGCGGTGCTTGGGTTTGGCGCGGCGCTGATGCTGCGTGAGATCCCCTTGGCCAACCGTGTGGTGCCGAAAGGCGAATAGGGCATTCCACCGCTCCTTTCACAAATGTTTCAAGAAAAGGCGTAA
>Ga0209702_10008184_pt1 | contig 12334 bp, 16 predicted proteins | sample FRY01_FD_187210 | JGI IMG/M metagenome (GOLD analysis project Ga0209702, IMG submission 187210) | Freshwater microbial communities from Lake Fryxell liftoff mats and glacier meltwater in Antarctica - FRY-01 (SPAdes) (version 2) | ecosystem: Environmental > Aquatic > Freshwater > Ice > Glacier... | reverse complement strand
CAATTCGGCTGCGGTCGAAGTTCTCGGGCAGCGTGCGGATTGCAAGGCGGATTGTGCTGGTTGCGTGCGCGCTCATTCGGCGTCTGCCAAGATCTCATAAAGGCCGACAAAGGCGGTCAGATAAGGCAGCCCCACCGGAATGCCATGGTCGCGCGAAGTAGCGCGGTTGATGGTCCAGCCCATCCAGCGGGTGATTGCCGCGTCAATGGCAGGCTTGAGGTCGATGCCGCTGTGAATGCCGTTTGCGACATCGTCGGCGAAGTGGCGTCCGTGCCGGCTGTCGAGAAAATCCCGAACTCCTTCGGTGCTGCCGCCGGTGGCCTTGGCAACCGCCGGGAAGGCGATGGTCCAGGCTGCCTGGGCATCCGCGAAGCCGCCTGCTGTGCCGAAGAAGCCCCAGGCTTCGTTGGCGGTGGTAAGGGCCTTGTTGGTCATCTGCGTCGCTTTCGTTTTGGTGAAACGACTAACGCTCTTTTCGCGATCGCTATCCAGTCAAATAGACGGAATTGCTGGGCTTTCTAGATTTCGACCCCCGGTCGCTAACTCGCGGTTGCGCGTTTTTTGGACCATGCGCGGTTTCCCTACCGAGAGCGACTGAGAACGAACCGCCCCCCCGGCTTGGTCGCTCGATCGGCCACCCGTCGGGGCCCACGGCAACCGTCCTGCGCTGGCCGAATTGTTCGGCAGTCCGCTTGGCATGGCACTCGGCGCACAGGCAGCGGATGTTGCTGTCCTCGTCCGATCCGCCATGGGCTAGCGGCACTATGTGGTCAGGTACGGTCGCCTCGCGGACAATCCCGACGGAGGCACAATCTCGGCAGAGGGGCTCTGCCTTTAAACGATGCAGGCGCTGCTCAACTGCCTGGCGTCCCCGAAGTCGTTCAGCCATCGCGCAACGCCTGCAACGAGAAACGCCCGGAAGCCGTTAGGCCCCGGGCGCAGTTCTTAACTCTGCATTTCGGAAGGTCTAGACCATGTGGCAAGTTCCGTCAACACAAAATCTCGCAATACTTCAATAAATTCAGTTTGTTACGTCACTTGGTAGGCGAGTGAAACTGATCACGAACTGTCGCTGCGGACCCGGAACAGACGGCACAAGGCATCGAGACCATGACCAAGGTTGGTGATGTCCGCTGCCGGCCAGTTCGACGCTTCAGCATCGTGGCATACCACGGCATTGACCAGAACGCTGGGCCTGCGTCCGGTCCTACCCGGAGCGTCGTGGTCTGCCGTCCGCAGCATCAGGATGGCACTGGCGGCCTGCCTGCGTACCTTCGCGACCAGAGCCGGGTCATGGTCAGGCGCACTGCCACCGAAGATGCCTTCGTTGATGAGCAGGGCAGTCACCGATCGCGGCTGATCGGTCGGCAGCCCCATGACGGCCCGGTTGCGCGCCATAATCTCACCGTACAGCTCTCCGGCAGCGAACTGCTCTGCTGTGACCGTTCCTGCAAATGCCAGCCGGCCCAGTGCCGTACCCAACCGGTCGTCCTTCGCCTGCCTGGCGGTCACCCCGTAATGACGCTGACGAGCCTCAAGCACGGTTGCTGTTGCCTCGCGCTGGGTTTCAGCCTTCCCGGGCTGGACCAGTTTGCCGGAGGGGTGGCGGCGGCCCGCCTTACGTTTACGACCGCGAGCCACGGACGATCTCCGGGATAAGCGCCGCATAGCCGATCACATCGATCGGACCGTCGGCATAATTGGGGTCGTGGGCAAGCCGCGCCAGCTTCAGGTCGATCATGCACAGCGCGACCTGCTGGGCGGTCACAGGCGTGCCGAGGGTGATCGACCAACGCTGGGCAATCGCCGCCATCTGGGTCTTAGGATCGCCGTAGGCAGCACCGCGATCTTCCAGCACTTGCGCCACGCGCTTCAGAAAACCGGCGGCGCTCACCGCACACCTCCGCGGGTCTCGATGGCCCAGAGCAGGATGGCGATCGCATCGGCCTCGTTGTCGTCGGCGGGGGCAAAGCCCTTGGCCTGCACCGCGGCAATCACAGCGGCCTTGTCGGCATTGCCCTTGCCGGTGATGAACCGCTTGATCGTGCCGACCGGCACGCCTTGGTAGGCGACCAGGTGTTCCTCGCACCAGGCGGTCAGGACGGCGAGCAGGCCGCCATAGACGTGTGATGCATCGGTGCCGACATGCCTGCGCACTTCCTCGAAGTAGACCGCCTCGATCGGACCGGCATCGAGATCGAGCTGCTCCAGCCAGCGCCGGAAGCGGAGATACCGCATCCCGCCTCCGTCATAGCGGGTGTGTTTCAGCGACACGGTGCCGGTGCTGATGTGACCCTCAGCCGTCTGGAGCGCCCATCCGGCGTTGGTGCCCAGATCAAGAGCGAGAACAGCTCCGCGGGTGATGGTCCCGCTGAGCTGGGCTTTGGGCGTATTGGCGCAGGTAACGGGCTGCAATTCTGACAGGGTCATGACGACCTCCTCTTCGCTTTGGGCGGTCGGGGCGAGGCTCTGGGCCGATGAAGGCTGGGAGCTCGCCCGAACCCGAAGATGGGTCTGGTCAGGTCGTCATCTGGACAGGGGGCGCTGTCCGAGATCTTTCTGGGGCTTCAAGCGGGCCGATTGAAACTTTAGAGCCGCCAAGCCATTGAGGGGTATGGGTAATATATAATCATTCAATTATTATTATTATTATAAGGGGATACCTCTCTTCTTATAAAAACGCGCGCGTACGCGAGGTATATATAGGGCTCTCCTTGAAAGATTGAATGATCTCCTGTTTCTCAATTTACAGCTTCTAATCATGCACTTGCATGGCGCAAAGTTGCATTTGATGGATTGGTCGCCTTTGAAGGACCTGGCGAACATGGTGTGGATCATGGTTTCCCGGCCTCCCGCAATTCAACTTTACGTCCGCTAGCGTCTCGCCATCCACCGGACCAGCGGGCCAGCCGATAGACCATAGCCTGCCGCGTCGCCGAGCCACGCATGCCAGTGGTAATGTCCCCGCTCTCGATCAGCGTCTGGATGATATCGTCGCGGTCCCGGGATTTCAGCCACTGGGTCCCACGGGTTAGCTCAGACTTGGTGATCCCCTTGGCGCCTGCGGCCCGGATGACTTCGCGCAGCCGTTTGAGGTGTGCCTCGGTTTCGGTATCGGCAACATGGCGATCGACAGCTTCCATCGCGCGCTGGGCGTAATGCCGCACAAAGGCGATGGCCCAGTCAGCGTCGTCGATCGCAATGCTTGGGGCAGCCGGATCACGACCAACTGCAACGATCATGGCGAGCTTCGTGGCGATTTCCCCGATGCGTGCCAAGATGGCAGTGAACGCCGTGCCCGAGGCAGCGCGCAGTTCGCCTGTAAGCTCCTCGCTCAACGCCTTGAACCGGTCACGCGCCTCATCGGTCATTGGCACCGTGGTCAGCACCAGAGCGGTCTGCGGCCCCGAGGTGGTGCCCACCAGATTGCCGCGCTGCTGCCCGCCACCGCAGGCCAGTGCCGCGCTGCTGCCCGCCACCGCAGGCCAGTAATTGCAATCCGGCGATCAGGTCGGCTGGCGGCGTGCGAAGTCCGACAGCGACGTTTTCATCCGGATAGTCATCGTCGCTGGGCAGGATAAGGAACCGGGCCAGCGAGCCGTCCACCACATTGGCCCCTTGCAGCGCACCCCAGAAGTGCAGCGGGGTTGTTGTGCCGTAGACGCTCAAGCAGGGCTGGACGATATCCCGGCGCTCGTTCGTGCCATCGCGGTTGGCGTATTCCGCACCAAGGAATATCCCGCCGGCCGAGGTGTAGAGCTCGGTCATGTTGTCCAGGATCTCAGTGATATGGCGCGGGCTGCGTTTACGGTCTGCGGCAGCCGAGAGGAACATCCCGAACTCATCGATCTGGAACAGGATCGCTGGCTGGCGATGCAGGGCGGTCAACAGCCCCGCGCCGGACGCGATCTTGTTGCCACCCAGATGATTCGACAACCCGGCCTCAAAAAGCACCTCGTTAATGATCTCACGGGAATGGTTCTTGCCCGATCCGCTGTCCGCGATGCCCACGACATACAGGTTGGAGCGCAGATTGCTCTCGGTGCGGTACAGGCGGCCCATCAATGCGCCGATCGCGCATAGACTGGCCCCCAGCGAGAGCAATGGCTGCGGCCGGCGGGCTGTTGAGATCATGTATTGGGTCAGATCTCCGACAAGCCCGCCCGGTATCGTCAGCTTGAAGGTGGACTTGGTTTCAACCGGACCACCGGAAGCGTTCTCACCATCAAGGCCCGCCAGGAGGCCTGCAGCGGGATGGCTGGCACCTTTTGGCAGGCTACCATCGAGTATCAGGCAGGGATCCGGCTTCCAGCCGCGCTCCATGGCGATATGGTAGACCGTGCCTGCACCGATCCGGTCCGGGCGAAAGCTGGTCCACGCCTTTTCAGTAGCCGCGACCTCATTCTTTGATGCCTGATCAGACCAATCGGTGAAGACAACCTTGCCGGCCTCACCAAGGCTGCCCTTGATGGCCATGCCGATCCGCACCCAGCTATCATAGTCGAGGTCATTGTTGGGGATGTGGCTCAGTGCGGAACAGATGGCCTCAAGGGTGCCGGTCTGGGCGTGGCCCGGCGCTGCCGAACTGGCGCACGAGGGCGCAGCCAGACTTGCTGGCCGAAGCTCAGGCGGGATCAGCGCCAAAGCCTCTTCGACAAAGGCGGCTGCCATGTCGGCATCAATGACCGGCAGACTTTCCAGATCGAGCTCGGCCAGACTTTCCTCCGGCCAGGTATAGGGCTTTCCGGTGTCAGGGTGGTCGGCATAGGCCACAAACTGCTGCCCCAGACACAGCACCTCGATCGGCGCGCGCCTGATCCCCCGAAACGGCACGGCGGTCCTATAAACCAGGACCCGCTTGGGCGCGCGACCGATCCGGAGCGCAGGTGTATCACCGAGCCGGTCACGGGCCAGTTGCTCGATCTTCAGCGCAAGATCAGGATCGGTAAGGATATCGATGTCGACCGCCGCCACAGCGCCCGCGACAATGCCGATGCCGCAATCCGGCCACCCTGACCAGGTTGCGACTTCGACCTCGGTGGTTGGCCTCGCAGCGTGGCGGTTCCATTCGGGATAGTCGACCCAGGCACTGCGCTGGAACCGGCCCGGCTTCTTGGTGCCTGGCGCGATGGGCAGGATAGTGTAGCCGTTGGCGATAAGGCGCGAGCCGAGCTGCTCCATGAAGGACGCTGTCATCAGAATGGGCACTCCGATATGTCAGCGGCAAGTTCGCGCAGATGGTCGCAGTAACCCGTGACCAGAAGTTCGACGAAGCCTGCCCACTCTGAATCGCTGAAGGTCACAAGGTCGGTTTTGCCGATCTGCTCGAGATAGCGCCCACCGGCTTGTCCGCCTTTCACCATGGCGGCACGTTCATTGCGGCTGGGATCGATCATGCCCAGCCTCCGGTGACAGATGTCCTGGCAGGCCCGGCTGCAAAGATATTTGCGGCTTTCGTCCCGGCGCGGGTCAGAGACGCGGTAGTGTGGGACAAACCAGCCGAAGCCACTGGGCTCACGGTGGCAGACCGAGCAGAGCCCGAGGTTGGCGTATGGCATGTGTCGAACCTGGCGTTGGTGATTTCGGTGTAGTTGCCCGACGGGCGCACGGCGATGTGGCTGGGGCGGCGCAGACGGCTGGTCAGCTGAAGCGCGGCGTTAACCGAGGTCGGAATGTGAATTCCCGGCGCACGCTCACGCCACCAGCTTTCAGCTTTGCTGCGGGCAAAGCCCGTGTGCTCCAGGCAGATCCACTCTGAGTGCCAGGCCAGGCCGCACTGGTAGGTCACTTTGAGAGACGGACGGCCGCCCGGCTTGTCATGGCGCTGGTAGGTCACATTTTGGACCTGCAACCATTCGGGGCGCCGTGGCTTTGCCGGCGAGAGGACGGCCAGTGTAGACGCCGTGGGCGCAACCTTGACCTTGCGGGCGGGGAAGATGAAGCCGCAGTCAGGGCACTCCAGAGCAGCGGCAGCAACGATGCTGTCACACTCGGGACAGACCTTGACCGGCGCATCACCATCGCCCGAACCCGGCCGTTTGGGTTTGACCAGATCAATGGGGCCGTGGCGCTTCACGTTGCCGGCAAAATCGAGAATGAGGCAGTTGTCTTTGTCTTTCGACAGCCGTGTGCCGCGTCCAGCCATCTGGACATAGAGCCCGGCGGACTTTGTCGGGCGCAGCATGGCGATGAGATCGACGGCCGGCGCGTTGAACCCGGTGGTCAGCACCCCCATTGAGGCGAGCGCACGGATCTTGCCGGCCTTGAACTCAGCGATGATGCGGTCGCGCTCGTCCTTGGGGGTCTCGCCGAAAATGGTGGCGCAACTGATCCCGCGGCGGCGGAACTCTTCGGCAACGTGGGTCGCGTGGCTGACACCCGAACAGAAAGCGAGCCACGACTTCCGGCCTTTGCCGTAGGCGATGATCTCATCGACAGCAGCGCGGGTGATTGCGTCTTTGTCGACTGCCTTTTCGAGGTCGCGGGCAATGAATTCGCCGCCGCGTGTGCCAACACCGGTCACATCGAACTTGGTGCCAGGCTGTTTCGACACCAATGGGCTGAGATAGCCATCCTCAATGAGATCCCGGACCGACACCTCGTAAGCAATGTCGCTGAACAGGGCGTTGTCTCCTTCGTGGAGCATCCCGGAATCCAAGCGAAATGGCGTAGCCGTCAGCCCGATCACCTTTAGCGTTGGGTTGATGCGCTGCATCTGGTTCAGGAAGCGGCGGTACATCGTGCTCTGCTTGCCCGGAATAAGATGGGCCTCGTCGATCAGGACGAGATCGCAGTGGCCGATTTCCGCAGGCCGGCGGTGGATCGACTGAATGCCGGCGAAGAGGATACGCGCATCAGCATCGCGGCGGCCAAGCCCTGCCGAGTAAATTCCGGCAGGCGCTTCGGGCCAAAGCCCCAGCATCTCCGCATGGTTCTGAGCGATAAGTTCGCGGACATGGGTCACGACCAGAATGCGCTGGTCCGGCCAAGCTTTGAGGACCCCGTCGATGAACGAGGCCATGACCAGGCTTTTGCCGCCAGCGGTCGGGATAACCACCAGGGGGTTACCCTTCTTGAGTTCGAAGTAGCTGTAAATCGATGCAATCGCAGACTGCTGATAAGGGCGCAGCTTAAGCATGGGCGGCCTCCTTTTGGCGGGCGTCGTTGAGCCAGTCGGAGCCGTCGGCCATGCGATAGGCGACGAAGTCCTCTCCGGCGTCGGTTACGGTTCCGGGCACGAGATCAGGGATGAAGAGATGGCGGGCACAGGCGCGGCGCTGCTCTTGCGCATCGACCATCCGGTCATGACGGGCGCAGTGCCAACCACCATCCACGGCCGTTGAATGCAGGCATGTCCGGCAATTGACGGCCGCGGCGCCGCCGGTTTGGCAGGCAGCATGGTGCGAGCACATGCGGCACTCGAACCACGTCGGATTGTCGCTGATCCGGTCCGGCGGATGCTGGGCCTCGATCGTGCGCTTGGCCTTGTCCAGCAGCCGAGTTGCCCCGTCCGGATCGACCTCGATCCTTTCGATGTGCAGCGCGTCGGTATCTTTGCAGACCGCGATGTACATAGCCCGGGTCAGACCGGTGAGGTGCATGTAGATCTGCATCTGCGCGGCGTGCTGCGGCTTGGAGGCGACGACGCCTTTGGCAACAAGGTCGGCAAAGCTCTTGAGCGAATGGGTCTTGAATTCGACAACGTGCCAGGTCTTTGGGGCTTCGAGCAGGCCCAAAGCCACGCCGTCGAGCGAGCCGCCGAAATGGCCGCCATGGGCCTCGACACGAAACTGTCGGCCGGTGTCAGGATCGACCTCGAGGACGGTGGCGCCAGTGGCACGCAAGTTCGCGACCAGCCGGTCTTCCTCGCGCTGCCCGGTCTCGAACAGGCGAAGGATCCGGCCGGGAAAGCGCGAAGCTGTGACCCAGCGAAAATCGAACCACAGGGCCCGGGCACAAGGCTTGCCGATCAGCGAAGCACCAAGATGCTCACGAAAACCGTCGCCCTGGCGGGCTTCATAGGCCGCGTAGATCGCCGTCAGGGTGGGCGTCGGCGGTGGGGGAAGCTCTGCCATTACAGCACCTCCGCTTCGCAGCGGGCACGGGCATCGGCGACCACTTCAGCCCAGACTTCAGGAGCATGGCGGGTGCGCAATATATCGATCAGCGCGTCCTTGATCCGGTTGCGGCGGTGCCAGCCGCCGCCGTCCGCGAGCAATTCTGCGCGTTCGCGGTGGAGGTGGCGCTGCGCGGTTCGGGCCCGGTGAAACCAGGTCGGATCGATCGGCTTGCCCTTTGCCTGGCGAGCCAGGTCAGCTGTGGCGATCTGAGTGCGGATCTTGGCAATTGCGTCGTCGAGGGCGATCAAACGGCGCTGTTTGTCAGGCAAAGGGGTATCGTGCACGGCCACCGGGGCCGCGATGAGCGGTTCAGTCATGGTCAGTCTTTCAGAGCCGGGGCCGCCGCGATTTCCCGCGGCAGCCCGTGGGATCAGCTGTTGCGGTTCCAGGGAGCGGCAGCCGGACTTGCCGGAGGCTGCGCGGCAGGCTGCGCTGGCTGGCGCGAAGGCGGCGCCGCAGTCTTGTCCGGGACGAGGTAACGGATCGTGTTCTTCTCCGAATACCCGTCCTTGGGCGGCTTGACGGCAACCTGGATCATCAGGGGCACCAAGTGCAGGTCCGTGCTGTCGTTGACCTGCAGCTTGCCGGTGGCGTGGCAGATGGCCGACAGTGTGCGCTGCGCGATCTCGACCGTCTGCGGGTTCGAGTTCACCAGGTTCAGCTGGTCGAAGAGCTTGCGCCCCTGATACTGACCCTCGACGATTTCGAGCATCAGCCAGAGGAACTGGCCCATGCCGTTGCGGGTGACGCGCATCTCGCTTTCGACGATCTGTGCGCGGTATTTGCCGGCCGGGAGAACATCGTAGCCGGTGGTGGGTTCGATGCCGGTCGCATCGAAGGCGGTGTCAAAACGTGCCATGGATATATCTCCGTCGGATCAGGACTGTTCGGGCTGAGGCATGGCCGCGACGAAGGCCTTCCAGTCGAGCGGAAGGGTGTCGGGCAGACCGTAGCGGTTCTTTGCGAGGAAGGCCGGACGCTCGGCGGTGTGCATGACGCGCTCACCGGAGCCGAGTGCACGGGCTACCTTTTTGTTAAAGCCAACGTCGGCCTTCGCGATGGACAGGCGGTAGTTGGCAAAAAGCACGACATCGCAGTGCTCTTGCAGCAGGGCCGCGGCCCGAGCCTGGAGCTTGATGACATAGCGGTCATAGGGCTCGTGCTCGGGGCTATCGAAGCGCTTGATGTCGGTATGCGCGATCTGGACGATGGCCATGCCGCGGTGATCGCGAAGGGCGTTGAGCTTATCGAGGTACTCGCGCCAGACGGTGAGCGCCTCAGCAAAGCCCTTGCCGAAGCCCGGGGCTTCGATCGACGCCCAGCCGTTGCGGCGGCAGGTTTCTGACCAGACAAGCGGCTCCAGCCAGTCCACGCTGTCGATGACCACAGTACGGTACTGGTGATCTTCGTTCAGCAATGCATCGAGTGCGCCAGAAACGTCGGTGTAATTGGTGGCCAGCGGGAAGTGCGGCGCCTTGAGCATGCCAAGGCCATCCTCGGTCATGATTACGACCGGGGCATCAGCGCCCGCAGCGAAGGTAGTTTTGCCGACGCCGTGGACGCCATGCATCAGTATGCGCGGCGGCCGCAGCGTGTTTGATGTCTGTAAGGATGCAAGTGAGATAGCCATCAGCTCGCACTCCTTTCCGCCGCCAGCTGCAGGCCAGCTGCGCCGGACTGGAAATCGTCCTCTGCATCGCTGACGTAGATGGCCAGCAGCGGTGTGCCGTCGGCGTGAGTGCCGGCTTCTTCAATGTGATACCGGCGCTGAAGCTTGAAGATCTCAGGCAACTCCCAACGGCGGTAGAGGCCGGGGATCCGCTTCAGAGGCTCAGCAGGGATGACGGTTGTGTCGCTCATCAACTGGGACTTCCTGTTTTTGGTTAGACGCTCGGTGCGTCCGAAATTGAAAAGCCAACGGCACACGCCAGACGGGACAACGGGTCATGAATTTTGTTCGGAATGATCACGCAGTCGCCTGATGGCGCGCTGGAACCGTTTGCGCGCTGCCGGTTCTGACAGACCAATATTCTTACCAGCCTCGGCCTGGGTGTAGCCGTCGATCACCACGCGGAGGACGAGATCTGCATCCACGCCAATCAGTTCGGTCAGCTCTGCAAGAAGTTGTTTCGGTGACACATCCGGATCGTCGAAATCGGCAATGCCACCGTGCAGGTCGGTGTCGAATTCCACCTGCTGGCCTTGGCGTTCAGATTCGCGATAGAATGCACGCCTCACGTCGCGTTCGACATTCATCAGGATGGTGGCGGCGATCCAGTTCACCTGAGTGAGGTCAAGTTCCCGGATCGATTGGGTCGCCCGCGCAAGGATTTCCGATGCAAGTTCGTCAGTGTGACCAAGGCGGCGCGCACGCGACCGCCGAAAAACACCGTCAAGGCCGGGCCAAAGCGCCAGCAGCATCAATGTGAGTGCGCAGTCGCCAGAACGCCTGTCTCCCTTGGCGGCAACAATCAAACCCGTGAGGATGACGTTCTTCTGATCCGGAGGGGCTAAGCCGCGTTGAAGATGGTCCAGCAGGGCTGTAGGGTCTGCAAACCCGGCCAGCGCCGGATGGCTAGACCTTATGGTTGAGAAGCCGCGATGGAAATTGAGGGTAGAGGACGATTGAACAAGATGTTCGTGGAATTCGTGCCACGAGGAGGACATTTGACGCCAGCCTGACGGCCGGGCGTCGAGCGCTTCCTAGTGGCCAAGTCAGGGCGTCAAGCGCCTCTCGTTTCGGGGATTTGCGATTATGGTAGGGAGCTAGGAGGCGGATTTCCTGTTGAGGGTGCCGCATCCATGGCAGTTAGCTGTCACAGGGAGGCCAACGAGATATTCGCGGTTCTTTTGAACCCGGATGTGCAGCTGGTTGCCGTTGGACATGCCGAGAAGCTTGCCACATTGGGTGCAACGCCAATCCGGCTTGCCGGTGGGGCTGTGCGAACCAGAAGATTTGTTGTTTGACCCGCCGTTGCTGGATCCGCCGTTGTCGGCGTCCGCCTGCATTGCTTTGAATGCCATGTTCGGATCAGTGCGGGCGCTCCCCGCAAAGTTCTTGTTAGGGTTGAAGTTATTCATAGACGGGGCTCCTGTTATCATGCTGCCTGTTGGCCTTGTGGGGACGAGTTGGGCCATTCGGAAAAGCGATGATGCAAATCCGATCTTGAGGTTTTGAATTTTCGATCAGTGCTTAGACGGGATCAGCTGGTGTCAGCGGACAGATCTGCGGCCTCCTCGCGCCGCTTGAAGCCCAGACCTGCTACCCTCTGGCGGGTCTGACGGGCCTGTTTGCGTGCTTCACGGAACTCGGGTTCAAGCTCGGCGAGCCTGTCCACCAAACCCTGAAGGTCATACATGTTTGACATGCGACCCTTGTGCTCGGCGTAGCGCGGGATTCGCTTAATGAGGCCTTCCTCTTCCAGATCGGTAAGGTAGCGCTGCACCTGCCGTTGGCCGATCCCCAGCCGCTGGGAGAGTTCCTGCTTGCTCGGGTAGGGCTTCCGACCGACGTCCCACCAGTGGTCAACGATCTGTATGAGGACGGCAAGCTGGGTAGGGTTCAAGTGCAAGCGGCGTTGCGCGCGAAGCAAAAGCGACGGCAGCACACAAAACCCACTATCCATGACCTTCGTGCCCCATTTCTGGCTGGCGGAGGACTTCTGGGATTTCTTCTCCGCCGTTACCTTACTATCTTGGGCTTCATCTTGATTCGGGTCAGTCATTTGCGATCTCCATGGCCCGTAGATGGCCTTAGTGGTGTCGCAACACAAGGGGCTATCCCAAGACATGTTTGTCTTCAGGCCCCAAGGCGTATTTGCCTCATACGCCGAGACGATGATGTCTCATGAAACAAGACGCATGTAACTACAACGAACGTTAAGTCGTATAAGGAAGATAAGGAGCCCTAGTCAGGAACGGCTTGGGGTGTCTTTCACTTTTTTGGTTTTCGCCTGGCGTGCCTCAACTTTGATGGGTGCATTCGCGGGGTCTGTCCCGTTCCGCGCAACCCAATGGCTTTTCCGTCTCAGAACCAGCGCCCGAATGGGTCGGGCGCCGGACGGAGGTCATTATGCAACAACCACACTCTCCGGTTTCCAACGCGGCAAGAGAATGCGCTGCTAACATTATGGTGACCGCATGAGCCGGGAAAACGGCCTCGCGCCTCATCTCATGAGCACAGAAGCCCGGCTCTCCGAGTTGGGCCGCATCGT
>Ga0209702_10008183_pt1 | contig 12335 bp, 15 predicted proteins | sample FRY01_FD_187210 | JGI IMG/M metagenome (GOLD analysis project Ga0209702, IMG submission 187210) | Freshwater microbial communities from Lake Fryxell liftoff mats and glacier meltwater in Antarctica - FRY-01 (SPAdes) (version 2) | ecosystem: Environmental > Aquatic > Freshwater > Ice > Glacier... | reverse complement strand
GTGCCATGACCGTCCGCTGTCGCCAGCACGATCTCGGAACGCCAGACGAGCTTGCGCGCAGTGTTGCGGTTGGTGATCAGAGCTTGAAGCTCAGCACGGTCGGCGGCGCCAAGGTAAAGGCAGATGTCATCGCGTCTCATGCCCCGAATATGGCACATCAGGCCCTCAATGGGAATCCTGTGTCAGGTGGGGAACACTAGGGTGGGTGAAACCCACCGCCCCTTCACGCCCGCTTGCCCACAACTGCGACGCCCAAAACCTCCAGCACGCGGCTCTCAATCTGGGCCGCGTCCATCCCCGCCACCTCATACATCCGCTCCGGGCTCGCCTGATCAATAAAGATATCCGGCAGCACCATGGAGCGGTATTTCAAGCCCCGGTCAAAAACGCCTTCCTCGGCCAAAAGTTGGGCCACATGGGAACCGAAGCCGCCAATTGCGCCCTCCTCTACCGTCAGCAACACCTCATGCCGGGCCGCCAGATCCAAAATCAGATCGCGGTCCAAAGGCTTGGCAAAGCGGGCATCGGCCACTGTGGGGGTGATCCCCTTGGCGGCCAAAGCCTCTGCTGCTTTCATCACCTCCGAAAGTCGCGTCCCGAAAGACAGGATCGCCACGCGGCTGCCCTTTTGTATCACCCGGCCCTTGCCAATTGCCAGCGGTGTCCCGCGTTCGGGCATCTCCACCCCTACGCCGTCGCCGCGCGGAAAGCGGAAGGCGATGGGGCCATCATTATGCGCCGCCGCCGTGGCAACCATATGGACCAACTCCGCCTCATCCGCCGCGGCCATCACCACAAAACCGGGCAGGTTGGCCAGAAACGCCACATCAAACGCCCCGGCGTGCGTCGCGCCATCCGCCCCCACCAGCCCCGCCCGGTCAATCGCAAAGCGCACGGGCAGGCGCTGGATCGCCACATCATGCACCACCTGGTCATAACCGCGCTGCAAAAACGTGGAATACAGCGTGCAGAATGGCTTCAGCCCCCCTGCCGCCATGCCTGCCGAGAATGTTACAGCGTGTTGTTCCGCAATGCCCACATCAAAACAGCGGCGCGGAAAGCGTTCGGCAAACAGGTTCAACCCTGTACCATCCGGCATCGCCGCCGTCACGGCCACAATCTTATCATCGCGGCTGGCAAGGTCCATCAACGCTTGCGCGAACACCTTGGTATAGCTGGGCGCGTTGGAGGGGGTTTTCTTCTGCTCCCCCGTCAGCACATCAAATTTCGCGGTCGCGTGGCCCTTGTCGCGCGCGGATTCGGCGGGGGCGTAGCCTTTGCCCTTTTTGGTGATCACATGGATCAACATCGGCCCTTTGGCGCGGGCGTGGACGGTGCGCAGAACAGGCAGCAATTGGTCAAGGTCATGGCCGTCGATGGGGCCGACATAGCTGAACCCCAACTCCTCGAACAGCGTCCCGCCCAAGGTCATGCCTTTCAGCAAATCCTTGGCCCGGCGCGCGCCTTCCTGAAACGACGGCGGCAGGAAGCTGACGGCGCCTTTGGCCACGGCTTTCAGGTCCTGAAATGGCGCACCGGCGTAAAGGCGGGACAGGTAGGACGATAGCGCGCCTGTGGGGGGTGCGATGCTCATCTCATTATCGTTCAGAATCACGAACAGGCGCTTTTTCAGATGGCCTGCGTTGTTCATCGCCTCAAACGCCATGCCAGCACTCATCGCGCCGTCTCCGATCACGGCCACCGCATCGCCGGGATCACCGCCCAGACCTGCGGCCACGGCAAAACCAAGCGCGGCCGAGATGGAGGTGGAGCTGTGTGCCGCCCCAAAAGGGTCATAAGGGGATTCGCTGCGTTTGGTGAAGCCTGACAGCCCGCCTTCGGTGCGCAGGGTGCGGATACGGTCACGCCGCCCGGTCAGAATTTTATGGGGGTAGCACTGGTGCCCCACGTCCCAGATGATTTTATCGCGGGGCGTATCGAACACCGCATGCAGTGCCACGGTCAGTTCCACCACACCAAGACCTGCGCCCAGATGGCCGCCTGTGACCGATACCGCCGAAATGGTTTCAGCGCGCAATTCATCGGCCACCTGCCGCAATTCGCGGTCTGACAGGGCCTTCAGGTCGGACGGCAGGGTCACACGGTCCAGCATTGGGGTTTTCGGTCGTTCGGTCATGGTGCCCGCGTCTTTCCTAACTCTCGCGGGCGATCACGAAACGTGCCGCCGCGATCAGATTTCCTGCCTTGATCCCGTAGGGGGACAAAGCACTTGTCGCCTCGTCGATCAACTCGGCGGCACGTTTGCGCGCACCGTCCAGCCCCAACAGGGAAACGAAGGTGGCCTTGCCCGCCTCGGCATCCTTGCCAAGGCGTTTTCCGGCTTTTCCTACGTCGCCCGTCACATCCAAAATGTCATCCGCAATCTGAAAGGCAAGGCCCATCGCGGCGGAATAACGCCCCAAAGGTGCAGGGTCCGCCCCTGCCAGAACCGCCCCTGCCGTGGCTGACCATTCGAACAGCGCCCCGGTTTTGCCTGCCTGCAACCGGGTGATCTGGTCCAGCGTCAAAGGGGTGGGGGCGGTTTCTGCCGCGATGTCCAGCGCCTGCCCCAGAACCATCCCGCGTGCGCCCGCTGCCCGGGCCATACCCGCAATCAACGCAACACGGTTGCGGCCAAGTGCCGGATCGGTCAGCAATTCGAACGCCAGTGATTGCAGCGCATCACCTGCCAACACCGCCACCGCCTCATCCCATTTGCGGTGAACGGTGGGTTGGCCGCGTCGCAGATCGTCGTCATCCATGCAGGGCAAATCATCATGCACCAGCGAATAGGCGTGCATCGCTTCAATCGCGGCGGCGGCGGACAGTGCCTTTTTGGGCGCAATTCCATGCAGCGCTGCCGATTCTAGCACGAAAAACCCGCGCAACCCTTTGCCGCCTTGCACGGCATAGCACATGGCATGGGTGACGGGTTCGTCGTCCAGCCCGGCCATAGCCGCCTCCAGCCGGGTATGAACCTGGCGGGCCTGTGCGGCCAGCAAGGACGGAAAGCTCACATTCCCTCCGCCGGGGTGGTGCCGATGGCCTGGCCGTCCTTGGCGCGGATCATCTCCACCTTATCCTCGGCCTCTTTCAGCTTGGCGGCGCAATGGGATTTCAACGCAGCTCCGCGTTCATACAGCGCAATCGACGCCTCCAGCGGCACCTCGCCGCGTTCGAGTGAGGTCACGACCTGCTCCAGCGCGCCCATTGCCTCTTCAAAACTCATTTCGGTCACTGGTTTATCGGTCATTCCTAAGCTCCTTCGGGCCACGCTCCTTCAAAACGGCGACATGCGCGGCGGTGCAGGCCGCGAGTGCATCCAGATCATAACCGCCCTCCAGCGCCGATACCACCCGCCCCGCGCAATGGGTATCGGCAAGGTCGCATATGCGTCGGGTCAGCCATGCAAAATCCGCCTCTGCCCAGTTGAGATTGGCAAGCGGGTCATCGCGGTGGGCATCAAACCCCGCCGAGACAAGAATCAGTTCGGGTTTGAACGCATCAATCGCGGGGAAGATGTGGGCGTCATAGGCGCCACGCATATCAGCTCCGCTGCTGCCGGGACGCAAAGGCAGATTGATGATTTGGGCGTGCGCGCCGGTTTCAGACGCCGCCCCCGATCCGGGATAAAGTGGCATCTGGTGAGAAGATATGAACAGCGCGCGGCTCTCCTCCCAAAGCAGTTCTTGCGTGCCGTTGCCGTGGTGGACGTCAAAATCGACCACGGCCACGCGGGACAATCCGTGGTGATCCAGCGCGCGTTTTGCGGCAATGGCGATGTTGCCAAAGATACAAAACCCCATGGTGGTTTCGGTTTCTGCATGGTGGCCGGGGGGGCGTGTGGCAACAAAGGCATTCGTGGCCCCGCCCGCCAACACCAAATCCACCGCAGCGCAAACCCCGCCCACACCACGCAGGGCGGCCTGCAAGCTGCCGGGGGCAAGATAGGTGTCGCCTTCCACCTGCGCCCAGCCTTGCGCGGGGATCGCGGCGCGGATGCGGGTGATGTAGCGCGCAGGGTGGCAGCGCAGAATATCCGCCTCCTCCCCCAAAGGGGCATCAAGGCGCATAAGGTCGATCCCGGCCAAAGCGCCGCTGACAGCAGCAAGCCTTGCAGATTGCTCGGGATGGCCGGGGGGTTCCAGATGCAGGTCACAATCGGGATGCGTGAAAAGCGCGGTGGTCACGGCTTAATCCGGGGCCAGCATATAGCCCGCACCGCGCACGGTTTGCAAATAGCGCGGCTGCTTGGCGTCATTTTCAATCTTGCGCCGCAACCGGGTGATCTGCACATCCACAGCGCGTTCCTGCCCAGTCTTTTCCTCCGCAGTCTCGGCGCGAACCAGATCACCGGCAAGGGTTTCGCGACTGACGGGTTGGCCGGGCTGGGCCGCAAAAATCCGCATCAATTGCGCCTCGGTCGCGGTCAGGCGCACGGCGTCGCCGCCGCGCCACAATTCACCCCGGTCGATGTCGTAGCGAACGGTGCCAAGGTGCAGCACCTTTGGCCCCGCCTTCGCTTGCATTTGCGGCACCCGGCGCAGGATGGCGTTGATGCGCAGCAGCAATTCCTTGGGTTCAAACGGTTTGACAAGGTAGTCGTCCGCCCCCGCCTCCAACCCCTCAATCCGCGAGGAGGTTTCGCCCCGCGCAGTGAGCAAAAGGATCGGCACGGTCAGGCGCTTCCGCAATTCCCGCGTCAAGGCGATACCATCCACGCCGGGCATCATCACATCCAGCACGATCATGTCAAATTCCAGCCCGTCCAGCAGCCTGCGCGCCTGCGCGCCGTCCCGGGCGATTGTCACCAAAAACCCGTTGCGCATCAGAAACTTTTGCAACAGGCCGCGAATGCGTTCGTCATCGTCAACCACCAGCAAATGCGCCTGTGCGTCAGGGATCATGTGGTCGTCTCCTTCAGGCTTTGGTATTTGCGCCGTGCATTCTCGTCCATCATCGCCTCCAGTACCAGCCGGAACCCCTGCACAGCACCCGGCCCTGCGGCGCGGTAGGCAGCGCGCATCCGGGCGCGCTGGGCATCGGACAGGCTGCGCTCCAGCTCCGCACCCTTTTTGGTCAGATGCAAGTGGCGTTCGCGTTTGTCCGCTCGGCCCACCCGGCTTTCCACCAGATCATCCTCAATCAAACTGCGCAGCACGCGGTTCAGCGATTGCTTGGTGACGTCCAGAATTGCCAGCAGGTTGTTGACCGTGGTGCCGGGGCTGCGGTGAATGAAATGCAGTGCGCGGTGGTGGGCGCGGCCGTAATCCATGCCTTCCAGAATGCGGTCAGGATCAGCCGTAAAGCCGCGATAGGCGAAAAACATCGCCTCGATCCCTTTGCGCAGCTGTTCATCCGTCAAGAACAGCAGGCTTTCATTGGTCTGGGTATGATCCATCACGCGCCCCACCGTTACATGCCAAAGGTTTAAGTCAGCCTTGTTGACTTTCCAACCCCCTCCTGTTAGCGAAATCGGGATTTTGCGCAACTTTATGCCCGCTTCGGACCTAAATTGCGCAATATATGCAAAATAATCTGTGAAGGGGTGCCAAAATGGCCGGATATGATGATCGTGACGGGAAAATCTGGATGGATGGGGAACTGGTCGAATGGCGCGATGCCAATGTCCATATCCTGAGCCATGCGATGCATTATGCATCCTCGGTGTTTGAAGGCGAGCGGTGTTATAACGGCAAAATCTTCAAATCGGTGCAGCATTCGGAACGCCTGCGCCGGTCGGGGGAGTTGCTGGATATGCCGCTGCCCTATTCGGTGGCGGAAATCGAAGCGGCCAAAGAGGCCACGCTGAAAGCCAACGGCTTCACCAATGCCTATGTGCGCGCCATCGCATGGCGCGGCGCGGGCGAAGATATGGGGGTTGCCGCCAAGCGCAACCCGATCCGCATGGCGGTGGCCGTGTGGGAATGGGGCAACTATTACGGCGACGCCAAGATGAAAGGCGCCAAGCTGGACATCGCGAAATGGAAGCGGCCCAGCCCCGAAACCATCCCGCATGATGCCAAAGCCGCCGGACTTTACATGATTTGCACCATGTCCAAACACGCGGCCGAGGCGAAGGGCTGCTCAGACGCCATGATGTTTGATTATCGCGGCTATGTGGCGGAAGCGACCGGGGCGAATATTTTCTTTGTTAAGGATGGCGTGGTGCATACGCCGCTGGCCGATGGGATTTTGAACGGCATCACCCGGCAAACCGTGATTGGCATGCTGAAAGCCAAAGGGGTGGAGGTGCAGGAGCGCCGGATTGAAGCGGGAGAGTTGGAGGCCATGCAGCAATGCTGGCTGACAGGAACTGCCGCCGAGATTACGCCCGTGGGACAAATTGGCGACTATAATTTTGAAGTGGGCCAGATGATCCGCGACCTGTCGGCGGATTATGAGGCGCTGGTGCGCGCCTGATCCGTTGAGCCTTGCAAAAAGCCCGGTGCCAAGCGCCGGGCTTTTCGTGTTTTAGGCCGTCTGCTCGCGTTCGATGCGCAGGAAATGCTGCAAGCGGGGCCCATCCGTCCGGTCTTGCGGGCGCTGTGTCAGGATTTTGACGGCAGGGTGCGGACTGTCTTCGCCAAATTTCTCCAGCGCCCAAAAGTGTTTTCTACGCGAGATGTCGCTGGGTGTGCGGTGATCGGCGATATGCTTGGTCATGATATCCTCCCACAGGGTTTCGACGGATAACGATAACACGCTAAGCGCGAAAAGTCGCTGTAGGATTTGGGGAGGAATCGGGATTTGAACCTTCGGACAGGCGGGCGATGGCCCAGCGGGCGGCATCGGCCACGCCGACGTCCGGGTCATTCAGATGCGGGGTGGCGGCGGTGCGCAGGGCAGGATTGCCGGAATTGCCGATGGCATACATCACGTTGCGGATAAAGCGATCCCGGCCGATGCGTTTGATCGGGCTGCCGGAAAATCGGGCACGAAAGGCGGCGTCATCCAGGGTGGCCAGTTCGGCAAGTGGCGGCGCGCCGACGCGCTGGGCATAGCCGATTTCGGATGCCGTGGCCGCAAATTTGTTCCACGGGCAAATCGCAAGGCAATCATCGCAGCCATAGATTCGGTTGCCCATCAAGGGGCGCAAGTCTGCGTCAATCGGGCCTTTATGTTCAATTGTCAGATAGGAAATGCAGCGGCGCGCGTCGAGCTGATAGGGCGCCGGAAAAGCCTTCGTGGGGCAGATATCCAGACAGGCGGTGCAATTGCCGCAATGACTGACTTCCGGTGTGTCGGGGGCAAGATCCAGTGTGGTGAAAATCGCCCCCAGAAAGAACCAGTTTCCCAAATCGCGGGACAAAAGATTGGTGTGTTTGCCTTGCCAACCCAAGCCCGCCGCCTGAGCCAGCGGTTTTTCCATTACCGGGGCAGTATCGACAAACACTTTGATTTCAGCCCCGGTCTGCTCCACCAGCCAGCGGCCGAGCCGTTTGAGGCGCTTTTTCACAAGGTCGTGGTAATCGCGCCCTTGGGCATAGCACGACACTACCCCCTGATCGCGCAACTCCAGCAATGGCAAGGGGTTACTAGGCGGGGTATACACCTCGGCCAGCATGATGACAGACCGGGCTTGGGGCCAAAGTGCCGCCGCCGATCCGCGCCATGCCATGCGGTCTGCCATCCATGCCATTTGTCCGTGACGGCCCAAACCCACAAACTGCGCCAGGCGTTCGGGCGTTTGGGGCGTGGCATCGGGCGCGCAGATGCCCATTGCAGAAAAGCCCTCGCCCAGCGCGCGTGCGTGCAGCGTATCGCGGAAATCTTCCAACGGCTCAGGCAGCCTGCGGCGCGCGCGCCTCGGTCAAAATGGCGTGCAGCTTGGCGGGGTCATTGTTGGCGCGCAGTTTCGAGACGATGCCCGAATCGCGCATCGTGCGCGACACAAGCGCCAAGGCTTTCAGGTGATCCACCCCGGAATCCTTGGGGGCAAACAGCGCGAATACCAGATCTACGGGCTGGCGATCCACCGAATCGTAATCCAGCGGCTTTTCCAGACGGAAGAAAACGCCGATAATCTTGTCCAGCTCCTGCAACCGCGCGTGGGGTAGCGCAATGCCGTGGCCCACACCCGTGGGGCCAAGGCTTTCGCGTTCCTGTATCCCATCAACGGCGATAGAGGGGTTCAGGCCGTGGGCCGCAAACATCAATTCGCCGATCTCCTGAAAGAGGCGCTTCTTGCTAGTCAGATGGCTGACGATGCGCACCGCACCGGGAGCCAAAATTTTCGATATGTCCATGGTCCGCTTTTTTCCCGCGCCGTGATGTGGCGCTTTACTTTATGTGCCGCGGGTCGATCCAGCCGATGTTCCCGTCATCACGACGGTACACGACATTGACCCCGCCATGTTTCGAGTTGCGGAACACCAACATGCGTTGCCCTGCCAATTCCAACTGCATGACAGCCTCGCCGACCGAAACTGTGGGAACCTTGGTTTCCATCTCGGCGATGATCATGGGTTGCAGCGACTCGGGCTCTACATCCTCGTGTTCTTCGTTTCCGGCGAGGATATAGGACGAACCGCCGTCAAATTCAACCGGGGTCACGCGGTCGCGGTGATGATCGCGCAAACGGCGCTTGTAGCGACGCAGTTGTTTGTCCATTTTCTCGCGGCAGGATTCGAACGCGGGATAGATTTCAGTTGCCGTGCCGCGCGCCTGTGCGGTTAGGCCGGTGGACAGATGGATGGTTGCTTCGCAGACCGTTTCATGGGCAACACGCGAAAACATCACGACAGCTTCGGTCGGGCGCTGGGCGTATTTTTCCACAGTCTCGCCAAGCTCGGCCTTCACATGGGTTTGAAGTGCCTCGCCAATGTCGATGTTTTTTCCGCTGATCTGATACCGCATAATCCCTCCTTCGTGGTTCTGCAAAGGGACGGCCCTGCATGTGAAAGCCACCCTGAAGGTGGATGCCATTTGCCGGACTACAGAGATATTTTCTTTTCTTACTGGTATTTTACTTGCCAATATCAAAAATATCCCATTGGTTCGACCTGCACCACCATCCCGTGTATTTGGCGATACTGTGGGGCTGCTTGTCAATGGGGACGTTCGAAACACACGGCTTTGTGCCTGCCGTCAGCCGAGTGGCGAATGGGCAAGTCGCGCGTCAGGAAATACGGAAATTTTGGCCCAGATACACCCGGCGCACGTTTTCATCGCGCACCACCTCATCGGTCGTCCCGCTCATCAACACGGTGCCATCGTGCAAGATATAGGCGCGGTCCACGATCTCCAGCGTTTCTCGGACGTTGTGATCGGTGATCAAAACGCCAATCCCCCGGCGTTTCAGGTCGCTGACCAGATGCCGGATTTCGCCAACCGCAATCGGGTCCACCCCCGCAAACGGTTCATCCAGCAGCAGATATTTCGGATCCGCTGCCAAACAGCGCGCAATTTCCACCCGGCGGCGTTCCCCGCCCGACAGCGCCAGGGCTGGTGCGCGGCGCAGGTGCGTGATGGAAAACTCCGACAACAACTCCTCCAGCCGCTCGCGCCGTTTGTGGCGATCGTCCAGCGTGATTTCCAGAACGGCAAGGATATTGTCTTCCACTGACAGCCCGCGAAAAATGCTGACCTCCTGGGGCAAATAGCCAATGCCCATTCGCGCACGGCGATACATGGGCAAGCCAGTCACATCCACGCCGTCGATCAACACCTGCCCCCCTTCGGGCGAGACAAGGCCCGCAATCGAATAAAAGCAGGTGGTCTTGCCCGACCCGTTGGGGCCCAGCAGCGCCACCACCTCACCCCGGTTCAGATGCATGGACACATCGCGGATCACAGGGCGCTTTTTATAGCTCTTGCGCAAACCTTTGATTTGCAATCCAGCACCACCCGGTGCCACCCTCAGATCGGGTTTGCCAATCCCTTCTGGTTTATCCGGCGTCAATTCTTGGCCTTTCCGGGGGTGAAAACGGTTTGCACGCGTCCTTCCATCACCCCGGTTCCGGTCTTCAGGTTGATCACCAGCTTTTGCCCGGACAGCGCGTTGCCCCCTTGGGTCAACAGCACATCGCCCGTCATCACCACATTGCCGCTGTCAATGGTGTAGACCGCCTCACGCGCCTCGGCGGCATCGTTTGCGTTGATCAGGGTGACGCCTTCGGTTGCGTATAGTTTGGAAATACCGCTGCCATCGGCGGTATATTCCACCTTCACCCGACCGGCTGAAAGGCGCATATCCCCTTGGCCCACCAGCACATTGCCGCTAAATTCCGCTGTGCCATCGGCCTGATTGACGGCAAGCTGATCTGCCGACACCTCGACAGGCAATGTCGTATCCTGGGTCAGGCCACCAAAGGCCACGCTGGCCCCTTGGGTCATGCCCAATGCGGGAAACAGCGCAAGCGATGCCAAAACTGCGAAGATGCGAAACGCCTGTACCATACCCTACCCTGAATGCTTTATGGATCTAGGGGTTTGTATAGCAGCCTAACCCCGTTCTTGAAAACAAGAAGATATTGGCCGGGCGAATCCTTTTGCTGGCTTATCTCCATTCCGCCTGCGGTCAACTGCCCTGCCGGGGCCATGCCTGTCACAGCGGTCTCGCTTATCAGTGAAGTCCGGTCGAGTGCGGCGGTCATCGCATCGGTGGTCATCTCATAGCCGGTGGAGGTGGTAATCAACACGCCGCCATCCACCGTCAGCATGCCATTGGCTGCGTCCAGCACGCCCCGCCCCGCCACCAGCCTGGTGCTGCCGCCATCCGGGGTTTGCAGATCAAGGACCAAGGCACTGGCGCTGGCGCCTGCACTGTCACCTTGCTGCGGGCGGGCTTCGTCTGCGGCGATGGTCAGGGCGGCGCCGTCGTCAGTTACACCGGCCCAGGTCGGCTGGGTCAGGCGGGGTTCGCGGATCCGGTCCTCGATATCCACCTCGGCAAAAGGAATGGCATCGGACGGATCCACCGTGCGCGCCACCAAAAAAAGCGTCGACAAAATTCCAAGCGCCAAAAGCGGCAAGCCAACCTTGAGCCATGCCACTGCTGTCGAATGAAAGTTGCTGTGCTGGTTCATCGCTGTTTCTTCTTTGCGCCTGACGCCAATCTAGGTGGCCTTCCAATATTGGCCAAGCGGTACGCGGCGCAAGCGGCGCTGATCCGCCTAATGGTGAAAAATATCCAACGGCTCGTCATAGCCCATCAGGTCCAGTTGCGCGCGCGTGGGCAAGAAGTGGAACAGCCGGTTCGCAAGGCCCAAGCGGTCCTCGCGGATCAACCGCGCCTCCAGCGCCTCTTTCAGCTTGTGCAGATACAGCACGTCCGACGCCGCATATTCCTTCTGCGCCTCGGTCAGTTGCGCCGAACCCCAGTCAGATGTTTGCTGCTGCTTGGACACATCCACGCCCACCAATTCCGCCAGCAAGTATTTCAATCCATGCCGATCCGTAAACGTCCGCACCAGCCGCGAGGCGATCTTGGTGCACCAGACCGGCGCTGTGACCACGCCAAAGGCGTTTTGCAAAGCGGCCACATCAAAGCGGCCAAAGTGGAACAGCTTGGTGACATCAGGGTCGGTCAAAAGCCGTTCCAGGTTGGGTGCGGATGTCTGGTCCTTGGCAATTTGCACCAGATGGGCATGCCCATCGCCCGAGGAAAGCTGCACAACGCAAAGCCGGTCGCGGCGTGGGTCCAGCCCCATGGTTTCGGTATCAATCGCAACCAATGCGCCAAGGTTCAGCCCATCAGGCAAGTCGTTTTGATACAGATGCAGGGTCATGGCGCGGCACTTTCAGGTTTTGTAGGGTTGCGGGCTTATAGGCGCTGTTTTTCGGAAAAGCCAAGAGGTCTCGGAAAGGCTGGCCGTTCTGGGAAAGGCTAGGGGTGCGCGCACCGCCCCCACCCTGCTTCCCGTATCAGCCCTGCATCGCCCATGGCCCGTGATGCCTCGCGCCACCATCCGTGCCGCCGTAACCTCCGCCATCCGTGCGTTCAAACCCATGCGCGCCGAAAAAGTCGCGTTGGGCCTGAATCATGTTGGCGGTGGACCGGCCCGTGCGCATCATGTCAAACCATGCAAGCCCTGCCGCCAATGCCGGGACAGGCAGCCCGTTCAGCGCTGCCTGCGCCACCACTTTGCGCAAAGCGCTATGGTTGTTTCGCAACTGGTCCGAAAAGAACGGGGCCAGCATCAGGTTGCGGGCCGGATCTTCGGCCAAGGCAATCGCCATGTCATTGAGCATGGAGGAGCGTATGATACAGCCTGCGCGCCACACCTTCGCAATTTCGGGAAGCGGCAAAGCCCAGCCAAATTCGGCACTTGCCGCCGTAATCAGCGCAAAACCTTGCGCATAGCACAGGATTTTGCCCGCAATCATCGCCG
>Ga0209702_10008180_pt1 | contig 12338 bp, 14 predicted proteins | sample FRY01_FD_187210 | JGI IMG/M metagenome (GOLD analysis project Ga0209702, IMG submission 187210) | Freshwater microbial communities from Lake Fryxell liftoff mats and glacier meltwater in Antarctica - FRY-01 (SPAdes) (version 2) | ecosystem: Environmental > Aquatic > Freshwater > Ice > Glacier... | reverse complement strand
AGCGCGCCGACCACGGAAAGCGGCGGTCCGCGCGGGATCGACGCCGGCAAGCGGATCAAGGGCCGCAAGCGCCACATCGTCACCGACACCGAAGGCTTCGTGATCGCCAGCCAGGTTCATGCCGCCAACATCCAGGATCCCCATGGCGCGGTGCCGCTGCCTGGTGAGCTGCGCCGCCGCTTTCCCAAGCTGCGCCACATCTTCGCCGACCGCGTCTACCGCGGGGCCCAATTGCGCGCCGCCATCGACCAGTGTGGCCCTGGACCATCGAGATCGTCGAGCGCCCGCCGGGCGTCAAAGGCTTCCAGCTCCTGCCCCGGCGATGGGTCGTCGAGCTCACCTTTGCATGGCTGGGCCGAAGCCGACGCCTCGCCAAGGACTTCGAGGCGACCATCGAAAGCGCCGCCGCTTGGCTGCTCCTCGCGAGCATCCGCCTACTCTTCAAACGCCTCGCAAGACCTTGATCCAAATACATTCATTTAGAGTCAGACTCTGAGGAGCGCTCCGCAGGACCGCGTCTCGAAGGATGGGCAACCGACGAGGTCCTGGGCCCATCCTTCGAGACGGCGCTTCGCGCCTCCTCAGGATGAGGAAATCGGCGCCATCATATGCTAAGCGGGCCGTCATGACTCACAGGGTTGCCATCGTCGGCGCCGGGCCGTCGGGCTTCTACGCCGCCGACGGATTGCTGCGCGGCCGGCCGGACCTCCGCATCGACATCATCGACCGCCTGCCCACGCCGTTCGGGCTGGTGCGGGCGGGCGTCGCGCCGGACCACCAGGGCACCAAGGCGGTGGTCCGCCAGTTCGACAAGCTTTTGGACCAGCTGGACGTGCGCTTTGCCGGCGGGCTCGAGATCGGCCGCGACCTCTCCTGGGACGAACTTGTCGCGGCCTACGACGCCGTGATCGTCGCCACCGGCATGGTGATCGACCGCAGGCTCGGCATTCCGGGCGAGGACCTGCCCCATGTCTGGGGCTCGTGGCGCTTCGTTGCCTGGCTGAACGGGCATCCCGATTTCCGGGGCGGTCCGGATCTTTCTTCGGTGAAATCCGTGGCCGTGATCGGCAACGGCAATGTCGCGCTCGACGTGGCGCGCGTGCTGGCCAAGAACGCCGACGAGATGGCCAAGTCCGACATCGTGCCCGAGGCGGGCGCGGCGATTGCGGCGGCGCCCCTCGGCGATATCCATGTGATCGGCCGCCGCGGCGCCGAGCAGGCCTCCTTCACCGGCAACGAGCTGGCTGAGATGGGCCGGCTGTCGCGCGCCGTCGCGGTCGCCGATGCCAGCGTGCGCGAGGCGGTGGCGCCGGCCGGCGATCCGACTCCGGAGCGGCTGCGCAAGGCCAAGAACATCGAGACGCTGAAGGGCTTCGCTGCGCACACAGCCGGCGACAAGCCGGTGACGGTGCATTTCCGCTTCCATGCCGTGCCGACGGCAATCCGTCCCGGCACGATCGAGCTGTCGACGGGAACCATCTCCGCCGACCTGGTCGTCACCTGCATCGGCTATACCGGCGAGCCCTTCCCGCAGGCCGACGGTGTCTTCCCGGTCGGCTGGGCGCGCCGCGGCCCCAGCGGCACCATCCCGACCAATCGCGCCGACAGCCATGCCGTCGCCAAGCAGGTGATCGCCGGGCTCGAGGACCGCGATCCCAAGAGCGGGCCGGACATCCTGCCGCTCGCCGTCGATGCCGAGGGCTGGCGCCGCATCGACAAGGCCGAGGTCGCGGCCGGCGCCGCGCAGGGACGGCCGCGCGTAAAGGTCGTGGAGTGGCAGGCGCTGCTCGACATCGCGCAGGGCGACTGAGCGTTCTTTCCAGGATATCGGGCATCTCGCGAGTCGCGCGAACGCGGCGCGGGCCCTATTCTTGCAACCTGCCGGGGAAGGGCAAGAGTACAGGAGTTTTCATGCTGACTATCGGTCGTCGTTTCATGGTCGCGCTCGCCGCGGCCGCGGTGGTGCCCTTCGCGGTCCCCGCGTCCGCGCAGCCGTCCACGCTCAAGGTCGCGCTTCATTCCGACCTCAAGATCATCGATCCGGTGTGGACCACGGCGCTGATCACCCAGCACCACAGCTACCTCATCTACGACACGCTGTTTGCGCTCGACGACAAGCTGCAGGTCAAGCCGCAGATGGTGGAGAAGTGGGACACGTCGCCCGACAAGCTGACCTGGACCTTCACCTTGCGCGACGGGCTCGCCTGGCACGACGGCGTGCCGGTGACCGCGGCCGATTGCGTCGCCTCGCTCAAGCGCTGGGGCGTCAAGGACGCGATGGGCCAGAAGCTGATGTCTTACGTGACCGAGCTGTCGGCGCCTGACGACAAGACGATCAAGATGGTGCTGAAGGAGCCCTACGGCCTGGTGCTCAACACGCTGGGCAAGCCCGGCTCGAACGTGCCCTTCATGATGCCGGCACGCGTCGCCGGCACCGATGCCAACACGCAGATCACCGATACCACCGGCTCTGGCCCGTTCATCTTCAAGAAGGACGAGTGGAAGCCCGGCGAGAAGGCGGTCTATGTCAAAAACCCCAGCTACAAGCCGCGCGCCGAGCCGTCGGCCGGTCTATCCGGCGGCAAGGTGGCCAAGGTCGACCGGGTGGAATAGGTCTGGATTCCCGACACCCAGACGCAGGTCAACGCGCTGCTCAACGACGAGATCGACCTGATCGAGACGGTGCCGCCCGATCTGCTGCCGCTGATCCAGAAGGAGAAGGGCATCAAGATCCAGGTCGTGAACCAGGCCGGTCGCCAGTACTCGATGCGCTTCAACACGCTGCACAAGCCGTTCGACGATCCCAAGATCCGCCAGGCTGTGCTCTACGCCCTGAACCAGAAGGATTTCCTCGACGCCAATGTCGGCAATCCCGAGTTCTATCGGGAGTGCAAGTCGCTGTTCCCCTGCGGCTCGCCGATGGCGACCACGAGGGGCTGGGAAGACAAGCTCTCGGGCAACGCCGCCAAGGCCAGGCAACTGCTGACCGAGGCGGGCTACGACGGCACGCCCATCGTGCTGATGCACCAGACCGACACGCCCGGGCACAACAACCTCGCCACCGTGGCCAAGCCGCAGCTCGAGAAGGCCGGCTTCAAGGTCGACCTGCAGTCGATGGACTGGCAGACGCTGGTCGGTCGCCGCGCCAAGAAGGATCCGCTGAACGCCGGCGGCTGGAGTGCGTTCTTCACCTCCTGGGCGGCCGCCGACGTGCTCGATCCGGTGGCCGTGGCGTTCCTCAACGCGTCCTGCGACAAGGCGACGTTCGGCTGGCCGTGCGATCCCGAGCTCGAGAAGCTGCGCGATGCCTTCGCCAAGGAGACCGACCCGGCGAAGCAGAAGGAAATCGCCGCCGAGGTCCAGGCGCGCGCCGCCGTCTATCCGACGCACGCGCCGCTCGGCCAGTTCACCTCGCCGACCGCCGTCGGCCGCAAGGCCACGGGCCTGCTGCCGTCGCCCGCGCTGGCGCTGTGGAGCGTCGAGAAGAAGTGACGCGACGCGGCATCGAACCGACGGCGTCGCGCTGAACAGGCGAGGGTGAACCCTGGCGGTTCGCCCTCGATGAACGACAGTGCTTTCGCCTGATGGGGCGGAGGGGCTGTCGCAATATTGCCAGCCCGCGGCCCTGCCCTTAAAGTTTCGGTGTTCTCAGGGCAGGGTGAAAATCCCTACCGGCGGTATGCAGCGCGAGTTGCGAGCCCGCGAGCGCCTTCCTCGGGAAGGGTCGAGCAGATCAGGTGCGATGCCTGAGCCGACGGTAACAGTCCGGATGAAAGAGAATGTGTGTCCTGCTGCTCTTTGGGAGCGGCAGGGTCGCGCGTGATCGCCTTGGGTGACGTGTCTGTTCGCCAAAGGAGATTGCCATGACACAAGCCCGCTACGCCTTCGTCAAAGCCAGGTGGCACGCCGACATTGTCGACCGGGCACTCGACGGATTCCTCGAACTGATCCCGGCCGCGCAGGTCGACGTGTTCGACGTGCCGGGCGCCTTCGAGATGCCGCTGTTCTCGCGCGACCTCGCGGCAACGGGAAAGTATGCGTCGGTCGTCGCCGCCGCCTTCGTGGTCGATGGCGGAATCTACCGGCACGACTTCGTGGCCCAGGCCGTCGTCGACGGGCTGATGCGGGCCGGCCTGGACACCGGCGTCCCCGTCCTGTCGGTGTCGCTGACGCCGCATCACTATCAGGAGACCGAACACCACAATCAGATCTTCCGGACGCACTTCGTCGAGAAGGGGCGCGAAGCCGCCCGCGCCGCCCTGATGATCGGCAAGGCCCGCGCGTCGCTGGCGGCGTAGGCGGGCGCCGGGCACCATGCCCTCCCGAACGAAGGGAGGGAGCTTGCGCGGCGCCGCGTCATGGTCCCTCGCTGCAGCTCGGGATGACACAGTGCGATCGCGACGGGCGTGAAGGCCGGCCTCGACTCGAAGGTCCTGGAGTGTGGACCGGAGTCGACATCAAGGGCTGATCGGCGACGTTGCGAGATCAGGCCGGAACGTAGGTCAGCCTGATCACGTCCTCGTCGATCCGGTCGTGGGTCATGAGGCGGAGCGGCGGGCGGGGGCCGGCGAAGTAGGGCGTGCCGTGGCCCAGCACGACCGGGTGCAGGTAGATCCGGTATTCGTCGATCAGGCCCCGTTCGGTGAGGCTTCGCGCCAGGGTCGGACCGGCGACTTCGATCTCGCCCTCGCGGCCGGCCTTCAGCTCGCGGATCGTGCGCTCCAGGTCGCCCCGGATGAGCGTTGCGTTGGGGCCGACCGACTCGAGCGAGCGCGACACGACCCATTTCGGCTGCTTCCGCCACGCCGCCGCGAAGGCGTGTCGGTCTGCGTCCCATTCGGGATGATCGTCGTCCCAGTACCGCATCAGCTCGTAGACGTGGCGGCCGTAGACACTGCCCGCCTGCCCCTCCGCCTCTGCGATGAAGTGGCGGAAGAGCGCGGGGCTCGGGCCGAACGCCATATGGTCGACGTAACCGTCCAGCGACTGGTTCATGCCGAAGACGAGCCTGGCCACAGCCGCTTCCTTTCCTCGCGCGTGGTTCCCTTCCTGAGCGGATCAGTCGAGCCGGACGCTCACGCCCTCGAGGCCCTTGGCCGACGCGGGATAGCGCACCATCACCTCGGCATCGTGGCCGGGGATCACCATCTCGACCCGGCCGTCGGCCAGCTTCTTGAGCTTGTCGTAGCCGGCCAGCATGTCGGCCACCGAGTAGACGATCGAGAATAGCTTGTCGTTGTTGACGCCCCAGAAATAATGGCTGGCGTCGGAGGCCAGCACGAGCCAGCCGTTGCGTGTGTTGATGCGCACCGACTGGATGCCGGCGGTGTGTCCGCCGATCAGGTGCAGCGAGATGCCGGGCTGCAGCTCCTCGTCGCCGTCGTGGAACACCAGCCGTCCGCCGTACAGCGCGCGCACCATGCCGACGATGTCCTCGCACTCGTAGGCGTGGCGGAACGGCGCCTTGCACATGTGCCGGCCGGTCGCGAAGTTCATCTCCTTGTCCTGGAGATGGAAGCGCGCCTTGGGGAAGCGGTCCCAGTTGCCGATGTGGTCGTAGTGCAGGTGGGTGACGATGACGTCCTCGACCTCCTTGGCGTCGATGCCGATCTCACTCAAAAGGTCGGCCGGATTCTTCTTCACCTCGCGGCCGCGCTGCTTGCCCACCGTGGCGTTGAAGCCGGTGTCGATGACGATCGGCTTGCCGCCGATGGCGCGGTGGCCGCTCTCGTCGAGCGGGATGGCGACCCAGACGAAATAGTCCATCGGGAAGTCGGCATCGTGCGGGTCGGGGTTGATCTGCACTTCCCATGCCTTGCGCGGCAGGTGGGCATATTTGACCGCATGCACCTCGTAGATGGGTGTCGAACGCATTCTTGTTTCCTTCCCGGCGGGTTCGTTGCCGCGACCCTAGCGCGGCCGTGGGCTCCGGCGCTATAGTGACGGAATGGCCCGCACGGACCTCCTTGTTGTCGCGAAGGCACGGCGAATTAGCACCACGGTTTGCACTGCAAACCGCTGCGTTGCCGCGTTCGCCTTTTCCTCGTTCAAGGACACCTCCGATGTCTGCCGTCCTCGCCCTCAAGCGTAGCAATTCCACCGTCCGTTATTGTTTCGAGGCCGACGCCGAGCCTGGCGTGCTGCCGCGCGCGCTCGAGCTGATCGCCAAGCGCGGCCTCGTCCCGGCCCGCGTCTTCGCCCAGGCCGACGGCGATGGGCTCACCATCGAGATCGAGGTCGAAGGCCTCGAGCCGGCCGTCGCCGAACATGTCGGCCGCTCACTCGGCCAGATCGTCGGCGTCCGGCACGTGTTCTGATCGACAGGGAAGGTCCCTCACTACGTTCGGGATGACAGCGTTTTCCTGCTTCGACGCACTGCGCCAACCTCGAAAAATTGTCATCCCGAGCGCAGCGAGGGACCTTTCGCTTTACTCCGTGAAGGTGATCTTGTTGTCGCGGATCACCTTGCCCCAGGTCTCGACCTCGCCCTTGGCGAAGTCGTTCATCTGGGCCGGCGCCCAGTCCTTCAGCACGACGCCGAGCTGGTTGGCGCGGGCGACGACGGCTTCCATCTTGCCGACCTTGCGCATCGCGGCGTTGAGCTTGTCGACGATCGGCTGCGGCGTGCCGGCCGGCGCGAACAACGCGAACCAGCCGTCGAGGATGAAGCCCGGCAGGCCGGCCTCGGCGGTCGTCGGGATTTCCGGGAAGGCCGAGAGGCGGCTTTCGCTGGCCAGCGCCAGCGCCTTGACGTTGCCGTTGCGGATGTGGCCGGACACCGCGGGCGGCGTCACGATCAGCATCTCGACCTGGCCCGCCACGATGTCGGCGGTCGCCGGGCCCGACCCCTTGTAGGGCACATGCACGAGATCGAGCCCGGCCGCCTTGTTGAGCAGCACGCCGCCGAGATGCGGCACCGAGCCGGCGCCGACCGAAGCGTAGTTCAGCTTGCCGGGATTGGCCTTGGCGTAGGCGATGAAGCTCTTGAGGTCGTCGACCGGCACCTTCTTGGCGATCACGATGACATGCGGCGCCATCGCGCCCATCGCCACGCCGACGAAATCGTCGGGCTTCCAGTTGAGGTCCTTGATCAGCGCCGGATTGGCCGAGTGATAGGCCGAATACTGCATCAGCAGGGTGTAGCCGTCGGGCCTGGCGCGGGCGACGATGGCGGTGCCGATATTGCCGTTGCCGCCGCCCTTGTTGTCGATGATGACCTGGACGCCCAGCTCCTGGCTCAGCAGGTCGGAATAGAGTCGTGCGACGAGGTCGGTGCCGCCGCCCGGCGGCGCCGGCACGATCATGGTGATCGGCTTGTCCGGGTACGTGGCCTGCGCCCGGGCAGCGCCGGAAAGGGCGGTGCCGGTAAGGGCGGTCGTTGCGAGGCCAGTGGTCGCGAGCGCGACGAAGTTGCGGCGTTTCATGGGTCGTTTCATGGGTAGTTCCTCTTCCAGGTTTCTTTCAGTTCCGGCCGTGCATCGGCCTTGCGCGCGATGGCGAACAGCTTGGGCGCCTCGCCTTCGAACCAGCCACGCTTGGGGCGCCAGCGGGTCATGACGTCGATGTAGATGTCGAGGGCGGAGAAGCGCTCGCCCAGGAACCACGGCGCGCCGGCCTCGCTTTCGACCTGGCGCCACAGGCGCTGGGCATAGGCGTCGGTGGCGGCGCGGAACGGATCGCGCGCGGCGTTCACCGAGACGAAGCGCGCCGGATCGTCGGCATAGGTGAAGGTGGGATAGATGTTGGCCACCAGGAACACCAGCCAGCGCAGGAACTTCGGGCGCTCGGGCGCGCCGGCGGCCGGCACCAGCGAGTCGCTGCCGGTGACGTCGGCCAGCAGCAGGGTGATGGCGGCGCTCTCGCTCATGACGCCGCCGTCGGGCATCACCAGGGTCGGCACCTGGGCCAGCGGATTGACCTGCTCGAGCCGGGACTTGGCGCCGGGCGTCTTGAACAGATCCTCGACCGTCTCGTAGGCGAAGGGCAGGCCGTACCAGTCGAGCTGGGCCTCGACCAGGGCCGAGCCCCAGCCCGGCCGGCCCCACAGCGTGTAGCCGCCGCTCTTGCTGCTCACATGGCTGCCCACGGGGCGCGGCCTACGGCTTCTGCAGCGGCTGGATCAGGGACGAGGTGTCCCAACGCCCGCCGCCGCGCGCCTGCACCCGCTCGTAGAACTGGTCGACAAGTGCCACCATCGGCATGCCGGCCTTCTGGCGCTTGCCCTCGGCCAAAGCGATGCCGAGATCCTTGCGCATCCAGTCGACGGCGAAGCCGTAGTCGAACTTGCCGGCGACCATGTTCTGCCAGCGATTCTCCATCTGCCAGCTCTGCGCCGCGCCCTTGGAGATGGCGCCCAGCGCCTTTTCCATGTCGAGCCCGGCGCGCTGGCCGAGGTTCAGCGCCTCGGCCAGGCCCTGCACGATGCCGGCGATGCACATCTGGTTCATCATCTTGGTGATCTGGCCGGCGCCCGGCGGGCCGATCAGGGTGACCGCCTTGGAGAAGGCATCGGCCACCGGCTTGGCGCGCTCGAACGGCGCGGCATCGCCGCCGCACATCACGGTGAGCTGGCCGTTCTCGGCGCCCGCCTGGCCGCCCGAGACCGGCGCGTCGATGAAGTCGATGCCGAGCGTCCGGCCCGCGGCATGGAGCTCGCGCGCGATGTCGGCCGAGGCGGTGGTGTTGTCGAAGAAGATGGTGCCCTTGGCCATGCCGGCAAAGGCGCCGTCCGGCCCCAGCACGACCGAGCGCAGATCGTCGTCGTTGCCGACGCAGCAGAACACGATCTCCTGGCCGGCGGCGGCCTCGCGCGGCGTCTTCGCGGCCTTGCCCTTGTGCTTCTGCGTCCACGCCTCGGCCTTGGCGAAGGTGCGATTGTAGACCGTGACCTCGTGGCCCTTGGCGGCGAGATACCCCGCCATCGGAAAGCCCATCACGCCCAGTCCCAGAAATGCCACCTTGGCCATCGTTCCCTCCCGCGAAATCCGCCCCATCCGCCGGGGCGGCGGCGATCATAGAGGCAAAATGGGACTGTGCCAGCCGGTGTGAAGTGGGGGAGGGCGAAGAGCTGTCGAGGAGCAGGGGAGGATTGCGGCGAGGCCGTCAGCCGCGCCTGCAGGGCTCCCGCTAGGCCGCGATGGCCTGGGTGCGGCGCAGATGGTCGACTGCGACTTCGACGTGGTGCCGCGTGAAGACCCTGGCCTTGCGCTCGGCGGCCCCCTGCGGGCCGGGCCAGGCGGCAATGGCTGCCATCATGTCATCCACGTCCAAGGCCGTGCCCGATTGGCGGTTGAGCCAATCGGCCGTTGCCAGGAGTTCCAGGCCGTGGGGAGACTGGAACCCGTCGATGATGGCCGACGCCTGAGCGAGAGCCGGCCGGTAGGGGCTGGCCTCGGGCGAGGTCAGGTAAACACCGATCGAGTCTTGTCGATCGTGCTTGAAGCGGATGGGGTCGAACGGGCGGGCGTCCGCGACGCGGCGCTCGCAGGTCAGGTAGCTGCCATCCAGGCTGTCCAGCAGATGCCGAACCTTCTCCGAATAGGGACCGTAGCGGTTGGCCACGAAGTCGTCCGCTATGGGATTGGCGAGGCCCGAGCGCTGGACGGCGCCGCTGAGAAACCAGGCAAGCTTTTGGGCTTCGAGCATCGAGCAGTCGAACCCCAGCACCTCGTAGCGGCGGATCATCTCGGCCATCAGGGCGCGGGCCGGCGTCAGTTTCTCGACGCCGTGGCGCTTGACGACATTCTGATAAGTCTGGGTCGGCTCATACACGATGACATCGCAATCGAGATCCGCCAGCGCCTCGACAATGAGCGGCTTGACGTCATCCCAATCGAGCCCGCCATTGCCTGCGCCCAGCGGCGGTATGGCGATCGACCGGATGCCTCGCGATACGATGTCGCCCCGCAGCGCCTCCAGGCCCTTTCGAATCCATTCGAGCCGGGAGGGGTGTCGCCAGTGCTTCTTGGTCGCGAAGTTGACGATGTAGCGCGGACCGAGCATGTCGTGCCGTTCGGTGATGAACAGGCCGCCCGGCTCCAGTTCATCTGCTTTGCTGACAGCCTCGTAGGCGCGGAAGTTGTCGGGGTATCTCTCCTTGAACATCAGCGCGATGCCCTTGCCGCTGACACCGACCGTATTGACGGTATTGACGAGAGCCTCGGCATCGGCCGCGAGCAGATTGCCCTGCTTGTAACGAATCATCAGAAATACCACTCCGGACGGACGACGGCTCTCAGCGCCGGGCCGGTCGCGCCAACCTGCGCCTCGATGATCGACTTCACGGCCGGCGAAACGCAGCCGACGCCAAGCAGGGCGGCCGGCGGAACATGCCGGTGGGCCAGAGCCTCGGCCTGGTAGCGCTCCATCTTGTCGGGATACTGATCACTGCGCGCAAAATCGTGCCGGCGGAGGATGTCCCAGTCGAGCATGTCCTTCAGGTCGCCAGGCTCGGCGGTCCAGCGGGCGGTCGCCACATACGCGTGCCGATCAGTGTAGAGCATGGATACGTGGTGGTCGCTCATGGCTTGGCTGGACGAGACCAGAATCACAATCTCTTCATTTGGACGACGGGGTAGGCCACCATATCCCGTCTTGATGTTGAAAAGCATCGGCGATCTTGGCGTGAAGTAGAAGGGGATGTAATCGGCCAGCGTCCCGCCAGGTGGATGGGGCACGGGGCGATCGGCACGCTTGCCGATCAGATCGGGGTTGCCGATTGCGACAAAGTTCGGGTCCGCAGCGGCCCCCTTAGCGCAATGAAGGCCTTTGACCAGCAGCCACGGCAGATTGGCGATGTGGCTGATGCGGAACAGCAGCCCGCGTTCGGGGGTCAGATCAAGTGCCATTGGACAGTGCTGGGGTTCTACCTGGGCCCGCCCAGCTGGTTAAACAGCACATGGGTGATCTTTCTGTTCGAATCGACGGGGTATTCGTACGCGACGACGCGAACATCGACCAGCCGGCATCCCCCCAAACCCGGCCGCATGCAGGTTGCATTGAATCTGATCCACGTCTGATGCCCAGCATGGCTACATGCGGCGGAGATGTGTCGACACCTTCCGCTCACCGCCCGTCTGCGCCTCACGCCGCATCTCTGAACCGGGTCGTCCGATCAGCCGGCTCGAACTTTCGCTTTCCGGGGCACGCCTACCTCCGCCGGGTGATCATAGGGCCAAAGCGGACCCGCGCCAGCCGGCGGTCGGTAGTTGCGATGCAAGCCAGGTCAGGGCTTGCGCGCCTCTCGCGCCGAGCGTTCTTCGCGGTACACGCGCAACACCACCACGCAGTACCAGATCGCGATGACGACGAGGACACGGTCACTGCGGGGAGGCCCACCTTGAAAATGAGCGGCGTGTCCTGATTATGGAACTCCTTGATGCTGGAGGACCCCGCGAGCGCAATCATATACAGGAATCCGGCCAGCACGATCGAGACCCGGATCGCAGGTAGAAGTTCTGTGTCATTTCGCGATCCTCCGCGACGAATACGTAAAGGAGAAACTTCTTCAGAAATTGCCCGCATAACTTGTGTCCTTGGGGTGGCATTGCTATGGAAGAGTCAGGTGGATGTTGCCCGAGAAGGACCGAGCATCATGGAAACGAGTGCGATCGTCGGCATCATCGGTATCACCATGATCACCTACGGCGCCTCCGACGTTCTGGGGCGAAGGCGTTTGCGCAATCTTGCCGCCGCTGGCGACGCAGACGCCAGAACGAAGCTGGAGAAGAAGCGAACGGTTCCGCTGATCGTTCTCGTTGCCGGCCATTGCTTTCTATTCTTCGCAGTCTACTCGAACTACCAGAAGGCACGAACGCCTCTCACGCCCGAGCAGGCACTGGACAGAGCTGTCAGGAACCTGCCCAGGTAATCGGCAATCCCAGGTGGTCGTTGCCTATCTCGCTCTTTTCCTGATCGGACACGTTGCAAGCCGGATCTGCATGCTCGGCCTGCTCGATGGCATCGTTCATCCGAATCCCATTCGTTCGTTGCTCTCGACGATGGCGGTCTCCGCGACGCTGACGCTGGCCGTGTGGGGGGCGACCTCGGTGCCGTGGTACTGGGCGGCCGGCGGCTTTTTCGGGGGCGCCGTTCTCGCCGCGCCGGTCGTCACCCGGAAGAACCGGGCCCGCTGGCAACCCGTCTCTTTGGTTCTCGACGCCGTGACGGTGGCGGGGGCTGTCTATCTCTGGATCTGGCACTGGCCCTTCGGCTAGTACCTCTGCACAGAGGATTTGACGGGTTGAGGGGCTCGCAGGATCGGCAGGTCCTCTGGGGGGACAAGGAGTTCGATGCTTCGGGCGACGCCGGTCTGACGGCGGATCAAGCCCTGGCGTTGG
>Ga0209702_10008179_pt1 | contig 12341 bp, 8 predicted proteins | sample FRY01_FD_187210 | JGI IMG/M metagenome (GOLD analysis project Ga0209702, IMG submission 187210) | Freshwater microbial communities from Lake Fryxell liftoff mats and glacier meltwater in Antarctica - FRY-01 (SPAdes) (version 2) | ecosystem: Environmental > Aquatic > Freshwater > Ice > Glacier... | reverse complement strand
TATATTTGACATAAATATTGGTTTGTTTGTCGACTTCAAGATACTGAATTTCAGTATCTTGACCAATATTTATTCAATATTTTTTACTTTAAATAATTGCACCCAACGGGTTAATTTATTAAAATTATACAAGGTAAGTTTAAAAAATGATTTTCGTGAACAGTTTTTAACTTTTAAAAAAGAAATCATTAAGTTGGCATCAAATTTACCCCATATCGGAACAGCTTTACCAAAGGTTTGGGTCGACATTAGAATGGAATTAGAAAAACTCAAGCTAAATGGTATAAATTATATTAGTCAAAAAGAATACCTAGAAATGTGCAGAATGCTTTATCGAGATGAAGAGGGAGCATTATTTTTATCTGAGTACTTTCATGATTTGGGTGTGATTTTACATTTCCAGCAGGATCTAGACTTAAAAGGGACTGTATTTTTAAATCACGAATGGGTTACAAAAGGTGTTTATAAAATCTTAGATGATAAAATCATTTTAGAGCAGAAGGGAAGATTTTCAACAACTGATATATTACGTATTTGGCATGAAGAAGATTATAGGGAAAAAATGCCACAATTATTATCACTTATGCGTAATAAAAAATTTGATTTATGCTTTGAACTAAAAAATGGAGATTTTCTAGCTCCTCGTCTGTTAGAAGTTGATGAAATTGATTTAGATTGGAGTCCAAATGATAATTCAATCAAATTTGAATTGAGATATAAATTTATGCCTAAAGGTATATTAGCCCGACTAATTGTAAAAATGAATAATGATATATTTAAAAATAAATATTGGCGTTATGGCGTATTATTGAAATATGATAATACTTACGCGCTAATTAGAGAAAAGTATTTTGAAAATAAAGTTACAATAACTCTGTCTGGGGAGAACAAAAAAGATTTTCTCGCTGTCATACGTAAAAACATTCTCGAAATAAATAAGGACTTTCAGCGTCTCAAGGTTGATGAAATGATACAATGCATTTGTGAAGAGTGTGTTATGGCTTCTTCCCCCTTCTTTTTCTCATTTGATTTATTACGACGCTGCGAAGCTAAAGGAGTATCAAAAATTATGTGCAATCAAAGTTTAACTGAAGTTTCAGTAGATTTAATTTTGTCAAATATTAACAGAGATAAATTATCCGAAGAAAAGCTAATTTATTGTGAAAATAAAAATTCAGAATTTTTGAATAATTTAGACCTTCTAAATGTATCATTTATATCTGAAAGAGATGCGCATGGAGTCTTTACTCAAACTAAGAATCGAGTAGATAAATTTGGTTTGCGAGACAGAGATTTTCTTCTAGATTCAGAAATTTTACGACTTCGTAAAAATTATCCCAATTATTATATTTTAAATTATTATTGTTTTGAAAATTATCTGTATCATCCATCTAATATTAGCACTTTAGGTATTAATAATTTGGATGTTAATGAATATACTCAAGAAATTATCAGGCAAAAAAATCTTAAAAAAGACCATATCATTTCAATTTTTAAGCAAGCGAGATCTTCCTATTTAGAACTTAAAATTGATTCTGAGAAGATTTTAGATAAGGGAAATGAAGCAGATATAATAACATATTTACATTCAGATGACCCAGAAATATTTTTTAAAGCATTTAGTTTGAAGGATCATTTAAACAAAGAATTTATAGGTAAATTTGGTATTTCACAAAAAGAACTTGCTTCCACAGAATGGTTTAAAAAAGAAATTACCAAAATTATTGATCCAAAATAATTCGTAATAAAACGACTATAAAAGTGAACATTTATAATTAAATTATAATCCAAAAACTAGAGTTAAAAGATAGTAGAGCTTAAGAAATAAGTTGAGGATTATATTATGATTAGAAATTTATAAATATTTATTCGCTCAAATTGATGAAAACCAGATAAAAATAAAAAGCAAAATATAATTCAAAAATACTCTGTAAATCAAGACCTATTTGAAAGTGTATTGATTTGTGTTAAGTAGGATAGCATTCATAATTATTTCAATCACTAAAAAACTACTTAACTTTAATGAATACGAACAAAATTATTTGATTGGTTGCACAACAAAAACAAAACAGATGAAAACTTTACTTTTTCATAAAGCTAAAAAAAACAATTTTTAATACTACAAGATAGTTTACCCCAAATAAATGGCAAAATTTTTAAATACAAAAGGATTATCCGAGTGGATACCAACAATTATAAATCAAACAGAAAGAGAGTTAGTTATTATTAGCCCTTATCTGCAATTATCTGACAATATTTATTCTACTCTTTTAGAAGCAAATAATAGGGGAGTAGAAACCATTATTATTTATAGAGAAAACAAAATATCAGAGAAAGACAAGGCTAAACTCACAGCCTTGGACAATTTGAATTTGATGCACCATCCAAATGTGCACGCGAAATGCTTTTACAACGAAAGTTATTTGTTAATTGCCTCTATGAACTTATATGAATTTTCAGAAAAAAACAATCGCGAAATGGGAGTTTTGTTTAGAGGGAGTGTCACATCCAATTCATTTAGTTCGGAAGACTCAGAAATATTTGAGGATGCTTTAAATGAAATATCAGCCATTATTACTAGTTCTGAAATGCAAAGAGAAAGTAGAGAAACTACCAGCGATGGTTTTGAAATGGAAATCTTAAAAACCAAAAGACAAAGACAAGAAGATAAACTGAAAATTCTAAATAAAATATTTGGTCACAAAAAGTTTGATTTTGATTTCACCTACGGAGAAGAACTAGGTAATTATGTTTGCAATAATTATTTAGATAAAGTCGATGTTATGATTAACTCAAATATTGAATTTCACTTGAATTTTGATCCAAATAAAGTGAATCAATTTTATGATTTGCATCGTGAAAACAAAAAACAACTTGAATTTAAATTTGATGGTTTTAAGTTATATTGGAATAACCCAGAAAAAATAGCGTTGTATGAAAATAGAAGGCATAGAGCATGGAAAAGGAATATAAATAATAAAGAGATAATGGTATTGTGGAAAAAGGGTATTGATGAGGTAATTGAATTTATAAAAATTAATCGTAAATAATAATATTAGTATTAAGGCCGTTGCTAGAGATTTAGCAAGAGTTTTAGAAAATAATAGTCAATTCAAGACATTTTCAAAAGGCAAGCATTTAAAATTTAAAATGAATAAGAGTTTTGAATTGGAAGTTGGGAGTTACAATGTGAAATGATGTAAAATTTGAAAGGATTATTAAGCCTAAATTGGAAGTCCAAAAATAAAATTAATTACACTTATGAACACAGGCGAAATACTTATATATCAAAATCAAGAGGGGAATATCAAAGTTGATGTTCGACTAGAGGAAGAAACAGTTTGGCTTACCCAAGCTCAAATTTGCGATTTATTCCAAAAATCGAAAGCTACTATTAGTGAACATATTAGTAATGTTTTTGCTGAGGGAGAATTAATTGAAAATGCAGTTGTTCGGAAATTCCGAACAACTGCTTCTGACGGTAAAAAGTACGAAACTAATTTTTACAATCTCGACGTAATAATTTCAGTTGGTTACAGCGTAAAATCGCAACAAGGAACGCAATTTCGTATTGGGGCGACCCAACGATTAAGAGAATATATTGTAAAAGGTTTTGCTTTAAACAATGACCGCTTTAAGTCAGGAAATTCAATGAATTATTTCAATGAATTTCAAGCTCGCATTCGTGAAATTCGTATTTCAGAAAAGTTTTATAATCAAAAAATAAAAGATATTTATACCACAAGATGAAGTTTTGGTTTCGTTTTATGATAAAATAAAACCAATTTTCAAAAAGCAGGATTGTATTGAATTAGAAAACCAACAACTTTCGTCGTTACGGGATTGGTTATTGCCTATGTTAAAAAATTTTAGAAACACAAACTATTTCCCAATACAAAAATTAGCAAAAATATTACCCAATAACTCATCATTAGTAACTTGCCCGGTTATCATCCCAAAATGATACAACGCTTCCCGAATATCCAAAGCCATCAAATCGCTGGAAAGATTCGTTTCCAGTCCGTGTTTTACGTTCTGGATTTCGTCCAAGGCTTTCAACAAAGAATCGTAATGACGCGTGTTAGTTACAATAGTTTCGTTATTGCGCAATGCGCCCGTGTTGACAAAGGATAATAATTGGTTTTTGAGTTCGTCAATTCCAATATTCTCTTTAGCGGAGATCAAATTCAGATTGTAGATTTCAGATTTCAGATTTTCAGTAACTTCTTTTGTAAGTAAATCAGATTTGTTTCCAACAACCAAAAGTGGTTTTGAAGGAAACTGGTTTTTGATTTTCTCAATTTCAATTTGGTTCACTTGCAAACTGCCATCTGCCAGCTGCAAACTGCTGTCTAGCATATAAATAATGACCTGCGCTTGTTCTATTTTTTCGAATGTTTTGCGAATTCCAATGCTTTCGATATGGTCTTCCGTTTCCCGAATTCCTGCCGTGTCGATGAATCGAAAACCAATGCCACCAATAACCAATTCGTCTTCAATCGTATCCCGAGTCGTTCCAGCAATGTGCGAAACAATGGCGCGTTCTTCGTTCAACAAGGCGTTCAAAAGCGTTGATTTTCCCACATTGGGTTCGCCCACAATGGCAACAGGAATTCCGTTTTTGATAACATTTCCAACGGCAAAGGAATCAATCAAGCGTTTCAATACAAACTCAATCCGATTTAATAATTCCCAAAATTGAGTTCTATCAGCAAAGGCGACATCTTCTTCGGCAAAGTCTAATTCCAATTCGATTAAGGAAGCAAAATTCAATAATTCTTCCCGCAGTTTGGCAATTTCGTTCGAGAAACCCCCACGCATTTGCTGCATCGCAATTTGGTGCGAAGCTTCATTGTCAGACGAAATTAAATCGGCAACGGCTTCGGCTTGTGATAAATCCATTTTTCCGTTCAAAAAAGAACGCAGAGTAAACTCGCCAGGATTCGCCATTCGGCATCCTTTTCGAAGCAATAACTGTATGATTTGTTGCTGAATATAAGTCGAACCGTGACAGGAAATTTCGATAGTATTTTCGCCAGTATAAGAATGTGGTCCTTTGAAAATAGAAACCAAAACTTCGTCCAGCGTTTTTTGATTGTCAATGATATGACCCAAATGTAAAGTGTGGGATTTTTGAGTAGTTAAATCTTTTCCCTTGATGGATTGAAAAACCGAATTTCCAATGGTAATAGCATCTTGTCCGGAAATCCGAATTATCGCAATGGCTCCTGCTCCAGAAGGCGTGGCCAGTGCCACAATAGAATCGTTGTACAGCATTTTTTTTTGTTCTTGGCTGCAAAGTTACTAAATCTAAATTACTATTAATTTTAAAATAATTGAAAGGCAGGGCAATCGCTTTTAAAATAATTATACTACATTTTATTTAAACCATTAAGAAATTAAGATTGCTTCGCCTGTTCGTCCCGATAGCTATCGGGACTTGGTTTATTGAGCTTTAATACTCTTAATCTCGTAATGGTCTACCTTTTCAAAGGCTGAAAATTGTTAAAGGCGTTGGCTCTGAATTGAAAGTGTGTTTGATATAAACTTATACCGATTAGATTTAGTATCTAATCCAATATAAAGCGAATTTATCTAACAAAAATGAGGCTTTTTACAATATACATTGGGACATTATACTTTATACAATCCGTATTAGTCCTCTCAATCCCTATATTTGTAAATTATAAGATAAAAATGGAACCATACAAGTCAAGAAGCCTAAAGTATTCGCAGGAATTAAAAAAAACCAAAACCAAATACAATACCATCAGTTTGCTTCGATTGGGAAGTATTCTCCTTTTTTTAATTTTGGGCTATTACTACCTTCAAGAAAGTAATATGTTATGGCTATCCTTTTCCATTTTCTTTTTGACGGCTTTTATTCTATTGATGCGATGGCATTCTAAATTGCAATTTCAAATAAAAATTCAGGAAGCATTGATTGCCATCAATACCACCGAAATAGATTATTTAGAAAACAATAAAATTCCTTTTGAAAATGGGGAAGAATTTATTGATTTTCAACATCCTTATGGGTATGATTTGGATATTTTTGGAAATCATTCTTTGTTTCAAAATTTTAATAGAACCGCCACTTATATTGGTAAGAAAACGTTAGCCAAACAATTTTTGACACTTCTTTCAAATATTCAAATCAATAGTAATCAAGAAGCTGTAAAGGAATTGACCAAGAAATTAGATTGGCGTCAGGATTTCTTGGCTTTAGCCAAAACAAGTCAAGACAATAAAGAAGTTTATGAATCATTGTTGAAATGGAGTAAATTCAATAGCACTCCATTGTCGAAAGGAAGTGTTTGGATTTCGATACTTACGCCCATACTTTTTCTAGGATTTGTAGTCCTTTATTGGACTACTTCCAATAGTGTTTATGTAAATCTAATTAGTTTAACTTTTGTGTTTAATTTGGCTTTTTTAGGTCGATTTATGAAAAGAATTCAACTCGAAATTGCCCATTCTTCTACTGTTGACAAATTAATTTCGCAATACAGTTTGTTGCTTCAAAAAATTGAAAAGGAAGATTTCAAATCGGAAAAATTGATCAATTTGCAAAAGAAGTTGACCTACAAAAATGAAAATGCAAGTGTTCATCTCAAACAATTATCAGGGTTGTTTTCGAGTATGGATACCATTCAAAATTTGATAACTGGAACTTTATTTAACGGCACTTTTTTATACAATTTGCACACTTTTAAATCTTTGGTTTTATGGAAAAATCAACACGCAGAAGCACTTGAAAATTGGTTGGACGTGATTGGAGAATTCGAAATGCTGAACAGTTTAGCAAATGTATCGTTTAACAATCCTGACTTTGTCTTCCCGGATTTGAATACCAATTATGATATTTCGTTCTCTAATTTGAGTCATCCTTTGCTTTCCAAAAAAAATAGGGTAGGCAACGACATCGATTTTCAACCCCAATCCTTTTTGATATTGACGGGCTCTAATATGTCTGGCAAAAGTACTTTTTTGAGGAGTTTAGGAATAAATATGGTTTTGACGGGAATGGGCGGAGCAGTTTGTGCTACCCAAGCAAATGTGCATCCAATGCCCGTTTTGGTTTCGATGCGATTGTCGGATTCCTTGTCGGATAGTGAATCTTATTTCTTTGCAGAAATTAAACGTTTAAAACTAATTATGGATCAATTAGAAAACAATCCTTCTTTTGTTTTATTGGACGAAATATTAAGAGGAACCAATTCTGACGATAAAAGAAACGGCACTATCGAAGTCATAAAAAAAGTGATTGCCAAAAAAGCGATAGGCGCTATTGCTACTCACGATATTGAAGTTTGCTTGACTACAAACGATTTTCCAGAAATAGTAATCAATAAATGTTTTGAGGTCGAAATTATAAACAATGACTTGCATTTTGACTTCATTTTGCGCGATGGTATTTGCAAAAATAAAAGTGCTACTTTTTTGATGAAAAAAATAGGCGTTATTTAAAAAATAGGCCGCCGTAAACAACTTTTTTTATATTCTAATTTCAAGGATATAAATCTATATTACGCTCCAAATCCCGCAAAAATTATCATAAACATCTCACAATTAATTCCCTTAAATCATTTTTTATGCTTAACTTTAAACAATGAAATAACTTAAACTTCATTGATATGAAAAAGATTTTGTTTCCCACAGATTTTTCCGAAGTGGCCACTAATGCTTTTGTCCACGCTTTGGAATTTGCAAAAAAAGTACAAGGCGAACTTGTTTTATTACACACTTTTGAACTGCCAGTTTACGACAACCAGTTTTTCCCCGAAAATTATAATGTACTCTTTAACTCACTCCAATTATCACAATTTGATATGTTTAAAGAGGAGATTACAAAACTCAGGACTATCGCCGAAGAACTAAAATTGGACAATATTAAATTGAGTCACAGGTTGATGGACGGAAATTTAGTTTATAACATCCAAAGAGCTATCAAAGAAGATGAAATAAAATTTGTGATAATGGGTACTTCTGGTTCCTCGGGATGGGAAGCCTTTTTCTTGGGAACAAATGCAGGCTCTGTTATCAGTACAATTAATGTTCCTGTTTTATGTATACCATTGGAATCTAAATTCAAAAAAATAGAAACCATTGGATTTACAACCCGATATAGGGTTAAAGACAGAAAAGCCCTTAAAGATGTGCTGAAAATCGCTAAAAAAATGGGAGCTAAAGTAAGATGTCTTTATGTAAAAACAGTCAATTCAGATGTTTCCAAAGATACAATTAAACATTGGGAAACTGAATTTGAAGGAGAACCAGTCCAGTTTTCAGTAATTCCTAGTGATGAGGTGAAAGAAACTATACTAGATTTTGTTTTATACAAAGATATCGATATGTTAGCGATGCTTACGTACAAAAGAAATTTTTTCGTCGAACTGTTTCAACCGAGCTTAACTCAAAAAATAACCAACATATCCAGTATTCCAATTTTGGCAATACACGAATAAAAAAAAACTGCCTCGATTTATCAAGACAGTTTTTAAATATAAAATTGGTTTGGTTAGTTTGGTATTTATGAAATCTTCAATATTAAAAACCTACGGAATACTAATTATTCAACATTACAGGCATTACCAGCATTGTTACCGTTTCGCCTTCTTCTAATCCATCAACAGGAGTTAGGATTCCAGCTCTGTTTGGCAATGACATTTCAAGCATAATCATATCAGATTGTAAGTTGGTCAACATTTCTGTTAAGAAACGAGAATTGTACCCAATTTGCATATCGTCGCCTTGATAATCACAAGTCAATCGCTCTTCGGCTTTGTTCGAGTAATCAATATCTTCGGCAGAAATGTTCAATTCAGCACCTGCAATTTTCAAACGAATTTGATGTGTGGTTTTGTTAGAGAAAATCGCGACACGACGAACCGAATTCAAGAACTGGGAACGGTCAATCATCAATTTGTTTGGATTTTCTTTTGGGATAACTGCTTCGTAATTTGGATATTTTCCATCAATCAAACGACACATTAAAACATAATTGTCGAATGAAAAAGTCGCGTTCGAATCGTTGTATTCAATTTTTACTTCCGCATCTGAAGCACCCAAAATATTTTTCAAGATTGTCAAAGGTTTCTTTGGCATAATGAAATCAGCGACTTGCGAAGCGGTAACATCAGTTCTGGCATATTTCACTAATTTGTGAGCGTCAGTGGCTACAAATGTCAATCCTTGAGGCGAAAATTGGAAGAAAACTCCAGACATTACTGGACGTAAATCATCGTTTCCTGCTGCAAAAATTGTTTTGCTGATGGCTGTTGCCAAAACATCGGCAGGAACCAAAGTTACGGATGGCTCATCCAAATTAACTGATTTTGGAAACTCTTCTCCTGGAGCATACGCCAAAGCATATTTTCCTGAATTGGAACTAATTTCTATCGTGCTATTTTCTTCAACGGTGAAAGTCAACGGTTGTTCTGGAAAGGTTTTAAGGATTTCCAAAAGCAATTTTGCAGGAACGGCAACGCTTCCCTTGCTTGTAGAATCGATATCTAAAGTGGCTGACATCGTTGTTTCAAGATCGGAAGCAGAAACCGTTAAGGCTTTATGATCCAATTCGAAAAGAAAGTTGTCCAAAATAGGTAATGTATTGCTACTGTTGATAACATTTCCTAAAACTTGTAATTGTTTTAATAGATAAGAACTCGATACTATAAATTTCATCTGTTTTGTTTTAATTTTTAGGCATAAATTTTAGATTATTTCCAAAATCCATACTAGCTACAAATATATTGCAAACTATTCTACTTTCTTAATTTTTTTATTAACATTACTTTCCATATTTTTTCTTCCTCAGGAAAGTAAATACAAGGCCAAAAAGCAGCAAAATCAATATTGGAAGCCCGATAGTTAGGATTTGTATAATGGTGTATCTTTCGTAAACTTTTTCTTTATCCAATAAAGGCAAATCAAGATCCTTGCTTCGAATGTTAATAAGTCCGTTGTCATCTAGCAAATAATTAACGCAATTCATCATAAAATCCTTGTTGTCATACAAGTTTCCAGAGCGTTGATCATAACCTAATTCTACGGGTTGAAAGTTTTTATCCAATTGGTTTCGAATCAAATCGCCATCCGAAATCACAATCATTTTATTCGCTTTTCCTACTGCTTCAAATGTTTTTTGGTCAAAAGGCAAAACCCGATTTTCGAACATCGAATGAAACGAGCCTTCCAATAAAACCGAAAGCGGAATGTTTCCCGTATTCTTGTAATGATTTGGCGAAGTTTCTTCGGCAACGATATTCAAATTTATTTCGACTGGAGCGCCTATTTTCTTCGAATATTGCGAAGATTGCAACAGTACAGTTTTCTTTATTCCGTTCCTTAAAGTATCAATTGGATTGGCAAAATCGAATTTGATTCCGCCCAGGTTTTTCACTATGGGATGGGTACTAATTGGATAAACCTGTGGCGCAAATTTCCAATTAAATTCTTGATATTGAGTGGCACTTCCTTGTTCGCCAGTCGCCAGTTTTATTGGGCTTCCCTGTTCGTCTTTTACCAAATCAGGATTAATGCGAAAGCCATATTTAAAGAACATATCGTTCAAATTCAAATCTTTAGGAAAGGCCAAAGTAGAACCGGTTGAATTGTACAAACTGTCCATTTCCATTGTAACTTGGTCAACAAGCCACAGCGTTTTTCCACCGTTGATAATGAATTGATCTAAGACTTGTTTCTCGGCGTCAGTGAAAGTTTCTGTTGGTTTTGCAATAATCGCCAAATCGTATTTTTGTAAAGCGTTCAAGCTTCCCATTGGGTCATTGGCAACCGAATCCAAGGTGAATCGGCCAATGTGGTAACTTTCTTTAACCTGCATCAAGAACTTGGCAATTTGAACATCTTGAAGTTCGCCATTTCCTTTGATTACAGCGACTTTTTTCTGTTTGTCTTTGGTAATTTTATTGATGGCATCGGCAATAGAATATTCTAAATGCTGCACCGAACCAATTACTTTTTGGGTTGTTGAAGCGCCCATACTATTTTTCAACAAAGGAATATTGACCTCCTTATTGTTGTAAACTGCAATTGCCCAAGGAAAAACCATTTCTTGCGATTGTTTTCCTTTGTCGTCAACGGTAATGTTTATTGGCGTAAGCCCTTTTTGATATAAGGCTTTAATATTGTCCATACTTTCCTCTTTGTTTTCCAATGGATCTACAAATTCGAAAATAATGTTTTTGTTATAGGCTTGGAACTCTTCTAATAAATCCTGGGTTTCGCTTTGTAATCTTTTGAATTCAGCAGGTAGCTCGCCTTGCAAATAAATTTTTATCGACAACGGATTTTGAACTTGTTTGACAATATTCAAGGACGTTGGCGAAAGCGTGTATCTTTTGTCCTTGGTCAAATCAAAACGGTGGAAAAACCCGTTGCTTAATACGTTCAAAAACAATACAAGTGTAATTATACCCAGTAAAGATCTTAAGTTTTTTTTATTGGAAGTAGTCATTACGATTTAATGGATTTTAAATTATAAACGGTAAAGGAAAGAAACAAGATGGTGATGCTCCCAAAATAAACAACATCCCGAGTGTCAATCACACCACGACTCATACTTTTGAAATGATTTTGCATTCCAAAACTCGAAATTAGACCTTGAAAATTAGGAATAATTGCACCAACGCTTTCGAATCCAAAGTAAAAAAAGAAGCACAAAAACACCGCCACAATAAAAGCCACGATTTGATTTTCGGATAGGGTGGAAGTAAAAATCCCGATGGCGGAATAGGCTGAAATCAGAAATAATAATCCAAAATAAGAACCCATCGTACTACCCATATCGATATTGCCTTCGGGCATTCCCAAACTAGAAATTACCTTGATATAAATGAATGTTGGAATAATAGCCATAACAATTAACAACATCGAACCCAGAAATTTTCCGTTCACGATTTGCCAAATACTCAAGGGTTTTGTCAACAACAATTCCAATGTTCCTTGCTTTTTTTCATCCGAAAAACTGCGCATCGTAACGGCTGGAATCAAGAAAATTAGAATCCAAGGAGCCAATGTAAAAAACGGACTCAAATCAGCAAAACCGCTGTTTAGAATATTATATTCTCCTTCGAAAACCCACAGGAACAAGCCATTACCAATCAAGAAAACGGCAATCACCAAATACCCTATTGGCGAACCAAAAAAGGATTTTATTTCACGTACTACTATTGATTTCATAATTTATTTTTTGAGGTGTTCACTTATTTACTTAATATAATATTCTGGTATTTAACCTTTTGAGTTTTTACCATCCTTGTTATTAATAGGTCAAAAATATTATCCTTGAATAATGACCTATTAATCCTGTAACTATA
>Ga0209702_10008177_pt1 | contig 12344 bp, 9 predicted proteins | sample FRY01_FD_187210 | JGI IMG/M metagenome (GOLD analysis project Ga0209702, IMG submission 187210) | Freshwater microbial communities from Lake Fryxell liftoff mats and glacier meltwater in Antarctica - FRY-01 (SPAdes) (version 2) | ecosystem: Environmental > Aquatic > Freshwater > Ice > Glacier... | reverse complement strand
GATCGAAGCTTGTTTGTTGCCGCAGTGGCGCGTCAGCCCCGCCCGCCATGCAGTCTAAGGGAGCCGGGCAGTTCAGCGCGCAGCGCAGCTCAATCAAAAAGTCGGGCCGCACTGCATGACCGCGCTGGTGGTGGACAGTGCTACAGCCGATGGTTACATGACTTTTAGTGCTCTACTCATAGAGCGTGCGCAATAAGCTATCAAAACAATAGCTACTGTTTCAGGGCTTGATCTTGTTGAGTTGCTGCGGGATATGGTGAAGGCGAAGGGGGGGGTGAACAGTACCATGCCGAACCCACTGGTAACGAGGCATCGCCAGTGCCTACCCTTGTCGAAGACTTATCTGTTCGCAATGCCGGGTAAGACTGTAACAAAGGAGCACCACTCTTAATGGTAACTCTGAGTCACAACGCGATAATTCGAGCCTGATCCACTTTTATGTGATACAGGGTTGGGCAGTTCAATTGCAGAATGTTGAGCTGCCAATTTTTTGGCAGGTAGTCCCGTCAGACCCGAATGTTGTATTGCCAATTCGTTGGACAGTAGAACCGTTGGAATTGAAAAGCGTGTTACCTATCTGCTGTGATGAACTGCCATCAGAGCCAAAAGTGGTATTTCCAATTCTTTGTGATGAACTGCCATCAGAGCCAAAAGTGGTATTTCCAATTCTTTGTGATGAACTGCCATCAGAGCCAAAAGTGGTATTTCCAATTCTTTGGTAAGACGTTCCGGGCTGGCCGTGAAGATTGCTTTGGGCTTGAACATTGGCGAAAGCTAGTCCAAGAATTGCGACGGCAAAAATGATTGGTTTTTTCATGGTGACTCTCAAATTGATGCAACATGGAGGGCGCTGCCGCAAACGCCTAAGTCGCCTTAAATCCATTTTCATGGCTACGACTGATACTGCAGAGTACAGCAATGTCATCGACTTGGCAATACTTACCAATTTTGGGGTGTGGGTAAAAATCTTGTATCACTTTTTCGGGTGGCCTTCATTTGAACAGGCTATGAAACAGTCGCTATTGATTCAGGGCTTGCTCTTGTTGCGCCTGAACTCCCAAGGCGGCACTGGGTCGGCATCACGCCACAACCCCCACTTGTTAGCCTTGGCCGCATCTTCAGCGGCCTCGTACAGCCTTCGGTCGTTGGGTGACTGATCACGCTGATACTGCCGGTAGAACCACGCCATGCCGCGCTCGACCTGTACTAGGTTGACATCCCGCCCGTTGACCAGCACCTTACCGATTTGCCGCCCGTAGCGATCTCGCTTGCTTGTCTCGACATTCACAGTCTTGTCGAACGCCAGTTCAGACAATGATTCTTTGGAGCGGTTGCCGAATGGCTGCTTTTTCTCTGGTGCATCAATACCGGACAGGCGAATCTTGTGCTGCACCTTGTTGGCATCCAGCACGGTGATTGTGTCGCCATCGGTAACGCCCACAACCCGGCCTGTGATCGTCTCGGCATGGGCGGTGCAGGCCAGCGCCAGCAACAGGCATACAAGGGCTTTTCTCATGGTGGGCTACGACTTGCCGCCGACAACAATATCAAGCCGTGGCAACGCACGAACAATTTTCATCGTCTCCAAGCTGACGGTAATGACACGCTGAAATAATTTGAGCGGGTAGGCTGCATCACCCACGGTTTCAGTGGCCCATAAATTGGCATCGTTCACGATACCGCTGTCTTTATGGGTGGTCACGGCCTGCCGCTCCATGACCCATTCCAAAGCGGGCTTGCCGTTGACCACATAGTCATAGGCTTCCAGCGGAATGCCGGTCATGGTGATCTTGTGGTTGTAGACCACGCGGGTTTTGTCGGCCTTGCTGGGAAACTTCATTTGCGTTACCCGATAGTCAGCATCACCGAAGCTAGACAGCAGCAATGTGCCGCCTTCAATCTCCACCGGGTACGGCTTGACGCTCTCGTAACCAATGTGCAGGTCGGCCAGCTTGCGACCGGCTGCGCTGAACGCCTGAAAGTCCGCAAACTTCTTGACCGCTGGAATGCGGGGCAATTCCTTGCTCAGGTTGTCGGCATAGCGCTTCTTGTAGTCTTCAGAGTGAAGCAGGCCATAGATGTAATAGAAGAGGTCTTCCTTGCTGATTTGCTGGCCGTTGTAGGCATCTTGGAAGTGCTGTAAGCCTGTGTCTAAGATTGCATCTTTGGCAGTATATTTAGGATCCTTAGCGGTGCGCTCGTCTGGCGCTTCGTCTATGGGTGCCCCGTTGAACAGATTAGTTTGAGGCTGTAAACCCACAGAGCTGTTATCGCTATCGAACCAATACATGGGAAATGAGAGGCCGGAATCCAAATAGTGCCGATTGGCGGGGGCATTTGTCATCAAAGCCGAAAAACCCTTACTTGAACCTGTTCCGCTTAAATAGATGGCGAAATTAGCCCTATTGCTAGCGAAAAGCTGCCGATTTTGTCCAGGCCGCCCAATCATGTGACCATCAAGGTAAAGGTGCTGTTTAGTAAATGGGCGATACATTCCAACGACAATATTTGAGTCATCAAAAACTGCCCGCTTCTGTCGTCCAACATTCGCAATTAGCCCACTTGACCAGCTTATTTTTAACGGAGACTTGTCAATGAACGCCTCAACACGTTTCAATATTCCGACGGCATCGACAGGCGGTAAGTTGATATGGTGTTCGACAAATGCGTCAACTTGCGCGTTGTAAAACTCCGTCATGCGACACATATTTGCACTAACAGCCAACTTCGAGAATCCGTAAACCCAAGCATCCCTATCAGTACTGACACCTAGCGAATAGTTCGAAAAAATCGTTTCCTTTCCAACGGCTACTTTGTCGCCCAGACGAATGAACTCTCCAAAGCTGTCATCCCGCTTCTCCACCCAATCCCCATGCTGGTCAGGGGCAATCGGCAACCACCCATTGGCCCGGCCAATGCCTTCAATGCTGCCAAACGCGGTAATCTTTTCCAGCTTCTCTTCCCGCGTCAGGTAGTCACCAATGTCATGGAAATAAATCTGCCCGTTCGCGGTGGCAGTGGGGTTTTTCACCAAGATACTGATTGCAATGGGTGCACGACTGCCGCTGCCAAAAATCTTGCCTCCCTCTTGACGGGATAGCTCGCCAGAAGTGCGCTGATTCCCTCGCAGGTGAAAAACATAAATGCTGCTGAACTCTTCCGCCAAGCATTTGCGCAGGCCGTCGGCGGTGTTGGCATCAACGAACCCGGCATTGCTTACATAGCCCACTACACCACTTGATCCAATACGGTCACTAGCCCAGCGGATTGCACGGATGTAGCTGTCATAAAGCGCATTTTTTAGTGTTGCAACTGAACGTACAGCATAGGTTCTACGAATGCTTCCATCCAAGACGGGGTACTCAACATTGGCATTGTTGTCATTGGCACTGGTCTGCCCTGCTGAATACGGCGGGTTACCAAAGATCACCCTAATGTCCAGCTTCTTTTGCTTGCGGCGGCGGCTCTTGTTGGCGGCCACCGTGTCGGTATCAATCGCATGGGAACCCGGCTCATACAGCGCAAAGGTGTCAGTTAAACAGATGCCGTTGAACGGCACATACTCGCCGCCCATGATGGCGTGATAGACCTGCTCGATATTGATGGCCGCAATGTAGTACGCCAGCAAGACGATTTCATTGGCATGGATTTCGTTCTGAAACTTGTAGGCCAGCTCGTCCCGGCTGATAAGGCCGCTTTGCAGCAAGCGGGTAACAAAGGTGCCCGTCCCGGTGAACGGATCAATGATGTGAACGCCTTTGCTGCCCAAAGTCTGTCCAAATTCACTTTTCAGAATGTCATTGATGCTGTGGATGATGAAGTCCACCACCTCGACCGGGGTATAGACAATGCCCAGTCGCTCCGTCATCTTGGGGAATGCGTTTCGGAAAAACTTGTCGTACAGATCGACAATGATTTTCTGTTTGGCTTTTAGGTCGTCGATACCTGCGGCACGCATCTTCACACTGGCATAGAACTTTTCCAGCGTCTCGGCTTCCTTGTCTAGGTTGTGTTCATTCAGCACTTCCAGAACGCCTTGCATGGCCTTGGACACGGGGTTGTGCTGGGTGAAGCTATAGCCCTCAAACAAGGCATCAAACACAGGCTTGGTGATGATGTGCTGTGCCAGCATTTCAATCGCTTCGTCGCGGGTGATGCTGTCATTCAGGTCGTCTTGCAACTCTTTCAAAAAGCTGTTGAACGACGCTATTTCGGTCTTGTTTTCAGGCTTGTCCAGAATGGCGGTTATCCGGCTGATGTGGGTTTGCGCAATGCGGGCAATGTCGCCAGCCCACTCGTCCCAGTACAGGCGGTTGCCGCACTTCTTAACCACCTTCGCCATGATGGCGCGCTCGATCGCCCCGACGTGGTACTCAATGTCCTGCTGGGTCGGGGCTGGGGTTGCCGCTTCCCCAATGGTCATTCCGCCCTTGGCAGCTTTGGCCGACTTGGCCGCTTTGTTGATCTTGGTAACCTCCGGCTTATCACCAGCGGGAGCCTTGCGTTTGATGTTGATGGTGTCAGTGATGGCAATGACTTCCATCTTTGACCTGTCCTGCCCGGTCAAGTCCAGTTTGTTAATCATCGCGTCAAAGCGGTCATCATGGGAGCGCAACGCTTGCAGCACCTCCCAAACCACCTTGTACGTCTTGTTGTCGTTCAGCGCATCTTCTGGCAGCACGCCCGCCGGAATAACCACCGGCAGAATGACGTAGCCCAACTTTTTATTGCTGTTGGGCGGCTTGCGCATCACGCGCCCGACGGACTGCACCACGTCAACCTGCGAATTACGCGGGGTCAGGAACAACACCGCGTCCAGCGCCGGAACGTCCACACCTTCGGACAGGCAACGCACGTTTGAAAGTACCCGGCAGGTATTGGGGGGAATTTCAGCTTTGAGCCATTGCAGCTTCGCTTCCTTCTGCGCAGCATTCATGCCGCCGTCAACGTGGGCGGCTTCGCATACCAGCTTGCTGATGGCATCTTGGTTGTCGGGATTCTCTTTGAGCAATTCCGCACGGTATTCGTCCACGACGGCCTGAAACATATTCGCAATGTTTTTGCTGCTGACCTTGTGGGTCTTCGCGCCCTTGTTGACTTCAATGACCTGACAGAACGCCACGGCTCGGCGCATGGGGTCGGGATCGTGGCTCAGGTCTTCTTGCGTATCTTGTTTTGACAGTGCCCGCCAGCAACCCACAATCTTGGCCGCATCGTCCACTCGCAAGCTATTGTTTTCATCGGCTAAAAGCCGTTGCAGGTTCTTGCTGATGTGGTCTTCGCTGATGGTCAACACAATGACCTTGTAGTCACACAAAATCCCCAGCCCATGCACTGCCTCGGAAAACGACAAGGTGTGCAGCGTTTCCCCGAAGAAAGCCGGGTCGTTCATATCGTAAAGAACGATGCTGTCGTTTTCGGCTTTGGCCTTCGCTTGCACGCCATAGACACGCGGCGTGGCGGTCATGTAAACCCGCTTGTTGCCCCTGATGATGTCTTGGTTGTGGACTTTCACAAACGCGGATTCATCGTCACCGTCAAAGCTGGCCCCCGTGGTGCGGTGGGCTTCGTCACAAATAATCAGGTCGAAGTCGGCCAGCTTGTGCAGCTTCTGCGCCTGCGAGATCACATCAATGGAGTGGTAAGTCGAAAACACCACGCTCATGTGTGTGCTGTCGTGGCGCTTCATCACCTCATGAGCCAATGATTTTGAATTGGTCGTGGCCGGGAACTGCAATTCATGCACCAGCATCGCAAAGTCATCATCCTTGTCTCTGTGCTTGCCGACTTCACTGTCAGAGCAAACGGCGAAGCTGTGCATAGGCGTTGCCGTCTCCTGCGTCCATTCGGTCAAGGTCTGCGACAACAACGACAACGACGGCACCAGAAACAGGACACGCCCGCCAGCCCCCGCCATTTGTTCAGCCAGTCGCAACGACGTAAAGGTCTTACCAGTACCGCACGCCATGATGAGTTTGCCCCGGTCGGCATGGCCCAAACCCTCGACCACATTGGCAATGGCCGTTTTTTGGTAGTCCCGCAGGTGTTTGGTTTCTTTGAACTGGACGGCCTTCTCTTTGAAAGTGGCCCCCCAATCCACTGCACTGGCTTCCAAGGCGAACAGGTCAATGATGTTGACTGGCTTGTCGCGTTGCTGGATGGCGGCGTTTACATGATGGCTGGCTTCGTAGGTAGTCAGGAACAGCAAACCATTGGTGAATGGCTGCTTGCCCATCGCGCTCAGAAAAGAATCAATGCCGTCGCTCTTGCGAATCTTGGAATCTTCCGCATAGAACTTGGCTTGAACGGCAAAGATGCGCGGATTGTCTTTGGTGTCTTCAACGGCCACCAGATCAATGCCAGCGTCTGCTTGCGGGTCTTTGTGACCCATGCTCATCCAATATCTGCGCCATTCCTCCCACAGGAACACCTTGCCATTGAACAGGTCTTTATAGATCGGCTCATTCTGGAGATAGACCTTGACCAGATTTTCAAAATGGGCACCTTTTTCACGCTCGGACTGTGAAGCTGCGCGAAAGGTGTCGAGGATTTCGGTTAATGCGCTCATTGCTGCCTGAAGGTTGTCATTTTGTCTTGGCAGTCTATCAGGGGAACTGGCGAGAATTGGCGAGATTCCCAGCGGTCAAAGCTCTAAATTTTGATGCGCCCTAGCCGCCCCATAACCGACCCCGGCTTTAACTGAGATAAGCGGTCGAAGGCCTTTAGCTGAATTTGTCAACCAATGTGTGCGGATCCAGCCCAACTGCTTTGCACCACAGCATGGTTTCGCTGAAGTCGATCCGTCGCTCCCCGCTCTCAACCTTGGCAACATAAGACTGGGGCTTGCCCAGCGCGTCCGCCACATCGACCTGCCGCAACTCGGCAGCCAAACGAGCCTTCCGTAGCTCTTTTCGCAACAATAACCGACGGTCTTTTTTTAGCAGCATTCGCAAATGCTGAATCCCGTATCGGAATATCCCAGTTCGGGATACAGTGACAGTCCTGCCCTGTAAGGATTCGGCAACAGAACAATTGAGGGCTTTGTGCTATCCAATCGGAGTCACGCTGTATGCATATACCGTTAATCGACCTTTTGGACAGGGTAGACCCTGCGGTGGAAAACCGTGTGAAAAAGGTTCTGGATAACGCCAGAGCAGCGATCCGCGAGGCAATGCGTTCGGAGTGCAGACTGTCCCTGCGTGGTGGTGATGCCAATGATCACGTAGCCAACGCACAAGTACCAATTACCATCCAACCCGGACTCCCGGAAGCGGTTTATCTGGTGAAGTTCCCAGAGAACTTCGACCTTGTTATCAAACTCATGCCGTTTCGCTCGGCCTTGGTCAAGGCTGCGGCCAACATGGAAGACTTGCAGCTAACAAACCAGTTATTGATGTCACACCCGTTGTGGGCCGGTTTAGCTTTCGCTGGCGAAGCTCAACTGCCCGCCATCAAGAACTGGGCCATTCAACTTCTTGCCTTGCTTGATAAGCACGATCCGGCGAAGCTAATTCTCGCTGTCAACGAGGACGTGCTGGGCGCATATTTCTATGATCCGAGAGAAACCGACCCGCTTGCTTCAAACTGGGCACGGATCGAACTTTACTGGGGTGTCATCGGGCTTATATCTAATTGCATTGACTGCAGTGTTGAAGACCTCACAGTCGTCGTGATGACCCATGAGTTGGCCCATGCCTACACCCAACTTGGGGCTGACATCGATGGGTGTAGATGGGCATCGCAAAATTTCAGTCATGCGGATGTCGGCTTGAAGGAAGGGCTGGCTCAATATTTCACGGCCCGAGTTCTGGACAGACTTACCAAGAGATTTCCCGGAGCCAAAAGCGCCTATCAAATGCTCCTCGACAAGCAGCCCGAAATCTATCGCCTCCACCTACCGTGGATCAAAGACGAGATATCGCCTGAAGCGGTTCGCCGCGCCATGCTAGAGATCAGGCGATCGGGTGAGAAGACGTGTGCAGAGTTTGAAGATCGACTGTATAAAGCGCATACAGATTTCAGCACTCATCGGGAACAATGAAATGTGCATGGCTCAAAACCGCGTAAAACTTTTCGTGTGGCCATCGATTGAGTCAAAGCGTCCAAAAGTCACATTGTCAGTGTTACCTAAAAGCGGCGCTTTTTGAGCCACGCCCAAATCTTGATGCGACCCAGCCGCCCCATATCCGATCCTCCAGAGTTTGATCTGCCAGTTACCGGCGTGGGAATGAGCACCCGCTCTCTGCTGCTTGAATTGGGGTTTAAGCCCGTTCATGCGCAATGGACTGACCAACAACCGGGCTACCAATATGACTTTGGAAACCTAGTGCTGGTGGCGTCAGAATTAACAAGCATGTACCTACGCCCTTACATGCAATTCTCTGGTGTCTGGCGTGGCAGAAATTCGATGGGCATGGTCGATTTCGGATTGCTGTTGACCGTGGAATGTTATGAACAAGGATTAGCCCTCATTGCCGATGGATTGGGGCGCAATTTCAAGCCATTGATTCCAACTGATTGGCTGGAGCAAGGGCACCAGTTGAAAGACTACTTACCCGGCAAGCGCCGGATGCGGCTCTATCACAAGCGCCCCCAGTGTTTCGTGGAGGCCGACTGGTTCAAAGTGGCTGCCAAGAAGCTCATTTCACTTGGCACCGCCGCCGATGAAGAAGCGATATTCTCCGTTTCGTTTCGGGATAGCGTTCTCAGGCTCGATGTGGGGCAAGATGTCGTAGTGATGACCGCCCAGGGCGATGCGTGGGAACATCAATACCGTTGCCGGACAAGCGGCTTGCTGCACATCTCCAAACGGACACCTAAAGCCGGGGTATGGCTCAGTGCATGGGAAGACCGGTTTCACATTGGTCGGCGGGCGTTGAAAATCGAGAGCGTCCATCGCTGCATTGATGATTTCCATCAGGAATAAAGGCGGGACTATTCCAAAGAGCTGGTCCGGGACCTTAGACTGGCACACACAACTGGCGGACAGCCAAGTGCAACGATTTAACCGGATTCCCCATGACAGCGCAATTCTCTGAGTCACTACACATCGATGGCGAGAAAGTCGGCATGTGCACGAACCCGCTGGGTTTCTATTTCAGTCTTGGCGGCAAGCGACCTGCTTTTGATTTGCACTATTCCACAGCACTTTGGCGTGGCTACATTGGCACATGGGAAATCGTTGACGACAGGCTGTACCTGATAGAACTGCACTGCCACCTCGAAGGTGGCAACCAAGCAACTCTGGCTGATGTGTTCCCCGGCTACCCTGACAGGGTCTTTGCTCATTGGTATACGGGCACCCTGCGAATCCCGAAAGGCGAACGGTTGAAGTACGTGCATATGGGCTATGAAAGCACCTACGAGAAAGACCTCCTCATTGACGTGGAAAGGGGTGTGCTTCAGCAGCGCCGCTTGCGAGAGAACGAAATACCAAAAGAGGATCCCCAAATATGGCAGTGATCGTCGTCACGTATTACATGGCCATTGGTGCCATTGTTTTGGTTTGCCTGTCGGTCTATAGAAAATTGCGCGGCAGTGTCCGGGTGTCGTGGTCAATAGGCAAGCCGCCGGAGAAAAAGACTTGGACATCAAGGACTGCCGACTTCTTTCTGATACCCCTCGGAATCGTGTTTATTTTTGTGCCGCTTTGGCCATTGATCCTCAGCATCGAACTGCACTTTCCGTGGCATAAGCTCAAGTTTTGGACAAGCAAAGCTGCGCGAGATGAACCTTGGAGCCTCTCAGGTGAAGAGCCTGAATTTAGCGTCAGGAAGGAAGACCTGATCGAAAAACTGAGCCGTGAACTGGTCGAAGAAAGAGAGGTGGTTCGCGACCCGCTTGGTGCGGTGCCTGCACTGCCTTTCGGCCACTTGAATGCGGCATGGACTAATTTCATCGAAAAGATTGAACCTGACTGCGAACTGTGGTTATTTCGCCGCCACTGGGTGACACAGTATCGCAACAACGTGTTTGAAGGCTACGTGACACTCCAGACAGACAAAATTGGCCCCCACTTCGTGTCTGGTGAGCGGCTGTTGCGGGAGCCTCTGCTCTTGGGGTGAGTGCTAATTGGCGGATCTGACGTACATCAGCCCAGCAGTTTGTGCAGAAACCCGAATTTGCGCTCAATATCGTGGTTCCTGCGGATCCGTAAAAGTGGGGCACACAATTCTTTTTGACGGTACTTTTGACGGTACTTTTCAAAATAATCGGATCAAAAAACAGGTATTTTCATTGGAGAAACTGCTTTCAGTGTGATTCCTGCTACAGGAATTGAACTGTGTTTTTCGGGTTTTCTCAGGTCGAAATAAGACACCAGTGGAACCTCGCAGGCGCGTGCGCGACTGGCCGGTACAAAAGGCAAGAACGGCACTTGTCCGCCTACATCTCAAAACCCTAGGCCCCGATCGTGAATAGTGTAGGTTGTACCGTGGCGGCGTGGCTTGATGACCTTCACCGGCTGCGCGAATGTCAGCCCGAGTGCATCGGCCATGTCCGGCGATCTAAACCCGCGCTTGGCCATGTCTTCCTTCTTCTCCATCTTCAGGGCGTTGTTGCTGTCGAATGCGTATCGGATTTGGGTCAGATCAGCTTGCAGCTCATCGCTGTCCGGGATGGATGCAGGTTGCTTTTCCAGCCAGTCTCGCGTCTCGCCCCACATCTCAGCCCGTTTATTGGTGTACTTTTTACCGTCAATCGGCGACTCTGCGCTGTTGACCTGCACCAGCTCGCACTCTTCTGGCCGCACAAGCTCCAGCAGCCGGTCATAAACACCAGCGCCAAGCCCGCCAACGTCAACCGCGCACTGTTTAGCACCAACTTCTTTGATGGCCTGCCTGACCAGGCCAGCCACTTCCATCGTGCTTTTCTTGCTGTAGCTCCTGATCCAGTGAACCTTGCGGCCTTGGCGGAAACAGATTGATGTCCTGTCAGCGCCGAATCGAGCCGGGTCAACCCCTAGCTTCTTATCACCGAACATCTCGGATACCACGGCATTGCGTGCTGCAAGTACCGTCTCGGGCTTGATGTAAGGGTCTGCACCAGACACTTGGAATGCCTCTGATGATGTCGTCGGATATTCTTGCTTAAACAAATTCTCGTCCTTCAGTTCGATGATCTTGGCCCTGCGCCATGCCATTTGCTCGTCGTCCAGCTCGTAAGCGTCTTTGTACTGATGCTCGTCTGGTTCCAGTGTGAAGCCGTAAGGGACAGGCTTTCGATATTCCTCTTGCCAATACCACGGCACGAAGATGGCGATGTACTCGGACAATCCTGCTTCTGCGTTCTGCCACTCTTGGTGGAAATAATTTCCCACTCCGTTAGCCGTTGACTCCTTGAATATTTCGGTTCCCGGCTCGTCGGGGATAGCCTGCATGATCCCGGCTGCGTGCTGATTCGCGTTCGGCCAGAAGCCGACTTCTGAACCGTGGAAAAATTGCACCGTGCTGGATCGGCCCACCGCCTTGTTGCCAGCCGTCCCAACTTTGTAGCCAGAATCCAGCTTGTCAAAGTGCAACTCCTTTGCGTTAGCTGCGCTGGTGCTGGGCTTTACCGGGCTGGGACAGTTCTCGTGATACCGATTGGCCAGCTCAAATAAATTATTTGTCGCTTCTTCCTCGTGCGTCAGAATAAACGCTCGCACACCGCGCGTGTGAGAAACGCGCCAGTAAAAGCGCCCTTCAATATACGTTGAGCATCCCTGTTGCCGCCCTTTGAGGATGATCGCCCGCACCCTCCCGGTCGCTTCTCTCTGCTCCTCTACGCAAGCATGAATATGCTGCTGGGCTGTGTTCAGCTCAAGGCGGACAACTTTGCCAGATTTCGTTCGGATGCTTAAGCACTTGGCAGCGTAGTGCTCAAAGTCATCTTTCAAGCGTTGGCGTATCGCAAGTTCTGCGGCATCCATCATTTCAGCTCATCAATCGTGGTTTCGTGAACGGTGGTTACCTTGGCATCTATGACTGTTGTGGTCTTGCCGTAGGCGCGCTCGATGACGGAGATGGCAGCATTCAGCTTCACAGCGTCAGACGACGCGCTCGTCATTAGGCTTTCAATGACTTTGAGCGCAGCCGGTGTCTTTTCCTTGCAAGCAGCTATCAAGTCCAATTCTTCAGGCGTGCGCTTTGGCCGACCACTAGGATTGCCTGAGCTGCCCTTTACATACGATGTCCTGCTTTTTTTGCTGCCCATGCTTTTTGTATCCCTGATAGCAGGCATAACCGCCACTACCGCGATCTGCTTGCCGGGTGGCTTGGGTGATGGTTTTTTCTTGTCAGTCATTGCTTAATTCCTTTCTGCTATTTCAGGCGTTAATCGACATTTGGTAGGGTCTGTACCGGCTG
>Ga0209702_10008176_pt1 | contig 12345 bp, 16 predicted proteins | sample FRY01_FD_187210 | JGI IMG/M metagenome (GOLD analysis project Ga0209702, IMG submission 187210) | Freshwater microbial communities from Lake Fryxell liftoff mats and glacier meltwater in Antarctica - FRY-01 (SPAdes) (version 2) | ecosystem: Environmental > Aquatic > Freshwater > Ice > Glacier... | reverse complement strand
TGAAGATAAACAAGTATTTGTTGATGGTAGAATTAGAAGACGAAGTAATATGCCTTATTCAGCAGCTGAGAAGTTTAAGTCAGGTGAAGATCCAAAAGAAGTTATAGTAAGAGGAATGAAAGAAGAATTAGACCTTGATATTACAAAGGATCAATTTACATTCTATAATAGAAAAGATATTGAGAATAATGATGATTATCCGGGTATAAGATCATTTCATATTGGGCATGAGTTTTTAGTTATTTTAAATGAAAATCAATATAACCCTGAGGGTTATATTGAAAGACAAAAGGATAAAGATGTTTATTTTGTTTGGAGACCTATGAGTAAAATAATTAAGGAATCTAAATTATATGACTTACTTTCTACTAAATAAATATTTCTTTTAATTTTAATAAAACACTATTTACTTGTTTTGGATTATCAAATGGATACATGTATGATCCAACAGGTTCAATTTGAGTAAATAATACTTTTGTAAAAAATTCATTTTCAAAGAATCTAGAATTTGCTTTTTCTAAAATTTCAGTACAATTTTGTTCGGATGTTAACAATCCACATATCCATATATTCTTCTTATATTCTAGTAAAACATAAGGATGTCTAAATATAGGATGCATCAAAACATCACCTTTTTTATATTTTGTTGGTACTTTCTTATACCTGACACCTGTTAATGATTCAATGATTGGTGTTTTTATTTGCTCAACTTCTTCACTATTAAAAAGATCTTCTACCATTATAACTAACTCATCTTTAGATTTTTCAATAATTTTAATTTCTTTAACTCTTTCTATAATAGACTTCTTCGACTTATACTTATTTGGTACCGATAAAAATAATTTTAGAATTTCATCTTTATTTAGACCTTCTTTAACTTTTTCGAGAATAAATTCCTTTGTCATAATTCTAATTTTTAATAAAAGTATGTAAAATAAATTAAAAATTAACTATTTGGAAGTATCTTTTCTTTAATAACTTTAAATAATCTTCATTATCAATCCCATAATTACCAATTGCCCACATATCATTAAATTCAACTACTAAATTTTCACCATTTGAAAGTATTGCTATATCAATTGTATATGATTTCGGAAATTCTGGATATTTATTAAAAACTTCTAAAATGAAATCTTTATTAGGTAGGATAAATTGGTCTCCTGAATAATTTCTAATATCAACAATCGGATTACCTACTTTTGAATTATTCATATAACATCTCCATTCAGAGTTAATATCTTTTTCAAATGGTTTAGTAACAATTACATCTATATCATCTGAATAAGGATTTAAACACGATATTAAATCTTTTGTACAAACCATACCAGTAAATAACTTTATCTGTTTTGGTTTAATAAATAACTTTTCTCCATTTAATATTCTTTTTTTCGCTTGTCCTAATTTAGTTAATTCCTCTTCTCTGTTAGAGTTTAGTTCAACTCTTGGAGACTTATTAAAACGATTGAATATCTTAGTCATGAACTCAACAGATCCAACAAATAAGTTGTTTTTTAAAACATAATCACTAACACCATCAATTTCATCGAATGAAATTAATTTACTTTCAATTCCTAAGTCTGTTGATCCATACATAGCACAAGCACAATCATAGTGATGTGGTAGGTTAAATGAATTTTTTTGTATGTATGTTATCATTATTTTAATTTATTATTTTCATATATATGATCAATTTTCAAGTTTGATCCAGTAGCAGCATTTACAGCTAAAATATCACATCTTTCATTCTCTATATGTCCATTATGACCTTTAACCCAATGAAGATTTATGTTATAATTACCTTGTACATTTAGATATCTAATCCATAAATCTGAATTTTTCTTTCCTTTGAAATTAGTTTTAATCCAATTGAAAACCCACTTTTTTTCAATTGAGTCAATTACATATTTTGAATCAGAGTAAATGTGTATCGGATATTTATTAGTTTTTAATGATTCTAATCCAATTATAACGGCTAATAACTCCATTCTATTATTAGTTGTTAATCGAAATCCACCTGATAATTCCTTTTCAGTTCCATTAAACTTTAATATAGTTCCGTATCCTCCATTTCCTGGATTTCCTCTTGATGATCCATCTGTGAAAATTTCTATCATTTATTCTTATCTCTTAATATAATATTTAATTTATTATCTCTTAATATCTCAATTGTTAATTTATTTCTTCTTGTTTGATCCGAACAATTATAACAACAGTTATAATCTATCTGATTATGTATCGTACTTGTTGATGAGCAATCATAACAATATAATTCATCACATTTACTACATATTATATCCTCGTCTGTTAGACCAAAGCATATGCTACAATGATAATTCATTTAATTATTCTAGTTAATTTAAATAATAAGCTTCTTATCTTAAATAATAAGTTTCCATTATTTACACAACCACCACCTGTATCACATAGAAGTATTCTATTCGGTGAGTTATATGTTTGTGTTGATAATTTTCCTTTAATATTATCATATATTTTGAATGTATCTAAGTATGGATATTTTCTATATTTAACTTTTTTAATATTTATTGATAATTCTAAATCATGATATACTATAGATTTATAAATGAATGGTGTATTACTATTAGTAATTCCATTTGTAAACTTATACATATATTCATTATCAATAGAGTATTTCTTAAATTTATTATATATATAATCTGATCTATGATAAACTCGATCCATTAGAAATATATTATTTGGTAAATCATGTTCTCCTTTTTCAATCTTTGCCTTCCATATAATTGATCTACCTAAAATAACACCATTTTTATCTAATAAAACTAAAAGATTACACACCTCTTTATTCTTTGTATATATGTCAAATATACCTTTAATTTTTTTGGATTTACCACTCATACATGATCCACCTAATGTACCTCTTCGATTTACTGATAAATCGTAATATTTTTCAATATCATCACCTTCGACTAATATAAATTTTTGATCTTTGGAATCATAAGATTCTGACTTTAAATGATTTGTATATGATTCAATTTCAGAATCCGTGAAAATACCCATCTTAAACATATAAATATAATTATAATATTTTTCATTTGATAATATTTTTTTAATAAATCTACCAATTTTCATTTTAGATCTTAAATTAACATTGAAGAACATCTCTTTGTCTGAAAATTTGTTTTTATTAACCGAATTCTGTGTTAGATAAGTTATAAATCCATTATCTATATCTATATATGATATCTCTGAATCTAATCCTTGTATATTGTGTAATATTGAAGATAATGATGATTTACTTGATAAATACATAGAATCATACATAGAATTTTCCAATATGGAAATAAAATTATCAGAGTAAATTAATTTCATACTTTATTTATTATTTCGTTAATTTTAAGTTCTCTGATATATCTTAGATCAAATATCAATATTTCAGATTCATGGTAATTAAAATACTTTATAGATTTATTTCCATAAGAATATAGTTTAAGACTTTTATTAAATTTTAGTAATGAATGATCTAATATTTTATAATTAATGAAATTATATTTATCACCAATTTTGGTATAATCATACTCATAAATTATATGTAAAGCATAAGTTCCTTTTTTAACATCATCTATTATCTTATTAATATTAACATTATCTATTTCAATACGTCCATCTTTGAAAAACTTTTCAACTACTTTTCTTATGTAACTATTCATCATTTTTTAGAAATATATCTATCAACTGATTGTAATAAAAATCCCAATAAAATTGAACTACCTAATCCAAATAACAACCATATAGGATCATCTTTAACTGCTGATAGCATAGTGAATGTTAGTAAAGGAGTTGATATAATAAATACAATCGCAATTGATATTAATTTACTACCAGATCTTTCAGTCCACACCAATCTTGATATCGCATCTTGCATATCTTTACCATAAGATGGTACTACTTTCTCTGATCCGTCTAACTCTTGGATAACAATATTATATCTATAATATCCTGGGTTATCTTTAGATTCTCTTACTAATTCGGCTGATATTGCTTTTCTTCTTAATCTCATATTTTAATAATTATTTCCGTTTAAAATTTGTCTTGTTGCTATTATACTATCTTCTTCTTCTAATGATTTTAAATTAAGTGATATACTCTCACCATAACACACACAAGATAAGTTTCCATCTTTCTCAATAAATGATATGAATCCAGCAGATTTTGGATTAAAATTTCCAAAATCTCTATGTTGTTGCATTTCAGAGAAAACTATTATTAAATTTGATTGAGTTCTTATATATTTTGTAGACATATTCCTTTATTTAAACAAATATAGATAAAATATTTAATATATACTCATATGAATAGTAAATTATATAATTATGATAATTTCATAAATGAAAGTAAACTAGAGATGGTTCTTGAATCAAATATGGAATTTAGCAAAGACTTCATTAAGGTATTGAATGGTGTTGATAATAAAATATCTGAATTTATATTAAGTTTAAGTGGCGTTGAGGTTGATCTTAAAAAACCTGATTTTGTTACATATAAACCAGATGATAAAGTTAAGACACATGCTTCGGTATTATATAAAGACTTAGCTAATAGTGAATATAGTGATATACTTTTTGATAAAAATGTTAGAATCCCTGTTACTAATCAAATTGGTCAAATTGAGGATATTAGTGAGGATGATATTCAAAAAATAATCAATCATTTATCAATGAATGATGTAGAAGCTAGTACGAGTTTTATTAAAATACATTTAATATTTAGATGGAGAGATAAAGAAGGTGAAGGTGTTCAAATTTATAGAAAAGATTCATTAAAATATGGTAAAGAATTGATTAAGAATATAGAATTTAAAGTAGGTAAATTCGCATCTAAGATTCTTAATAAATCTGGATTTGTTTTCAATGATCAAGACTTAGAAGATTTTGTTTCTAAGTATAGAGTTTCTGTTGGTAGAATTTTAGATAACTTATTTGATAAAATGGAGTTGGTTAAGGGTGATGATATAAAGAAGTGGTATTCCGGAGATAATTATGATAAGTATGATGGTACTTTAGGTAGTTCTTGTATGAGATATTCTGTATGTCAAGATTTCTTTGAAATTTACACAAATAATGAGGATATTGTTAGTTTATTGATATTAAAGAATGATGGTGGTAATAAAATTAAAGATCGATCAATTATTTGGAAGTTATCTTATTTTGTTGATAGACCAGATGTTACATTTATGGATAGAGTTTATACGAATGATAGTTCTGATGTTCAGTTATTTATAGAATATGCTAATAAAAATGGATTTGCTTATAAAAATAATTTGGGTGGATATACTTTAAATGGTGAGAATTTATATGGTAAACTATCTGTTACTCTAAAGCCAATTAGTCATGAGAATTATCCATATATGGATACTCTAAAATATTATACACCTGATACCGGAGAACTTGAAACAGGTGATGGAGAATTAACTCTAGAAGATGTTGATGGTTATTTTATTGATGATTGTGAAAATTGTGGAGGTGAGGGAGATGTGGAATGTGCTAATTGTGAGGGAAGTGGTGAATATGAATGTTCAGAATGTGATGGTTGTGGTAAAATAGATTGTTTGGAATGTGATGGAAATGGTGAATATGATTGTTCAGAATGTGATGGATTGTGATTAGATATAAATGGTGTATCTTGTAATGTGTGTGATAATGGTAAAATAGATTGTGGTGCTTGTGATGGTGCTTGTAAAGTAGATTGTGGTGAATGTGATGGTTCTGGTGATATTGAATGTAATTATTGTGATGCTTATGGTAGATGCTCATGTGATGTTTGTAATGGATAAAATTTTAATATAAAAATGGATAATAAATTATTTAAATATACAGATTTTTTGAATGAAAGTAAGATAGATCTTATTCTTGAATCGAATATGGAATACACTAATGACTTTATACAAGTTATAAGCTTAATTGATAATAAAATAGCAGAATTTATATTAAGTATAAATAATAATGAGGTTGATGTTAATACAAATTTTATAGATATTGATTTAGAAAACCCTGATTTTATTAAATATAAACCAGATGATAAAGTTAAATCACAAGCCATTGTTAGACTGGTTGGTTTCGCTAACAATAAATTTAGTGAAATTTTATTAACTAGTAATAGAATTCCAGTTTATGGACAGGTTGGTACATTTGAGGAAATAACACCTTCACAAATTGAGATACTTGAAAAATCACTTAAAATAAATGAGTATGGTATTAATTCAGTTGGTAAGTTCTATTCTGATTATATTATAAATTATGTGGTGTTTAAATGGAGAGATAATGAGGGTGAGAGTTCTCATGTTTTTAATAGAGATGGTTTATCAATAGGTAAAGAGTTTGTTAAAAAAATAGAATTTAAAGTTGGTAAGTTTGTTTCTAGACTACTTAAAAAAACAGGATTTGAGTTTAATGATCAAGATTTAGAAGATTTTGTTAATAAATATAAAGCTTCTGTTAAAAAATTCAATGACACTATTTTTGATAATCTTGAATTAGTTAGTGGTGTTGATATAAAGAAGTGGTATTTAGAAGATAATTATGGATGTAAAGATGGGACTTTGGGTAATTCTTGTATGAGGTATTATAATTGTCAGGATTACTTAGATATTTATGTTGATAATGAAGATTATGTTAGTTTGTTAATATTGAAAGATGGTTCGGGTGAAAAAATTAAAGCAAGAGCTTTGGTTTGGAAGTTAGATGATTTCTGTGAAGAATCTAGTGTTATATTCATGGATAGAGTCTATACGAATGATAGTTCTGATGTTCAGATTTTTATAGAATATGCTAAGAAGTTAAATTGGGCTTATAAAGAAATTCAAAATTCTAGTTCTGATGGTAATTATATTTTAGAAGATGATATTTTTTATGGATCATTAGCTCTTTCTATGAATTCTCAATCGGAATATGATAAGTATCCTTATATGGATACTCTCAAATATTATACACCTCACTCTGGTGAACTTAGAAGTGATTATGGTGAATTTACATTAGAGGAGACTGATGGTACTACAAATATCTGTGATATTTGTAATGGATCTAGTGAAGTCACATGTTATAATTGTGATGGTGATGGTCAAGAAAGATGTGATGCGTGTGATAATGGATCTGTTCGTTGTGGAACTTGTGATGATGGTGGAGATGGTGGTAGTATAGATTGTTCATCTTGTGATGGGTCTGGTGAGTTGGAATGTGAAGATTGTGGTGGTGATGGTACAGAATGTGAGAATTGTAATTATTCTGGTAAGTTAACTTGTGGTGATTGTGATGGTGATGGTTCTATTGAATGTAGTGATTGTGATGGATCTGGTTATATTGAATGTAGTGATTGTGATGGATCTGGTGAATCAACTTGCTCATCTTGTGATGGTGATGGTAATGTCGAATGTGGTGCATGTTGATAAATATACTTATGAATATAAGGAAGTTTAGTAAGAATGTATTATATTTGTTGTGTTCTTTACCTTGTGTATGGATCCTACAAAGGTTTCGAACGCTGAACCCAAATCAGCGTTTATTTTTAGTTTATTTAAAATAAGTTAAAAGGGAGAGTAAACTTTATTATATATAAGACATATAATAAGAGATTGTAAAAAATTAAAATAAATTATGGGAGAAATAAATAATAACATAGAATTAGAAGTGTATAAAGGATATGAGGCTTTTAGCTTTGTAAACAGACTGACTATATCTAAATGTTAATGTTAAAACACATTACGAATTGATTAACCCAGTCTTTATTGACTGGGTTATTTTTTTTATATAAAATTGGATATTAGTATCCTAAAAAGTCATATTGGCAGATATGCAAGTGGTTAAAGCTAACGGTCTGTAAAACCGTCCTCTTCGGAGTTCGTGGGTTCAAATCCCTCTCTACCAACAAGTTAAAAATGTGTGTATCGTATAATATAATTATAGATCACTCTGTGATCGGATGTGGTTTGATTCCACTCACTCCTCAAAAAGACAATATAATAAATGGAAATTAAAGAAATAATTAGTGGCTCATTGGAGTCTAGTAGAAAGAATTTTAGAAGGAAGTTTATATCAAATAAAGATATTATTAATAAGTTATCTAAGATTTTTAAGAAAAGAATAAAATTTATAAAAAAATAAATTAAACTTTTGCGGAGAGCAGAGTATTCGAAACCCATACCTTTCGGTACCACTCGCTTAGCAGGCGGTGCTGAGTCCTCCTCAGTTTACTCTCCATTTGCGGAAGTTGTGAGATTCGAACTCACAAGACCCATTACACGTCCTACTACTTTTCAAGAGTAGCTCCTCATCCAACCGGATAACTTCCATTTTTATTTTGAGGAGGAAGTGGGACTCGAACTCACAAGACCCATTACACGTCCTACCACTTTTCAAGAGTGGCTCTTCATCCAGCCAGATTCCCTCCTTGTATTGTAGTCTCAGTAGGATTCGAACCCACATCTGATCATCCGTAGTGATCTGTCCTATCCATTGTACGATGAAACTATTTAAAGTAACCTTATTGGTTACTTTTGGCACTGAATGTAGGAATTAAACCCACCCATCGAGGTTTTGGAGACCTGACCGACATCTTGCCTGTATTCAGCATTTATGTGGAACCGGTGAGATTTGAACTCACGACACCCGCATCTTCAATGCGGTGCTCTACCAACTGAGCTACGGTTCCTTTTTGGTGAATGGCGGGATTTGAACCCGTGACCTCTTAATCCACAATCAAGCGCTCTAACCAAACTGAGCTACATTCACAGTGATCCCGGTGAGATTCGGACTCACGACTCCCTCATTATTATTTTCTTAAAATCAGTAAAATCAATCACCATCCCCTCTTTTGGATTGGTTGAATCTTGAATAAAAGTGAGGTGCTCTAACCAACTGAGCTACGAAATCATAATTTATAGGACATAAAAAAACCCAAGTCCTAATGAACTTGGGTTTTGAAAAGTCTTATATAAGTTTTAACTAATATAAAATACTCCAGTACCAAGTTCGGATTTATTACTAAACCACTTGCTCGAATTACTAAAATGTTTACGTGTATTAATTACTCTCATTATTTCTTATATATTAAATTTTTGTTCTTCCTTCTTAACTTTATAGTATAAATATCTAAAAAGTTTTAAATATATCTACTCTTTTTATATTTACTATACAAATATAGTGATATTTTAGTATTAATCCAAATATTTGGTGGATTTTTATTGATAATTTATATTATTCTTCTCGTCCGTGACTAACGCAATTATTAAATATATCCATATTGCATTTGGTATAAATATAAAAAACATTCTCCATATTATTGGATCAATACTTGTATATCTTCCTAACCCACCACATACTCCACTAATATAACGATCACTTGATGATCTAAAAAATTTACCCATGTTATCTATTATTTAAAAATTTCAATAAAATTTCATAGTCACTATCTCGTTTTTCTTCTTTGTCATAAATAAATGATGAAGAAGAAATAGTAAACTCTTCAATTTCTTCTTCAATTTCGATTGAGAATCCTCCTAAATTTCCTTTTCTTAAAGATTTTTTAATCTTTTCTAATTCGGGTAAAGTTAGTGATGTGTATATAAATTTTTCTAATTCTTTGTTATCGAATTTAATCATCTATTTAATTTTGATATATCGTGATCATGTATTAGTTTAGCTTCTTGTCCATCTGGTATATTTATGAATATTTCACTTATAAGTTCATCATACTCATTTAGTATATGATCGCAATTTATATCAAAATCTTCAAGGAAGTTCCCACCTGGTTGTATAATACCAATTTCGATTTTACCAATAAATCCGGGTAATAAAATAGCTTCAAAAGATTCTAATGCTTCATCTCCACAATCTAATAATTTTATTTCATTCACCATATTTCTATATTGTTCAAATGTTATAAGTGATAAGTCTCCGGTTGTTTCAAAGTTTAATTCAAAATCCTTTATATCAAAATTTCCTCTAACATTCATTGATGTGAAATCATCAGTTAATGAAAGCATAGTATCAAAATCAAAATTTTCACATTGACTTGTTCCTAATAGAACTAAGTCAGTTGGTTTATTATAAGTCGCTAATGTCTTTAATTTTTCAGAAACATTTAAAGTATCTTTTGGATCTACATTTATAGTTTCGTTAATACTTTCTTCGATATCCGGTAGTCTTTCAGTAACTCCAGTATAAGAGTTAGATCCTGATAATTTATCAAATTCTTCATCTTGTTCAAATCCCTTTCTAATAAGTTTAGATGTTAATTGATGCCAATTTAAATCTCCTCTATATTCGATTTCGTTTTTACCAAATATTGTAAATGATCCATTTATATCAATTTTATTCACCAATGATAATATTGATGGATCTAAATCTTTGGTAAAATCATCTTTTTGTCCAAATTTGATTCTATAAAACCCACCTGTTAGGTGATCGAAAAGAACATCCTTTTTCAGTTTCATAAGATCTGCTATCTTATCAGCTATTTCTCGGTTATTTATATCTAATCCAGTTTCGACTTTTTCTTCCTGTGAAACATTAAATACAAATCCGTTTGGTTTATCCCCAGGTGTCATAGACTCTAATCTAGATTCATCAACTACCATTTTATCTTGAACTTCTTTAATTCTTTTCTCGAATCTCGAAATTTCCATTTTGAACTTCTGAATATCATTTTTTGAATCATCAACTCTTTTTGTTAATTCAATAACTTTATCTTCATTCATTAATTTAAATTGTTCTTCTAAATGAGATAGAGGTTTTTCTATTTGTGTCTCAACAACATCATCTATGTTATCAACAACGTTATCATCTACGTTATCAGTCAACTCACCAAATAAATCATCTAAGAATCTTGATGCTCTTTTTGATATAATAGGTACTTCATTATCAACCACAACATCTGTTGTTAATTCGGATTCATCTGAGTCTTTTAATAAGTCTCTTAATAAATCAATTGGTTTCTTATTTTCAACCTCAAGGTAACATCTATAACCATTCTCATCTTTAAATTCCATACCAGATACAACAAATTTCTGTGAGTAACCTGTGACATCTTTCGAATCGATATCATCTAATAGTCTTTTGATTAAAGCATCATCACACTCATTAGTATCAACCTCTTCAAAGTTAATAGTTCCTTCATCACAAATTGTTATTTTAAAACTTAAGTGTTCTAACACACCTGATAGTAAACCTCCTTTAATAAAGGCTGAATCTCTATTAAGTCTAATACGAGCACCGTTTATAGATGATGTAAAATTTAAAAACTTTCTTTTTGGTTTAAATTTACCAATTAACTTTTCTTTTATTTCGTTATTCTCCATATCTATAATATTTATATCTACAAATATACGTATTAAATATTAATACATAATACTTTTTTATAAATTATATTAATATTTAATATATAGTATCATATGAAGTATATAAAATTATATGAGGATTTCTCGAACAAGATTCTAGATAACCTATAAGATATTAAATGGATAATCGTATCATTTTGTGATGATAGAATTAGTTATAAGTTATTAACGAACTTTGAAGATAAGATAGTAGTTTATACACTTTCGGAAGAGCAAACTAATCAAGAAGAGTTTGAGTCACTAGAAGGTAGAATTAAAGATTTGAATACTAACTATGAATATATAGTTATGGAAGGTAAGATTGCTATTGGGTTACCAGAATATTTAAAACAATTTGAAAATATTGAAAAGTATAATATTAGAAATTATACTTTTAATGATGATCTAAGTATAGATGTTAATGGAAGTGTTAGTTTATCTAATAAAGGATTAACTATATTACCAATTAAATTTAGAAATGTTAAAGGTGATTTTACATGTTATGTTAATTACTTAACATCATTAGAAGGTTCTCCTAAAACGGTCGGTGGTAAATTTAATTGCTATGATAATAAATTAACATCATTAGAAGGGTGTCCTAAAACGGTTGGAGATGGTTTTTATTCATCATCTAATAACTTAACATCATTACTTGGGAGTCCTGAAACGGTCGTAGGTGATTTCTATTGTAGAAATAATAATTTAACATCATTAGAAGGTAGTCCTAAAACGATCGGAGGTAATTTTTATTGTGATGGTAATGAGTTAACATCATTAGAAGGTATTGGTGATGTTGGTGGTAAAATATGTAGTGATTTTTGAATTTTTTATCAAAAATGATATATTAATTTTAATATATAAATAAAATAGTATTAATATGTGAGATTATACAATTATTAAGAAATTTGAAGAATTTGTTAATCATTTTTTTGAAGGTGAGATATTAGAGAAAAATCATGGAGGTTTAGATAAGTGGTTTAAAGTGATATATCAAAAACTAA
>Ga0209702_10008172_pt1 | contig 12349 bp, 18 predicted proteins | sample FRY01_FD_187210 | JGI IMG/M metagenome (GOLD analysis project Ga0209702, IMG submission 187210) | Freshwater microbial communities from Lake Fryxell liftoff mats and glacier meltwater in Antarctica - FRY-01 (SPAdes) (version 2) | ecosystem: Environmental > Aquatic > Freshwater > Ice > Glacier... | reverse complement strand
AGTCCATCACACCAAATGCATACCCCTGTATCGTTCTTAGGTACCTCAGTATTAACCGTCCGCATAGTCAAGTCTAATGTTTTTTGCACGTGGTCATTCGCAATGTCTGCTTCATCTGCCATTTATAATTTTCCTAGCTCGTCCATCCAACTATGTTTACCACGTATTTGCTTTTTTGTTATCGGTTTTGGTAGTGTTAGTTTACCCTCACTTTCAAATCGTTCTAGTACACTAATTCCTACGCCCGCATACTTAGCTACCCTAGCTCTACACGCGTCTGGTTTTTTCTCCATGAACTCAATGGCTCTAGCCAAAAACTCATCATACTCTTTATCTCTGTAATGTTTCTTTTTCATTATATTCCTTTTAAACCCATTCGCTATGTTGTATACGTAAACAACCTAGGTCAATTAAAAAATGAGATATAGTATCTCCGTTCAGTTCAGTTTCAGTCCATTCAACTCCTAGACCAAAACCACAATAAAAATAAAAACTCCACATAAGCTTTAGCACTCTCATCTGATACCAGTTATTGTATTAGTCTTCACATGCTCCACCTACACAATACTTTGAGTTAATAATCTCATCAGCCAAGTCAGAACTAACAGTCTTACGTTCAGCGTCATCAATAGTTTTCTCAATACTCTTAAGCTCTTCACTCTTTAATAGAATATCAATCTCATCTACAATAACCTGTGCTTGGTCTGCATGTGTATCACCTATACTATGTTGGTCTAAAAACCTTATATGGTCAAGTAGTAAACTTCTTGTTCGTTTAAATAAGTCTTCACTCATATTAACTCTCCTTATCTATCTTACGATTAGCGTACCAAATCATCTTACCTAAATCTTGTTTGAGATTACCTTTATGCTTACATCTTAAAAGGTATTTACCACACTGCCATAGTAAGGGGTCATCGCTAAAGAATTCTTCTAGTATGTCTATGACCTCCCACTTCTTATTAGTGTAGTGAGGGGGGTGATTAACTTCATCTGCTACCGTGTCATGTGACACGTTTTGTTTTTGTTTTTTCATCTATATTAAATGTTTGTTTACCTATAACATAATACTCTAGCATATCTATATTAGTTTCGTCAATTAGTAAAGATTTTCCTCCCGCAATACTAATATCTCTTAAGTGTTTTTGTTGGAGTAAAGTTGGTTTACCTCCGTTAGCTTTACACTCAATGCCTACGAATGTTCCCTTGTAACAAGCTATGATGTCAGGCACTCCACTAGCACCATATCCTCCAGTAGCGGGCATACAGTAATATGCCCCCAAGTCTTTTAATACCTTAATAACTTTTGTTTTTACTTTTTTCTCGGGTGTTGCCATTTACTTCTCCTATTAATTAATTAGTTGACATCCATTATATATAACATACCTAATGCAAACAATTGGTCTGAGTTAGTTGTATAAGTCATCCCTACTTTTAAATCCTTGTCATAATAATTGTTAGTATTACGTGATAGCATTACACTAGAAACAAAGGTATCTCCTAAATCTTCCCTAGTAATTTTGTGCATAGTAAGTATGGGGGCTAACTTATCATACTCAGGGTAATCTTCTATATTTTTATACGCAACGGGTGTTTCAAGTATCTCTAGCTCTGGGTTATCTAGGTCAGTTATTCGAGCTTTGAGTATTACTCCCCCATTACCGTGTACCTCTCCCCGTACTATCATATAAAACGGATTGAGTAATCTTTGTTCTACTAGAAGTCTAGCTTTTTGTGTTTCATCCTTCAGCTTACCAAACATACTAAGGAGTCCTTCGGCTATATCGGAGTCACTGGGGTTCATAGGCACATCATTTATTAGTTTATCTAGTATTGCGTGTAGAGGTTGTCCGCTCACCACCACCCTACTATATTCGTGGTCAATAGATTTGTAATCCCCCACTACTTTTATTATATTTTTTATTTCCTTTTTACCATTAAGTAACTCTATGTCTGTTGAGGGTTCTTTTGTTCCTTCACCGTATGGTAATTGGTTAGCTATATTTTTCATCAGTGCACTTAGTTTTACTGACTTAATAAAAGATGAATCTCCCTTAGCTTTCAAAGTCTTGTTAGTACTATAATAATATGATGTCGTCACGTTACCATTCATCACCTCTTCCTTCGCCCATACAACACAGTTTGGTAAACCCTTCTTCGTTAATACATATGCCGACTCATTAACCAACTTTGTTACATCCACACTAGAAAAAATATTATGATTCATTACAACTCTATCTTGATTAGGGTGTAATTCCCAATAATCTCCCCACTTAGATTCAGCGGCGCCTATGGTAAGTACTTTCATATCATATTTATGACATAATTCAGCCACAAGTGGGTAAGCTCGTGCGTGTTTTAATCTAAAGTCATCACTATCAAAATACTCTAGTCTATCATCTTGCATTATTATCTCCTCTCATGTTAATTTCAATCGGGTATTTGCTCGTTGGATAATATCCTAGCTCACTAGGTACAACCTTCTTATTATATGTTCCGACGTTACGTTCATATAGATACTCATGATAACTATCCATCAATTTATCTACAAATTTTTCTTTCCCCCAAGAATCTATCTGCCAAGGGCTAAAGTAATGTAACGCGTTACCAAGCGTAGCTGATACTATTACTGCATTTATGTGCATACTTGATTCATACAAAGCGTCTAAGTATGCCCATTCATTGGGAGCACTGCGTTGTTCTTCCCTTATCTCTGTAATCTGTTCAGTTATTTCTTTAGATTCAAGAGCGTTCACCCATGAGTGTAATAACTGACGTACATGAATGTGCTCGCTTTTTATCTTCTGTGCTTTTTTACGTATTAGCTTTTTAAGGGTAAGGTCATATGGGACTATCGGTTCATCACTTATCATATCAAACTTCATACCCCTTCGAATAGGTCTTACAGTATAATATTTAGCCTCTGCGTCTAAGACTTTGATATATACATATCCTCCTCTGCCACTTTGTTCGCAGAACTTACTCCCATTATTCCACCCCCAATTACCATTATCACCCTGAGTAGCATTTAGGCTTTTGAGTATCGTAGTTTCCCCCTGTCTATAGTCAATGGGATTTCCAAACTCAACAATGTTATTAGGATGTACTGTTACTAACTTTATGCCATAATAATATACATCATATTCTTGTTCCCCATTCTCGTTAATCCTAGGTCTAAAATACTTATGCCCATGATGTCTATCCCAATAAGGATATTCTTTTTTATCTCGTCCTCTATAAGGATTCTCAGTAATTTCTATTACTGCTAACTTATCATGTGTTATATGTTCTAACATTACTTATTCTCCATAAATAAAAGTGTTGTATCAATGCACTCTTGCTTTGTCTTAAGATAAATGTTCGAGCCATAATCTACTGACTCAAATGCCATTCCTTCTTGGCACACATAATCATTTGGTAGTGGATTAATGTACGGTTCTATTGCATAATAACTCCATACACTTACAACACCTATGAGTATTCCTAGTAACACATCTATCTTGTTCACCTGACCTACCTCGCGTATTTCTACGCGTTGATTAACTTTCTGCATTTTCTACCTCCTCGACCAAACAGTCGATACCAGTTACTTCCCACACATAGTCCTCTTGTACTAACTGTTTAGCTTGCTCACAACTCTCGGCTTCAACAACAATAGGCTTGATGTACTGTGTTATCTCTACTTTAAATAGTGCCATTTTTCATACCTCCTCTCGCATTAAATATCATTACCTCAAGTTTCATAAGACTTAATAACTTTCTTAGTTCACTAACTGTCTTACCATACCGTGTATCATATAAGGTACGTAAATGTGAATGACGTTCTGTTGTTTCAGGGTCAATCGGGCTGAATACCTGACAAGTGTAAAATCTCTTAACAAAGTAATCCTCTACTTCCTCTAAGAGTTCATCAGTTGGAGTGCCAAAGACTACTCCAGGTTTTATTCCTAATTGGTGCATAATAATCTCCTTAGTAAATTGAATCGTGTCATGTGACACGTTCACAGTTCTTGTTTAACAATCTTACCTGTTGGTACTTCTAACCTATCATTCTCAGTAACAAGCCATAGAGTTTCCATAGATATATTCCACGTCAGCTTATCTACATAAAAATATCCATCAGTAAAGACTATCGTACCTATTGCATTAATTTTCTTATCATTAATATAGTTAGGAATACATTGAGGGTCAGTACCTCCACCCCCTTGCGGTTTAAGCAGAGTATTTATTTGCTCATACTCTCCGTCTGTAAAGACTTGCTCACCGTGTACCTCTGTATCCCACCATAATATCCTCACCTTCTCAGGGTTAGCCGTCTCACATATCTGCACTAGCTCACTAGCAAACTCAGATAGTTCCTTACTACCTATCGAGCCTGATGTGTCTATTGCTACTATGAGTTCACCCACCCTGTCGTTCTCCATGCTTGGTAAATAAATATCATCAGCGAGATGTCGCTTATTAAACTTCCGCCATGTATATTCATCTTTACCTCGCGTGGTACTCATAACAAAGTCTTTTAGTATAGCTCGCCAATCGACCTTGCCATCTAGTAAGTCTTGGATAGACCTTGGCGTCTTACTACCTAACTTCGACGCTAGTATTCCACCCTCACGTAAAGCTCTATCAATCTTCTTACCTAAAGCCTCTTGCTCTTGGGGAGTTAAGTTACTTGCCTCACCCTCACCAAACCCATGTTCATCCATTGGGTCAAGCTTAGGTTCTTCACCATTCTCCCTCTTTTGTCTCAGGTCGTTATACACCTCACGCACCGACCAGTTGTGATACTTATTATCCTGTAACCCCCCCTTGGGTAACCTCAAGTGATTTGGATCTTTTACGTTGACAATTACGTCGTTGACAACATAATCTGCTGACGCATTGGTTAGTTGTGCGTCATCTTTAAACTCACGTTCGAACCTAGTAATGTGCTTGAGTGCTACGTGTAAGTTCTCATGTAGTATCAATGCTCTAAGCTCTGAGTCGTCAAGCCCCTCCATAAACTTACGACCATACACTTTGTTTATTCCGTCTGTGTACGCAGTGGGACAGTCATCAGTTACGGTACTCTTACCCATCAGTATTACACCCGAGAACAATGCCGTCTCGGGGTGTTTCATTAAGGCTACATGAGCCTTCTTAAGTCTTGTTTCCTGTGTGATACTCATAGCTATCTCCTAAAATAGTTCGTGATTATCAGTTGCCCACTTAGCAATTTGCATATTGTTCCTTGCTAACCCTCGAGAGTTCTTACTTCGCACCATCATGGTAAAGAACACTGCTTGCATTTCACTAGAGGGAATACGGTTAGTGAATGACATAAACTTAGTCAGTTCATCCTGTGTCTTGAGCCTATCAGTTGCTTGGAACATCAACATCAGTTGAGCTGATATCTCCTCGGGTATATCTATCTTCTCAGGATTCTTAAGGATGTCATCAAACCTAGGTAATTGTTTCTCTAACGATAGAAACGCACTCATATCACCTGACGCACTCACTCCAATAGTACCCGCTAGTGCTGACAGCGTGGCATTTTCTCCTAGTATGTCTCGGTTCTCCACTATGATAGACGCCTTCGCTAATGACCTTGGGGTAACAAAGGATAGCTGTGGTTTCTTGGGTTGGAATATGTACGGGTTGTCCTCTTGTCCGTCATCTAAGTAACTATTAAGTGAACGAGGGAACATATGAACCCATGCTCTAATCAAAGCACTCACCCCATTATTACCCGCCCACGGTATCCATGCGTCTGCGTTAGGTTTTTCCATTTGCATAATACAAACTCTGTTACCCGCGTGAGCAAGCATGGTATCGCCTACTCCGTCTGACTGATTGTTACTTGTACCAAACACGATACTTCCCTCGGGTAGAGGTGTATCGCCTACATGTCTCTCTAACATCAGCCTAGTAAAGATGACCTGTAATAACTTCGGTGACTTCATAAACTCGTCGAGTAGTATGACCTTTGGCTTTGGGGATTCCATTTTAAATAGTGAGCCAACATAACTCTCCAATGTTTTAGTTGCATGGTTAGGAATAGTCATAGCTATGTCACTCATGTCTTTAACGGGACAGTCAACGTAGATGTAATCATACTTGTCACCTAAGTCCTCCTCTATGAGTTTCAATAGCGACGTCTTACCACAACCAGGTTCGCTCTGTATTATCGGTGTAAGTTCTGTACCGATAGTTGGTATTGCTTTTCTTAACTCTTCAATTGTTACTGTATACATAATAAATCTCCAAAAGTTAGCGTGTCAATTGACACGGTTAGAAACTAAACTTACTAAGAATGTCATCAACATTCGTTTTTACCTTGTCGCGTACCATGTCACTCTCACGCAGTAGCTCTGAGTCGATACCAGTTAGGGCGTCGTCTAAGAGTTTAATAACTGTTTGTAGTTTGCGACTATCCTCGTTGTCGACTAGCTTGAATTGCGCGTACGTACGACAGAGTTCTTTTGCCTTTTCGAGGGTGCTATCATATATCTTACGTTTCTTTGATTTGACTTCACCGTCTTTTGTTGTGACCTCATGCGTTCCACAACAGTGTGAGATACTTTCCATGACCTCAGTGACTCTTCCAATTTGTTGATGTAGTACATTTTTAACTATCTCCTCAGCTTGTTGTTGGTAAGAAATCTTCAAGTCATCAGCAAGAGCTTGCGATACCTGACACCTAAAGTCTTGCTCGGGTACTTCTGATACATACAACCGACAGCCAAACTTCTGCCTTACTTCCTCGACCTCGGGGTAATCATCTGCGTTATACATATCACCCTGTGAGAAAGCCATGTTTGACCTAATAGAATCATACTTATCACAAAAGTCGTCAACTAATGCTTTAAAGCTTTTCTCATGCTCGCTATACTCCTCCTTGAATGTTTCCAAGTCTACGACGGGTAGTAAGTCTTGAGTGTTGTTCCAGCGATATGTCTTACGCTTCATCCAGTTGTATATGGTTTGGCGATAGTTAATAATATCTTTATGGAACACATTGTTAGCGAGTAGGTTCTTAACAAACCGTCCCGCGTTTGCGTCTGCTCTCTTTGAGGTAGTAACCTCACTGCTGATAACTCTGTCTTGCTTTGTTGCTGACCAAACATTTATATCTACTGAAACCAGTAACGACGATGTCGCTAGAGATATAATATGATTAGGTTGTTGCAGTTGTACTGCTTGAGTTTCAAAGTGCATAATGATTCTCCTAATGTTATGAAAGCGTGTCAATTGACACGCCCCCGATTGTTAAACTGCCTATGTATGTCACGCCCCTCCTTTATCACCAAATTGGTGAACTTCGTTACAATACCGTAGATAGTCCTCGTACTCCTCCTTACTTTGGAATACGTCCTCCACGTCATCATCAGACTGCCTACTGATGTTCTTGCTGGTTGCACGCTCATGTGCCTCCTTTATTTCTACTATTAAAGCATTTTTAAATTTACCCATACTTATCTCCTTTATTGTTAAGACTTGTACTCATAGGTAAAGAATGGCACTAATTATCAATCCCACTCCAAACCCAATACCCAACATACAAAAGCCAATAACAAACTTATCAGCATTGTGACGTTGTTGTTCTTGTAGCCAAGACTTACGTTTTGTATAATCTATATACATATCACACCTCCTGTCGTTAAATAAACTACCGTGTCACGTGACACGCTTACAAATGGCAGTGAGTATACAATATCTGTCTTTTTCTCTAGCCATACTATTATTATACTATAACTTTACTAATTACAAAGTGTTTGAGATGAAAAAGTCGGGTTGTGATTGAGCGTTATTTATAGGTTTGGAATAGGTTTGGAATAGGTTTGGAATGGGTTTTAGAGTAAGTTCGGTATACCACTTCTAGTTTGAGTTTGTATGAGGTAATGTTCTCTTAAATGATAGGGTATTAAAGATGCTAGAAAGGGTAAGATTCTGTTCCAGTTTTGTTCCAGCGTTGGTTTTGTTTCAGCTAGGATTATCTTGTTCCACGCTAAGTTTACTAATGGAACGGAACAAAAAGGGGTTGAGGAACAGAAATCTGTTCCGAGTATTAGTATAGTTACACGCCGTTTTTTGCGTAAGTGTTTGATTCATAACGATGTTCCAACGTCGAAGGGGGTCTAAGTTTACTAATGGAACGGAACAAGCTAGGTGGGAAAAGATAAGTGCTTGTTTTTTATATATTATATATTATATTATTTAGTTATTTAGTAGTTTGTTCCAGTGTTCCAGTGGTTTTGTAGGATGGCTTGGGGAGAGTAGATTGAGTTGCACTGCAAAAAGAGACCTTGTAGTCTTGGATACTTTACAAACCCAGATATTAACTTGGAAAATACTGGAACAGCGGAACAGATTGGCTACAACGCTCTCATATCAACGAATTACGTGTTCCACAGAGCCAAATCAGACTGGAACAAGTTTAACCGTGTCAATTGACACGCTAAGTTACAAACTAGACCTCGCTCTCGCGGAGGATAACTGGTATCACATTGTGTACCTGCCATTTAAGATTTGTATTAGCTATGAATATATTAGATGACAGGGTATTAATCGGCAGCACATCAAAGGAAATGTAAACAAAGATAGCCGTGTCAATTGACACGCTCAGACTAGGAAGGAATCGCTCGCTCGCTCTCGCGGAGGATAACTGGTATCAAGAAATTGAGACCAAAAAAAAGTACAGCCCTGATTGCTCAGGGCTATACAGTAGGCAGTCCTTATCTTGTTACTTGAAAGGATAAGAATCAAACCATGTGACTAAGGCGTCTTGGTCACGTTTATCAATCCAAGCCTCACTATCTTTCTGACTTACGTTGTAAGTCTTTAGCATGGTGTTATATGCCTTAGTGATTCTCATCTTGATAGGCAAGACCTCAACCTTCACGTTGTTACTTACTTTGTGCAGTCCTTTCAATGCACCAAGTAACCTTGAGTTTTTAGTCCTGTTATAGACTTGCCCCTTGTCACGTAAAGGCGTTATGAATTCCTTCAGGCTAGGACCTGATTCACCTTCGAGGTTACTATCTGCTTTGACGTTGTGCAGTACTTGATACATAGCCTTAGAATACTCAGTACAATCTCGCACCGTCATAACCTTAGTAGGCTCGAGCTTATGCGATTCGGCATCAACCCATATATTATCGAGCTTTGCAATCGCAATATCCTTACCTTTAAAGTTATCATCTAACGCGTGGGCATGCCCCTTGTCAATCGCATTGCGAACCTCGTTGGGCATTGTATCCCATGCCTGTTGTATCTCATCTTGATAATGTGATACAGGTATACCCTTAGTGAAAGATTTACGCTTAGTGATAAAGCCTTTAGGTATATATGCAACGAGTACATCATAGATAACTTGAGCCGAATTGCTAGCAGTATCTAACGCTCGAGCATGATTGTAAGTACTATTTTCTACAGCCATTGCTACTTCTTTGCTTATGATATTACTCATAATAATTCTCCAAATAAATACACGCTATAACAGAATTAAATCTATGTGACTTAATTCCTACAACGTAAAAACATTATGGCTGTTATGTAAGAGATAATCTAATAATAGGCGATTTATTAGCGTGTCAATTGACACGTCGCCAAGTCCACCCCACCCCCACCCCCGCGAATGAAATCAGGAATCCTACGCTCACACTCACACTATGATCTGCACAAATAACTATGCAATTTACGAAAACCTCCCCCCTAACTTTACTAATAGCAAAGAAAAAATATATTTCGCAAAAAATCTTGAAAACCGAGTATACTTAATTTGTGACTACACTAATGGTTGTTAAGACTAATTGTTACGTAGGCATAATAATCCTCCAGAGCCTCGTTAATAGCGGGGCTCACTTAATTGTGTGAATGATTCTCACTACCACATGGTATTTAAAAACCCACTACAATGGGGACATGAATATATTTGAAATCTCTTTTTTCCTGTTACTTATTTTTACATATTGCTTTGGGCTGGTTTATTAGTTATACTGTGGAATATAAAGCTGCAAATTAACTAAGGTGTAACAGCGAACACATGACAGACTCAAACCAGACGGTAGTAGTACCACACATAGAAGATAACATTCCGATACCCCCCAACGCTCGAGAAGCGTTCCCTAACTTAACACCAGCCGAAGAGCTTGAAGCTAGGACTAACACAATTAAACTATTATCGGACATATCCCAGGAAAATATAGATCCAAGCCCTGAAAACAAAGAACAAGCAGAAAAACTAGCTAAAGAGATGGTACAAAATCCAGAGCTAAGACCAGATTTTGGTAATTACCCAAATGAAACGATAGCTTACTTAGCTGGCTTAGTTGCGCAAACTAGTCATATGATAGTTAAAGATTTAGCAGATATAAAACTTTCAGTACTTAATGGACTATTACAAGAAGCCTCTATGGCAAAATCATCTAGGGAAAGAATTTCTGCATGGAAAGCTATAGGTGAAGTAGATGGGGTTGACGCATTTAAAAGAAAAACTGAGATTACTCATATTACTAAATCTGGAGATGAATTAGAAAGAGAACTACGTGAAACGATAGAACAACTTAAAGGTAAGACAGTAGAAGGTGAACATGAGATTGTAGAAGATGATTAGTGACAATGATCTAGAGGTACTACAGAAAGCACTACCTACTATGTCAGAAAAAGAAAGGCAGAGAAACTTAATACTATTAAAAGATTACCAGAAGGACGTTACGCGGAAAGATGGAAAGGCTAACTTCCTTGACTTTATTAAACATGTCTACCCAGACTACAAAGTAGGAGCACATCATGCACGGCTGGCTAAATTATTTGAAGAAATCGCTCAAGGCAAAAGAAAGAGAGTTATTGTCAATATTGCACCTCGACACGGCAAGTCGGAACTCATCAGTTACCTTGCTCCGGCTTGGTTCCTTGGTAACCATCCCGCTAAGAAGGTTATTATGGCATCTCATACGGCTGATCTCGCGGTCAATTTTGGTCGTAGAGTCCGAAATCTGGTGGGTTCAGACGCGTATAAGGACATCTTCCCTAATATTAGCTTGCAAGCGGATAGCAAGTCGGCTTCTCGATGGGGAACTAATTATAATGGCGAGTATTTTGCTATTGGTGTTGGTGGTGCTCTTGCAGGTCGCGGTGCTGATCTATTCATAATTGATGATCCTCACTCTGAACAGGACGCAAAGCTAGGGAAATCAGACGTTTTTCTCCCAGCATGGGAGTGGTTTCAATCTGGACCACTACAAAGGCTTATGCCGGGTGGAGCTATTATTGTAGTTATGACTCGATGGTCTAAATTAGACTTGACAGGACAGATAGTTAACCAGATGATTAAGAACGATGACGTAGATCAATGGGAAGTGGTTGAATTTCCGGCGATTTTAGAAGATAAAATGGGTAATGAAGTGCCCTTATGGCCTGAGTTCTGGAGTATTGAGGAGCTACAAGCCCGACGTGCAGCCATAGATATACGGTATTGGAACGCTCAGTACTTACAAAACCCAGTATCCGAAGAAGGTGCACTAATCAAACGAGAATGGTGGAATATATGGGAAGAAGAAGACCCACCGGAGTGTGAATTTATTATTATGACTTTAGATGCCGCCCAAGAGGCTAATAACAGGGCCGATTACAACGCATTAACGACTTGGGGCGTATTTTTTAACGAAGATGTCAATAACTATAATATAATACTATTAAATGCAGTAAAAAAACGGCTAGAATTCCCAGAGTTAAAACAACTTTGTATCGAGGAATATCGCGATTGGGAACCCGATGCTTTTATTGTAGAGAAAAAGTCTAACGGTGCTGCTCTTTACCAAGAGTTTAGAAGAATGGGTATTCCAGTGGGTGAATTCACTCCAGGGAAAGGCCAAGACAAGATAAGCAGGGTAAATGCAGTATCAGACTTATTTGCTGGAGGGGTTGTGTGGGCACCCGATAGACGATGGGCACACGAGGTTATAGAAGAATGTAATGACTTTCCATCAGGAGCCAACGATGACTTGGTTGACTCGACAACACTTGCATTATCAAGGTTTAGGCAGGGTGGTTTTATTCGCTTGCCAAGTGACGAAGAAGATGATATACAGATGTTTAAAGGACGTAGCCAAAAAAGGCATTATGCGTTATGATAGGGTTTATAAAAAATGTATGGAAATTTTTTAAAGGTGTCAATATTTTTTTATTGATAATATGGTATTTAGTAGCAATACAGATTGAAAAATTACTCGGGAAAAGATAATGGCAGACGTAGATAAAGGGTTATATGCGGCACCTAAGGGTATAGAACAACTCGCAGAAGAAGAGCAAGAGATTGAAATAGAGATTGTTGACCCAGAAGAAGTTACCATTAAAGCTGGGGATATGG
>Ga0209702_10008168_pt1 | contig 12353 bp, 7 predicted proteins | sample FRY01_FD_187210 | JGI IMG/M metagenome (GOLD analysis project Ga0209702, IMG submission 187210) | Freshwater microbial communities from Lake Fryxell liftoff mats and glacier meltwater in Antarctica - FRY-01 (SPAdes) (version 2) | ecosystem: Environmental > Aquatic > Freshwater > Ice > Glacier... | reverse complement strand
TAGCCTAAGTCATCGACAGAGCGAAGGGAATGGAGTATACTTGCCCTATGCAAAAAGAACTGATGCTTTCGATTCCAGAAGAAATTTACCGGCAGATCGAACGGGTTGCGACGGAAACCCAGCGCAACGTTGCGGCTGTGGCGCTGGATACGATCTCCCTCGCCTTTCCGCTATATCCGGCTCACCCCGACCGCGCCCAGATGAAGAAAGAGATCGCAGCCTATCATTTACGCCATTCAGAATTGAGAGAGAGTCATCTCGGCCATTTTGTGGCGATTTACCAGGGCCAACTGGTCGATTCAGATACCGACCCGGTAGCTCTCCACCAACGCATCTCCACACGTTACCCCGGCAAAGTTGTGCTCAGCCGCAAGGTACAAGTGGAGGCTGAACCAGTGCTGTATATGCGATCCCCCCGTTTGGAACGCATCGAATGAATGTGATTATTTTTGAATACGACAGCAGCTACCTTCCATCTGCGCCCATTCTGGAAGTCGAGGTCGATGGACTGAATGGATATGGGACTCGGTCTTTACACGTGCTGGTTGATTCGGGTGCTGATGCGACGATGCTTCCGGGGGGTATTCTGGAAGCGGTCGGTGCAAGCTACAAAGAAACCCTATGGATGCGTGGCATCACAGGTGATCGAGTGGAAGTCGATCTCTTTCTGGTGAAAATACGCATTGGAACAGCCACAATACGCGGCTTAAATGTCATCAGTACATCTGACACAACTGGCGCTATCATCGGTCGCGATGTTCTGAATCAGTTGGTTGTTACACTTGACGGCCCGGCTGAAACAACAATCGTCGAACAGCGGTGAAGAGGTGAAACGCGAGATCGACGGACGATCTCACATTTCACCTCTTCACGCAGCAGAAAACCTCTCGACCAACGCCTGCGCGGTGACAAACAAATCCAGCGCCCTGCCCTTTTCCTGGGCCGCGACGACTATCTCCGGCGGCAGGGACGCCGCCAGCGCTTCCAATTCCCGCCCGGCGATGTCGTAGAACCAGCGGGAGTTGGCGATGCGCGGGTAGCGGGAGGCCAGGGCGTAGAGTTCTACGGCCCGTTCTGGCTGGGCGTCGTCGGCCAGGAGCAGCGCGGCCAGGGGTAGCCCGGCGGTGAGCGTTTCCGATGAGGGATGCTCCGTTGCCCACTTCAGAGCGGCGGAGAGCGATGCAACCGCGTACTGTCGAGCGCCGGAACAGTAATACCCATAGGCCAGAAAGACCTCTCCATAGGCCAGAGGCCGCTGTTGGCGAATGGTCTGAAATATCCCGACGCTCTCCTCAAGCGCGTGATGAGCTGCTGTGTGATGCTCCCACACAGTTTCTACCATCCCCAAGGAACGCAACGCCTGTGCCCGATGATTATGCAGTCCGATTGCGTCTGCTTCGGCCACGGTCAGTTGCGCCAGGTCATACGCAGCTTGATAGTCGCCTGTGTGGACATAGATTTCGGCCAAATCCCAGCGACACGAATTGGCGTGATGACGATGTTCATATTGCTGTGCCAGAGCCAACGCCCCCAACAATGCGCGCCGGGCATCGTCATATTCGCCTTTGTGAGAACAAACATTCCCAATGAGAAACTGCCCGTAAGAAACGATTTGCGGGTAGCCAAACTGTTCTCCCATCTGTATAGATTCCTGCGCATAGGCCAGCGCCCGGTCGGTCTGATTCTGATTCAGCGTTGCCCAACAGAGAATGGAAAGGAGGCCCGTCTGCTGCCGATGATCGCCCAACTTCTGGCGAATGTCCAATGCTTCGGCGGCCATCTCTTCTGATACCCGGTAGTCACCCTCCATCAGCAGCAGACGGGCGGATTCCCGCAGGGCTTGAGCCAACTGCCAGAGGTCATTCACTGCCCGGCAGAGCGCCACACTCTCGTCCAAAAGCCGTCGAGATTCGGCGATATTCTCGTACCAGATCACCCCGCCCAATTCGGACAGGGCAAAGGCCCGCTCTCGCCGCATATCCAGCCCGTCCGCAGCAAGGCCATCCAGAATCTGCAAGCTGCGCCGGCAAAGAATCCTGGCCTTCTCTATCTGCCCCACAGGTTGACAGAGTTTGGCATACCAGACCAGCAGACGGGCCAGTGACAGGGAATTCGGCGCGGTTTCGGCTAGCTGCCCTTCGGTGAACAGAAAAGTCTCTAGTGCTGCGGACCTGCGCTGTTCCAGAAAATAGAAGAGGCTCAGCGATTCCACGGCCTGCACCAGCCCGTCCGCCTCCCGGTGATCCAGCGCCCAGACCCAAGCCACCCTGACGTTCTCGTGTTCAACGCGCAGGCGTTCCAGCGCGCCCTGCTGATCGGCCCCCTTCAACTCCCCTTCGCTGCGTTCGAGAAGTTCGACAAAATAATTTCCGTGGGCTTGTGTGGCGGCCTCCAAAAGACCAGCCTCAGCCAGCCGTTCTGCGGCAAACTGGCGCAGCAATTCGTGGATGTCGTAGCGCGCCTCGGATGTGCGTTGGAGGAGTTGCCGATTGGAGAGGGCGAGGAGTACACGCAGAGACGCGCCAGTCACGGCCTGGGCTGCCTCCCGCGTAAATCCGCCCCGGAAGACGGAGAGACGCATCAGCGCGTCCCGTTCCGCTTCGTTCAGCCGCGCCCACGTCTGCTCCATCACCGCCCGCATACTCTGCTGCCGCTCTGGAATATCCCGCAGTTCGGTTGCCAGCACGTCCAGCCCGCGCCGAATTTCTGCCGCAATCTCCCCCGGCGCAAGCATCTCCATCCAGCCCGCCGCCATCACAATCCCCAGGGGCATTCCCCCCACCAGACGACAAATCTCAACAACCGCACCCATCTCCCCCGGTCGGGGTGTATAGCCCGGCTGCACCCGGCGCGTGCTTTGCACAAAAAGGCGCACGGCGTCTGCTTCGGCGTCCGGGTCGCCTATCGACATTCCTTCCAGTGGATAGAGAACTTCGGCGCGCAGGTTGAGCCGTTCACGGGAGGTGACGAGGAAAGTCACATCCGGCGCGCCACCCAACAGTTCAGCCACAATCTGCGCGCCGTCCAGCAGATGCTCGAAGTTGTCCAGCACCAGCAGCAGACGACGGGCGGAAAGATAGCCGCTGAGTTGTTGCAGGGGCGGACGGTTGTCCGGCGGAAAGGTGTAGTTCAGCGCGTCGGCAATGGCGGGGACGATAGCCGACGGCTGGGAGAGCGGGGCCAGTGGGACAAAAGCCACGCCGTCGGGGAAACGGTCCGCGGCCTGTGCCGCGGCCACCACCGCCAGGGAAGTCTTGCCCATCCCGCCCATCCCCAGCACAGTGACCAGCCGTCGGGTGGGGTCGGCCAGGAGTTCGCCCAGCGCCGCCAGTTCGGCGCGCCGCCCCACAAAATCGGGCAGGCGGGGCAAGCGGACGAAAGATTCGGCGGTTCGTAGCAGATTCGATTTGTCTGGAGAAGACGGCGTTGGGAGAATCGGCGGCCTATCTGCCGCTATTTGCCCGGTCTTTATCTGTGTCCAGAGTTCGGTCGTCTCGCGCTGGGGCGGGACACCCAACTCCCGTTGCAGCAGATCGACGCATTCCCGGTACTGACGCAACGCCGACGCCTGATCCCCGGCCCCCGCGTAGAGACGCATAAGCGTCTGGTGGGCGGCTTCGTGGAGTGGGTCCAGGGCCAGCCAGCGCCGGGCAAATTGGATGGCCTGGGCAAAGTCTCGCGGGGCTGCGTGGATGGCGGCCAGCTTTTCCAGCACTTCGGCTGCGTCCCGGCGCAGAGATTCGCTCTCGAACGCCTGCCAGTCGTCAAACTCCGCGGCATCTTCCAGTGTAAAACCGGCCAGAAAGTCGCCGGTGTAGAGGTCGGCGGCTTCGCGCAGCCAGTCCAGACAGTCGGCACAGGTGTGGAGATGGGTGTGGCGGTGCGCCCGGCTCTGGGCCAGCAGATGGCGAAAATGGCGCACATCTACCCACAGGCTGCTGTCCTCGGCCAGACCGATGCGATTCTGCTCGGCCAGCAGGACGCCTGCACCGACGGCTTTGTTGGCTGTCACCAGCACCCGGCGCAGGGCTGTGCGGGCCGAAGTGGTATCCCACTCCGGCCAGAGGAGCGCGGCCAGGGCGTCCCGGCTGTGGGCGCGCTCGCTCCCGGCCAGATAGACCAGCAGGGCCAGCGCCTTGCGTCGCGAGACGGGTACGTTTGTGCCGCTTTCTTCTACGCGGGGTGCGCCAAAGAGATAGAGCGATACGTCGCCCATTCCACTCTCCGTTTCCCACAGCCCGGCTTGGGGGCAAAAACTTTGTGAGCCACTGATGAACGCTGATGAACACTGATAAACGCGGATGTTTCCGTACAACTCTCCGCGTTCTCCGTGCCTCTGCGGTACACATCTTTTTCAGTGGGCTTAATACTATCATACAGCCGTTGCACCGATTCTGCAACGGCGGCGCAACGCGCCCTGGCGCGCTGGCGCAGCGGGGCAGGGCTATTGTGTGGGCAGAGAAGTAACGGCAGACTTGCCACCCACACAACAGGAGACAGACAATGCGCAGCCCACTGATTTTCACGATTCTCGCCCTTTCCCTGCTTTTTCTGAGCGGTTGTGAACCGACGATAGCCGCAGCCGCCACACTGGAACCAGCGGCGATCGTTCAATCCAATCCTATCCCGACGGAACTGGCCGAGGAGTATCGGGCTTACCAGACAATCTTTGACGCGGCCTCGATGGAGCAGACGCTCTTTCACAAATACGACGATATTCTGGTGCGCTGGTCCGACGAACTACCGCTGAAGCAGGAGATTACCCTGCGTGTGCAAAGAGCCGATGGGCGGATTTACGGGGAACGGATTACGTGGGTGGAGGCCGGTTCGCTCATCAATCTGGGCGAGGCCTACGTCCTGCCCGACGGCGACTTTGAGGTGGTGCTGATGCCTACGCCGGGTGTCTATTACGAAGGCGGCGTGCGCGCCGAGCGCAGAATCCCAATCCAGATTCGTGTGCGCCAGTAATCGCTGGAAACATCCAAACAGTGAAAGAGAGAGGGGCGGGATCGGTGAGCGATCCCGCCCCTCTCTCTTGCCGGCGAATCAGCCTACTGTCCTGTCAGCCGTCAATTGATCAAAAAACGGTAGGGGCGCTGCTTGCTGTGCCCCGGGCGCAGCAAGCAGCGCCCCTACCCATCAAATCACACTTGACGGGTCACTACTTTTGTTACTCCTCTTTTACCTACTTTTGCAGGATGTTTTTCGTCGCTGTTTGCCCTATCCTTTGTCTACCGACTCAGAGCAGAAGTTCGACTTTTCGGAAAAAGTCGAACTTCTCCATTCATCCGACAAAGGAGCAACCGATGACATCCTCCGCATCATCCCAAAACCGTTCGTTCACGTGGAGCAGCGCACCCCTGCGCCGTATGTTAAGCACACTGCTGGTCACACTTGGCCTGGCCGTGCTGCTATTGGGTTCACTAACATCCGCCTTCGCCTACGACGAGGAGGGCATCCCATTCTACGACCCCCTCAGCCCTACCCACCCAGAGAACGCGGACCAGGAGGTGAGCAGCGTCCATTTCGACCTGGTGGGCGCGCTGGCCCTGGCCGCGGGCTTCTCGGAGGAGGATGCAGCCACGATTCAGCTCTATTCCCAACTGACCGATTCCAGCGTGCTTTCCACCACCGACACCACCTACAACTTCGACGCCACCAGTTGGCCCCAGGCCCCCTCCGTAAAAGATATCCCCGCCAGCGCGGACTGCCCCTCGCCCGAGACGACCACCGATTCGGTGACGATGGGCGGCACAGGGCTGGTGGAATGTCCCGGCTGCTTCACCAGCCGCTGGGGAGCCTACGGCGTCTTCTTCCACATGGCCCACGACAACGCCAACGAACTGGGCGCGATCCGGGCCTGGGCGATGGGCGAGGCCAACAAACTGAGCGCCGAAGTGACCTGGGGCTACAGCAGCACAGTCCCTTTTACTTGGGAACCGGCGTTTACGGTTGCCAATATAGCCAACGTCTACGAGGCCACGGCCTGCTTTGGCAAAACGACTGTAGACGCGGTGGACACGGGCAGCGTGCAGCCGGGCGACCTGGCGGCCCTGGGCATCTATCTCCACGCGCTGGGGGATTCCTGGTCGCATCGGGATTGCATCGAAGCGGCGGATGCGCAAAACAAACCCTTTGCCGCCCACGTCACAGTCAAAGGGCCGCAAGACCCCCTGTGGGCCTGCCGCTGGACGATGCACGACGTCGAGTTTGGCGACGAGGCCCACTTTGACAGCGAGCGCACCTACACCGGCACAGTTGCCATCTACGATGCGCTGCTGGCCTATGCGGCCACCAGCAGCCGCCCGCTCTTCCAATCGATTCCCCGGGACGCGGAAGGCAGCCACATTGACAGCGCGCTGAAAACCTTTGCCGAAAGCGGTGCAATGGCGGCGGACGAACGGCGCAGCCAGGCCCAGGCCTTGGCCCAATGGGCGCTGTGGACACGCTTTTCCACCCCTGCCTATTCTGCCGGGGCGACGACAACCGGCACAGGCAACGCCGCGGGCGCAACGGCCTATGTGCCAAACGGAGCATCCAGCGCGGGCGCGGTGCAGGTGACATTGACCGCCAACAGCGAACACGCGGCGGCCGCGGGGGATCGACTGGTCGGCACACCCATTCGGGTGACGGCCAGCGCGGGCAGCCGGGCAAGCATCACCCAATTCGACAAACCCATCAGCCTGAAAATAGCCTATAGCGCCGCCGACGCCCTGGGCAAAAGCGAGGGCGATCTGCTCCTGCACCGCTGGGATGGCACGGGCGGGCGTTGGGTTGCTTTTCTCAGCCACCGGGAGACGACAGCCAACGAACTGATCGGCTCCACCGGCCAGACCGGCGACTTTGCCCTGCTGGAAATGGAGACGGATGTGCTGGCGGCCAGTTATTTTGACGCAGGTCGGGAAGGCTGGCGGGTGGACGGGGACGTGCAGGCCGGTTCGGGTACCCCAGCGTGGCTGCCCCAGACCGGTCATCCGGGCGGCCATCTGCGGGCCACCGACGACGTACAGGGCGGCACCTGGTATTGGGTGGCCCCGGAGAAGTTTCTGGGCGATGTGTCGGCGGTCTATTCCCAAACCCTCCGCTTCGATCTGCGCCAGTATTCGGAGATGAGTAACCAGTTCAACTGGCCGGATGTGGTGATTCAAGGCACGACCAGCGCGCTCATCTACAACACCGCCTTCAATCCCCGCCAAATCTGGACCGAATACTCGATTCCCCTGGCCGAGGGCGCGGGCTGGATGAAGATCGGTGTGAGTGAACCGATTTCCACGGCGGTGGGTATACAGGCCAGCGAGGCCGACATCAGAGCCGTCTTGCAGAATGTGCGCGGCCTGTTGATCCGGGGCGAATTTGAGAACGGGGCGGACGAGGGTTTTCTGGACAATGTGGTGCTGGGCGGAGAAGCCGGGCAACCGCTCATCGACGGGCTGAACGGGCTGCGGGCGCTGCTGGAAGCGGGCGATATCTCCCTGCTGGTCGAGTTCCCCAGCGGTGCGGTGAGCGAGACGGTGCGTCTGCGCAGCGGGTTGAGCGCAGGCCACCCCGCGCCGGAAGGGATGCGGCAGATCGGCAGCAGTTTCTTTATCGAAGCCTATACGGGCGAGGGCGGAGCGGTCCACCAGTTCCTGCGGGAGTTTACGATTACCCTCTCCACCCAACGGGTGAACCACGAGGATTTCCACATCTTCAGCCCCCGGCTGGCCTATTGGGACGAGAGCACAAGCGAATGGAAGACGATCCCCAGCAGTTGGGAGCCGACGACGGGCGTCCTCACCGCCACGCTGGATCACCTGACGGAGTTTGCCGTCTTGGGGACGACACAGGGGCAGATTTTCCTGCCGATGACGACGCGGTAAGTTCCCGGAAAGTGGTTACTGTCATTCAATAGCAAATGAAGGGATGAGGAGATACTGGGCAGTATCTCCTCATCCAGTTAATACCACCATATAGCGCATCTCCCCATTCCCCGTATTCACCAGCCCGTGCATCCGGCGTGGGTCAAAGACAATCGACTCCCCGGCCAGGATGACCTGACGCTCGTCTTCGATTTCCAGCACCCCTTCGCCTTCAAACAGATAGAAAGCTTCCCCGCCCCCGTGCTGGTGGGGCGGATGGGAGCGCTGGCCTGGCCCGACGACCGAAATGTGCATGTGAATCGGCTCACCGGTCAGTCCATCTTCCAACAGATTGCCGGGGATACCTTTGGTGGGGAGTGAGTGGAAGGGCATGGGTTTCTCCTTTGGGATTGATTAGGCTATTCCAAAGAAATAGGTATCCACAGATGGCACAGATTTTCACAGATGGTACAGGGGCAATCTGTGAAAATCTCTGAAATCTGTGGATAATTTATTTTCTTGAGTCGCCTTATCCGTGATCGCCCATGCGCATAATCTCGAACAGTTTGCGCTGCATGGCCTGGGCCGTGGCGGCCAGTTCCACCAGGACGATGACGACGGCGAAGATGAGGGTGAGACGGACAATTTCGTCCTGGGCGATGACGGGTAGCAGAGGCGGCAGCATCACTTTGGATTGGGAAGCAGAACGGAAAAAGGGCGTGAAGAGTTCGGACGCGTACGCACCGACAAATGAACCGGCGACTGTGCCGTAGAGTACGAGCAGCATATATTCGATAGTCAACTGGGCCACCAGTTGGCGACGGAACGCACCAATCGCCCGCAATACGCCGAACTGGAAAAGGCGCTCCTGCAGGGAGGCGTAGCTGTGGACAAGCAGAGCCAGCAGCGCCATCAACGCCGCCGCCAGGAAGCCAACGGTGAGCGTGCCAAAGATGCCCACCCGCTCGGTCTTGGCCTTCTCTTCGGCAATGATAGCCCCACTCTCCTTCCAGCGGGTTGCTTCAATGCCCAGCCGCCCGATAGATTTTTTCAGCGCCTTGCCGTCCACCCCCGCCTCTGTGCGCAGCCAGATGTCGTGGGTGAAGAGAGCGCCACCCAAAAGGGAGAGATAGTCCAGATTGCCGATGACCGCGTTTTCCTTCTCTTCGGTCGTGGGAAAAAGGCTATAGACCCCGGCCACAGTAAACTGGGACTGCACCCGAACCCCCGCGTCCAGCGTCACCCACAGGATAATCGTGTCCCCAATTCGCAACAGATGATCGGCCAGGAATTTCTGCGAGACCAGCAGACTGTCGTCGGACGCGGCCAGCCGGTTCATCAGCCCACCCAACGATTCCCCCGCAAAATCAGCGCGAAACCAGGCCACAGACGAAAACTCGGCCCGATCCACGGCCAGAAAGCGCGTGGAGACGCTGCGGCCACCGCTCGTTTCCATGCGGGCGCCGTAGTCACCCACCCGCGCCGCGCGAAGAACCCCCGGCAACTCAGCAAAGGCCCCAATCTGCGGAATCCATCCCCCGCCCAGGCTGTCCGCGGCGCTTTCGCTGTAAGGGGTAAACGAAATGTCCGATCCCACCTGATAGTAGACCCGATCCGTGAGCCACTGGTCCAGGCTGGCGGCCATAGAGTGGGTGTAGATGCCCAGCCCCAGACAGATGACCACCAGCAGCAGAGGGTTGAGATAGCTGTGGCTGTGGCGTCCCAACTGGCGCAGGGCCAGGTGGGGCGCGGTCCAGGGCAGGCTGCTGGCGATGGCGTCGAGCAGATTCATCAGCAGAGGGAAGAAGCGCATGACGAGCAGGGCCGCGGTGAAGATAAAAAGCGCGGGCACGAGCAAAAGCAGAGGGTCCTGGAAGAGTTCGTCTGTGCTGTTTTGGGCCACCAGCGCCAGGGCTTCCCGGTTGCCCAACTGCTGATAGGCGTAGACCGTCGGCACAATCAGCAGAAAGTCCAGATAGGCCCGCCGCCAGAGTGGGGACTCCTGGGGGCGGCCATAGCTGGATTCGTAGGCCACAATGCTCTTGCGGGTGGAGCGCCAGGCGGGCAGCAGCCGGGCCAACAGAGAGACGCCCAGGCCGGCGCCAATCAGTGCAAAGTTGATGCCCAGCAGGGAAACGGGCAGAAGCGGGCGGGCGGTGAAGGTGAGGAAACTGTCCGTATAGCCCATCCCCCAGGCCAGCCCCATCCCACAGGCGATGCCCAGCGGCGTCCCAACGATAAAGAGCAGAGACTCTTCCACTGTCACCAGCCCCAGCACATCCGCCACCCGCGCGCCCCGGCTGACCATCAGGGATGTCTCGCGCTGCTGGGCACGGGCGATAATCGCCGAAATCAGAATCAGAAAATAGAGCAGAAAACCCAGCGCGGGGATATTGAAGCCCAGCAGAAGCACAGTCAGCGCGGTCTTGCGCCCGACAAACTCTTTCAGCGAATCCAGCGCAGAGACATCCAACTTCGCCCCCGGCACATATTTGTCCACAATCGCCATCCCCCGCTCAAAGCCCTCGGCATAGGCGCGGGCCAGCGCGGGGTTCAAGCGGCTGTCGTCCAGGGCGATCTGCCAACTGGCAAAACGGGAGCCGCCGCTGATCAGCGGCTGTATGTGGTCCACGTAATCCTGGCGGCGCACCAGCAGAGCATCCTTCAGTGTGGCGTCCGGGTTGCGAAACCAGTAGGCGTCGTTGGGGTTGGCGGCCTGCCAGAAGCCTCGCACCCGAATCAGCGTAGGCGGTTGGTTGACGGTGGGGGCAATCGTAAATATCTCACCCACGTCCAGCCCCAAAAATGCGGCCATCTCCCGGTGCATCCACACATCCAGAATATCCGGGCCGGAGCGCCCGTCGTCGTCCAAGGGATCACCGGCCAGAATCTCCATCCGCCGTCCCACATCTTCCACATAAATTAGATTGGTGGTCGCCAAAAAAGAGCCGGTATTGCTATAGCGGGTGTCGTTGGGCAGCGGCATGAGCATCATATTGCCACTCTCCACCTGGGCAATCGCCTGGCCGATGGGTAAGCCAATCTCCGAGGAGAGTGTACCGGCAATGCTGCGCCCCGCGGCCTCGGCTGCGGCCACATCCATTGGCTTGCGGGAAGAGGGAAAGAAATAGACGCGGGTGGAGAAGGGCGGTCGGCCCGTCACACTGCTCAGTTGATCCAACTCCTGCTGGAGGATCACCCGGTCCACGGCCTGGGCAAAGAAGCCGGCGCTGGTGAGCAGGCCGATGGCGAGGACAATCTGGAAGAGGGAGAGCAGGGCCAATCCCGGCTGGCTGCGCAGACGCTTGAGTGTCAGAACAGCCAGTCCGCCAAAGATGCGCAGGGGACGGACGACAAAACGGGAGAAAAGGGGCACTGCGAAATCCTCGGAGAATAGAACGCTCATTGGTAGCTGCTCGGGTGCGACGCACTCGCCAGGAATGAATTGTTTGAGAAGACTGGCGTGGCGAGTGCGTCGCGCCCAAAGTCTGAATAGAACGCTTATTGGGGCTGATGAAATCTCAGGCCGGGATACCTACGCCGCCAATCGATTGTACACCGCCACAACGGATACTCGCGACTCAGACGTCGGCCAGCAATGCCAACGCGGCCAGCAGGGTTTTGCGCTGGGTTTCGCTATCCCCCGCCCGGCCCAGAGGACGCCCCATCCAGAAAGGCGTCGAAAGTAAGCGGGGCACTGACATCGCCTCCAACCGCTCGCGGAAAATTTCTGCTGCAATGATGACTGTCGCAATCCCTGCCTCTTCGGCCAACCGCGCAACGTGTCCCACGGACACGTGACAGACCGGTCAGACAGGAACCAGCACCGCGCCGTCGATCCCGGCGGCTTTCCACATCGCCACCCATTGGGGCGCGGTGCGTTTGATCAGGGGTGTCTGTGCGCACGCGCCCACAAAGGAATAGGCCACCGGATGCAAGCTACCGATGACGCCCTCCGCATCCAATGCCCGCAGGTGGTCCGTGGGCAGGGCCACATTGTGATCCGCCAATACCCCCCGCACGTCGTAGCCCCCGTGACGGGCGCGCAGCCGCGCGTGGGGCGTCTCTATCGGAATTTCGGAAAGTGTGGGGGTCTCTTTGAGAAAATCGTCGATGCGCCGGACCGCTTCGGCCTGGCTCATATCCTCAACCCCAAAGGGCCTGGGGTCGTCGCCCTCCACAAAGTGACCGGTGGAGGTGATCAGCGCGATTTTGGCCGCTGCGAGTGGCTTGCCCAGGGGTCTGTGCGGGCCGTCGTCGTAGACCCAGCGGGTGGGGCCGGCGTAGTTCGTCGCCTGTCCGGCCTGCACGTGCTCGATGACCGGCGACCAATCGTCGCTGTCATAGGCATCGCCCAACTTCAGCAGGAGTTGCTGGAAGAAATCAGCGGCCTCGTCGCTCTCCAGCCCCTTCAGAAATTTGAAGTTGAGATCGTTGCGGCTGCCATAGGAGAAGGAGTTCTTGAATTCGACGAAGGATTCGGGTTCTAAGGGTTCGGGTTCTATAGACACAATG
>Ga0209702_10008167_pt1 | contig 12354 bp, 16 predicted proteins | sample FRY01_FD_187210 | JGI IMG/M metagenome (GOLD analysis project Ga0209702, IMG submission 187210) | Freshwater microbial communities from Lake Fryxell liftoff mats and glacier meltwater in Antarctica - FRY-01 (SPAdes) (version 2) | ecosystem: Environmental > Aquatic > Freshwater > Ice > Glacier... | reverse complement strand
GCCCATCACCCAAACCCAACAAAATCAGATGTTTGGGCCGCCGATCTTGTCTGCCATGATGGCATTTCGATGCTTTGGTTAAACGCAAAACATTGATTTTGCGTGATTAGTTTTGGATCAGCCTCTCAGGCTGCATCGGTCAGGCTTTTTCGCAAGGGACGCCCGCCGCGTTCTTCCAAGGCAGCATCCAGGCCATTGAGATAGCTGTCTATGGTCCAGCCGACCTGCGCACCGCCCAGTCTTAGATTGAGCCCGGGCGACAGCGCCGGATCAACCTCAAAGCGCAAGCCGAAGCCCGGCAGGATCGAGGCCAGATCATCGCGCAGCCGCGACTGCACGTCATCTGGCAACGGATCTCGGGTCAGTGCGACCGCCTCGCGGCTGCCCCCGGCGGCCTCTCGCAGTTCATCCGCCATATTCTCAAGCTGTGCCGCCGCATGCACAGCGATCCGGTGTTCCAGCGTCTCGTCGGCCAGATCTGCAAGAGCCTTGCGGGTTAAACTAAGCAACGCTTCGGCGCCGATTTGATGCAGATCGGCGGTATATTGTTTGGCCTCGACAAGACGATGCGCATCACGCTCGGATTGCTCCTCTGCCGCGCGCCCGCGCGCGCGGGCCAGCAACTGATCACGCTCTTTTTCTGCGTCGTGGCGCGCAGTCTCCAGCATCTCGGCGCGGCTGGCGGACAAGTCTGCGATCTGAGTCCTGTATTCGGCCTCCTTCGCCTCGGCCGTTTTGCGAAGAGCTGCGGCCTCGCCCATGCGAGCAGCAATTTCCGCCTCGCGCGCGTCGATACCGTCCAGAATGGGACGGTAGAGAAACCGCTTGAGCAGCCAGATCAGGATCAAAAAATTGACGATCTGGGCTGCGACCGTGATCCAGTCTATAGACATTGATCAGCCCCCGGCCGCTTGTTTTGCCGCCTCGAGGGCAGCTTCCCAGAACGGATTGGCAAACAAAAGGATCATTGCCACCACAAAGCAGTAAATCGCGGTGGATTCGATCATGGCCAAGCTGACGAACAGGGTACGCGACAGGGTCGAAGCTGCATCGGGCTGTTGCGCGATGGCGTTAAGCGCGGACGAAGCTGCGCGCCCCTCACCCAAGGCAGGGCCAATCGCGCCGAACGCGACGGTAAACCCCGCAGTAAATATGGAAATGGCAGCAATAAGGCCCAGATCCGTCATGATGTCTCCTTTTCATTGGCAGATGTGTCGGCAGACTCTGGCACGGCGGTGGCCGACGAAATGTAGACCGTGGCGAGAATGGCAAAGATATAAGCTTGGATAACGCCGGTTAGCAGGCCGAGCATGTCCATCAAAATCGGAAAGAAGAAGGGTGCTACGCCCAGCAGGATCACAGCAATGACCGCCCCGCTCATGATGTTGCCGTAAAGGCGGATCGCCAGCGATATTCCGCGGGAAAATTCGCTGATGATATTAAACGGCAGCATGACGAAGGATGGCTCCAGATAGCTTTTGAGGTAGCCACCCAATCCCCGACTGCCGATCCCGAACATCGGCACAGCGATCAGCACGGAAAGAGTAAGAGCGGCGGTGGTGGACAGCGACGCCGTTGGGGTATGGAACCCCGGCAAAACCGTCAGAAGGTTTGCGGTAACGATGAACAAAAACAACGTGCCCGCGAAGTAGAGAACGCGCGGGTCACGACGATCGGACACTTCAGCAATCTGGCCAACGATCCCATTCACGATCACTTCCAACGTGGTGCGCCACCGGTTCGGCGGCACGTCCGGTCGCAGGTCGCGGGTGATGATGGCGGATGTGGCCACCAGAATGGCCATGATGATCCAAGTGTTCACGATGGTGGCATTTACCGCGATGCCTAAAACCTCGAAGATGGTATTGCTGTCGGGTGTCAGTTCCATGGTGTGATCTTCTTTGGTGCCGCTGGTCGGACGAAGGCAGAAATACCGATGCGCAGCACCAGAAAGGCAAGCGCGAAGCCTGCCAGTGCAGCTGCTCCCTGCGCTGCAACCCACCAACCCACCGCCAGGAGCATTGCAATACGCACCGCAGAGCTGACCAATAGTACCGGTGTCGGGTGTGCTTGCCGCAATGCAAAGCGCATGCCATAGGCCAATCCGGCAAAAAACACCGCACCGATGACCAGCCCGAAACCGGCCCCCAGCCCAAAGGTGGTCCAGTCCACAGCGCTCATTCCCTGTCTCTTTCTTTGGCAATCCAGCCCCAGGCGATGAACCCGCCCACCACCACTCCGCCCAGCAGGAGCGCAATGGTCCACGAAAAATTCTGTGGGGCCACGCGGTCCAGCCAAAGCCCCAGAAACACACCCCCTACGGTTGGCACCGCAATGGACCATCCGATCATGCCGAAGGTGCCGATGCCGCGCAGTGGGCTTGGGCCGGGGTTATCGCGCGCGTGCTTCATGCGGCGCGCGCTGCCGCCGATGTCTCCAGCGGATTTGTCATCGTCTTGTGTCATGTCTGCACCTTTCTGAGGCTTGCGAACCTGCGCACCATGTCGGCCTCCAGCCTGGACAGAGCAGCCCGTGCGACCCGTTCTTCGTCTGCAAGACCTGCAAACGCTTCTCCGACGGTCGCGCGTAAACTCTCCAGATCGTCGCTTTCGACACCCCTGCGCACCGCAACCTCGACCCTATGGCCTTTCTTGACCAACACCCCCTCATCAACCCCGAAAATCCGCTCGACCCCATCTGCTTGTGTGATCAGCAGAACCGATGGCACCAAGGCTGTGACGAAGTCGACGTGATTGGGCAAAAGACCAAAGCCACCATTCGGGGCTTTCCCTCGTAAACTGATCGCAACCCCGTCGAACAGAATTTTTGACGGCAAGCGCAGGCAGACTTGCATTTCGGATGCCATGCTCATGCCGCGTCCTTCTTCAGATCAGTCAGGCCGCCGATCATGTAATAGGCACTTTCCGGCAGATCGAACTCGGTCTGGGACAGAATCGTTTCGCAACCGTCCAGTGTGTCGGCAATCGGGACCAGCCTGCCAACCGTGCCGGTCGATGCGCCAACGGTGAAAAACGGCTGCGTCAGAAACCGTTCCAGCCTGCGGGCACGCGACACCACGGCGCGGTCATGGGACGACAGCTCCTCAATCCCCAGCATGGCGATGATGTCGCGCAATTCGTCATATTCCGCCAAGGTGCGGCGCACCCCGCGCGCGATGTCATAGTGGCGCTGCCCGACCACATTCGGTGTCAGCATCACCGAGGTTGATGCCAGCGGATCAACTGCGGGATAAAGCCCTTCGCTTGCCCGTTTACGCGACAGCACGACCGAGGCCGACAGGTGCGAAAAGATATGTGCCGCCGCAGGGTCGGTGAAATCATCGGCCGGGACATAGACCGCCTGAATGGACGTGATCGAGCCTTTGCGGGTTGAGGCGATGCGTTCTTCCAGCGCGGCAAGTTCGGTGGCCAGTGTCGGCTGATAGCCCACGCGCGACGGCATCCGGCCCAAAAGACCCGACACCTCTGACCCCGCCTGCACAAAGCGAAAGATGTTGTCGATCAGCAACAGCACGTCTTGTTCGCGGTCGTCGCGGAAATATTCGGCCATGGTCAGCGCCGAATGGCCCACCAGAAAGCGCACGCCCGGCGGCTCATTCATCTGGCCAAACAGCATCACCATTTTGTCGCGCACGCCCGCCTCGCCCATCTCACGCCACAGTTCTTCGGCCTCGCGTGAGCGTTCGCCAATGCCGCAAAACAGGCTCACGCCGTGATGATGTTCGACCGTGTTGTGAATGAGTTCACTTAAAAGAACGGTTTTTCCAACGCCCGCACCGCCGAAAAGACCGGTCTTGCCACCGCGTTCGATGGGCGACAAAAGGTCGATGGCCTTGATACCGGTCTCCAGCACTTCGGCGCGCAACACGCGATCGGAAAGAAGCGGCGGAGGTTGATGGATCGGACGATATTCGACCGCCTCAGGGGGCGGCAGGCCGTCAAGCGGTTCGCCAAAGATGTTCAACATCCGCCCCAGCACCCCCTCGCCCACCGGCACCTCAATGCCCTTTCCGGTGACCGTGACCCCCACGCCAAGGCCCAACCCCCGCACCGGACCAAGCGCAATACAGCGCACCACCCCATCCCCGATAATAAGCGCCACTTCCATCACCAGATCGCCCGCCTGCACGCGCGCTTGAATGCGCGGAACCGTGCCGGAAAACGCCACATCGACCACGCCACCCCGAATGGCGACGATTGTGCCGTCCTTTTGGCTTGGCGCGCTGGTGTCTGGGCTGTCAATCATCGCTGTGCGACCCCTAGCCCGCCGACATGCCGCCATCGACCGGGTATTGACCGCCGGTGATGAACGCAGCCTCATCCGAGGCAAGGAACAGCACAAGCGCCGCGATATCGGCGCTCTCGCCATAACGGCCCAGCGGGATGGTCTTTGCCAACTGGCTTTTTACAGCCTCACCCTGTCCGGGGCTGAACCCATCTTCGAGTGAGCGCATCATCCGGGTGTTCACCGGCGCCGGATGCACCGAATTGACCCGCACGCCGGTGGACGCCGCCTCGATTGCCGCAGCACGCGTCAGCCCGACAATCGCGTGTTTGGACACGATATAGGGGGCCACATTCGGGCTGCCCTTCAATCCCGCAACGGATGACATGTTGATGACGCTGCCAGATTTCTGCGCCATCAACACGGGCAACACATGCTGCAGCCCCAGAAACGCGCCACGCACGTTGACTGCCATCACGCGGTCGAAATCCTCGATCTTCTGATCGACCAAGGGGGCAACCTTACCTTCGATCCCGGCATTGTTAAAAAACACATCAATGCGGCCAAACCGTACGACAGTTTCGCGAACGTAACGCGCGGTATCGTCCGGCGATGACACATCGGCGGCGATGGTCAGGACCTTGCCGTCCAGGGTTTTCGCAGCCTTTGCCAGGTTATCTTCCTTCAAATCGACCAGCACGACCGATGCCCCCTCCGTCAGAAACAGACGCGCGGTTTCCAGACCGATCCCTGCCGCGCCACCGGTGATCAGGGCAATCTTGTCTTTCAGACGTTTCATGGCATTTCTCCTTTGGTCAGGTTGAGATTCAGGTCAGGCAAATGTGCCCATGTCTCCGCCCAGTTTGCGCAGACGGAACGCCAGCAGGACGAAAAGAACACCGAAGGCCACCGCATAGAAGCCGATGATCCATACGAGCGTGATCAACCCGGCTTGCGGAAGGCCGATAAGCAGACCCCCGAAAAGAATCGACAGCAGCCCTCCGGCGATCAGGATCCATTCACCGGTGATTTCGTGGCGGATCTGAAAGGCCAGCACGATCCGCAAAAGCCCCCCGACAACGGACCATGCCGCAATGAACATCAACAGAACCAGTGCGGTGACACCCGGCGCGAGCAGCGTCAGCAGACCGACCACGATGCCAAGGACCGACTCCAGCACCAACGGCCAAACCCGACCCAAACGGTCGCGATGGCGCACCGCGTCGACCAGTCCGAACACACCGTCCACCAGAACATAGGCACCGAAGAGAATAACCAGAACCGCGAGGGTCAGCGCAGGCCAAGCGAAGGCCATGATCCCAAACACGATGGCGGCAGCACCGCGCAGCAGAAAAATCCACCAGCTGCGCTGCAAGTAGTCAAGCATTTCATTCATTCCGACTCTCCTTCTTGCCTGGGCACGTCGAGGAGCACACAGGTGCCCGCGCGCCGTTCGAGAATATCCGTGGCCTGATCCAGCCGACCGATGCCGGCCAGACCGCCTTGGGTCGCAAACTGTGCTGCGGCTGCCATTTTCGGCCCCATGGACCCGGCGGGCAAATCAAGCGCGCCTGCCTCCTCAGGGGTCAGGGCGGCGATGCGTGTCTGCTGATCGGTGCCAAAATCGCGATAGACCGCGTCAACATCCGTCAGGAGCAACAACGCGTCCGCTCCCAGTTGCCTTGCCAGCAGGGCGCTGGCCGCATCCTTGTCGATCACCGCCTCGATACCGATCAGGCTGCCGTCTTCCCGGCGCAGTACGGGGATTCCGCCACCGCCGCCGCAAATCACGATCACGCCCTGATCCAGCAGCAGTTTCACCACCCGCATATCCGGGATTTCCTGCGGCACCGGCGACGCCACGACGCGCCGCCATTTATCGCCGTCCTGCGCGATGGACCAGCCTGCGGCCTTGGCGCGGCTCTCAGCCTCGTCGCGATCATAAACCGTGCCGATGAACTTGGTCGGAGTCTGGAACGCCGGATCCTTGGCATCCACCACGATTTGCGTCAGCAGGGTGGCGACGGCATGGCTGTGGTCAAGGGCGTTTTCCAACTCCTGTTCAATGATATAGCCAATCATGCCGCCGGTTTCGGCCCCCAGCACATCCAGCGGATAGGCCTCTTCGGGCTTGTAGGCCGCGCCCTGCAATGCCAGCAGCCCAACCTGCGGGCCGTTGCCATGGGTGATGACCAACCGGTGCCCGGCCTGCACGATCTTTGCCAGAGCTTGCGCCGCGACCCGCACATTGGCGCGTTGGTTTTCAGCCGTCAAAGGCTCGCCGCGTTTCAGAAGCGCATTGCCACCAAGGGCTGCAACGACCAGCACGGCTCAGCCTCCCAATGTGGCGACAAGAACCGCCTTGATGGTGTGCATCCGGTTTTCCGCCTGATCGAAGACGATCGAGGCCGGGCTCTCAAACACCTCCTCGGTCACTTCCAGCGCATCCAGTCCGAACTTCTCGTGGATTTCCTTGCCAACGGTGGTGTCGGTGTTGTGGAAGGCGGGCAGGCAATGCATGAATTTGGCGCGCGGATTGCCCGTCTTGGCCATGACGTCCGCGTTGACCTGATAGGGTTTCAGCAACTCAATACGTTCGCCCCATTTCTCCTTGCTTTCACCCATCGACACCCAGACATCAGTGTAGATGAAATCGACGCCCTTCACGGCTGTGTCCACGTCCTCCGTCAGCATGATCCGCGCGCCAGTCTCGACAGCGATTGCCTGCGCTTCGTCCTGAATGGCCTGCTCGGGCCAAAGGGATTTCGGCGCGCAAAGCCGCACGTCCATGCCCATCTTGGCTCCGCCGATCAGCAGGCTGTCGCCCATGTTGTTGCCCGCGTCGCCCATGAAGCAATAGGCGACCTCGCGCAGCGGTTTTTCCGAATGTTCCTGCATGGTCAGGAAATCGGCGAGTATCTGGGTCGGGTGAAACTCGTCCGTTAGGCCGTTGTAGACGGGAACCCCGGACCAGTCGGCAAGCGTCTGCACCACCTCCTGCCCGAAGCCGCGATACTCGATCGCGTCATAGACCCGGCCCAGCACGCGGGCGGTATCCTTGACGGTTTCCTTGTGGCCCATGTGGTTGCCCGAGGGCCCCAGAAAGGTGACTGTGGCGCCCTGATCATGGGCCGCAACCTCGAAGCCCACGCGCGTGCGGGTGCTGTCCTTTTCAAATATCAGCGCGATTTCCTTACCGCGCAAAGTCGGCACTTCGTTGCCCGCGTATTTCGCGGCCTTGAGGTCCGCGGATAGCTTCAGCAGGAACCCGATCTCGGCCGGGGTAAAATCACGCAGGGTCAGAAAGTGACGGTTTTTCAGATTGAAAGCCATTGTTGTTCTCTCCTTATACAGCGTCGCGGATGGTCGGGCAGGACATGCAGCGGCTGCCGCCGCGCCCACGGCCGAGCTCGGCACCGGGCATCTCGATCACCTCGATACCAGCCGCACGCAGCGCGGCGTTGGTGTCGTCGTTGCGATCGTAGCCCATGACCAGACCGGGCCGCAGCGCCAGCACGTTGTTGCCGTCGTTCCATTGCTCGCGCGCCTGCTCGAACGGATCGCTGCCGCCGGTTGGCACGATGGTGAACTTCTTGAACCCCATGGCGTCGGCCACGACCTCAAACATCGGCCGCGCATCGTGGCGCATATCCAGCGGCTTGTCGCCCTCGCCGGGATGCAGGTCATAGCAGGTCATCTCGTCCGCCACGTCCTTGAAACTCGTCACCACATCGCCGCCACAGAAGGTGAACACCGTGTCAAGATGCATCGCAGACCGCGTCTTCGGCATCTGACAGGCAATCACACGCTCCGCCCGGCCCTGCTCGAACAGCGCCTCGGCCAGCAGGCCCACCGCCTGCGGCGACGTCCGCTCGCCCATGCCGACCAGCACCAGACCATTGCCAACGGGCATCTGATCGCCGCCTTCCAGCGTGGCCAGCCCATAATTCTGAAGAGGGTCGCCCCAGATTACCTCGACCTTACCCGCAAATTTCGGATGGAAATTGTAGATCGCAGTCGTCAACAGCGTCTCGGGTCGGCGCGTCTGCCAGAACATCGGGTTGAGCGTGACGCCGCCATAGACCCAGGCAGAGTTGTCGCGGGTGAACAGGAAATTCGGCAGCGGTGGCAAAATAAAGCCGTGACGGCCCAGATAGCTTCCGAACATGCCCGTGGCCTCGAACGGCAGATCGCCAACGAGCAGTCCGCCGATCAGATATTCCGACAACTCCGCGCCGGGCAGCTCATCCATCCAATCGCGCAGCGCGCGGCGCATGCCGACACCGACATCATTGGCCGATATCCGGTGATCCAGCACCCATTTGCGCGCCTCGGAAATCTCCAGCGTCTCGGCCAGCATTGCGCCAGTTTCGAGAACCTCCACCCCCTCGCCGCGCATTGCATCGGCAAAGGCATCATGGTCCTTTTGCGCCTGTTTGACCCAGAACACATCGTCAAACAGCAGGTCTTCGCAGTTGTCAGGCGTCAGGCGACGATGGGCAAGACCGGGGCGACAAACGATGACCTGCCGCAGTTTTCCGGATTCAGAATGAACGCCAAGTTTATGATCGGACATGATATTTCCTTCTGTTCAGAGAATTGCAGCGATGCTGAGCGCGGCCGAGATAAACACCAACAAGATCAGCATCAGCGGCCAGATAAAGACGATCCAGCGGTCATAGCCCACACGCCCGATCGCCAACCCACCAATCACCACAGCAAAGGTCGGGTTGATCAGGTTCACCAAACCGTTGGCCGACTGATACGCCGTCACCACCAGATCCCGGCTGACGCCAGCAAAATCCGCCAGAGGCGAGAGAATTGGCATGGACAGAACGGCAAGGCCGGACGAGGACGGCACAAAGAAGCTCATCCCGATATTGATCCAGAACATCAGGTTGATGAACGCCAGATCTCCCAGGCCCCCGAGTGATTGCTCGGCACTATGCAAGATGGTATCGGCGATCAGGCCGTTTTCCATGATCACGACGATGCCGCGGGCCAGCCCCACGACCAGCGCCACACCAAGCAGGTCGCGCGCGCCGTCGACGAAGCTACCGGTTAGCGTCTTTTCACCAAGACGCCCGACAATACCGATGACAATGGCCGCAAACAGGAACAGCGCGCCCATGCGGGCCATCCACCACTCCTGAGAGGAGACCCCCCAGATCATAACAACAAAGGTTGCCGCGAACAAAATCAGGATGATTTTTTGTGTACCGGTAAGCGCGGTGTCCCCCGCTTGCCCTTCCTCAGCAGACAGAAACAGACGGCGGTGCGCATCAGCCTGTTTCGCGACGACCGACGTCTCGGGCTTCAATTTGACCTTGTGGGCATAACGCATGACATAAGCCGCGCAAATCGCCAGACCGCCCAGCAAGATCACCACACGCAACACGATACCATCGGTGAATGGAATGCCTGCTGCGTCAGATGCGATGACCGTGGCAAACGGGTTGATCGTCGATCCCAAGACCCCGATGCCCGCCCCGATCAGGATGATCGCCACCCCCGTCACGGCATCGTAGCCTGCAACAATCATCACAGGGATCAGAATCGCGTAGAAAGCCAGCGTTTCTTCGGCCATCCCATAGGTCGTGCCGCCAAGGGCGAACAGCAACATCATGATCGGGATCATCCAGATTTCACGGCCCTTCATGGAGGTCATTGCAGAGCGAATGCCGGTGTTGATGGAACCCGTCGCGTTCACACACCCAGGAACCCGCCCATAAACAGCACGAACAGTGCCACGTCGATGGCATTGGCGGCATAGCTTTCGGGGTCATAGAACCCGGCACCAGGTGCCAGCATCACATCGACAAATCCTTGCGGATTCGACTCAACTTCGCTGTAGGTTCCGGCGACGGCAATCTCTCGGCCAACATCTTCGTTCATCACGCGCTCATATTGTCCCGCTGGGATGATCCAAGTCAGTGCGGCTACGAAGAGTATCAATCCAAAAAGAATGGTGTAGGCGGTCGGGAAACGCGAAGACAGATCCTGTTCGGGGTCGATCGGCGTTTGCGGTTTGTTGGCCATGGAGAGCCCCCCTTGTTTCGCGGGCATGCATCAATGCGCGAGGCTTAGGTTAAGATGTCCCTCAATCCTGCGCACTGATCCACATCAGGTCCAGTGTGCCCATACGAGCCACGCGCAAGGTCTCGCGGAAGGTCCTTCGCGAATTCTGAGCTACTCCCCCGAAAGTCGGACACTGACGTATGCTGCGATTTGTTGTCTGCTGATCTTCAACAGTAAGCGGCGGCTCGCCCCACCTTCCACTTGACGTTCTGACCTGAGATGTCTGCTTTAATGGAGATCTGGGCGGTCTCGACACAACCCATCGACTTTCGCAAAGGGCATGACGGCCTCTGCGCGCTGGTATCATCGGTGCTGCGCAAGGATCCGTTCACAGGGACTGTTTTTGTGTTCCGCTCGCGCCGGGCGGATCGGTTGAAGCTTTTGTATTGGGACGGCTCCGGTCTAGTGATGGCTTACAAGCGGCTGAAGGATGCGACCTTCACCTGGTCTGCGATCAAGGATGGGATGATGGCTTTGAATAATGCCCAGTTCGAGGCGCTGTTTGAAGGGCTCGACTGGCGCCGCGTCAAGGCGCTGGAGACGCGGCCTCCGGCCGCGGCAGAATGAATCGTCTTATTGATTTCGCGTCTTTATATTGGGTATTTTTGATAAAGACCAGGCATGCCATATCATCTTTACTCAATCTTTCCGGCATCCCTGCCGCGCAACGCGCGGTGGTTCAGGCATTGCTGGAAGAGGTCGCAGCCCTCAAGGATATTACCAAGCGCCAGGAGCATCTCATCGCTGAACTGAACCACGCACTGCATGGTAAATGGTCGGAAAAGCTGTCCGAAGATGAGCGGCAACTGGCGTTCGAGGACTTGTCTATCGCGCTGGCCGAGGTCGAGGCGGAGAAAGGTGTGCGGTCTGCCAAGGCGAGTGATGGGGCGCCCAAACCTGCACCCAAGCGCACCATCGGCAACCTTCCCGCAGCACTCCCCTGCATCGAAAAAATCATCGAACCCGCCAGCCTGATCTGCCTGGGCGCGGCTGTGGCGTCATGCACAAGATCGGCGAAGATCGCACGGAACGGCTGGACATTGTGCCTGCCCAGTTGCGCGTGATCGTGACCGTGCGCCCGAACTACGCCTGCCGCACCTGCACCGACGGTGTCAGTCAGGCACCGACACCCAGCCTTTTGATCACGGGCGGCCTACCGACTGAAGCGACCATCGCCCATGTTGCCCCCTCTCGGCGATGCAAGCATCGCCGAGAGGGGGCAACGGGTCAGCAAGTAATTCGATCACCTTCCCCTATATCGTCAAAGCCAGATCCTGGCGCGGACTGGCGTTGATCTGCACCGGGCTGTTCTGGCCGATTGGCTGCGGGCCGAGGGTGTGCGGTGGCGGCAGGTTTGCATCCGCGCAGGTGTGGTGCGATCAACCGCGTGGCGACGCTGGGCGGCGTCCCTCCTGACCATATCCAAGTATCTGAATGCGCTGGATAAATCGGGACGAAAAGCGAGCGCGCCGAAAAGGGTGACGGATAGAAACGTGGTCAAACCGGACGAAAGCGGGTCGGGCACGTTGTTATGACGGGCAAACACGTCGAACTTCGGGCGCGACAGATGCAACACTTTCAGGGCATAAATTCCCTATGCTCGGAAGACTTGTGCGGATCGGCTGTCCCGCTCCGGATCGCGCCCCGCACTCCTCGTGATGCCCCCCGGCCCCCGGTTCCACCCGGGCTTGAGGTGTATGCGGGGGGCAGAGGCGCAACGCTCCCCTAGCGTGAGATGTTTTTTATGGGTTCGCACCTTTGGGTGCGCGGTTCGCAGGTGCGCACCCGGCCCTCCGAACCCGCAATCGACCCCCAACCGAAAGGCTCCTGCCCCGTGTTCCAGATCAAGAAACTGCCTGTGGACCGGTTGATGGCCCGCATCCCCAACGCCTACAGCGCGCAACGCCAAAGCAATCCACCAGCCAACCCACCGTCAAGCGTCGCTTTCGAACACCAGTTCGGGCAGGACAGCCTCCCATTCATCGCGCCGGAGGAGATGGTGGTAGTCCTCGCCCCCGTCCTCTTTGCGCC
>Ga0209702_10008163_pt1 | contig 12362 bp, 9 predicted proteins | sample FRY01_FD_187210 | JGI IMG/M metagenome (GOLD analysis project Ga0209702, IMG submission 187210) | Freshwater microbial communities from Lake Fryxell liftoff mats and glacier meltwater in Antarctica - FRY-01 (SPAdes) (version 2) | ecosystem: Environmental > Aquatic > Freshwater > Ice > Glacier... | reverse complement strand
TCAGGGAGGGCTTAGCGGAACTTGGCAAGCGTGGACTGACCTTCGACGCCTGGCTCTATCACACGCAGATTCCCGAGTTGACTGATCTGGCACGGGCGTTTCCGGATACCACGATCATCTTTGATCACTTTGGTGGTCCCCTCGGTATCGGACCTTACGCCGGCAGGCAGGACGAGATTTTCAGCCAATGGCAAAAGGATGTGGCGGAGCTTGCGCGATGTCCAAATGTCCATGCAAAGCTGGGTGGCATTCTGATGCCGATCAACGGCTCCACATTCCACAAGGCTGACCAACCTGCGACCTCGGATGAGGTGGTGGCTGCCACAGGCCGCTATCATCGACATGCCATCGAGTGTTTTGGTGCTGCCAGGTGCATGTTCGAGAGCAACTTCCCGGTAGACAAACAAAGCGTGAGTTACCCGGTATTGTGGAACGCATTCAAGAAGATAGCGGCAGGCGCCTCCGACAGTGAAAAGGCCAGCCTCTTCCATGATACGGCTGTAAGCGCCTACCAACTGGCTTGACAAGCCTGCAAACGGAGCGGCAAATGGAACTGAAGGGTAAGGTAATGGTCATCACTGGTGGTGCCAGTGGCATCGGACTGGCGACCGCCCAGGTCATGGCGTCGCGAGGAGCGAAGCTGGTACTGGTCGATATCGAGCAGGCGGCGCTGGATCGCGCAGCGCTACTGTTCGAGACGCCGGTGGTCACCCGTGTCTGTGACGTTCGTGATTTCAAAGCCATGCAGGCCCTGGCGGATGATGTGGTAGCGACCTGTGGTGCTGTGCATGGTGTGTTCAACAACGCCGGTATCGCGGTCGGCGGCCCGGTCGCGGAGATGAGTCACGATGACTGGCGCTGGGTGATTGATGTGGATCTGTGGGGGCCGATTCACGGCGTCGAGGCGTTCCTGCCGCACATGCGCAAACAGCAGGCCGGTGGACACATCCTCTTCACCGCGTCCTTTGCCGGGCTGGTTCCCAATGTCGGGCTTGGTCCGTACTGTGCTGCGAAGTACGGCGTCGTTGCGATTGCAGAGGTGCTGTCCCGCGAATTACGCGACGACGGGATTGGTGTTTCTGTGTTGTGCCCAATGCGGGTGGCCACCAATATCGGTGCCTCGAATCGCAACCGCCAGAGTGACTATGGCACGGTAGAGGAGTCACCGCCGATACCTCCACAAGGCGAAGACAACCGGAATCTGGCTGGTCGGGTGCTCGACGTGAAGGCGGTCGCCGAGATGGTGGCAGATGCCGTCGAGAGCAACATTCTCTACATTCTCCCGCATGACGAAGCCCGGGGACCGGTCGAACGTCGCTTTCAGCGCATCCTGCGTGACTTTGATTACTGGTCGAATCGGGAGCCGAAGGGTTAAACTGCGGCCCGGTTACGAACGGACGAGACAGATGTTCCTACGCGCGATTGCTGCCAGTGCTGTTTTTGCCATCTATGCTGGTGCAGCCATCGCATCGGATGCACCGATTCCACCGACCCCGGAGCCTGTATCGCTGGTTTCGGTGTCGCCTGCCGGCGCTGAGGTGTACTTCATCAGCCCGACGGATGGTGACACGGTCGAAGGGACTTTCACTGTCCGATTTGGATTGAAAGGGATGGGTGTCGCGCCCGCAGGGGCTGATCTTCCGAAGACAGGTCATCATCATTTGTTGATCGATCAGACGGGGGAGCTGAATCGTTCGCTGCCGTTGCCCATGACTGAGCAGATTTTGCACTTTGGCGGCGGCCAGACGGAAACGACCATCTCCCTGACGCCGGGCAAGCACACCTTGCAACTGGTGCTTGGAAATTATCTGCATATTCCGCACGACCCGGCGGTGGTTTCGAACGTGATCACAGTGACGGTGAAGTGACGGGCGCCTGCAAGCGCTGACAGGTTTGCGCACGGAGAGGTGCCAGAGTGGCCGAATGGGCTTGACTCGAAATCAAGAGACCCTTTAAGGGGTCCGTGGGTTCGACTCCCACCCTCTCCGCCAATTATTGTAGTCAAGTCTCTGTTTTAATGGAATATTCTGTAGCGGTAACACGCTACAGGCCCGCAACTGGCGCGCCTCTCAAAATCTGAACTGGCTGCGTGAAATAAAAGGTACCGGCTGCCTCTTCAGTCTGCCGCATGTGAGGATTTTTGCCCCACCTTTCGATGAAGGATGCCGGCTGAACAGCAACTATCGAGGCCCTGTCATTGGCATAGCTCACTTTTCCCGCTTCGCGTTGACTGGAAACCTCAAGGACGCAGATCCACTTCGGATGTCACGAACAGCGTCTCCGGGCCAGCCGTGTGAAAGCTGCCAATCAAATTCACCGAGGACGTCGTCGCGTTTAAACATCGGTGTCGGACACCTCTGGGTACTCGGACAAAGCCCCTGGGTGAAAGGGAGACGACGGACTCATTGAGCCTGAACCAAAGATTCCCGATCGGATCAGCATGGTCGCTTCGTATTCAACGTGGCGGTGAGGCTGCCTAAACTGCTCGCTACCTGGTTTGGGGATCAGCCACGAGAGCGCATTCCAACACAGCGAAAGCTCCACTTGTCGCAGCCCCGTCAACGATCTTTCGGCTGTGCGCATTCCCTTCTTCAAGCGTCAAACCGTGGTTGGCCAGAATGATGCGAGGCTCGGACATTGAGGGATTTTTAGAAGCTTGCTGGTGGAAAGCGTGTGGTGCTTGACCCTCACTTGAAAAGACAATGGCTTTGCCTGCAGAAGTCCCCTAGATTTGCATGGCATATCCACCGCCGGGTTTCAGGGGCTGGGAATTCGGTGGCAACAGCTGATCCAACAGCTGATCCAACAGCGGATCCAACAGAGAGGGGCAGAAGTGGGTCGTATCTTCGAAGTTCGAAAAGCAACGATGTTTGCGCGCTGGAACCGGATGGCAAAGGCGTTCACCAAGATCGGCAAAGACATCACCATCGCCGTTCGTTCCGGTGGACCTGATCCGCACAGCAATCCTTCTTTGCGTCGGGTCATCCAGAACGCGCGTTCCGTCAATATGCCGAAGGACAAGGTGGAGGCGGCAATCCGGCGAGCATCCGGGGCAGACGCAAAGGCCTACGAGATCGTAACCTACGAGGGCTACGCGCCACACGGCGCTGCTGTACTGGTGGAGGCTGCCACCGACAACACGAATCGTACGGTGGCCAATGTCCGCAACATCTTCACCAAACTCGGTGGCAACCTCGGCACGACAGGTTGCGTCGAGTTCATGTTCAGACGCATGGGCGTTTTCAGGCTCAAGCCAGAAGGTATCGATCAGGACGAACTGGAGCTTGATCTGATCGATCACGGCCTCGACGAAATGGGCGAGGGTACCGGCGAAAATGGCGAGACGCAGATTGTGGTGCGTTGCGCATTCGAAGAGTTTGGAAATCTGCAGAAAGCACTCGAAGAACGAGGCATAGCGCCCGTTTCGGCAGAGCAGGAGTATGTCTGCATAAGTCCCGCGGTTCTGCCGGACGATCAGGCCACCCAGGCATTGGAGCTGATCGACAGGCTGGAACAGGACGAAGATGTGCAGCGAGTGTTCCATAACATAGCCTGAACACCGCGGGGGATTTTCGAAACGGTGATGCCAGCCAACCCGGCATCATTGATCGCGCCTTTTCCCTGCGTCCATTTCCGGCGCTATGTCGTCCAGACTCCGCCGCGCGGTCTCCGGGAACAACCAGTAGATTGCCGGTGGGACAAACAGACTGAAGCCGGCAATGATCAGGATCGCATTCCAGTTGCTGCCTGCAAATCCGAACAGCGCAGACACGCCGAGGAGGCCCACGATTGCACCAACCACCGCCACAAGGTTGGTCGCGCCACTGGCAGACGAACGTATCGAGGTAGGAAACAGTTCAACGCTATAGGTCGATAACGTCACGCTGGTACCCATCGCGAAGAACAGGTAGACAATCCACAACAAGGGCACAAACAGCCCGCCGACGGAATAAAAGGCGATCATCGCGAGTCCGAAGCCGAGACTGAACAGGGTTCCGGTCGGGCGTCGGCCAAAACGATCACTGAGCCAGCCCGAAAGCGGGTTGCCAATCACTGCAAACGCACCGCCAATGAAAGTGAGCGTGGCGACCTGTGCCGGTAGCCAGCCATGTACATCCTGCAGATATTTCGGTGCGAAGAAGCCGGCTGAGTTGCCGGCAACGCTGAAAAAGAACAGCGTACCAGAGAGCATCATGAACACCCGCGGATATTCACGTGCTGCCCGCCAGACGTTGGAGAACAACGGCACCGGTACCAACAATTGTGCGCGCGACAGCGCAAGCTGAGTGAACACTTCGGTTTCCGGTAGCGCGCGGCGCCAATAGGCGATAAAAAAAAGCGGAATGACTCCGACAAGATAGAGTGCCCGCCAGCCGTACGGCAACAAATCGACGAACCCGAACATCAACGCAGCGAAGCCAGATCCGCAGGCCTGGATTGCTGCTGCCGCACCGATTCCCCAACCGCGATGCTCGGGCGCGAATTCTTCGACGATGACCACTGTGGCCAGCACCGCTTCAGCGATGGCAAACATGCGCGCGATGAACTGCAGCACAACAAACGACTCCACGTTTGGTGCGAATGCGGTCAACGCTGTCGCGAGTGTGTATCCAACGATAGTGAACAGCAGCACACGTCTGCGGCCATACCGATCCGCAAAGGGCACTATCAACAGCGCCAGCAATGCGCCACTGCGAATTACCGAACCCAGCAGACCCAGTGAGCCCTCGTCGATTCCCAGATCTGCCTGGATCTGTTTCAGATTCAACGTGAGGAGAAAGAGATCGTAGGCTTCGAAAAACGATACCGCTGACACCAGACCAAGCATGCGCCACTGTCGTTGCGTGAGAGCAGGCGGCCGTCCGAGAAACCAGGCGTATCGATACCAGCGTGGTATTCGACCAGGCGATGGAGAAGACTCAGGACTCGTCGAATGGCCAGGTTCTATGGTGTTCAATGGATGGTCACCGACTTTTGCCAGTTCAAAGTCGCAGTGAAGACGCGGAACCACCTGTCGTCCCGAATGCCGACGTGCCCACTGGTGTTGCTGCCGGGACACACAAAAAAAGGAGCGGTGCCGCGATGACCAAAAGACGGGTTTCGTTTCAGTCGCGGGTTCACGTGGTTATGGAAATCCTTGGCGAAGTGTTGGCGACAGACGAGCGCGGCGACGGGGAACCGGTAGTTCGGGCTAGCTGTTGCGCAGCCCCCTAACCTGGTGCATCGCTCTTTTCGTAGATCGATGTCTTTGCGGTTCGACTCTCTTCCGAGATCTTGCGGCCCAGCGCCGGGAAGATCGGAATGTCCGCGTCGCTCGGCGGAATCATGAATTTCTTGCGCGCCAGTGCGGCAGCTATGAAAGGCGCCAGTTCTTCTGCTTTACGACGTTCCCGCTCGGCTTCATTTGCCTTGAATTCCGGCATTACTTCCTTTGCAAACAACTCAAGGGAATGACAGATATCAGCATGTTTGTTGTTGCCCGCCTGTTGGATGAACGTCACCTGGTCGACACCTACTTCGGCAAACTTGCGCAAGTGTTGTCGGAGGTCATCCGGTGTGCCGATGCCGCCGGCACTGCCGGACAAGGCCTGTCGGTAATCCGTTTCGCTATCTCCGAGTCGTGCACTGCGCATTTTCTGGAAGTTATCCCACAGATTGGTACGACCCGGTTTGTGCTCACCAAAGCCGTACAGGCTGCCAAGGGCAAAGCCAAAAAATTCAAAACCTTCCAATCCATTGCTAACGGCAACTTCACGATCCTCATGACACGAAAAACTCGACACCATGCAGATATTGGCGTTCACGGCATGGCCGATGGGGACACATTGCTCGCTTTTGATGATCGAGTAGTACTCATCCACCCATTCCCGTGCTTCCAACGGATCGACAAAGGCGAACGTGAGTGCGCCGATCCCGAGGCGAGCGGCCATACGGATGGTGTCGCGCTGCGAGCAGGCCACCCACATGGGCGGATGTGGCTTCTGCACGGATTTCGGGACCAGGTTGCGACACGGCATGGAGAAGTACTTGCCCTGATAGCCGGGATAGGGGTCCATGGCGAGGAGATTGGCGATCTGCTCCGTAGCTTCCAGATAGATGGCCCGCTTTTCTGCAACCGGAATTCCAAACCCGCCGAGTTCGAGTTCCGCTGACGACTCTCCAGTACCAAATTCGACGCGTCCGTTCGATACCAGATCCAGCGTCGCAATCACTTCTGCGGTTCGTGCGGGATGGTTGTACTGCGGTATCACCTGGCGAATACCCTGGCCCAGCCGGATGTTTTTCGTTCGTTGAGAACAGGCGGCCAGAAAGACCTCCGGAGCGGAAGAGTGGGAATACTCCTCCAGAAAGTGATGCTCGACTTCCCACGCAAAATCGATACCCAGCTGATCAGCCAATTCAACCTGATCGAGTGCCTCGTTGAACAGCCGTTGTTCGTCACCCTCGTTCCAGGGGCGTGGCAGCTGGTGCTCGTAGAAGATACCGAATTTCATGGCCTGCCCTGTTGGTCGTTTCTGTGCGACTGATTCTACGCCGGGTATCAAGGGCTTGTGCGCCCCGATCCTTAAGGAACATTGCGTAGAAACGTACGGTAAGCACAGAAAACCAGGAAGAGAAAGCCAGGAAGAGCCAGGAAGACACACATCGGCGGACGCGTGCCGGAAAGTCACGCCAAGCCAAGCCAGCCAAGCCGGAAGGACACACATCTTTGGAAATTCGATCACAGGCTGAAGAAAGTTCTTTCACGTCAATCACAGGGCCAGTGCCTTAGAACCATGACCTCCGTCTTTCACTGCAGGACCCGTCTGCGGTAGGTAAGAGCCGTCTGCGGTAGGCAAGTTCGGCATGGTCGACACTCGCCGCGGTGTTGGATGGGGGAATTCAGATTCATGTCAGGGAGCCCACACCGGTATCCTGACAGCGACAGCGACCATGGCGCGCTGATCGAGGATCGCCGTGGCAACAACGTCCCTGCTACTGCCACTGCCGAATCCTTGACGGACTATGGTGCCAGTGCCGCAATCTGTTCGAGGCTGTCTTCTCTGGCAGAGCCGGACGTTCCGAACAGAAAGGTCTGTCCCGTGGGGCCGCCCTTGCCATGGGCGATCACATTGAGAACCGCCCGAGCCAGATCCTCGGTTTTCATTGCCTTGTCAGCAATCTGCGGTGCGGCTGATCGGAGCATCGGGGTGTCAGTGGCACCGAAACACAGTCCATTGACGCGGATGTCGAACGGCGCAAGCTCGTCTGCCCAGCTTTCGGTAAGGCGCCACTGAGAGAACTTCGCGCAATCGTAACCGGTAGCCGGCCTGCCGGTGATGTAGTGACCTTCCTTGATGTGCTCGGTAATGATGTTGACGATGTTTCCGCCCTGGCGCTGTAACCACGGTGTTGCCGCACATGCACAGTGGAAACTACCAAGCGCACACACATTCATTGAGCGAGCGAAGTTCTCCGTTTGAGAGTCGAATGTACCGCTGGTCAACGAACAGTCGAGCCACAACGCAGCGTTATTGATCAGAATGTCGATGCGCCCAAAGCGGGCCGCCGCCGCGTTGATCGTTCGGACCACTGATGCCCCATCACCAATATCGCAATGCAGATCCATGCAGTCGCGGCCGAGTGCGCGAACCTGCTTCGCCGTTTCGGCGTTTTCGATGATGTCGATGTCCAGCGCGATGATGTGGACTCCCTGAGATGCAAGTCCTAAGGCAATACCTCTACCGATCCCCACAGCACTGCCCGAGATGATGGCGACCTGACCATCAAGTTTCATTGCCTTTGGCATGAGTCCCCTCGTTTGGTTAACTGATTCCAACGCAGTAAAACACGCCACCTGCGCAGCGCACAGTGTGCTGTAAACCCGGTGCGACCACGCGGTACCCTTGGTCGGATTGCCACAGACTGCACAGTGAACACAGGCGGAGTTCATGGCCAGCGCGCTCGAACCTGGTCAAATGGTGCCGAGCAGGCAGCGGAGAGCAAATTCACCGGATATCAGCGCGAGCGGACATGGCGGCGGCAAGGATGTAGACCAGTACCAGCGAACCGGTTGCGATGGCAAGTGAGCCCTCGTCAAACCTGGTGCGAGCTGGTCACTCATGAACCCGACGTAAAACGGACCAGCGCCCAGTCCGATGATGTTGCCAATGAACAGGTGGATGGACGCGGCGACCGCGCGGAGTTGGAGTTGTGTCCTGGTCTGGATGGCTGCGAATACGGGGCCGACGTGGGAGGAGCCCAATAGCGCCGGGAGCGTGAAGAGCGCAAATGCCATGACCGGGTTCTGCAAGGTAACGGTGCCTGAATTCGCATGAAACAGGCAAGAATCCAGATGACATTGGCGTAGCCAACAAATGAGGTGAACGCGCCTCCCAGCATCAGCAGGCGCATCTGGTCACAGGCGACGAACCTTCATGAATAGTCCGGGCTAGTCCATCGCAAATTCGCGACTGTGTGCGACGGCAAACGAGAAGGTTTTGGCGCGGCTGCGGGTTTCCATCACTTCAGCGACCCGTAGCAGACGTGCCGGCACGGCGAGAATCTTTTCCTGCGCCTTGCGACCCAGTTCGGTGAGCCCATCGATTTGGTCAATGGCCCAGAACTTGATGAGGTCTTCAACGATACGCAGGTAGTCTCGTGGCCCATAGATGCCTGCCCGGCGGATCACATCTGCAATCTCGCGAAAGTGCGGCATGTTGAGACCGGGCATATCGATGGAGGGCATGATCGCGGCGGCCGCCAGCATCGCGCCATCCGGATCGCGTTTCAGAATGCCGGCAAAAGCGGTGCGATAAAAGATGTAGTGCCGTGCTTCTTCCTTGGCGACATGGGACAGTACCGTACCGATAAGTGGTTCGTTCTGGCCCGCCAGCTTGCCGGTATTGGCATGACTGATCTGGGTGGCGCGTTCCTGCAGTGACGTATAGACAAAGATGCGATAGGGATCGTTTTCGAAGTCTGGTTCGAACCCGGCCTTCAGGTATTCGAACTGCATGCGTTCAAATTCGGATCCGTTCAGAATGCTGGCGTCACGGAGGTAATCGTGCATGATCGCGCCGTGCCGGTCTTCTTCCGCGGTCCACAGGTTGATCCACCTTGACCAGAATGAGTTGCCGCCAAGATGAACCGCCAGCAACCGATGAAAATGCGGTAACCCTTCTTCGGTCAACGTGTTCAGTGCGAGGGCGACTCGGCTGGGGACGCTGATTCCACGTGCCCGGTCGCGCAGTTCCTGTAAATGGACATCGGGGTCCGTGTCAGCGGGAGCGGACAGCACCTCGCTCGGAAACCACAACGTCCGCCTGGCCTCGTGTTCGGCCATGAGTTCGTCCACTTCCGGCTCAAGATCGGCAAGTACTTCGATCCGGGCCAGGGTTGCTGCATTGGGTATCTGCATGGTGACGCCTTATGGATAAGATCATCGTCCATTGCGCATACGGCATGAGGCGCAACGTTCGACAGGTGCACGCTAGCACGGGTCGCGTGGCGAGTCAGCTTCAACCGATACCATGCGCTGCCTGGCCAGGTAAGTGCCGGCCCGGACCGGGCAGCGGTCCGGGTCCGACCGGCTCGACCGTTCAGATGGCCGAGCTGCGAGCGGGGAGTATGCTGCGGTGGTATGCCGAGACGTCCGTAATCGGATCCGTGATGAGCTTGATGAACCAGACCATTGCGTTGCGAAAGCCGTGCCGGCGCGTCAGCACACCCACTCGACCGATGATCACCAGCAGCGTGAAGGCAAACCAGTGCATGGCCACCTGATCGGCGACCGCGCCCAGCCAGCCTGGTTCATGATTCGGCGCCAGCAGGAGATCAATGACCGGCATCAGCAGGTAACACGCGACGATCACAGTCTTGCTGCGCGTATCGAAGCCCAGCAGCAGCTGTTCCTTGTCGTGACATGGCGGCTCGATGATGGCGTGACCAAACTGGCGGAGAAACAGGGATCCAAGCCCCAGCCACATCGCCAGGGGAAGATCGATGAAAATCAGCACATAGCAGATCAGAAAGACGGTCGAACTGACAAGGTGCATGCACTGATTGATACGGTTGCTGTGCGAAGCGACGTGATCCTCATGTTTGCGACCCATGACGTCATGATAAAAAGTCTTCAGCGTGGTGGCGAGGGGAAAGGCGGATTGAATCATGTCCTGGCGTACTCGTCTGGCGATCGTCTGATCGCGGTGTGGATGTTCCGCTTCCGTCAGCCACCACTGGTCAGCTTTCATCTGCACAGTGGCGGTGACGATGCGGGTTTTCAGCTCGTGGTAGTCCGCGGGTCCGAAATCAAGGCTCGTCATGCATCTCCCGGTACCGACCCAGCTGAGGTTCACACCTACGGCGCGCAGGTAGTACTGCAGCAACCAGTTGTATCGTGAAGGCTGCGTGAAGAGAAAGGTGAAGATGCTGGAGAAACGGGCAATGCGTACGGGCAGATTGGCGTCGGCAAGTGCGGTGTTGGTATCGGTCACCCATTGACCAAAGAGCCGATCTGCCTCTGCATACTGCTGCGCTGCTGCGTCCGAAGTCACCCATTGCAGGAATGTATGCATTGCACCCATCGTCAGTGGATGAGCAGAGAAGGTGCCAACGACATAGGCCAGACGCATCGGATGTTCTGGATCGAAGCGCTGCATGAGGCCCCGCTTGCCACATACCACGCCGATCGGCAAACCACCGGCGACGGTTTTGCCGTACACGACCATGTCAGCCCGAATGTTGAAGTATGCTTGCGCACCACCGGGTGCAAGCCGGAAGCCACTGAATACTTCATCGAAAATGAGGGGCACTTTCGACTCCCGGCAGGTTATTGCCAGGTTCGCAAGCCACTGCCAGTAGGCATCACTGCTTTGAGCCCTTCTAACATCGGACGAGAGCAGCACCGCGTCACTGGGCGGTGGAGAGTTCGGATGGAAGGACTGAATCGGATTTACCAGCACCCCGGCAATTTCATGTGCCCGTTCTCGAATAACGGCCAGCGAATGTTCTGACAACTCGTTCAAGGGGATACAATCGTCGATTGCCCGCTCGCTGCCGACCCCGGGTTGTACGCCATCCCACCAGCCGTGATACGCACCGGAAAAGCAGACGATGTAGCGTCGGCGCGTATTGAATCGAGCCATGCGAATGGCGGCCATGACTGCCTCGGTACCGCTCATGTGGAAAGAGACCTCATCCAGGCCAGAGATTTTCTTCAAGCACTCGACGTTGCTTGCTACTACCGGATGCAAAGGGCCCAACACCACGCCGGAGTCGCGGCACAATTGCCAGCCACGATCGATGAAATCCTTGTAGGCGTCATAACCTGCCACATTGACGCCATAGGATCCGCTGACATCGAGGCTGCGCTGGCCGTCGGCATCAATCAGCCATGGGCCTTCGCTTCGCTCAACAATGACACTCACGTCGAAGTGTTCTCGCATGTACCGCGCAAACGGAAATGGCACGCGGTTGGCGTCGGCAAAACGCAGATCGGACAGCCCGGATCGAACGCGGCTTGCCAGTTCGAGCGAGCGTTCGCCGGTTTGAGTGAATCCACGGGACAATCTGGCCAGTGCCTCACGACGATCTTCGACAACGGCTTCCGGGGCACTGTCGGCGCTGAAGAACGACCGCTCGTCATGGTCGCGTCTGCGCAAGATCTGCGCCAGAATTCGAGACGCCGGAGCAAGCACACCGATGGCCGGCCAATGCCTGATCATGCTTGCCGTTCGCCGACCATAGATGAATAGAAGGATGATCGTGGCAAGGAGCAGCCAACCGCTGCCAACATGCAGGGCAAAGTCGAAACCGGCTGGCCAATTCATGTTCTGCTTTCCATGGAGTAAAGATCCTGATTTGGTCGTGAGACGAGATAGCGGAACATCGCCCGCTTCGAATGCTGCAGTTGCAGAGCCGTGACGAGGCAACGTAGCGGCCACAGCGCGACAGTGAGTGGTCGAACGCTGCGTATCTGTTTGACCAGACCATAGCGTGGCGTTGTCGACTCGCTGGCATACGTGCCAAACATGCGGTCCCAGATGATCAGCATGGCACCGAAATTACGATCCAGGTATTGAGGATTGCAGGCGTGATGGACCCGGTGATGCGAAGGTGTCACCAGGAAAGATTCGAAGAGTTCGAGTCTGCCAACCACTTCTGTGTGCAGCCAGAACTGATACGCGTGATTTACCGCGATGGCGGCCATGACCACCAGAGGATCTGCACCCAGCAGCAACAGCCAGCAGTGAAACCAGGGTTCGATAAATGGTTCGAGAAACGAACCCCGCAGCGCGGTCGCGTAGTTGAAGTACCTGGATGAGTGATGAACCGCATGTGCAGCCCAGCCGGCATTGGTGACATGCATCGTGCGGTGATAC
>Ga0209702_10008162_pt1 | contig 12362 bp, 15 predicted proteins | sample FRY01_FD_187210 | JGI IMG/M metagenome (GOLD analysis project Ga0209702, IMG submission 187210) | Freshwater microbial communities from Lake Fryxell liftoff mats and glacier meltwater in Antarctica - FRY-01 (SPAdes) (version 2) | ecosystem: Environmental > Aquatic > Freshwater > Ice > Glacier... | reverse complement strand
TGGCGGTGGCGAACTGGTCGTAGGAATAGGTGACGCCGGAAAGGGTGAAGGTCTCGATACGGTTGCCGGGCTGCTGCCAGTCGAGCAGCACCATGGCTTGTGCTGAGGCGGTGTCGAACAGGAAGAGATGGCGGGAGTCGAGCGCAATGGCGCGCGTGCTGTCGCGGTCGAAGCCGATTGCCGTCGCCACCAGGGCATCGCCCGCTCCGGATCGCTCCATAATCGTTACGATCGCAGGACCGCTGATGAAGTAGGTGTCGTTGCCGGTGCCGCCGATGGCCAAGGCAGAGGCGCCGCCGAAAACGTCGTGCTCCTGCAGGCCGAACATGGCGGCATACGCGCTGGCATTGAAGGTTTCGTTGCCTGCCCCGCCAATTAGTTCCGAATAGCGCAGTACCATGACGGGTTTCTCTCTAATTACGGCATATCCCCGCCCCATCAACGCGAGCAACACTCGTACGATCCCGGCGAAGGAATATTTGCGGGTTCATCATTCTGATAGAGCGGTGAAGTGATTGAGCGCAGAATGATCGCATTTTTTCCTTCTGTTACAGGAGGGGTCGGTCAGCAGCCGACGTGTCCCGCAACGGCTCTCCTCACGACGCCGCGACGGGGTGCGTCGCGCAGTTGCATGGTCCGGGCGGGGGGGTGCGGGAACCTGGATCACGTCCGCGTGATTGCGTTGCCGGGGCAGACCGGGCACGATCGAATTCAACCCGCGCCGCACCTGGCGGGAGTGCCGCCATGGAGATGAAGATGGACGACACCGCCCAGTTGCGGATCGAGATCGCCCATCTGCGCGCCCGCGTGGATGCGCTTCAGACCGATCTGCTCGACCTCGTTGCCCTGCACGGACAGACCCTCGATGCGGTTGCGCGGCTATCGGGGACTCAGGCCTGGCGGCGGCAGGAATCCGGCACCGGCGAATAACGCCTGGCGCGGGCGGATTGATGTGCGGTCGCATGCGGCCATAGCCTTGAATATGACCGTGTCGCCGTGCCCCCTGCTCCAGCGCCCGCCCCGCTTGCTTTCGGCGGAGCTGCCGCGATGAGTGCCTCCGCACCGCAGGGCGCGGCCCGGGTAGTAATTGCGCTAAACGTGACGCAGACGCTGGCCTGGGCGTCGTCCTACTATATCCCGGCGGTGCTGGCGGTGCCGATGGCGCGGGAGTTGGCCTGGCGTCGAGCTGGGTGTTCGGCGCGTTCTCGGCGGCGCTGGTGCTGTCGGCGCTGATCGCGCCCTGGGTGGGCCGGGTGATCGACGCGAAGGGCGGGCGGGCGGTGCTGACCGCATCGAACCTGGTGCTCGCGGCCGGGCTCGCCCTGCTGGCGGCCGCGCAGGGGGCGGTGGTGATGACGGCCGGCTGGCTGGTGATGGGGGTCGGCATCTCCATGGGCCTGTACGACGCGGCGTTCGCCACGCTCGCGGGGCTTTACGGCCGGGCGGCACGCGGGCCGATCACCGGGATCACGCTGATCGCCGGCTTCGCCAGCACGGTGGGCGGCAGGTCTCCGCGGTGCTGGAGGAGGGGGTGGGCTGGCGCGGGGCGTGCATGGCCTGGGCCGCGCTGCACGTCGTGCTGGGCCTGCCGCTGAACCGCTTCCTGGTGCCGCAGGCGCCGCCGCCGGAGAAGACCGCGGCGCCGGCGGAACCCGACGGGCCGCAACCGCCGCGCTTCGCCATGCCGCTTCTGGCGGTGGTGTTCGCGACGACCTGGTTCGTGGCCGGGGCGATGGCGGCCCACCTGCCGGTGTTGCTGGAGGCGGCAGGAACGGCGCCGGCGGTGGCGATCGCAGCAGGCGCGCTGATCGGGCCGGCGCAGGTGGGCGCGCGCATGCTGGAGTTCGGCTTCCTGCGCCAATTCCACCCGCTAGTCTCGGCGCGGATCGCGACGATCTGCCATCCGATCGGGGCGGTGGTGCTGGCGCTGTTCGGTGGGCCGGCGGCGGCGGTGTTCGTGGTGCTGCACGGCATGGGCAACGGGGTGCTGACGATCGCCAAGGGCACGCTGCCGCTGGCAGTGTTCGGGCCGGTGGGATACCGGGCGCGGACCGGGCTGATCTCCGCCCCCTCGCGGCTGCTGCAGGCGACGGCGCCATTTCTGTTCGGGCTGGTGCTGGAATATGGCGGGGTGTTGCCGGCGCTGTGGCTGACGGGATCGTGCCGCGCGCTGGCGTTCGTGGCGCTGCTGCTGCTGCGCGCCGTGCCGTCAGGGGCGGCCAAGCCGGCGTAGCAGCCACAGCCCCGCCAGGGTGGCCGGGGCGGTGTGGCCGAAGGCGAGCGCCCAGCCCCAGGCGGAATCGTGGCCCGCGAGGTCCAGCGTCAGGCCCACGACGAGCGGGCCGATGAAACCGCCGGCATAGCCGCACATCGAGTGCAGCCCCATGGTCGCGCCGCGCCGGGAGGGCTCGGCCGCCTGCACCGTGCCGGCGGTGAGCGCCGAGCTGTCGAGGTAGATCGCCGCGTTCCAGACCAGAACGGCGAGCGCCGCCAGCGGGGCCGAAACGGCGAAGGACGCACCGGCGAACAGCGACAGCATGGCCGCGGTTCCCATCGCCGCCGCCACCACGCGGCCGCGACCGAGGCGGACGGACAGCTCGTTGCCGGTGAGCGACACGGCGATGCCCAGCAGGCTGGCCAGCGTGAACAGGACGCTCGGGTCCGGCAGCCACGCCGGCGCGCCGTGGCGTGCGATGGCGGCGGCCAGGAAGGTGACCCCCCAGGCCCGCAGCACCGCGAGCTCCCAGGTGTGAACGGTATAGCCGGCGATCCAGGCCATGGCGGCGCGGTTGCGCAGCACTGGCCGCATGTCGAGCACGGCCGAAGCGGCCGGACCCTGCCGGCGCGGCGCGGTGCGAGGCATGGCCAGTGCGCCGATCACGAAGGCCACGGACGCGGCGATGGCCCCGAACAGGAACGCCGCCTGGGGGCCGGCCAAGGCATCGAGCACCCCGGCAACCAGGAACGACGCCGCGCCGGCGATGCCGACGCCCGCGGCATGCCAACCGACCGCTCGCGACTGGGCCGCGCCCTCCAGCCGGTCGGCCAGGAGCTTGAGCCCCGGCATGTAGCAGCCGGCCCAGCCGATGCCCGCCAGGGCGCGCAGGGCCAGGCCGGTCCAGAACCCCTCGGCCACCAACACGAAGCCCAGATGGGAGATCGCCGTGCAAGCGGTGCCGACCAGGTAGATGCGGCGTGCCGGCACCCGGTCGGTCAGCGCCACGAGGATCGGGACGGCCACGACATAGGCTGCGAAGAAGATGCCAATCAACCAGCCCGCCTGGGTGCCGGACAGCGACCAGCGGTCGATGAAGCCGGGCAGGAGCGCGGGCAACGCGAAGGCGCCGATCTGCGCCAGCACCTGTGCCGCGACAACCGCTACGGCAAGGCGCAGCCCGGTCATGGCTGGGAGGGCTGGGTCATGCCACCATAGTAACGTGCGCCGCAGCGCGCGTCAGGGGGCGAAAGCCGCGACGATCACGGGCGAGAGCTTGGTGGGCGCACCAGGGCTCGAACCTGGGACCCGCTGATTAAGAGTCAGATGCCGCGGCCTGCTCCACCTGTGCCCCCATGAGTCGCGCTTCCGAAATATGGCGGTATTCCGTCGCTGGCAACTGACTCGCGCCTCTGGTAATATCAGCAAGCCGCGCCGAAAATGTGCCCCCGGTGTGCCCCCATTGGCGAGTCAGCCGATTTTGGGCACAGTTTGGGGGCACAAAAAATCAGGAAATGCGCCGCGATGGAGGCCCGATGCAACCCGACCTGACCGACGCCTATCTGCAATCCCTGCCGCTGCCCGAGGAAGGCCGCCGGGTGGAACTGCGCGATAGCCGCGTGCCTAGCCTGTGCTTGCGCATGACAAGCAGCGGCACCGCGACATGGAGCGTTCGCACCCGCACGAAAGACGGGAGGCAAACGCGCCCCAAGCTGGGCACCTGGCCGGCGCTGTCCATCGCCGCCGCCCGCCGCGCCGCGCTCAAGGCGCTGGGCAGCATCGAAACCGGCGCCGATCCGGTGGGGGAGAAACGCGAGGCCCGCGCGGCCCGCAATGCGAAGATTGCCGCCGGGGTGACTGTGGCGAAGCGGCTGGCCGAGTGGCAGGCAAGCCGGGTTGCCGATCCGGCGGCGGCATGGTCCGACCGCTACGCGGCCGAGGTGGCGCGGATCGCCGCGCGGGAGATCGTGCCCAAGCTCGGCACCCGCGGCCTTGTGGACACGACGCGGGCCGATTGGGCGGGGCTGGTGGCGGCTAAGCGCAAGGCGGCCCCCGCCATGGCCTCGGCCATCTATCGCGTCTTGGCGAGCTTCTTGGGCTTCGCCGAAGCAGCCGGCTGGATCGCTACGCCGCTGCTGCCGCGCAAGGGCTTGGCGACGCTGGCGCCGCCGCCAGCCGCGCGGGAGAGGGTGTTGACCGATGTCGAATTGCTGGCGGTGTGGAGGGCTGCCGACCGGGAGGCGCCGAAGCTGCGGTGCTTCGTGCGGCTGTTGATCTTGACCGCGGCGAGGGAACTTGAGGTTGCCGACATTTCGGCGGGCGAAGTGGACCGAGACGCCGGCCGATGGGCCATCCCTGGCAGCCGCACGAAGAACGGCGCGGGCTATACCGTGCCGCTGGCCGGGCTCGCCCTTGCCGAGTTGGCGACCGTCTGGCCGAACGAGGAACCAGAAGCGGGGCACCTGCTGTTGGGCCGCAACGCCCGGACGGGGTTCCGCGGATTCTCCCGGCTCAAGGCCAGATTGGACGCGGCGAGCAAGGTGGAAGGCTGGCGCTTCCACGACCTGCGCCGCACGGCGCGAACCGGCATGACCCGGCTGCGCGTGCCGCGTGACCACGCCGAGGCGGCAATCAATCATTTGAGCGGGCGGAGCAAGCTGGAACGCACATACGACCGGCACGACTTCGCTCCGGAAATCATCGCGGCCCTTTCGACTTGGCAGGGGCACGTTGCAGGGCTCGTTGGCGTCGCGGCCGAACTTGTGCCCCTGACCGAGCGGCGCGCAGCGAAATGATGCGCCCTGCGCACACACATGAAGCCGAACCATTCGCCATAGGCTAAGCTGCCGATCGGCGCGGCTAGGTTTGGCCGCCGAACGCCCGGACCGCACCGGGCTGCCGCGCCGACGTACTTCCTGCGGATGCCCTGCGGAGGCACCACATGTACGGGGACCGAGTAAACTGGACTGCGCCTGCATTGACGGCCGTAGAGGCTGAATTATCACGGCAATACCCTAGGAAGCCGCGCTGGGAGCGGGTGCGAGAGGCGGAGCGGATTTTAGAACGACTCGGCAACGTCGAAGAGTGCTACCGGTTGGGGGCCGCTGCTGCTTTGTTCGACATATTGCATTTTTGCACTTATATTGCCGCACCGCTGCCCTTCTGGATCGTTACAGAACTTCGCCTCCTGGCCATTGACGCCCTGCGCGGCGACAAGCCGGCCAGCACTCAAGGGAGCGATTCGCCATTGGCGGCTCACCGCGCGGCGCTCGTCAAGCGGCTGCGCTGGGCGACGGTGAATGCCGTGCTAAAGACGGGAGAGCAGTACGCCCATGAAGCCGAGATTGTGGAGCACCCCCAAACGAGAATTGTCGGGCCGCGGGCACTGGTGGAATGGGGGGCCAATCCGACCCTTTGGGCAGAATGGGAGGGCGAGCGCCCGGATGCAACGCGCGCAATCATGCGCGCCTGTGAGATTGCACATAAACAACATTGGGAGGGGGTGAATATAGAACCACGGGCGGTGCACGTGGCGTGGAGAGAGGTAGAGAATGCACTCAATGCGGATGACAGCACCATTTACTCTCCGTGGCCGGGGCGCTTCTTTGTTCCAACCAGTGACACACTGGATGCGCTGGGGTGGGGTGAACTAGCCCCGCTTGTGACGCAATACGGCGGTTCCGATTTCCCGGATTTCGGGATGGTGTAGGCGATCGAAGTAGAACGTAATATGGAACGAATGAAACGACTTCGCCGACCTGATTTCACTGACGAGGGCAATTTTGCGTCGTAGATGAAGGGCTCCCAACGCATCCCGCAGTCGCGCGGCGATGCCCCAAAGGAGCCGAGATGCGCACCAGTCATTCGCCTGCCGTCGCCGCGCCGCTGCCCGTCGATCCCCCCCTAGACGCCCGCCGGGCTGCCGTGGTTGCTGGCCTGAGCCTGCCGGCGTTCTGGCGTGGCGTGGCCGCCGGCCGGCTGCCGAAACCCGTATATCCGGCTTCCCGCGCCCCGCGCTGGTACGCCTCTGAGATTCGCGCCGCACTTGAGGCAACCCGCGCCATTCCGCGCGAGGCAATGGCCGCCCGGCGTATGGCGAAACTCGCCGCCGCCCGCGCCGCCTGAAACGCAACGCCGCCCGACCTGGGTTGGCCGAGCGGCTGGAAGCGAATGCGGGCGGTGACACCCCGTTATTACTCTTCGAGCGCGTGAAAATCCAGCCCCGGCCGGCACTTTTTGGAGTGCCGCCAATGCAACACCCTCTGGCCGCCGAACTGGCCGAAGCGATCGTCCGCGCCGAGCAGATCGGCGCCGCCCACCTCGTGCCGCTGCTGCGGGCCGCACGCGCCGGGGTGCTCAACCCCTTGATCGTGCCCCGCGGCACAACTGCGCCGATGCGCCGGCTGAAGACGTCCACCAAGCCCGCGCTGGTGCTGATCGGCGACGACGACGACGAGCCCACGGGGCCGGCTGGATGGCCCCAGGCGGTGCGGCTAATGCGGTGGTGCGGCGTTGTGGTGGTGCACAGCACTGGCGCCCAGGTGCACCACTACAAAGCCGCCGTTGACGGCGCGTTGGTGTGCCGGCGGATGTTGCTGGTTGAGACCAACACCGCCACGGAGCCGGAATGGCTGGCGCTGCTGCGGCGACTGCGGCCGGGCCTACCGGGGTTGATCGTCCGGGTCCGGCCCGGCGAGGCGGCGCACCCGCGGATGACCGCGCCGGCCGGGGCGACGATCCAATGACCGACGCGACGCCCGCTTATGGGACAAGTCCCATAAAGCCAATGATCGACGCCACGCCCGCTTATGGTGCATGTCCCATAAAACGCCAGCGCGCCACCAAGAGCCAGGTTGAGGCCCGCTGGGCCAGCCTCCACGAGGTTGTCGAACGCCAGCAACCGATGACCGTGCGGCAGGTCTTCTACCAGGCGACTGTGCACGGCCTCGTCGAGAAATCCGAGGCCGGCTACCGCAAGGTGCAGCACACACTGGCCGAGATGCGCCGCGCCGGTTTCCTGCCTTACGAATGGATCGCCGACAACACGCGCTGGCAACGCAAGCCGCGAACCTTCAGCAGCATCGAGGAAGCGCTCAACGACACAGCCCGACTGTACCGCAAGGACCTGTGGCACGATGCCGATGCGTACGTGGAAATATGGCTCGAGAAGGACGCGCTGGCGGGCGTGCTGCTGCCGGTAACCGCCGCCTACGACGTGCCGCTGATGGTCACTCGCGGCTACAGTAGCCTGTCATTCCTGCACGGGGCGGCCGAATACATCGGCAGGCTGGACGTCCCGACCTATATATACCATTTCGGCGACTTCGACCCGAGCGGGGTGAACGCCGGGGAGAAGATCGAGCAGACCCTGCGCGAGATGGCGCCAGATGCCGAAATCCACTTCGAGCGGGTGGCGGTGACGACGTGGCAGATCGAACAGTTCAACCTGCCCACACGCCCCACGAAGATCACGGATACACGGGCCAAGGGCTTCGGGGACATTTCCGTCGAACTTGACGCCATCCCGCCGGGAGTCCTGCGCAACATCGCCGAACAAGCGATCCAGCGCCATTTGCCGCGGCGCCAGTTGGACATAATGCTGATAGCCGAAGCCGAAGAGCGGAAGCTGCTTAAGGGTCTGGTGGGGCTGATGAACCAGCAGATCGGGGCGGCACCCGCCAATGGCTGATGGCACCGGCTACGTTCCCACACTACCCTCGGTCGCCGCCCCCCTGCATGCCCTGGGCGCCGGCCTGGATGACCTCGCCGCCCTCCCGCGCTGGGTAGCCTGGCAAACAGAGGAACGCGACGGCGGCAAGCCGACAAAAATCCCCTATGCGCCGGGGCGGGACGGGCGCAAGGCCGAGGCCGACAACGCCGCCACCTGGGGGCTACGGCAGGCCGCGCAGGCCACCGCCGATCGGCTGCCCAAGCCGTGCGGGCAGGGCGGGGTGGGGTTCCAGCTCGGCGACCTGGGCGACGGGCAGGCGCTGGGCGGGATCGACCTGGACACATGCCGCGCCCCGGATGGCACGCTCGCCCCCTGGGCTGCCGCGATCGTCGCCGAGTTTGCAACCTACGCCGAAGCCTCGCCGTCCGGGACCGGGGTGAAGCTGTTCTTCAAATACGACGCGGCCGAGCTTCCCGAGTTGCTGCGCACGATGGGCACCAAGACAGGCAAGCAGTGGAAGCGCCCCGGCACCGATCACCCGCCGGGCATCGAACTGTATCTGACGGGCCGGTATTTCGCCGTCACTGACGACCGCCGCCCCGATGCCCCGGCCGAGCTGCGGCGCGTGCCGGTTGCGCTGCTGCTGCGTCTGATCCGCGAGACCGGGCCAACCTTTGCCGCCGAGGGCAGAAAGCAATCGGCCAATGGCCAGACGAAGGGCGCCGATCAATCGCGCAGCGCCGTCGCGCTCAAGATCGCGGGCGAGATGCGGCGGGCTGGCGCGACGCTCGACCAGTGGATGGAGCGCGCCCGCACCGATCCGCAGTTGGCCGACTGGTGCGCCGACAAGGGCGAGGTGAACGGGCAGCGCCAGTTGCGGCGCACCTGGGACAAGGCGGGCGAGGCGCCGCGGCAGGGCGACAATCCCGAATGGCAAACTGCACTTCTGCGCGATGACCGGCGGCAGGCAATGCCGAACCTCGCCAATGCCGCGCACGCGCTGCGCCACGCTCCTGAACTGGCCGGGATGCTGGCGTACGATGAAATGGCCATGCTCCCCATGCTCCGCCGGCCGGTGCCGGGCAGTCGGCAGGGCGACACCGCCGACGCTCGCCCGCTGCGAGATGCCGATGTATCGGCTGCGACCGAGTGGTTGCAGAGCAACGGACTGCCCAAGCTAGGCCGCGAGACGGTGCAGCAGGCCGCTGACCTGGTGGCGCGGGAAAACGGCTTTCACCCGGTGCGCGACTATCTCGACGGCTTGCGCTGGGATGGCACGCCGCGGCTGGCAACCTGGTTGTCCTACTACCTAGGCGCGAAGCCGCCGGCCGACGATGCCAGCGCGAAGCCGTCGGCCTACCTCGCGCAGATCGGGACAATGTTCCTTGTCGGCATGGTGGCGCGCATCTACCGGCCCGGCTGCCGGCTCGACTACATGCCGGTGTTCGACGGGCGGCAGGGCGTGCTGAAATCCACCACATGCGCCGTGCTCGGAGGCAAGTGGTTCTCCGACTCCCTGCCCGACCTGAGTAGCGGAGACATGGTGCGCCTGTCCCAGCACCTGCGCGGCAAATGGTTGATCGAGATACCTGAGATGAGCTCATTCAGCCGCGCCGAGTCAGCGGCGCTGAAGGCGTTCATCACCCGGACCGAGGAACGTTTCACGCCAAAGTACGGGCGGCAGGAAGTCATTGAGCCGCGCGCGTGTTGCTTCATCGGTACCACGAACGAAACTGCCTATCTGCGTGACGCGACCGGCAACCGCCGGTTCTGGCCGGTGACGGTGGAGAGTTGCGATACCGACACGCTCGCCGCCGACCGGGACAAGCTATTCGCCGAAGCCGTTCATTTGTTCCGAAGGGGCGCGCGGTGGTGGCCCGATGCCGACTTTGAGCGCGAACATATCGCGCCCGAACAGGAAGGTCGGTTCATCGCCGACGAATGGGAATCGATGATCGCCGCGGCAGTCGCAGGGCGCGAACGCGTCACAGTCGGCGAAGCGGCCGAGGCGCTGCATATCGGCCGCGACAAGCTGGGAACGGCGGATCAGCGACGGATCACGGCAGCGCTCGGACGGCTGGGTTGGGCATCCAAGCGGGACATGAACGGGCGGTGGTGGGAACCCAAGCCCGGAAGCATGACAGCATGACAGCACATGACGCCATTTTCTATATAAGCCCCCATACGCGTACGGGCGCGCGCAGATACAGGGCTTATATGAAAAATGGCGTCATGTGCTGTCATGGTGTCATAGAGGCGGCCGCCCCGCGCCCTGGGCGCCCCGACGCGGGCTTTCTCCCGCTCGCCGAAGCCGTGCCCCTGCTGCCCTGGGCGATCGCGACGCGGGGAGGCATGGCATGAGCCTGCCCGGCGCACCGCGGCCGCCGCGCTCCTGCCTGGACCTGGGGCGCACGCCGACAGACGGCACGATGCTGGACGCCATGCGGCGGCAGGCGTGGCACCAGCACGGCGTGGCCGCGCTGAGCATCTCCGAGATCACCGATCCCTGGCTGCGCCAGGCGATCACCAACGAAGCGACACGCCGGTGGGGACGCCGGCAAGGAGGACATGGCCATGGCTGGTAAGAACCGCCGCGAGAGCACTGGGGTTACACTGGCGGATTTGTCCAAGCCGTCGCCGTGGCGGCGGCAGCACGGCGGGTTCAGCCCGCCCAGCTACGACGCCGATCCGGATACCGGTGCGGTGATCACGCATCACCGCGCCGTCGACACCCTTGGCCTGATGCTGTCGAACAGGACGATCAGTCCCGAGATGTATGACGCCGGCACGATGTTCCGCTTGCATTTTCGCAGCGCACGGCTCGGTTCATTCGGCGTGTCATCCCTGGCACGGATGCCGGGCAAGTCGACGCGCGGTATGTCGACGCAGCACATGCAGGCCGGCATCAAGGTCGCTGAGGCCATCGAGGTGCTGGGTGGCTCCGACAGCGCGGCCGGCTCCTGCGCCTGGCACGTGCTCGGCACCGAAGCCTCGGTGCGGGAGTGGGCGATGCGGCAGGGCTGGGGTGGGCGACCTGTCGCGCCGCCGCAGGCCCAAGGCATTCTGGTGGCCACGCTGTGCGTGTTGGCGGCGCATTACGGGCTGCTGTCTCGACCGCGAGCAACGTAGCGACGATGGTGATCCCGCAGAAATAGATGCGCGATGCGTAGTAGAGCGTAGAGATGCGTAATGATTTCGTGTTGCTTTCTGTAAATCACTTGGGGTATGGTGTGCCTGCATCAAAGAGGTGGCGCCGCGAAGCGGCTCACCAGCCACTGCGGCTCATCGGCCACTTCATTTCGATCCCATGGGTCCTCCCTGGGCCATCCGAGATGCGGAAAGCAATGGCGCGTAACGTCGCTTGCGCCAGTTCAAAATTATGGTCCGCAGTGCGCACCCGGCGCCCGCGAGACCGCAGAAATCCGCCATCTCTGGCTGCGCACCATCCCCGCATGGTGCGCACGGCGCGGCAACGTCGGTCACATCGGGCGGCAACGTCGGCTCAAAAACCTGGGACATTTGGATCGAACGTCAGCTTGTCCGCCGTTGGCCAGCTTGTGACATCGCCGCCGCCCAACCGGAGCGCGCAGCGTGAGGAGCGAAGCATGAACAACATCGCCCTGGCCCTCGCCGCCGTCGGCGTGGAATTCCAGATACTGCGGCCAGACGACCCCGAGGCGCCCCCGGTGTTGCTGTCCTGGAGCAACCCGGAGGCCGATCTACCGGGGGTGACGGTTTGCCTCAGCTGGCGGCAGGCGGAATGTCTGTTGGTGGGTGTTGTGCCGCGATCGCCTGGCGTAGCAGATCGCACAGCCAGTGTTTCGTCTGCTCGGCCGTACGCGGCTGATACTGCCGAGGCGTCACCTCGATCGTCACCGTCGCTTCCCCTTCCAGTTCGGCAGAGCCAAACAGGCGCATCGTCGCCCGGATGCGAGTCGGCTGGGCGCGCTCCATCTCCCGCGCCCGTTCGATGCGATAGCCCAGTTGCTGGTCGAGTTGGGTTAGAAACAGGTGTACGGGCATTGCGTTCCTCCGTTGGTAGTGCGGCAACTGCAACAGTAGCAGCGGCGGCCGAGGCCGAGGCATTCCTGCCGTTGCGGGCGGGCGGGCAGCGCCTGGGGATCAGGGAGTGTCGGGCCTGATGCGCCCCGATGCCAGATGGGCCAGTAAGCGCGCCACGTCGGCCTGCTCTGCCATGCCGGCAAGCCGTTCGGCGAGTGCGGTCCATAGGGATGGGGTCTCGCGCTGCATGACCTCGCACAATGCGGCAAAGCCGGACAGGGCGACGATGCCGGGGGCGGTCGGGTGGACGTTGTTGCTCATCGATCTCTCCATGGGTGGTGTTGCAATCCCCATGGTGGGCGAAGGCGGAGCCGGTGCGCAATCGCATCGCCCCGCCGGAGGGCCGGCGTGATGTTGAGCAATTTCTCATCGCGCATCCGCGCCGCGGCGGCGAGGATGGATGTCGCCAGGGCC
>Ga0209702_10008160_pt1 | contig 12363 bp, 10 predicted proteins | sample FRY01_FD_187210 | JGI IMG/M metagenome (GOLD analysis project Ga0209702, IMG submission 187210) | Freshwater microbial communities from Lake Fryxell liftoff mats and glacier meltwater in Antarctica - FRY-01 (SPAdes) (version 2) | ecosystem: Environmental > Aquatic > Freshwater > Ice > Glacier... | reverse complement strand
ATTGGCTGGAACCGCAAAAAGCGGTAAGCCTATGCCGGTGGAAAGATCACCTGCGCGCTACCCCCTACCGTCCACGATCTCGCTGAAGCAGCGTCCACGATCAGACTGAAACGCCGTCCACGATCACGCTGAAATCCCGTCCACTATCAGCCTGAAATGGTGTCCACGATGGGCTGAAATACGCAGACGGCCTTCTCGAAGTACCCACTCGAGGCGAGCTATTCCATGCTTCAGTGTGGTGGATATTTGCACTTCGCCGACCCCCGAATCTCTGTAAGCGCGGATGCGTAGATACTGCTCGACATCTGGATTGGCGTTCCTCGCTGCAAACTGCAGTCCAATGAGGTCAGTGCTCCAGTATTCTGACTCTTCGTCATGCTTTGGCCAGTTTAAAAAATCTTCTACGGTTGCAATTTTCATTTCGGTTCTTTTGGGAAGAAATGGCGCGCTTTCTTTCTTCACGCGCCGGTTGTTCTTGCATCAGCAGCGCGGTCTGCTGTGCGACTTTGGATTTGCAGCCGAGTGTCCGGGTCCGGTACGAAGCGGGGATGCCGGGCAATGAGCTGCGTGGAGCTTGTTAAAGAACAATCGCGGACCGACGATGCGGTGAGCGAGGGGTGAAACGGAGAACCGTTTCGAGCATCACGAAGGTTTTTGGAGACCGTTACGGTCGCCTACGTCGTTTGCGATGAGAAATCGCTAAGACGCGTGATGGCGCTCAAGTCCTTGTGAGGACTTTTGGCCAGAGGATGGGAGGGCCGCAGAATCGGGCTTGCTCTCTTGAGAAAAGTCATAGTAGTTCAGCGCTGCATGGCGTGCAAGTGGCTATCTGCTGTCCACCGTGACAAACGTCACGACTCTCTCAATATTTCACACACTTTTGGGAGTTGTGCAGTGGCAGAGCGCGACTCCAGGTCCTCTGGTTTCACAGTTACAGGTTACGCATCAGACGTACACCACTCGGCTCATCTGTTTGCCAAGAACCCGGTACTGCAGCGAAGAGCTAATTCTTTGTTGAGTCGCCACCGCCCGGCGCTCGTCGAGCCTCGTGCAACTGCGCCAGACCAAGATAGGGGTCTCCCGAACTTTCGAGGTCGCGCTTCGAATCCACAGTCTCCGAGCTCATGACTTGGTGCTCTTCCAGAGCATCTATGACGGCGTGCAGCAGCGCGCTCTACCGAGCGATTTGGAGGCCATCTTCCTGCTGTTGCTCGTTGCGACAGGTTCATTCGCTTCAGTTTCATAGTTCCTCTCAACTCATCAGGGTTGCCTTTTGCAGAATAGTTGATACACTCATGCTGTATGAATGACTGTAAGTAATGAATCCTGTTGAACACACCCTGAGTGAGCTCTGTGCGTTGGTGGACATCCCCATTCGCACGGCGCGCTACTACGTCCAGCAGGGCTTGGTCGACAAGCCCACGGGCGAGACGCGCGCGGCCCGCTATGGGCAGGTGCAAGTCGAGCAGTTGCTGCTCATAAAAAAATGGACCGCATCCGGTGTGTCGCTTGACCGCATCCGTGAACTACTTTCGGGCACCGAGTCCGATACCCCCGCCAGGGCTGCCAGGGCGGGCTCGGTCACGGTGGTCAGCCACCTTCAAATTGCGGATGGTCTGCAGCTCCTGATTGAGCCCGGCAGAGCCGGGCTGACACCCGAACAGGTCCGACGTTTCTCGCGCGATGTCATGGCTCTCTACGGGGCTCTACAGGGAGAACCGAATGCCGGCGCGGACCCATCGCCTGCGAACAAACATCCGTCTTGAAACCCGACTCAACCACCCGCTGAAAGAATCTTTATGACAAGAAATGCCGAGTGCTCTACGAATGACGGGGTACCGCTGAACTTCGAGGGCGTGCGGGCGAGGGGAGAGGTCCATGGGCGCATGCTCAAGATGTGCCTCGAGCAACGTTTCAGGAACCCCGAAGACCAAAACGTCGAGGTGACCTACACGTTCCCCCTGCCGTGGGGCGCCGTGCTCATGGGCATCGAAGTCACGCTGAATGGGAAGAAGCTGAATGGCCTGGTGACTGCCAAGCAAGAGGCACGTGAGCAGTACGAGCATGCGATGTCAGAAGGAAACACCAGCATCCTGCTCTCCCGTAATGCTGACCAAAGTTACACACTGGAGCTCGGCAATCTGCTGGCGAAGGAGCTCTGCGTTGTCGTGCTGCGATACGCACAGCTCTTGCAGCCCGAGCAAGGCAGCCTGCGGCTGATGCTGCCGACCACCATCGCGCCTCGATTCGGTGACGCGGTTCGCGATGGGCGCTTCGAGCCCCATGCAGCTCCGGTGTCGAGCGCGTCTGTGGAGTATCCGTTTGACATCAGTCTGAAACTCTTCGGAGCCTTGGCGCAGGCCAGGGTGAGCTCGCCCAGTCACGCCTTGGCGAGCCAACACTCACAGGAGGCGTTGGTTGTGCGCTTGGCGCTGAGCAGCTGGCTCGACCGTGACTTCGTTGTGGTTCTTGACGAGTTGCCGCAGGCCTCCAGCGGCACCGCATCGGAAGACCAGGTTGAGCTTGGCACCTCCACGGCGCTTGCCAGCTTCAGTCCCCGGCTGGAAGCCGCGGCAGTCCGACCGTTGGCCCTGAAGCTTCTGGTTGACTGCAGCGGCTCCATGAACGGAGACAGCATCGAGGCGGCACGCCGGGCGCTCGCTCACATCGTCGGCGGGTTGAGCCCTGATGACCGGTTCAGCCTCTCCAGGTTCGGCAGCACGGTGGAGCACCGTTGCAAAGCCTTGTGGGCGGGGGCAGGGCCCGCCAAGTCAGCGGCCATGCGTTGGGTCGAGAGGTTGAATGCCGACCTGGGGGGTACAGAAATGGCCCTCGCCCTCAAGTCGACGATGGCGTTGCCGCGCTCGAAACCATGCGACCTGCTTCTGGTTACAGATGGCGAGATTTACGGCATCGAAGATGTCCTGGAGACGGCGGCGAGTGCTGGCCATCGAATTTTTGTGGTCGGTATCGGCGCGAGTCAAGCCGAGACGCACCTGCGTCGCCTGGCAACGGCCACAGGCGGAGCGTGTGAGTTTGTGGCGCCCGGCGAGGCAGTGGAGCCGGCGGTGCTGCGCATGTTTCACCGTCTTCGCAGCCCAGGCGTGGCCGACCTTCGCATCGAATGGCCTCAGGGGTGCGAACTGATGGGCGCATCGTTGTTGCCAACGTCCGTATTTGATGGCGACACCTTGACCGTATTCGGGCGACTTCAGACTGACCGAAACAATGTGTCCCAAGCCCCCGTTCGCTTGCTCGGCAAGTACAACGGCCAGCAAGGTGAGGTCGTGCTGGCGGAGATGAATCTGGAGTTCATCGAAGACTCGGCCAACACAGTCTCAAGGCTTTGGGCGAACTCTCGTTGCGACGAGCTTGCCAAGGCTGACGATGCCCCGGGCCAGGCCGCAGCATTGGCCGAGCGCTATCAGCTGGTGACCGACCACACGAACTTCGTGTTGGTGCATGAGCGTTCTGCGGAAGATAAACCGGAGGGCATGCCGGAATTGCGTCAAGTAGACAGCATGTTGGCAGCTGGTTGGGGGGGTCTTGGTCGCAAGCGTTCACGGTCCCGCTTCGTCGACGCGCCCGACGTTCAATACAGCATCGCCCCGACGATGGACGGCACGTCCGACCCTTCTGTTTGGAGGTCGAGCCTTTCGTCACACCCTTCCTCGATTGGGGACATGGACGACTTCGAAATGCCGTCGTTTCTGCGAAAGCAGGGGGATGACAGCACGCCGTTTGAATTGCCACCTGTGGTCAGCCGGACCAACCCCGACTGGTGGGCGTGCGGTATCGATTCCGATGAAAGGGATTTACCGTTTCACACAAGCGAGAGCTTCCCGAGCGACGGGAAGGATGGCTACCAGGGACTGACGCCGGCAGGCTTGCTTGAGTTTTTGCGCATCAACGCCAAGGAGGACTGGCCCGAGTCATATGCCGGGCTTGTTGATGCGGGTCTCGGACACGAAGTGGCCGAATGGCTCGAATTTGTGGTGGGGCACGAGCTCGGCGAATCCTTGGTCGTCAGTATGTTTCTCGACGTGGTCTCCGAACTCACTTTCTCTGAAGCGCAGGATGCTTCTGTCGCCGGCGAGCACGTCAGGCCACACCCGGCAATGCAGGAGGCAGCGTCTGCACCAAACACATTGGCTAAACTATTGGTACAGGCGCTCGTGGACGCGCAGCCTCGCTACTGGCCAGAGAGTGTCGTTCATTTTGCGGAGACACACGTGGTGGTGTGAAAACCCGACTCGGGCATCGCGGTTTCCTTCGCCAACCTGAAGCTAGCGCGGCTTCACAAATGGTTGCGCCGCGTACCGGGCCATTCAATAGCTGATGCTGCACGTGCTTCTTGCTTGAGTTGAGGTGTGGGTGCTTAAACCAGAGTGGTTGCGAGAAAAAGAGCTGGAGGAACTCTTAGATGGAGCACTTAGGTACGCTGCATCATAGGTTCGCCCTGTGATTTTTGAAGCGCTGTTGAAATAACGCGAACCGTGACGCGAGTTTCGGTAAACCTGCTAGTGGCAGTTCACCAGACGAGTTCCGCTATGGCCCACTCCCGTTAAAAAATTGGCATAAAACTAGGTTGTTGTCGTTGCGATGTCATCCTCACAAAGACAATCAAAGAAATATGGGAGAGAAGAAATTGGACGCAGCCTCTAGCCTCATGCATGGTCTCTTGGACTACGTCTTGGAGCAGTCCAAGGTAATTGACCCTCGGGGCTTTAGCCTCGAGCCATCGCGTGGACTCCTAAAGACGATGGACCAGCTCTCAGGTCTTCCAGGCGTGGACTTTGATATCAAGGTCGAGGGGGACCATATCTGGATGCGCGTTGAGCGTCTTGATGCTTTGCAACCACCGCCTGTGGCCGAGGCACTCCGCGGTTTGATATCGATTCCGACCTCTCCAAGTGCGCAGCCTCCAGCGATAGATGAGAGGGCTCTGGAGCACAAGCTTTCGCTTGCAGCAGCTGGCAGGTCAGCGGTTCAGCACCAGCAAGAAGCAGCCATCTTTCGCAACAGCGTTGGCAGGGAACTGACCCAATACACGTCGCTTTGGCGGGCCTGGGCAGCCGGCGAGAAACCACGCAGGCAGTCCATTGACCTGTATGGGGAGTTGTTCTCCCTCAAGCAGCAGATGGAGTCCGAGGAAACGGCCAAGCCGCAGGAGTTGGTGTGGGGAATGGGCATTGCCGCTTGGCGGCTAAAGGACGAATCGGGGGCCATTGACTACCAGTACCCTCTAGTCTCACAGGCCATGGAGCTCTCCGTGGACGAAACCAGCTTGGCCATCACAGTACGTCCGCGCGGTGTTGAACCTCGGGTTGAATTTGATACGTTTTCGATATGCCAACTGATGAGCGCGCCGGACGTTGAGAAGGCAGTCAAACTGGCGCTGACCCAGGCTGGTGACCGCACGCCTACCCCCTTCGACCCAGGCAGCTTCGAGTACATCCTCAAAATGGTCGCGGGTAACCTTCATGAAAAGGGCCGCTACCTCAGTGGGCAACGCGTGCCACCAACGCCAGCCGAAGACCTCTTGGTCACCGATGCATGGGTGTTGCTCTCGCGACCGCGCACGAATAACTACCTACATAAGGACATTGAGCGCCTGAAGAACCGAATCATGGATGGCGTCGCACTACCAGTCGGCGCTGCCGCATTCGTCACTCCACCCACCGACGAAAAAATCCACCACGAGCCCATTCGTTTCCGGGGGCTGTCTGGCGGGGGCGGTGGAGGCATCGGAAAGCCGTTGGAGCTTTTCTTTCCTTTGCCCTACAACCACGAACAGGTGACCATCATTGAGCAACTGCAGCGCTCAGATGGCGTGGCAGTGCAAGGCCCTCCAGGCACAGGCAAGACCCACACTATTGCCAATATCGTCTGTCACTACTTGGCGACAGGGCGCAAGGTCTTGGTTACCTCGAAAGGTGAACAAGCCCTTGAGGTGTTGCAGTCCAAGATTCCGGAGACGGTTAGACCTCTAACAGTGGCGCTTCTCTCGGGAGACAGGGAAGGCATGCGCCAGTTCCAGAACTCCATTGAAGCCATCACGCACAACTTGTCACAGCTGAATCTGGACGTGGTGCGAACGGAGATTGACCAGTGTCTCGCCGGCATAGACCAAGCGCATGTGGAGCTTGGACAAATCGACCGGCGCGTCGACGACATCGCTATGGCACAGCTCTCCAGCATCAGCGTGGATGGCGTCGAGTTGCGCGCGCAGAAAATGGCTCAGCTGGTTGTGTCTGGGACGGAGCGCCATGGCTGGTTTGATGACGTGCTTTCCTTGGCGCCTGAATACAGCCCCCCATTGACTGACAGTGAAATGGCAGGCGTACGGGAAGCCCGGCGTCGGGTTGGGCAGGACCTACAGTACGCCACAGCACGTATTCCTTCCAGCGCGGGACTCCCAGCGGCCACCGACATTGGCCGGCTGCACAATGTAATCGTCAGCATGAGGGAGATAGAAGCAGCAGAGGCCAGTGGTGTCCTGCTGGCTTTACGAGCTACCTCTGTTGAGGTGCTTACCGACGCACGCAAAATGTTGCTCGGTGTGGAAGCTGCCGCCCAGCTGGCGCTTGAGTTGGAAGAATCGGGCCATGTCTGGACGGCTGAGTTGCGGCGCAAGTGCCGTCAAGCTGACTTTGTCAGCGAGCGCGAGGCACTGGAGGCGCTATTCACCGAAATCGATGAGTTGGTGCGCGCAAGGGCTACTTTTCTCAAGGTGCCCGTGGAGGTGCCAGAGGCGGCCCTTGGTGGCGACAAATTCACCGAGGCGGTCAAAAGAGCGACTGAAACAGGCAAACCGTTTGGAATGATTGCCATAGGTGCTGCAGAGGCTAAAGGGCACATAGCGGCGGTTCGAGTGGCTGGACTTGCACCAAAAGGGGAGGAGGACTGGAAGCACGTGCAGAAGTATCTGCATTTGCATGACAGGGTGCGCTCCTTCAGCGTACGTTGGAACCAGTTCGCGGACTTGTTGTCCGTCCCTATCGTCAAGGCAAGCGTACAGGCGTTGAGGGAAATCGAATTGGTGGCCACCTATGCGCGCAAAGCGCATCTGCTCGCCACCAATCACGACAGCCACCTTCCTGCACTTGCTGAACGCGTTTTTGCCAAGCCCCCTGTCAGAGAACTGAGAGGCACTTCCGCAGACATGCAGAAGGTACGGGAGCACCTTCGCAGTCACCTGACCCGTGCCGAACTGGCCGAATCAACCGTGCTACTGGCGACTTTGCAGGAGAAGCTTGCGGGTGCCGCTGGGCCGGTTTCAGACCAGCTGCGCGGGTTCGTCAGTCTGCAACTGGGCAATAAGGCAGTGCCAACCGAGCGTGCGGTTGCCGCCTATGCCGAGCTGGTCGGCGAGGTCCGTCGAATCGAAGCGATGGCACACGACTTCCAAACACTCAACACAGGGGCGAAAGCCATGGAGAAGGCGGGCGCCGCTTTGTTGGCCAGCCGAGTGAGAACCTCTCCACTTCCCGCTTCAGGCGAAGACACCGTTCTACCCACGACGTGGCGACAGGCTTGGACCTGGGCACGGCTGAAGACGCACCTGGACAGCATTGAAGCCCGAGACGAACTTTTGGCTATGGCCTCGAGGCGCAGCGACCTGGAGCGAGGGTTGGCGCGGCTCTATGAAAACATCGTCTCGAAATCCGCGTGGCGCGAGACCAAAGCCGGCGCCTCACCTAAGACACTTTCGGCATTGGAGGCGTATCGGACCGCCGTGCGCAAGATTGGCCAAGGGACAGGCCCCAATGCAAGCCGGTATCGCCGAGATGCCCAGAAAGCCATGCACGACGCACAAGGTGCAGTGCCCTGCTGGGTGATGAGTCACGCCAAGGTATCGGAGACACTGCCAGCGACCCTGGGCAGCTTCGACCTCGTCATCGTGGACGAGGCAAGTCAGTCAGATATCTGGGCGCTACCAGCGGTCTTGCGTGGCAAACAAATACTCGTGGTGGGTGACGACAAGCAGGTTTCGCCTGACGGTGGATTTATCTCTGCGGCCCGTATCCAGGGACTGGCTAATCGATTTCTGGCTGGGCAACCGTATGCGGCGAGTCTCACGCCTGAGAAGTCCCTCTACGACATGGCGTCTACAGTTTTCGCGGCCAACAAGGTGATGCTGAGGGAGCATTTCAGATGCGTGCCAGCCATCATTGCCTATAGCAACCGTTTCTACAACGATTCGATGCAGCCGCTGCGTATCCCTCGTGAATCCGAGCGAATCGACCCTCCATTGGTAGACATCTATGTACCTACTGGCTGTCGAGGTAAGAAAGACCAAAACGCCGATGAAGCCAGTGCCATCCTGGCCGAAATAAGGGCCATCCTCTCAGACCCCAATCTTGCGGGCCGAACAATAGGTGTGGTCTCTCTATTAGGCTCGGAGCAAGCTAAGAAAATCGACACTCTAATCCGCAGCCATTGCAATGGGGCCGAGCTGATTCGGCGACATTTCAAGTGCGGTGATGCCCGGACCTTCCAGGGCAGTGAACGCGACATCATGTTTCTATCCATGGTCGTTGACCCGAGCAACTGCAAAGCACTTTCCGGCAATATGTTCGAGCAGCGCTTTAACGTCGCCGCTAGCCGAGCGCGCGACCGGATGTACCTAGTTCGGTCTGTCCAGATGAAAGACCTGTCCCATGCCGATTTGCGCGCTGGATTGTTGGGTTACTACTCCAAGCCCAAGGACAATAACGTTGAGGATGGCAAGAGTCTCGTTGACATGTGCGCTTCAGGTTTTGAACGAGCTGTCTACATGGAGCTCTTCAATCGTGGGTACCGCGTAATACCACAAGTCAAGGCAGGGTCTTTCTTCATTGACTTCGTCGTTGAAGGCGCGAACGACGCACGACTTGCACTTGAGTGCGATGGGGACGAATTCCATGGGCCAGACCGATGGGCCGCGGACATGAATCGACAACGAGTGCTCGAGCGTGCAGGCTGGACGTTTTGGCGCTGTTTTGCTTCCACTTGGTCGTTGCGTAAGGAAGATGTACTCGAGGAGCTTCTCGCCTGTCTGCACAACATGGGCATTGAGCCCCTCGGCGCCCTGGAGAAGATTCCTTCTCTCGTGGAGGTGCGCACTTGGAAGCCGGCAAATGCACTGCAGGGAACTCAAGTAGGAGGTGATGCGTTGGCCGAGGCAATCGCTGCGGCTGGCAAGGCAAACGAGCTTCTTGCTGGAGAAGCCAGGATATGAGCATCGTGCGCAGCACGGCCACGCTGCGCAACCTTCGCGAGCAGCCTATGGGGAGCTGCTCGCCGCTGACCGCGCTCTCGTCATTGCTGCACTGCTCGACAACCTGTTGCTCCAAGAAGAGAAGGTGCTCTCTGCGTCTACCCTGGAGGAGCGGCTTACTCGGGATATCGAGGCGCTACGCGCTCAGGGTTACGAACTGCCCTTTGCAGCGACTGCTTGGGAGGTTGTTTTGATATGAGCGCGTGCGCGTCGGTGGATGAGGACTCGCTCTCATCTCCAACCAGCGGGTATGCGCGCAGTGTGGTGGAGAGCCGTTTTTCGCGCGGAAAATGGCGCGGGTGTTGGGGGGCAGCACCTTGCCGTATATCGAGGCGCGTTGCGGCGTTGGAGCTGTCGCTCAGTTCAAGGAGATTTATGCTGCAAAACCGTGTCGACCCTTGGGGAAGACTTTACTCGGTGGATGACAGAGGCTCATTGATGGGTAGCCGAGGCATGCTTTACAACGAGGAGCGCACAGTTGTGAGAACCTGGGCACACAAGAACTGGGTGACGTGTCGCTTGTCGTTCAAGGAAATCAAGAGGCCCCCGCCTTTTTCGACGTCGAATCACTACTCCGAGCTTTTCTTTCTCGATGAGGCGACGGGACTTGCCGTTGGCACAGACCAGCGCCGTGACGCAGGTTGAAATTGCGGTCGAGAAGGGGGCCAAGTCACTGTTGCTTCCTGTGTCATGCCGTCGGCAGCTTTTCGACCTCTACGATGACATGGCTACGAAGCTGGATATCGAGATATATCAGGATGGGCAGGATGCGTTGCTGAAGGCGCTGGCGGACTAAACTCAACGTTAAAGGGCGAGCGTGGCCTTAACCGACACGCTCGCCCTGTTGGCAGTCAGTGCGCCAAAACCTGAATCGTTCCAGATTTCGGGTCATACCCACTTAGGCCGTGAAAACCTTCGATGATTTTTTCGATTTCCCTCATGGCTTCATGTTTCTCTTCGCCATTGAAATCAATTAAGGCTTCAATATTGCCACGTTCATCCGACTCTGGGTCCAGATTTTTCAGCTCTTCGAGTAAGTCGGTAGCTGCAGAAGCCGCGAGCCTATAGCAGTAAAACTGTTCTTCCAGCCGCTCGCATGCGCGGTGGTCACAAGGTAGCTTTTCAAATAGCTGCATGGGGGCAGTGAAATTATCAGATGCCATGGCGTCTAAATCTTGTTTCAGCGCTTCGTCGAGTGGTCGCATCTCCACATAGGTCACGAACTCATCTCCGATATCCACTTTGGTGCGGCAGTACATATTCGTATCGGTATAGCTGAACTGCAAGTGGGTTTCCTGACCCCAGAAGAATGGTTGGAAGTGACTGGCACCGGGTAGCAGATTATATTTTTCGGACATGGCAATTGATTGAAGTTGAGAGATGAGAGCCAAGATGGCACGTTATGTAGGTGACTTCTTTATATTTTCTGGAGCAAGGTGTCGCTCGGCAGTTGTGGGAGCCGTAAGGTGGTTGATTTTCAGGCACATGTCGGGATGCTAGGAGGCAATATCGGTAGAAGTTTCAGTTCCTTCAACACCATGAGATGCAGCTACTGTGACTTGTATGCTTTTTCCATGTCCCCCAATCCAGTGTCCCCTCATCTCTTGTTGTTAGCACGAGCGGAGCAGCACGTTTGAGGATGCGTGGCTTTCGACAAATGCCGATACGTCCGGCAGGTCGGCTTACTCGTTTGCAAAATTGACGCAGCCCTGCACAAGGAGCTAGCCCAACGCAGCGGTGAAAAATCGTCTTTGAGGAGGTGTTGTCGGAGCTGTCAGTGGGTGCGGTGTTTGGTTGGAACGGCAGCGCCTACTTGGTTACAGGACACGGGCATGGTAAGTGCTGCTCATGCGCCTGAAGCTGGCCGCTTCCCCCGGTCTTCCTCAGCAGACGCCATCAGCAGCGTGGCCGGAAAATGCCGCATGAAGTCGGCAGAACACGCGACTGGCGCGTCCAGCCATGCGTCATACCGTTCCTCCGGCAGGATGACCACCATCCGCTTCTCGTCCTGCGGCTTGTGGAAGTGTTGGAACAGCGCATGGCCGTCGGCGTTGACCGTGAGCATCGTGAAGCTCAGTACCTCCTCGCCCGTGGCTTTGCGGTTGCTGGTCCATAAACCCGCGATGCCCATCGGCTTGTTGTCCTTGCGCTGGATTCTGGTTGGCACAGCCCGGCCACTGCGCCAGTCCGGCTCATAAATCCATTCGGCCGGCACGAGGCAGTGCTGAGCGTTTTTCCAAGCGTCCCGAAAGCTCGGCTTCTCGGCCACGGTTTCCGACCTCGCGTTGTAGGTCCGCCTGCCGAAGTTCAGCTCACCGGCCCAGTGCGGAATCAGCCCGAACCGACCGCTCAAGGCTTCTCTTGCGGGTACCGCATCGTCCCCCACATCAGCATGAGGGTGGCGCCGGATGAACGGTGCCTCATACAGGGGCCAGACTGAGGATTTGATGCTCGGTGGCGCCTCCACCCCGAAGTGCATTCTCAAACGGTCTGGCTCGGTGACGGCGTTGTAGTTGGAGCACATGGGAATATTTTGGGCGGAAACCGCTTGAAGCGACCACAGGATACGTTTTCTCCTTCGCCTCAGCACTCAAGCCAGCATCCAGGTTTGGCCACTTGCTTCTGATTTCTGGACGGGTATTGCGTCCAGCAGTTCCGGATAAGAAACCTCGGCTCTCGGTTTTCACCGTTAGGAAAGCGATTTCGCTTTTTTAACGGGGAATCCCTATAAATCAACGTGTTAGAGAGAAAAAGTACCTCAGCGCCAGCGAATTTTCAGCATAAACAGGCGGCGAGAGAGTGGGACTTATCCCGATATATCCCAGAAAAAGATATAAGCCACCTGCACCTCACATTGACCCTTTGAGCGCTCCTTTTCGTACCATGCGGCAGGGCATGGAGCCGGGACAGGTCCAAGACGCAGTGCCAGACATATACTGGATACATGAACGGGCTATCCACTTAGCTCCTTGGGTGACAAAATGCCCTGATGAGTGAAAGCCGTCCGCCACCCATTGCAGGGAAAGATTACCCCAGAACGTGGAGCCAATTCATGGACTGGTTCCACAGCGAACAAGCCTGTCTTGACTACCTGGAACGAC
>Ga0209702_10008159_pt1 | contig 12364 bp, 14 predicted proteins | sample FRY01_FD_187210 | JGI IMG/M metagenome (GOLD analysis project Ga0209702, IMG submission 187210) | Freshwater microbial communities from Lake Fryxell liftoff mats and glacier meltwater in Antarctica - FRY-01 (SPAdes) (version 2) | ecosystem: Environmental > Aquatic > Freshwater > Ice > Glacier... | reverse complement strand
TGTGATGGACTGGTGATAGATGGTCTTGTTCGGGGAACCTCTCTATCACGACTTAATCAACGAACTACGCACGTAGAGGCTTTGGTTGTGGGGCAACAGGACGGGGGTTCAATTCCCCCCGCCTCCAAATAAAAGGACTTGCGATTTTTCGCAAGTCCTTTTTTCATTGGCACTTACGTCGTTTCATCAGTGTTTTCAGCCACATCTCTGGGGGAAAGTGTGCTACCGTTTGTGCTACGGATGTGCTACCGTCATGAAAATTTGTGCTACGGATCGTTCCCGTAGCACACTCAGTAGCACACTCCAGAGGCTAGCAGAATGCCCCTCAAACGAATCAGAATCGGTAGCAGGTCAGACAATCGGGTTTTCAATTTCGGTGGCTCATGGAGTCCACATGAGATTGACAGAGTCACTGAACAAATCAAAAGGGTCTTTGACTACTTCAATGGCTGGACAGAGGCTGCTAATCAGATCGCCGCTTCTCTAAAAGACCGGGTCAATCCTGTCCCAATCCCCGCCACGCTCATCAAGCAGGCTGAGTTGTTGCCATCTGGCTGGATTCATCCACTGGGACTTGAGGAGGGATTGCGAATAGCCTTTCCCTCAATCAATTGGGCGTCACATGTTGACCAACAACGATTGCAGCAATTCAAGCAGCAAGAATTGATCAAGCTGCAATCGGCAGCAGACCAGATTGCAAGGATTGACAATAGACCAACACAAGAGGCAATTCCAACAAGCGGAACACTACATGAAGCTTTGCAAAAATATGATGAGTACGTGAAACAAGAACAACCACTCAATCATGACCGTCATGCAAAAATCAAACAACTCACAGAACGGTCTGAGGATGTCCCACTAGCAATTTGGGACATTTCCGCATGTAGGAATCTCATTGACTATTGGAGAGGCAGACCACCTAGACACGATGGAAAAGGCAACTACTCGGCGAAACGATCAAGAGAACAACTTGCGGAACTTGACTTGTTTTTTCGGCACACTCACACAAGCAAAGATTTTGCTTGGCGTATGCCAGATGACTTACAACTACTGAAAAGATCGGTCAGAAAAGATGACAAAAAGAATTTGTCATACATCACACAGGAATTGTTTTCCGTTGAAGAACTCAAAAAACTGGTGTCTACAGGATCAACAATTCAAAAGCTTATAGCAACGTGGTGCCTCAACTGTGCTCATGGTGCTGCTGAGATTGGCAGAGTTACATGGGGTGATTTGTATCTTGATCAGGATCATCCTTGGAGATCACAAGGATTGAAGATTGAAACTGGTGGAAGCTGGACAGGATTCTTGAGGTACAAGACTGACGTTGTCGGCTGGTGGAAATTGTGGCCCGAAACAATTGCACTATTGCAAACATGGAAAAGAGAAGCAGAACAAATCTTGCAAAGACCGGTAAAAAAAAATGACAGATTGCTTATCACGCAAGCTGGAGAGGACATGTACAAAGACAAGAGTAAGAACGGACAATCAAAATTTGCAAAAGTTTTCGCCGACCATCGAGAACTTGCAAAGGTGTCAAATATGCCTCTAGGCATACTCAGAAAGCAACTGCCAGATTTCATATCGACAAATGAAGGTGATGCCGTTGCCGCAAGTGTTGCACTTGCTCACGGTGTGCCACACGCTGCTGACAAGTTGCTCTTTGCTCACTACAGCAATAAGCCGTGGAAGAAATTGTTTGAGTATCAAGAAAAATATCGGGAACAAATTTTCTAAAAAACCTTTTATCCAAGATTTTTTCTTTAGCGGTTCAAATCTAGCGTCACGCCTTAAATCTGAGTGTCTAGCCCCCTCCATCGGCTCCTGCGTCACGGATGAATCTCGACTCCAGAATTCCAGTTTCCAGCCAGCACTTCTGAAATTTGGAATTGCACCTTTATCCCGTCACCGCAGCCGTAAATACAAGCTATCCCTCAATCTCGGAGTGCTCATCCCGTTCATTTGCCGTAAAGAACTGACACCATTGTCAATCAGGATCTCTTCGTCGTAGAGATGATCTGGCACGTTCATTCGCCGATCCTCATCACCGATGTAGCCATTCAGCAGAGATCAGAGCTAAGAGGATGACAGCCATCAGCCGTCAGTCATCCTCGATCTTCCTTTCCCCGCCTCTTCGCCGGTTCTTCCTGACGACCGCTCCTGTGGTGTCCCGGTCTACATAGCTACTGCCTCTGGCCCTTTCCTTCGCCTCCTTGATCCCACATGCGAGGCCATTGAACGCACTCTCAATGGCGTTGCAAATCTTCTTTACTGCGGCGGTGTCCCGATACTCGTCGGCAAGCAGATATAGAAGTTGAAACCTCAGGCTCTCCGCTTCGGCCTCTGCACTGATTGCCGATAAACGTCCGAGTTTCAGGCCCGACGCCCACAGGTATTCGATCTTGGCAACACGCAGCATCTTGCAAATGCGTTCGAGCCGAGGGCGGTTCGTCTCAGTCACGTTAGCGAGCCCTACGTTGAGGTACTTGCGGAGCGTGATGTAATCGAGGCCGAGTTGCTTTGCCGCCTCACGCTGCGTCCAGCCTTGATGCCGCACCAAGGCACGCATGTTGTCCCGGAACTGCTCTGCTTTTTCCCGCTGATTCTGTCGGCCCATCTTGCTTTGCACCTATTTATGCACCCTGTTTTATGAGCCGGATGATAGCTCACAAGGTCTTGCCATAAAAGCGGTTGTGGCAATTTGTGGACGCCTCCGAGTGTCAGTTCTGGCGGAATTTTTCCACTGTAGGGTCATCGAAAAGACAAGAGGCCCCCTGATGAAGCAACCGAACGCCGAGTTCGAGGGCTCTTTCGAGTCCTGATCGGCAGACAAAAACAGAAAGGAGGTCACACAGAAGAGTCTCGGTCGCTGTCTCTCGTTGTTTTCCGGCCGCCTGTTGTTGGCGGCTGGGCAGATTTATTCACCATCAGGGAAAATCGCAGTATGACAAGCACAAGATCACGCAAGATGACCCGGAAGTCGCAATCCACACCCAAGGAAATTGTCACTCACCTCGACTCGATTGTCGTTGGGCAGGCCAATGCAAAGAAACGTCTCGCCGTTGGAGTTACGAACCATTACAAGCGGATTCGTGAAATGGATGCTCCTTCATCTCGCAGTAATGATGATTTGGCTGACGTGAAGATCGAGAAGAGCAACATGCTGCTTCTCGGTCCCACAGGATGCGGCAAGACATTTCTTCTGAAGTCACTCGCCGAAAAGCTGGACGTTCCGTTCGCAATCAGTGATGCAACCACACTGACTGAGGCCGGATATATTGGCGAAGATGTGGAGAGTATTCTGCTTCGATTGTTGAATGCTGCTGACGGTGACGTGGAATGGGCAGAACGTGGCATCGTCTACATTGATGAGATCGACAAGATCAGAAAGTCGAGTGGCAATGTTTCGATCACACGAGACGTGTCGGGAGAATGTGTGCAACAATCGCTGCTGAAAATGGTTGAAGGCAAAGTCTGCAATGTGCCTGAACAGGGTGGGAGAAAACATCCGGAGGCTGCCACGATTGCAATCGACACTACCAACATCCTCTTCGTCTGTGGAGGGGCGTTTGTGGGACTCAATGAAAAACCGGCAGATGTTACTCCGCATGACCTTGTTCAATATGGAATGATCCCAGAGTTCATTGGGCGGTTTCCAGTGATCGTGAAACTGGAAGAGCTTGGCGTTAAGGATCTGATGGCGATTCTCACGGAACCTCGTGACGCATTGTTGAAGCAGTATAGGAAGCTTTGCCGGATCGACAATGTGGATCTGGAATTCACTGATGATGCTATTGCCGAGATTGCGAAGCGAGCATTGCAGTTGAAGACTGGTGCCCGTGGACTTCGCTCCATCGTCGAGTCCTTCATGGCGGACTTCCTCTACGAAAGCTCTGACATGGAGCCGGGACACTACAGGATCAATGCGTCTGTTGTGAGAGGAACGGCTAAGCCCTCCAAAGTAGCGACAATCGACGTACGACGTTCTAAGGTTAAAGCTCGATAGCCTTGAGCCAGCGAATCAGTGTGGCGAGATATTGCATTTCGCCACACTGAAGCTGCATCGAGTGCCGCATAGCGGTTTGATCTTCGAGCTTTTCCCAGTCAATCCAGTGCGATCACGACCCTTTGCAAAGTCGAGGGGTCGTGGTCCGCACTCAGCGTCCGCACCTAAACAAAACATCCGGGGTCCGCCTCAAAAGAAACCATTTACGATGAACACTTCCAAAACAATCCGCACCTTCAACGATCCTCACCGTCGCTGGACAATCCATCAAGGCGACGTTCAACATGTCCTTCCAACGCTCTCGTCGTCTCTTTACGACGCATCGTTCACCGATGCTCCTTATGGCATTAGCTTCATGGAGAAAAGCTGGGACTCAGAAATCCCGCCAGTCTCCGTCTGGAACACCCTCCTTCGAGCATGTAAGCCGGGTGCATACCTGCTCGCCTTTGGTGGCACAAAGACGTTTCATCGACTTGCTTGTAATATCGAGGACGCTGGGTGGCAGATCCGGGACACGATCTGTTGGCTTTATGGGTCAGGATTTCCGAAAGGACATGACATTGGCAAGTGTGCGAAATCATGGGAAGGTTACTCGACAGCACTGAAGCCAGCATGGGAGCCAATTCTTGTTGCCCAGAAACCACGCCGTGGGACGTTTGCAAAAAACGCCATGCGATTCGGGTGTGGTGGACTGAATGTCGGCGGCTGCCGTATTGAATCAACAGGTGGCACAAGTCGAAGTCCTCAAGCTGCGTATCCTCTGAATCAGGATGGTCGATGGCCTGCCAACGTCATGCTCGACGAGCACGCTTCACAAGAGCTAGATCGTCAGAGCGGACGCTCTCGTTCCAGCCGTGGTTTGCGGCGTCAGGCTGGCAGCAATGTTGGCAATGACAAAACGCTGGGGACTTTCCGCAGTCGAATCGATTTTGTGGGAGGATACAACGACGACGGTGGTGCATCTCGGTTCTTCTACGTCGCCAAGGCTGGTGCCAAAGAACGAAAAGGGAACGACCATCCTACGGTCAAACCGCAGGCACTCTGCGAATATCTCGCCCGGTTGATCCTGCCACCGCAACGGAAGACTCCACGGCGATTGATCGTGCCGTTTTCTGGCAGTGGCTCTGAGATGATTGGTGCGCTGATGGCTGGATGGGATCACGTCACCGGCATTGAGCGTGATCCTCATTATGTCGAGATCGCTCGTCGGCGACTCTCTGATCTCGGCAAGGGGTCTGCCATGCCTGCGTAAGCTCCTCTTTTACTCGCCCGCTGCTTTATACGACTCTGAATATGTGGTTGTTTGGCACCACTCTTAAAAACTTCACTGGCCTACGGTCTCCATAGATTTTGCAAAGGACACAAATGATAAATGACCTGAGTTCTCGATATAGAGCCTTCATAAAAGCACCAACTCCAGAATATCTGGCAGTAAAACGTCATTGGAGAGGTTTCAAACACACGGTTTGCATCAACGGAAAATGGCGTATTGAAGGATTCATCACATGGTTCACCAAGGAGTATGAGCTTCTTCGTTGCGTCGATCCGTCGCTGCCGTCTGCACTATCGCCAGATCTTTACAAGCCCGAAACAATTGCGAGGATGTTTGGAATCCCCCCTGCGGAACTTGGATGCCCGGAAAAGGGGAAACCGGGTCGCCCCTCAACGATGGAAGACGTTGCCAAGTTTGCATTTGACCGCCGTCCTAATGTTAGATGGAAAGAAATTGTCAGCGAGTGGAAGCAGCAGAATCCACAAGACAGCCGCAAAGTTACTGAAGCGAAAATGAAAGATGCGTATCGTCGAAAATATCTTGGCAAGGGCCGATAGGAAAAACATTAGGCAAATAGATTTAGCCTCGATTTAGCCGCATTTTTGACACTAGAAACGCCTTTAGGCGTCAATCACACCGCCCTATAATTAGTCCGTCAACGCATCGTGAGGTGCTCTGGTTGTCTTGCGTGGAATGTTCCACGTAACTCACAGTTGAGTTCTCGCTCTCTGAGTAGTCGCATCATTCCGATGCGATGAAGTCCCAATGTTTTTTACCCTTTCGTCAAGGGCGTGACCTACGGTCTGCCCATTTTTAAGAGAGATCACCCATCATGTCCGTACCAACCATGCGACAGCTTCTCCCCAAGGAAATGATTCGTCCACTTACAGAGCTTGGAAAACACAATTGGATTGAGTGGTGGTCCGAATCAACTGACCCACGGTCAACAGGTTGTAGAACACGTTTCCCAAACGATCCGGCTCTCAACAGCAGCTGGATCATCAATCACATTGAGTCAATTGCATCGCAGGACGCAGGTCAATACTTCCGTTACTACGTCTTGTCTAAAGCGTTAGCTGACGGCCCGAAACTCATTCGGCCAACTGAGGAGCAGTGCGAGGCTCTGGAACACGTTGATGTCAATGTCTTGTTTGAGGAATACGAGCAGCCGTTTCCGATCTTCATCGCAGAGATTCCCGACGAATACAGAAAACAACTTGCTTTGCGGTTTTCTGAGGAATGTCCTCGTTTCGTACTGACGTTCCATGATCGCCGTTCCAAATACATTGTGTCCCTGTGTGAACACGGTGTATCAAAAGATGGGGCATACACAATTATCTCACCAAGCTCATGCTGGAGAACAGTGGAAGATGCAATTCAGTGCAGCATTGTCAGCGGCTGCGGCATTAGAATAGTTGAAGTGCTGCTACGCATCACATTCAATCTTGGTCTTCTGCTGACTCGGTATGGTGCGAAAGACTGTGGGCCTGTTGATCCAGCCGCCGTCCAGAAACAGCAGCGAGGTGCCCTGCAAAAGAACAAGACAAAGGCCGACCGAGCAAAGGACTTGTTGGCGGCCACGATTAGCCTGATCGAGTTTGAACAAGAAGTCGTGTTCTTTGATAAGGCGGCGTCCGGCGAACCACACCCAGACAGTGATGGGGCCATGAAACGCCCTCATTGGCGGCGTGGTCATTTCAGACGGCAGTCATGCGGTGAGGGACGGAGCCAACGCAAGCTCGTATTCGTCAGGCCGTGCTTCATCAATGCGGGATTCTTTCACGGCGAACTTGCCAACACCTCCTACCAGATTAACTCGGGTTCCCGTCCAAAGGCTTCACTGTCCATGAATCCTTTATCCCAAAGCGAAGCTTCTCAATGAGCACTCAGAAAGTGCTGTTGATACAAATTTTAGAACACTGGAGAACGACCATGACCACCGAAAACTCAACAGACCAGATCGAGATTAAGCTGACCAAGGTGATGACAAAGATCCTGAAGCACTATGAAGTCAAGTTGAGGAATAAGCCTCAGCTTGTCACTCATAAAGCCTACGAGACCACGACGCTTGTCAGCCCGTCAGTGTATGCGGTGTACGAGGCCGCAATCAAAGCCAATTACGTCGTTACGTTCATGTCTCTGTAGCAAAGTCATGACCTGAGCCTTGTCTCGCAGGTGTGTGAAATGTGGATGATTCTGATCATAGTGAAGTGGTTTGTGCAACATAAACAAAAAGGAACTCAAATGGCGATGGACAAATGGCAAGTGCTCTCGACTATCGACTCTTTTATCGAAGAACACCATTGCGACGACGAGAACTACTTTTATATGGACGGAAGTGAGACGGTCAAGTTATTCGATGATTTCGCATTAGTTTTTTCATACGAGCAACTGATTTATGTGGTTATGGGTGACGGGCAAGTATTGCACGATATGCCGCAATCCACTGACGACACTTTGCGGACGTTCCTTTATTTCCACAGCTTAAATTGGAAGGGCGAGCCTATGGGAGAATGGCTTGAGTTGTAGATGTTGCCGACGACACGCATCGAACGCTAACCATATTGGCGTACGTTCTATGGATGATTCGGACGGAACCGAGGTGGATGAGATAAGCCAGACGGCTCGCTGAATCCGTTGGTTTGACGGGGTTCAGTGCTGCCGCATCTTGTTTTCAGGGCTATTCGCTCTCAGTGCAGGACACGTTAGTGCCATCGGAGTCGGTACGACCTACTCGTTACGAGTTCTTCGCAACACTGAATTGGCTGTCGCCTCAGATTTTTCTCATCATCACGACAAGAAACGAAGCGGCAAGCATACATACCAGAAAGGAGGTTTCCATGAACACGATTTATTCAACAGGACAATTGGCTCGTCTGCTTCGCATACCGGCGTACAAGATCGGCTATGCCCATTCAACGGGCCATTTGGAAGAGCCTGCTTTCAGGTTCTTAGACAAGCGTTGCTACACGACTGCTGATGTCCGCCGAGTTGCTGCTCATTTCGAAGTCACTATCGAAGACACAGCGTTGATAGCGGAAGGAGACGAAGCCAAATGAAATTCAAGAAGCAATATCTCACATTAACAGAGCTTGGACGTGTCTTTGGCGTCGTCGAAAGAGAAATCGGCAAGCGGCTGATCAACATTGGCTTGAGAACACTAAAACGGAAGCCGACTTTCACTGCCTTTCATGAAGGTCTAGCCACTTCGTCTCCCAATTATTCACGGTCACAAGATTTGGACGACAGATATGTCTGGCACAGTACAAGAGTGGTTGCTGCCCTCATCGAAAATGGGTCAGTGCCCGCTATACCGCCTCCTGCAAATCTGTTGACAACTCCGATTCTGGACGGTCCCTTCATTGTCAGGAGCAATACAGATGCTCTTCATGAGATCGTGGGAGAGTCTGGCAGCGTTGCTGTCTGGGTGGCTGGGGACCGGAATGCTCAGATCGTGTGTCAGTTACTCAATGTTGGACACCGACTTGGTGTCATCAAATGCCCGCAACCAGAACAACAGCCAGAGACGCTGCCCGCAGAGGAATCTGTTTCAACTGAAAAAAGCGGCTTCGTGATTTATGGACTGAGTTAAAAATGAAGGCAACATTGGCAAGTGGACAGAATGTCTTGATGTTCCATGACTTTTATGAAGCGGAAGCTTCTGGATTGTTGTCACGTTCATCTTGGCGTCTTAAAGGCAGAACTGTTGATAAGGGAACTGTCCCGGCTGGAGTCGTTATCAACAGGACAATGTTGCTTCATAAGTCACAGAACGTAAAGGTCGTTGTTCCAGTGGTGGAGGATAAGGGTGACAGTCTGGTTATTGCAGAAAGATGGTGGGAAGTTTTCACTGAAGAACAAACCACAAAGCAGAACAAACCAGAACTTCCAGAAATCATGATTACTTCAGCTTTACTTAAGCAAGAAAAGGAGGAAGGGGAGGGGAAGGGTTCCTTAATGACGCCAAAAGAGTCAGAACTCCATTCCCACAAAGGCTTTACGGCAAAGAACTCCAAAGCAGACATTTGCAATGTTAATAGCGTCAGAGCGTATGTCCCTGAAGGTCTTTTTCTCCCAGAAACTTGCCCAGTGAAAGAACAGATCTGGTGGTTCCTTGGTTTGTTGTATTGGAAACATCTGGAACGACGTGAGACATGGGAAACACCAGTCAACCTGATGTACGACTACTTGAAGGCAAACATCCCCCAATGGCCTGAAGTCTGGCGATGGTGTGATGGACAGCAACTGGTGGAAAGGACACCGGGATACACGCCAAGAGAACGGTCATACGGATACTGGACAGCCTTGCCGTATCGGGAACAGACCCATCGACTCCGCACTTATGAGCACGCAGGATTGGCAAAGAAGCTGCGTGCCATTCAGCGAAGACATCTTTCTCGCCCCATCATAGTCCACCTTCGGAAGCAACTGGAGAGGCTGACAGTGGACATGGAAGAGTTTGCTGCTCGATTCATAACCGATCCGAACCTGCATTATTACCGGGCACATCTCCAGACAATCCTTGATGGAGAACTTCGGCTGACTGCTGACGGCTTCTCAGGGAGATTCCATACCAATATCTCGAACATGTTCAAACCATTGCGTGCCCTGCTTCGGGTTGATGGTGAGCCTGAAACGCTAGGAGAAACGGATATTAAGAACAGCCAGCCTTTGTTTCTTGCCGTCGCCGCAAAGGAACAAGGCGTTGAAGACCGGCGATACCTGCGGCTCTGCGAAGAAGGGCAGCTCTACGAACACATGGCAGGACGGCTCGGTGTTCTCCGGGAATCTGCGAAGCACGAGATGATAGTGATGCTCTATGCGAAGAACGGTTTGAAATCGACAGCCAAGAGCGTGTTCGAAATGGAGTTTCCCCGAATGGGTGCCTTCATTCGAAGCGTCAAGACAAAAGATCACAAGCGATTGTCGAAACAAATGCAGGTTGCCGAGCGGAAATTCGTGATCGACACAGTTTGTGAACGGCTCAAGCGTCTGCGGTCAGACATGTTCATAACCACGATCCATGACTCCATTGTTGCTCGGAAGCCAGACTGCGATCTGGTGTTGTCGGTGATGAAGGAAGCATTCGCTGAAAAGGGCGTCCATCCTCGTCTTGAGTGGCAGGACGTGAACAGACATGAAATGGAAGACATCTCGCCTGTAGGTGCAAACTTGGGTGACTGCCTTCTTGAAGAATCAAAAGGAAAGGCTCCAGAAGGGGCGTAGAGCGATTCTCCCCATCCAGATGACCGTCGGGTCATCTAGGCATGGCTGGTTTTATTACAAGCGATTCTGGAGGCTCGGAGCCAGATCGAAAGATTTCAAGGAAAACTTTCCAGGCAATTAAAGTTCGATGGGTGTTCCAGCGAGCATGACAGTAATGGGCCAATTCCGGCTCGGAAGGGAAATGAAATGACTATTCAAGCGAAATCACTGGCCGACGTACTACCAGTACAAGAGCACTATTACCTACTTCACGACGGCAAGAAGTTTGCAATGCACGGAACCCCAGAGGCGACTGGTTTGCTGGTCTTCGAGACTCGTGAGCAGACTGATCACTTTTACGAGGCAGTGGGGAAGGCTGTGCCCACATTTCAACCGGTGAGGGTTAGTGCCGAAGAGTTGCTGCGGCTCGTTGAAGAAGTAGGAGCAGTCTGTGTGGTTGATGGATTGAAGGTCGTGGTCGCAACGCTGAAACCACAGCGAGCGAAACCAATCGGCACCGGGGCTTCAATAAACCCCGAAGGCGTTGTCCCGGAAGATTCGAACTGGGAACCAGCTTGAGCAACTACCACTGCGATATCGAGCGATGCAAAGCTGTAGAAGTCAGCGGATCATTTTGCCACGTCACTCTTTTACCAACAGTTGATCTTAAATTTTTTCAGGACACGTTATGACAGTCAGAGTCATTCACGGAGCCAATGAGGGTCAATTCGATCTGAAGGACAAAACAATCGACTGCGTGGCAAAACAACTTCGTGAAGTCTTCAACATTCCCGAAGACGCAGTGGCTATCGTTGACGGCAAACAAGCCAGCTTCGACTACATCCTCAGCGATGAAGAATCCGTCGAGTTTGTTAAAGAAAATGGTAGCAAAGGTGGCTTGCAGGATTACTGGTCTGAGGCTGAGCTACTGCGGCTTTTTGGTCCTGAATCATTAGAGTCGATGAAACAGAATGGCTTCAAACTAAAGCCCCACTTGGTGGCCACTGCTGATGATGTGATCGCTTGGCAACATTGGCTAATGGATCGTTCGGCGGAACCTGCAATGTCGATTCCTGTGCAGGTCGATATTGAATCAGAAACGATCACCGTAAGTGGTGTGCATTACGAAATCGACCAGCAGCTTGCTGCTGTCGTGCAGTGCTTACTTGAAGCGAAGGGTGAAAGACGATCAACCAGTGAAATGAAGTTGGCGTACCCTGACTACATCCTCGATGAGCGACTGGATATGACCATCTCCAGAAAGCTGAAGTGTCACAAATCGGGAATCGGTTCTTTCATTCAGAGCGATAAGAAGGGGTATCGACTGGTGCTACCGGAGTGTGAGTAGCTGCTCAGAATTTTGTGCTTTCCAGCCACTGGGAAGTCTATGGTATTTTTCTCTTGCTAATCGCATGTAGGCGGAAATGCCCCATTCAAAGACACGAAAACGATGTCAGCGAAACGGGCATTACAAACTTTGTTCGAATTCAAGGATGAAATATCATGGCGTGCAGTAAACACAACCGTTGCCACTGTGGCAGTGGAAAGATGCTGAAGAACTGTTGTAAGTTCCCCAAGCCCAAAAAGAACAAACCGAAAACACTTCCGCTTCGGATTGAGAAACAGTGTGGTGAATGCACCGCCTGTTGCACAGTGATGGGCGTTGAAGAGTTGGGCAAACCGTTTTACCAGACGTGTAAACACGTCTGTGCAAATGGTTGTGCGATCTATCAGGATAGGCCCGCCAGTTGCAGAGTGTGGCAATGCAGTTGGCGGAGCGGTTGGATTTCGGGCGGCGAAGAAATGCGGCCCGATAAACTTGGTGTGATGTTCGAATGGCGGATAATCCGTGGCAATTCCTTCCTGATCGTTTATGAAGT
>Ga0209702_10008158_pt1 | contig 12367 bp, 12 predicted proteins | sample FRY01_FD_187210 | JGI IMG/M metagenome (GOLD analysis project Ga0209702, IMG submission 187210) | Freshwater microbial communities from Lake Fryxell liftoff mats and glacier meltwater in Antarctica - FRY-01 (SPAdes) (version 2) | ecosystem: Environmental > Aquatic > Freshwater > Ice > Glacier... | reverse complement strand
CCGACCGACTGCCGCGAACTGGCCGAGGTGGTGGCGCGCGAACACGGCAACATTCACCGCAGCGCCGAGTTCGGCGCGGCCGCGCTGGTGCGGCTGCTGGAGCGCTGCGACGCGTTTCGCAAGCCACAACGTTTTGACGAGGTGCTGCTGGCCTGCGAGTGTGATGCGCGGGGGCGTCTTGGCCTGGAAGACTCGGCGTACCCGCAGCGTGCCCGCCTACTGGGCGTGCTCGACGCCGCGCAGGGTGTGGCAACCCGCGAGATCGCGGAGAAGGCTCAGGCTGCAGGACTGGGGGGGGGGAAGATTGGCGAAAGGATCCATGCGGCTCGCGTGGCTGCGGTTTCCGCCGGTCTCGACAGCCTATAGGCGAAGCCCGCCTACAGACAGGACGTCCTCTGCTTGTTATGCTTGACTCCCATGCAGATTTCCAACTCAAGTCTTTCTGCGGTGCCCTCTTTCAAGTCGGACACAGCCGCCGGCCAGACAAAGGCACCGGCCACAACCGCAACGCCCGTCCCGAAAATCACGGCCAACACGGCACTCTTCCTCGATTTCGACGGGACGCTGGTCGATATCGCCGCACAGCCCGAGCTGGTAGAGGTACCCCAAGACCTGGTTAACCTGCTGGCGCAACTGTTCCAGCGGCTCAACGGCGCCGTGGCCATCGTGTCGGGCCGGTCCCTGTCGGACCTGGACGCCTACCTTGCCCCATTGAAATTGCCCTCGGTTGCAGAACATGGCGCGGTACATCGCCTTGCCGGCGGGCAGCCGACGGCTGCCACATCGCCAGCACTGCAGCACATTGTTCGCGTTGCCTCGGCATTGGCCGCGCAACACCCCGGTCTTCGGGCCGAGATCAAATCGCACGCTGTTGCATTGCACTATCGGCACGCACCCGAACTGGAGTCACTGTGTCTTGAGGCCATGGCCGAAGCCGTGAAGCGTACGCCAGGTATTGAACTGCTGCACGGCAAGTTTGTGTTTGACATCAAGCCAGCAGGCATAACCAAGGGCACAGCCATCCAGGCGCTGATGGACCGGCCGCCCTTCAGGGGCCGCCTTCCCCTGTTCGCGGGGGACGACACCACCGACGAAGCCGGCTTTTCCGCCGTACAGTCCATCGGTGGCGACACAGTCAAGATTGGTGCTGGTGCCAGCCTGGCGAGCTACCGATGTCCCGACCCTTTCACGTTTCGCCAATGGCTTGCCATCAGTGCTGAAGGACTTCAAGCATGACCACTTCAGCTTCCGCGCCAGACGTCGCGCCCATCATCCACCTCGCCCAGTCTGTGGCCCAGCCCGGACCTGCGGGAAATTTTGATGCTGCGGCGGATTCCTCCCTGTCCATGGGCGTGATCGGCAACTGCGCCTTCAGCGCGCTGGTCGATGCCCGCGGGCGCATTGTCTGGTGCTGCCTGCCACGCTTTGACGGTGACCCGGTGTTCAACGCCCTGCTCGACACCAGCGACAAAGGCAGCGCCTTTGCCATCGAGATTGAAAACTTCGACCACGCCCATCAGTGGTACGAGCCGAACACCGCGGTGCTACACACCCAGCTTTTTGACAGCAGCGGCCAGGGCATAGCAATCACCGACTTTGCACCGCGCTTTTACCGGCGCTCGCGTTTTTTCAAGCCCATGACCCTGGTGCGCCGTGTTCGGCCGATTCACGGCGCGCCGCGCATCAGGATCTCGCTGGACATTCGTTACGACTGGGGCCGCAGCCAGCCGGTCGTGACCCAGGGCAGCAACCACCTGCGCTATGTCGGCGACGCGCTGACGCTCAGGCTCAGCACCGACGCGCCGCTGTCGCACCTACAGTCCAGACAGCCTTTTGTGCTGACGCGCGAGCACAACTTCCTGCTCGGCGCTGACGAGTCGCTGGCCGACGGCATTGCCGACACCGCGCGTCTGTTCGAAGAGGAAACCCTGTCCTACTGGCGCAAGTGGAGCCAGCACCTGCACATTCCGCTGGAGTGGCAGCAGGCGGTGATACGTGCGGCCATCACGCTCAAGCTCTCACTGTTTGAGGACACCGGCGCGATTGTCGCGGCCATGACCACCAGCATTCCCGAGGCGCCGAACAGCGGGCGCAACTGGGACTACCGTTACTGCTGGCTGCGCGATGCGTTTTTTGTGGTGCGCGCGCTCAACAGCATGTCCGAAGTCGGCACCATGGAGGACTACCTGCGCTGGCTCAGCAACGTCGTGGTGCAAGCCGGCGGAGGACATATCCAGCCGCTGTACGGCATTGGTCTGGAGCGCGAATTGCCCGAGGCGTTATACGACCATCTGGGCGGCTACCGCAACATGGGGCCGGTGCGCGTGGGCAACCAGGCGCAGGAGCATTTTCAGCACGATGTCTATGGCAACGTAGTGCTCGGTGCGGCCCAGTCCTTTCACGACCAGCGCCTGCTGCACCGGGGCGGTGAGGCCGAGTTTTTGCGCCTGGAAGCGGTCGGTGAGCAGGCGGTGCGCAACTATGACAAGCCCGACGCCGGCATGTGGGAGCTGCGCACGCGCGCCCGGGTGCACACCTCCTCGGCGCTGATGTGCTGGGCCGCCTGCGACCGTCTCGGCAAGATTGCCGTGACCCTGAATCAGCCCGACCGCGCCCAATACTGGCAGAACCACGCCGCCGTGATGCAGGAGCGCATCCTGCGCGAATCGTGGAGCGAAGAGCGCCAGGCTTTTGCCGAAAGTTTTGGCGGCCGCGCTCTTGACGCCAGCGTGCTGCTGATGATCGAGGTCGGCTTCATCGACCCGAAAGACCCGCGTTTTGTGGCCACAGTCGATGCGCTGGAAAAATACCTGTGCGATGGCCCCTACATGCGCCGCTATGAGGCACCCGACGATTTTGGCAAGCCGGAGACCGCCTTCAACATCTGCACCTTCTGGCGCATCGACGCGTTGGCGCGCATCGGCCGCAAGCAGCAAGCCAGGGAGATTTTCGAGACCATGCTGGCCGCGCGCAACCACTTGGGCCTGCTCTCCGAAGACACCCACCCCGTGACCGGCGAGATGTGGGGCAACTTCCCGCAGACCTATTCGATGGTCGGCATCATCAACGCTGCAGTGCGGCTGTCGGCACCATGGGACTCCCAGGTATGAGGCACACCCCCGTCGGAGGCTCACTGCGTGTAGCCCCTTCCCCCCTTGCAGGGGGCAGCGCCTGCGGCCCGGCAAAGTCGGCTCCGCGGCCCTTGTTAGCCGCAGCCAGAAACATCCCCTCGTTCACTACAGTTGGTGCGCCATGGGCCGTCTAGTCGTTGTCTCCAACCGCGTCGCGGACCCGCGCAAAACAACGGCGGGCGGCCTGGCCGTGGCACTGGGCAACGCCTTGTCCGTCAACGGCGGCTTGTGGTTTGGCTGGAGCGGCACGGTGGTCGAAGGCGGCACACCAGGCGAAGGGGAGATGCACACCCAGCAGGCCGGCAACGTCACCCTGACCACCGTGGACCTGTGCCGCGAAGACCACGACAGTTATTACCTGGGCTACAGCAACGGCGTGCTCTGGCCGGTGTTTCATTACCGGCTGGACCTGGCCGACTTTGACGCCGGCTTTATCGGCGGCTACCGCCGCGTCAACCAGATGATGACACGCAAACTGATGCCGCCGCTGCAGCCCGACGACATCATCTGGGTGCACGACTACCACCTGATCCCGATGGCGGCCGAGCTGCGGGCCATGGGCTGCAACAACCGCATCGGCTTCTTTTTGCACATCCCGCTGCCACCGCCGCTGATTCTGGCGGCGATCCCGCAGCATGAATGGCTGATCCGCTCGCTGTTTGCCTACGACCTGGTCGGCTTTCAAAGTCAGGCCGACCTGGACCACTTCTCGCGCTATGTCGGCCAGGAGGCCGGCGCCGAGGCGCTGGACCAGCACCAGTTCCGCGCCTTCGGACGAACCATGCACGCACAGGTCTTTCCGATTGGCATCGACGTCGATGAATTCGCCGCCTTGACGCATGGCAAAGAAGCGCGCGAGATGTACGAGCGCATGAAAGAAGAGTATTCGCGCCGGCGCCTGCTGCTGGGCGTGGAGCGCCTGGACTACTCCAAGGGCCTGCCGCAACGCCTGCGCGCCTTCCGCCAGTTGCTGCAGACCTACCCAGAAAACCTCAACAGTGCGACGCTGATCCAGATCGCCTCGCCCAGCCGCGAGGCGCTCGACACCTACAGCGACCTGCGCCAGGCGCTTGAGAGCCTGTGCGGTGCTATCAACGGCGACTATGGCGAGCTGGACTGGATGCCGGTGCGTTACATCCACCGCAACGTCGCGCGCAAGCGCCTGCCCGGCCTGTACCGCATAGCCAGCGTGGCGCTGGTGACGCCGCTGCGCGACGGCATGAACCTGGTCGCCAAAGAATTCATCGCCGCGCAGGACCCGGCCGACCCGGGCGTGCTGGTGCTGTCGCGTTTTGCGGGCGCGGCCGAACAACTCAAGGAAGCGCTGCTGGTCAACCCCTACGACACCCACGGCACGGCCGAAAGCATCCAGTTCGCCCTGCAGATGCCGCTGCAAGAGCGCCAGGCCCGGCACCAGAAACTTCTGGCCCGCATACGCAGCCAGGACGTGCATTGGTGGCACACGACCTTTTTGAAAACCCTGTCCGAATCCGGTTCGGTCAATCAGGCGACCAGCGCCAGCGCCGCGTAGTCGCCGACCCGATCCTGCAGGCCGGCGGGCAGCAGCACAAAACCATCGGTCAGCGCAGGCAGCTTGCCAGTGATGTGGGCCTGCAGGCGCGGCAGCAAATAGTCGCGATGGTGCCAGAACACACCGCCTCCCAGGCTGATGCGCTGCAGGTCCAGCGTGACCACCAGGTTGTACAGGGCCCGACCCATGACCCGGCATATACCATCAACAATGACTGTAGCCTCCGCATCGCCTGCCCGGGCAGCTATCAAAATAGAAGCGGAATCGGCATAACCGAGCCCCGCAAAACGCCGCGGCATGGCGTTGCCGGCCACCAGCGCCTCGACATCGCCGACGTTGCCGCAGCCGCACAGGGCGTCGTTGTTGTCGCTGACAAACATGTGGCCGGCATGGCCAGCATTGCCGTTTTTCCCCCTGAGCACATGGCCATCGACACACAGGCCGACACCGATGCCGGTGCTCCAGGTGACGAAGGCGCAGTTGGCGATGCCTTGCAGCGCGCCCCAGCGGCGCTCGGCTTCCAGCGCGGCCATGCCGTCGTTTTCAATCCGCACGTTCCTGAAGCTCTGCCTCAGGGGCACCTCCAGCGGCACGCTGGTCCAGTCATTGGGAAGGCCGCGCGCCTGGCCGGCCATACCACCACAGATGTTGGGGGCGGCGAGTTCGATCAACCCCCCTTCGAGCACAAATGGCCCGCAGGAAGCAACGCCCACGGCTGAAATATCAGACACCTCTACACCGGCCTTGTCGCAGCTTTGTTCGATCAGGGCCAGCACCTGCCGACCCAGCGCATCGCGGTCGCCCTGTTTGATGGTTGGCTCGGCCACCCGGCCGCGTACCCCACGCTCGTCGGCGATGCTGACCGCCACCTTGGTGCCGCCCACATCAACGCAAGCCAGCGGGGCAGAGCCTTTGGGCAAAGGAGGATGGGGAAAGATCTGGTACACGGTCAAGGTGGGTGCTCCGGTTGGCGGGTAACGGGTAGAGTGACGGATGCCGGATAGGGGTCAGGTAGGAATCCTAACCCCGGTGCGCCCCAATGGAAAAACCGCCCCCAAGGGGACAGAGAGCTACACGGCGTGAGCGAACGTGGGGGCTCATAGCGTATGGGTCCGGTCGCCCTGTGAAAAGCCCAGTGGTGACCATACAGGCCCTACTTTAGCCCGAAACGCAATCACCTTGAACAACTCGCCCATCTCATGCTCATTGATCAACTTTTGCACCATGGCCCTATCGGCCAACGTCGCATCTTCCATGTCTTGCAGCACACCGCAATTGAGTAAAAATCGCCCCTGCCCGGTGTAGCCCGCTACCCACAAACCGGCTTCTTGCCCAGCCAGTGCAATGCCCGTGAAGTTGACATGCGCCGTGATGTCTTTGTAGCCTACCTCTGCCAGCGCATCGCCATCAACCTGGTGCGCACGGTGGCAAACCACTGTGCCCATGCTGCGCTGCGGGTGGTAGTACTCGTGTTCAGGAAAGCCGTAGTCGATCATGAAAATCGCGCCCGCTTGCAGCTTGTCAGCCAGGGTGCGAATAAAACCCTCGGCTTGGCTATGGATTTCAGTCGCGTAGTCATGCATGCCAAGCGCCTCGAAAGGTGGCCTTAAGTCGGTGGGCTGGTCGGCATATGCAAAAGCGCCTTCGTGCAAGGCAACTCCTCTTTCATGCCAAACGCCATTGACGCGTGCTAGTAATTTCACCGGCATGGCGTCGAGTACTTCGTTGCCGATCACCACGCCCTTGATGTTTTCAGGCAACGCATTTACCCAATGCACTTTTGCGCCAAAACTTGACAAGCGCTGCTGTTGGCGCGCCCGCAAACTGCCCGACACATCAACGATGGTGTAGCGCGTGATTTGCGGCAGCGCCTGCAAAACTTGCTCGGCCAGCGCGCCCGATCCAGCGCCAAACTCCCACACTTCATGGGTACCCGTGGCTTGAAAAGCCTCAGCAATCTGCCGCGCCAACGCTAGGCCAAAGCGGGGCGACATCTCAGGTGCAGTGACAAAATCACTGCCCGCATCAGTTAAGCCGCCAGGCATCAAGCCGAACTTGCGCAAGTCGTTGGCGTAGTAGCCCAGGCCTGGCGTGTACAGCGCCATACTCATGAAACTGTCAAAACCCAGCCAGCCGCCCGCTTGGACGATAGCCTCATGAATTCGGGTTTGCAGAGGGGTCGTTAAAATATCAGCAGTCATGGCAATCGTTTCAATATGAATTGTCGGCGATTACACAAACACTTCACATGCCGCCAACAACACCAGCCCCTGTCGTTTTAGTCACAGGCGCAGCCAAACGGCTGGGCCGCGAAATTGCGCTGGCCTTGGCCGCAGGCGGCTGGCGGGTGGCGGTGCATTACCGCAGCTCTAAACAGGATGCTATTGATACAGTAGCTTCTTGCGCCCGTATTCAGGGTGATTCAGCCTTATTTGATGCTGATTTAGGCGATGAAAACGCTGTAAAAAGACTTTTACCGCGCGTGATTGAACATTTTGGCCAAGTTGATGCGGTGGTCAACAGTGCATCGACGTTTGAGCAGGACGATGCTGGCAGTTTCAGCTTTGCAGCGCTAGACCGGCACATGCACAGCAACCTGGGGGCAGCCATATTGCTCGCCCAGGGCTTGCACACGCATGTGACGCAGCGACAAGCCACTGGCGTCGTGGTCAATTTGCTGGACCAGAAGCTCTGGAACCAGAACCCCGATTTTTTCAGCTACACGCTGTCCAAGGCCGCGCTTGAAGCCGCCAACACCATGCTGGCGATGGCGCTGGCGCCAGCGGTTCGGGTGGTCGGTGTCGCACCGGGTCTGACGCTGACCAGCCACCTTTTGAGTGAGGCGCAGTTTGACGCACTGCACAAGCTGTCGCCACTGGGCCGTTCGTCAACACCGGCTGATGTAGCCGCTACCGTGAAATTTGCGCTTGAGAACCAGTCCATTACCGGCACCACGCTGCTGGTCGATGGTGGCCAGCACCTGATGAAATTCGAGCGTGATTTCTCACTAATGTAACTTTGAGGGAAAGACCAAAATACGTGAAACGCTTTTGCTCTGTCCCCAACACTTTAAGAACATGTTCAACACACGCGGCACACAAATCCTGACGCTCACCGGTTTGCGCTTTGATGCCAACCTGGGTATTCTTGAGCATGAGAAAAATGCGCCACAACCAATACAGGTCGATGCAGAACTGAACCTGGGAACGCAGCCCCTCACGCCCAGCGATGACGATATCAGCCATGTACTGGACTACCGCAAGGTGCGGCAGATCATCATCAATGAATGCACAGCCGAACATGTGAACCTGCTTGAAAGCCTGATCGGCAAACTCGCACACCGGCTGATGCTGTTACCCGGCGTGCTGGGTGTGCGGGTAAAGATTGTAAAGCTGGAAATTTTTGACGACTGCGAAGTAGCCATTCGCGTCGAGACAGGACAGTGGTGAATAGTTGATGCCATATTTCTTAACCGTTCGGACTGAGCCTGTCGAAGTCCCTGCGAAAACAAGTCAAAGCCCTTCGACAAGCTCAGGGCGAACGGGGGTTATATGAGCGCAGTCTGGATTGAAGATGAAGTTGCCGAGGGTGCTGAAAAGGCATCGACTGCATCACGCCTGAGAATAGAACGTGAAGACCACAAGCTGGAAAAGCGCCTGTGCCGCGAGGTTGGCCGCGCCATCGTTGACTTCAACATGATTGAAGAAGGCGACAAGGTCATGGTATGCGTGTCGGGTGGCAAGGACAGCTACGCGATGCTGGACATTTTGCTGAAATTGCAAAAACGCGCACCCATCAATTTCAGCCTGATCGCCGTCAACCTCGATCAAAAGCAGCCTGGCTTTCCTGAACAGGTGCTGCCCGACTATCTGGCAAAGCTGGGCCTGCCCTTTCACATCGAAAACCAGGACACCTACAGCATCGTCAAGCGCGTGATTCCTGAGGGCAAGACGCTTTGCTCGCTGTGCTCACGCCTGCGGCGCGGCATCTTGTACCGCGTAGCGGGTGAGCTTGGCGCGACCAAGGTGGCGCTCGGCCATCACCGCGACGACATGTTGCAAACGTTTTTTCTGAACCTGTTTTTTGCCGCCAAACTCAAGGGCATGCCGCCCAAGCTGGTGAGTGATGATGGCAAAAATATCGTCATTCGCCCGATGGCTTATGTAACTGAAAAAGACCTTACACGCTGGGCGCAGGTACGGAGCTTTCCCATCATTCCCTGCACGCTCTGCGGCAGCCAAGAGAATTTGCAGCGCAAACAGGTCGGCAACATGCTGCGTGAGTGGGAGCAGAAGTTTCCGGGCCGCATCGAGAACATGTTTAGTGCCCTGCAAAACATCGTGCCATCGCATTTAATGGACGGCAAGCGCCACGACTTCAAGGGCATTCGAACGACCGGCGTGGCAGACCCTGATGGCGACAAGGCATTTGATACAGAGTTATTGGGGTCAGACACCAATTTCATGACGATGCAAAGCATCGCACCCGAAGGGCGTGCCAAGGGCACGATGAATTTGGACTCTGACCCCAAAAACTCTCAAGGCTGATATGAAACGCTTTTTGAAAATCATATTGTCTATAACATTCATGGGCGTTTTGCTGGCGGGGTGCTCGGGCTTGCGCGTGGTTGAAAGCGATGTAAGCGCTTTTTCTGCCTGGACTTCTGCACCCCCTGGCCCCAACACAGCGTACCGTTTTGAACGCCTGCCTTCGCAGCAAGTGCAAGCCGCGCGGCAAGATTTGATTGAAGGTTCGGCCATCGCAAGCCTTGCAAAAGTCGGGCTGGTGATTGACCCTGCCAAAGCGCGCCTAGCCATCACGATCACCGTCAATACTCGATTTGCGGCCCGCACGGGTTACGGCTATGGCTATGGCTCGCCAAACGTTTTCCTGAGCGCAGGAAACTTCGGCAGCTCGGTGGGGTTTTCGTTTCCTCTCGGTGGGCCTTTCTCTGGACCTTTTGCCACTCCGTTTCCCGCAGACCCTTACTATCTGCGCGAAATTCGGATTCAAATGCGCGACCTTGTCGACCAGAAAGTCGTGTTTGAGACGACCGCTTTAAGCGACAGCGCTCGGGACGATGGCTATGCCCTGCTTCCCGCCATCATCGACGCGGCGCTACTCGGGTTTCCGCAACCGCCGCCCGGTACGCGTCGAATCAAGGTCGAGACAAATTAGTATGGAGCCCCCACGTTCACCCGCTTCGCGTTGCTCGCTGCCCCTGTCCTCGGTGATCGGGGCTGAACTTGCTTGGGGCGGCCCGTCGCTGGCTAATGTTGCCCCCGCGCTTGTCGCTTCGCGTACTACGCTGCCCCCCGAGGGGGCTGAACCCACAAGAATCATCGCCATTCGCCACGGCGAAACCGCCTGGAATGTGGACACCCGCATTCAGGGTCAGCTAGACATTCCCCTGAGCGCCAATGGCCGCTGGCAAGCCGAGCGACTGGCCAATGCGTTGCAGGATGAGCCCATCACCACCATCTACGCCAGTGATCTGCTTCGCGCGTGGGAAACCGCGCAGTACGTCGGCAACGCAACAGGTCTCAAGGTCATCAAGGAAGAGGCCTTACGTGAGCGCGGCTTTGGCGATTTTGAAGGCAAGACCTTTGCCGAGATTGAAGTGCTGCTGCCCGAGCAGTCCATGCGCTGGCGCAAGCGTGACCCTCACTTTGCACCCACTGGTGGTGAGTCACTGCTTGACTTGCGCAGCCGCGTTGTAGCGGCAGCAGAGCGGCTGGCCGCACAGCACCCCGGCGAGCTGATCGCGCTGGTGGGTCATGGCGGCGTGATGGACGTGCTGTACCGCGCCGCCACCCGGCTCGACATTCAGGCCCCGCGCACCTGGGCACTGGGCAATACGGCCATCAACCGGCTGCTCTGGACAGTCGAAGGTTTTACGCTGGTCGGCTGGGCCGATACGCAGCACCTTGACGATGATGCGCTGGATGAAGTCACGGGGTAGATAAGTGCCGTACGCGAGTGAAAACTTAAAAGGCCTGATCGGCCAGCCAGTGAGCTTTATTGACACACCTGCGCTGGTGATTGACCTGGACGCCATGGAGCGCAACCTGAAAGTCATGGCGGCGTTTGCCAGCGCGCATCAAGTCAAACTGCGACCACACGCAAAAATGCACAAAAGCGCCTTGATCGCCAGGCTTCAGATGGCGCAAGGCGCAGTCGGCGTTTGCGTGCAAAAAACATCCGAGGCCGAAACCATGGTGGCCAATGGTATCTGCAACGTTTTCATCAGCAACGAGGTGATTTCCCCATTCAAGCTGGCGCGTGTTGCGGCACTGACGCGAACTGTCGCTGCACAGGCAGGAAGAATGGCCATTTGTGTTGACAGCCTAGAGGGCATTCGCCGTCTGGCGACCAGCATGAACGGAGATCGCACGGCCTTCGGCGTAGCTTGTGACATTGATGTTTTTATTGAAATCAATGTCGGACAAAACCGCTGCGGCGTACCACCCGGCGCAGCCGCTGTGGCACTGGCGCTTGAGATTCGCAAACACCCGGCCCTGAACTTTGCAGGGCTACAGGCCTACCACGGCAAGGCGCAACATCTGCGCTTGCCGGACGAGCGGCGGCAAGCCATTGCAAGTGCAGTGGCGGCCGTCAAACACACCCGCGAGCTGATCGAAGCCGAGGGCATCAAGGTTGGGCTCATCACAGGCGCAGGCACGGGCACGGCGGCACTGGAGGCCGCCAGCGGCGTGTATGGCGAGTTGCAAGCCGGCTCTTACCTGTTCATGGACGCAGACTATGCGGCCAACAAGCGGTCCCCGGTACAGCCCCGCTTTAGACATGCCCTGTTTGTGAAAACGCAGGTCGTCAGCACCCATGAAGAGGCCGCAGAGCCCTATGTTGTTTGCGACGCAGGCCACAAAAGCCACGCCATTGATTCAGGTCTTCCCAAGGTGTATACCTTCAGCAAGCGCAGCACGCTCGACTACTCAAATGGCGGCGACGAGCACGGTATCCTGAAGCCATCAGCCGGCAACACCCGCCTGCCAGGTCTGGGCAGCCTGCTCTGGCTGATACCCGGCCACTGCGACCCGACCGTCAACCTGCATGACGTGATGATTGGCGTGCGCGGCGGGCTGCTGAAAGGCATTGTGGAAAGCATCATCAAAGTAGATGCGCGGGGCGCGCTGACTTGAGGGTACTTCTCTAAATTCATTTTTCAGGCCATCGACAAGCTGGAGAGCAAGCCATGAATGTGAACCACTACACCTACCGCGTCACCTGGTCTGCCGAGGCCGACGAGTACCTCGGCCTATGCGTCGAGTTTCTGTCCTTGAGCTGGCTGGCGACGACGCCCGAAGCCGCGTTGAAAGGAATTCGCCAAGTTGCGGCTGAAGTCGTAGCAGACATGAAGGCGAATGCAGAACCCGTACCTGTACCACTCTCTGAAAAAAAACTACAGCGGCGAATTCAGGGTGCGTATCCCTTCACAGTTGCATCGGCTGTTGGCGCTACAAGCGGCGGAGCAGGGCGTCAGTCTGAATCGTCTGGCCAGCGCGAAGCTGGCGGGATAACGTCGTGGTGAACGGCGGGCCAGCACGATGCTCAACGATGGCACGGCGCTGACGGCCCGTCCGTTCGACCTAAAGTTAGAGGTCATCGCGCAAAACCTGACACGATGGCCGCAATGATCGCTATCACAGAGAGGGTGATAGCAACGAGACATAGCTTCCGCGGCCTC
>Ga0209702_10008151_pt1 | contig 12372 bp, 10 predicted proteins | sample FRY01_FD_187210 | JGI IMG/M metagenome (GOLD analysis project Ga0209702, IMG submission 187210) | Freshwater microbial communities from Lake Fryxell liftoff mats and glacier meltwater in Antarctica - FRY-01 (SPAdes) (version 2) | ecosystem: Environmental > Aquatic > Freshwater > Ice > Glacier... | reverse complement strand
TGATTGAATTGAATTTGTTTAAGCAGCGCAACATCATTCCGTAAGATTCCATAAGTAGTTAGAATCACCTCTGCACCAGTGAAAAAACCTGTATCGCTTCTGCGACGCTGTCCTAAGTGCTTTCTAACATGTAAATTAGGAGCGAATTTTCTCAGTTCGTTTTCCCAATTGTAGATTAACGATGGAGCCATCACGACCAAAGAAGGTCCTCGAGACGTTGTTGCTTTCGCAAATATATCGAGCTGCATAGTGCCTGAATTCTCGGGCACTTTAGCTTCGGTATTAAAAATGTTCTCTTGACTTGATTTAAGCAAAACGGCAATCACCTGTATGGTTTTACCCAATCCCATATCATCTGCCAAGCAAGCGCCCAAGCCCTGAGACGCTAGGCCACAAAGCCAATTATAACCTTTGTATTGATAATCGCGCAAGGTGGCCTCCAATCCAGTTGGTAAGTCAAATTGCTGGTTTTCATGCTCTAAATAAACAGCCTGCTTTTCTTCCTTCAACCCAGGCATTAATGTTCCATTTAGCAGAGGATGATCTTTCAATAAGCCTTGATGTTGCTTATGCAAACGGAGCTCATCGTCTCCATTTTCTCCAAATTCAAACAAGTCGGAAAATTGAGCAAACCAAACTTCTGGCAAAAGCACAATCTTTCCATCAGGCATTTTATAGTGGCGATTTCTATCGAGGATGTTTCTTCTGAATTTGATAAAAGGGATTAGTTGACCATTCAACTCTACCAGGGCACGAATATCAAACCAATCTGAGTTTTCTTGAATTCCAACGTGAACCACTTTGGGAATTAGTGTTTCATAGTGTTCACCTTCCCACGTAGTTTGTGTGCTGATTCCTAGTTTATTAAGGGCTTCTTTATGTATCGACACCCATTCAATAAGTTCGTCGGCCGAATGTGGAGTTTTTCGTTCAGAATCGGGTAAAAACCAGGACGGACGAATAGCTTTTAGTCCCAACTGCTGAACTTCTGAGCTTCTAGAATTTTCAAACAAGGCATCCCTAGTATATCGCAGAAGCTTCATTCCAGGTTCACTGCGTTGAAGCGCAACCAACAGGGCCGAATCCTGCGCAGCAGTAACTAAAAAGCGGTCGTATCTGAAACTTAACTGAATAATTGGCTGGTGTGCTAGGTCTTGTTCAATGCTTAGAATCGCTTCGCGGATGTCGGGTTCAGTTGAAACATCAAAGCCATCGTATTCGACATGAAATTTCCTAGAAGCCTTGAGCATGAATGATTCTAAGAATTTATCAGCAAGCTTATCGGGAATATGTAATTTCTCTGAACGCAGAAAAGGCGAAATTTTCGCTCCGTCAGTTGCGTCATCGAAATGATAGATCCTGTTTTTATGTCGGATGAAACAAGGATGATGCGTTAAGATTTCGCTACCTGAATCTTGCAACTTGATTCTATTTTCTTCGTGATGAACTAATAAACGATAGTTAATGCCATCATCTTGGCGTTCAAAGAAGTAGGTTACTTTTGCAGGATTAATTGCAACTTGAAACGAAAGCATTCCAGGATGATCGCTAATCCTTTCCTTCCAAAATACGGTTTGTCCTTTTAGCAATTCAAGACACGCACCCAATCTTCTATCGAAATAGGCCGACAGCAGCTTTAACTGGTCTTTGTTATTTGCCAGCTTCTCCATGAAAACATTGGTACGAAGCTGCTTTTTATTGAAGTGTGTTTCAATGCTTTTAGGACTGAGTTCGCTTGTTTTTCGCAGGATTTTTTTGTCCGATTCGGTGAATGGATAATCGTAGTCGCCCATTCGTTCAAATACCAAACGCTGATATTGGTATGAAAAAGTACGATTCTCTAGCAATACCACGAGGTAAGCCTCGAGACTCAAGCCATATTGAGGATGGCGGAAGAAGGTGTATATAAGTTGAGAATCATTCATGGGGCAAATTGTGGCTATCTGGTTTTTTGTTCAGTCTACACAATTTGCAAGTATAATCAATCAGAGTATGCGAGAAGTAGTTTTTGGAAGAATTAACATATTAATAGTATCAACATTTTCTATGTGAACAATTCCTGGTTTTTTTCTTGTTTCAAAACTTCCAAATTCGGAAAGTATGTCTAGTGCTTTTGCTCCGTTGAAAGTTGCCCACTTAAATAACTCACTAAGTGATGTTTCGGGTTGATGTTTTTGAATTGTGCGCATTTCATCAAGCATATCTAAGCCTGAATTTGAAGCAAGACTGTCGGTTCCCAATGTGATGCAGCAATTATTGTCTTGCAACATTTTGATATTTGGAAGCTTACGGCTAATGAACCAATTTGCATTTGGACAAAGACACCAGAATGCGTTTTGTGTTTTATTATGGATGAATTCTATGTCGCTCTTTTGGCTGAATGTATTGTGAACTAGCATAATTGCTTGGTCTTGCTCGATTGAATTTGCAAGCCATTCTGCGGATGATCTAGGTCGATTCGAAAAGTCAGTTCTATTGATCTTCATCCTTTCGAAGCGCTCAATCATTTTTCCAGATTGATTTTCGAATAACTCCATCTCAGATTCGCTTTCCTGATGGTGAATGCATAACAATTGATTCGATTTAAAACAATGCTCTACAATCAAATCGAGCAGTTTTTTAGAAACTGAATAAGGTGAATGTGGAACGAGATTTCCTGGAATTTCGAGGTTTTCTAGCGCTTCCAACAGAACCAATCCTGCATTGTATGTACTTTCGGCAACATCGGCCGAGAGGCCAAACCTTTCAATAAATGTGTGGTAATGAATATGTGATAAAGCTTTCAATGAAAATGATGAACTCCCATTGGAGATATCGCCAACGGCAACAATTCCGCTCGCGAACATTCGGTTATCGGCATTTTCCATAGCTTTTAAGCGAGTTTGCTCATCCGAATTTCGTTTTTGCATTAAGCTTTCAACGAAATTATCGAGCCCTAAACCTTCGTCCATCGCGCCCAGCAAATGACTCAATTCTAAATGGCAATGCGTATTTACAAAACCAGGCGAAAGAGCTCCTGGGAAATAACGGGCATCGGCAATGTTGTATTCAATATTTTCAGGTTTTACAACGGAGATAATTCGCTGTGAATCATCTAGTACCAGCATTCCTTGCCGAATAGGTTCAGTATTTCCAGTAAATAAGATATCGGTATAAATCCGTTGCATGCTGCAAATTAAGTGGTTTTGATGCTTCGCGAATGATTTTATGCGATTGAAATTGAAGGGCTTGGTATTCGTATCTTTGCGCCAATGAAAAAATTGCCCGACATACGATCTCAATCTTTTGAAGAAATAGAAACATGGTTCCTAAGTAATGGGCATCCACGTTTCAGGGCAAAGCAAGTGTACGAATGGTTGTGGCAAAAATCAGCAACCGATTTCGAGCACATGACCAATTTGAGCAAGGAACTTCGTAAATCTCTTAATGAAGCGTTTTTCCTAAAGGGATTGGAGATTGCCGATCTTCAGAAGAGTAGCGATAGGACTATAAAATCGGCCTTTCGAATGTACGATGGTTCAGTAGTTGAAGGAGTCTTGATTCCTACAGCCTCGCGCATGACAGCTTGTATCTCTTCGCAAATAGGTTGTTCGTTAACCTGTAAGTTTTGTGCTACGGGAAAGCTGAAATTGCTGCGTAATTTGGATGCTGGAGAGATTGTAGATCAGGTTGTTGCCATTCGTAATATGAGCGAAAGTGAATACGGAATTCCTCTTTCGAATATTGTGTACATGGGAATGGGAGAGCCTTTGCTGAATTATAAAAACGTGCTCAGGAGTATCGACCGTATTACTTCACCGGATGGTTTGGGAATGTCGCCGCAACGAATTACCGTTTCAACTGCTGGAATTGCTAAAATGATTAGGCAATTGGGCGACGATAAAGTGCGATTTAATTTGGCGCTTTCCTTACATGCTGCTAATGAAGAGAAGCGCAGTAAAATTATGCCTATCAACGAAAGCAATAGTTTGGAAGCTTTGGCTGAAGCGCTGCAATATTTCTACGATAAAACAGGAACTCGCCCAACCTTAGAATACATCATTTTCAAAGATTTCAACGATTCGCTTCAAGATGCTAAGGACTTAGAAGCTTTTGTGCGACGAGTTCCATCGAAGGTGAACATTATCGAATACAATCCAATTGATGATGGTGAATTTAAGCGTGCAACTGATGAGAATCTAAACAGGTTCACAGCTTACCTTGAGAGCAAAGGTGTAATTGTAAATGTTAGAAGAAGCCGCGGACGCGATATAGATGCCGCTTGCGGACAATTGGCGAATAAGAACTTGGCTGTTGGAGATGTCCAGAAAAAAGTAAAAGCATGATTCTGAGGGATTTGTGGGCTGTAATTTTTCTGTCAATTTGTTTCTGCATTGAAGCTCAAACAGTTTCGGTAGGTCCTTTTTATAGCCCTTCTAAACACTATGAAGCCCTTGGTGTTGTTGGCGAAAGTGACGGAAGTCTTGTTTTAGCAAGAGCTACCGCTGAAAAGAATACTGGTTTGATAAAAGATATTCAGCTTGAATTATTTGATTTGGAGAGTTTGAGTTTAAAATCGACCTATACATTTGAGAATATCGCTGAGAACAAGCAATTGAATTATCCCGAAGGTATTTATTGTTGGAATGATAAAGTGGCAATTTTTACTTCAGCTTTTGTAAAGGAGAATAAAAGCTATCAGCTGAATATGAGTTTGTTGCAAGGTGATGGGACGCTATCTACACAACAGACTTTGCTTACAAGTACAACGGAGAATTTTGCATACAACCGTAAACGTTTTATTCTTTCAGTTTCTGAGAACCATAGAAGCTTGGCTTGTTTACGGCTTAGTAAATCGATTCAAAAGAACGAGTCACGGATAGAAATTGGTCGTTATGATAGTATCTTCAGTGAGATAAGTCATTTCGAGGTAAATGTTCCATTTGATGCTGAATCACCTGAGATTGTTGATGTGCTAACTGATAATCCTGGTAATGTTCATGCGTTGATTAAGGGTTTCCGAAATGAAGAAGCTGTTTATTCCATGTTTGCTTTTCCTGTATTTGGAAACGAAACGGTTGAATATCAGCTTAATATTCCTGGTAAGGTGATTAATAGCATCAAGACTAGCTTGACTACAGAAGATAAATTACTCATCAGTGGATTGACTCGAGAGCGCTTTGAGTCGCCGGAGCGCAATAGTGGCGTCTTTTTTCTTAGGATTGACAGAGAATCTGGCAATGTTGAGGCAAAAGGGAATTTTAGATTTGATACTGATTTGAATGGCTTGTATGCAGGCGAAGAAAGGAAACCGCTTCGAAATGCATTTGATGGCTTCGCTATGAATCAAATAGTTGCGGGTAAAAATAATACAGCGACCTTAATAGCCGAATACTTTAAAGAAGAAGAGAAGTGTGAAACTGATTACCGAACAGGCATCATCACTTGTTTTCAGGTATATAAAAGCGGCGATGTTTTATTGATGAATTTTAATGAAAAAGGCTCTGTTGATTGGTTTATCCAAGAAGTCAAAAAGCAGCAATCAACAGATGATGATGGGCGATATCTTGGTTCAGTTGAAGTTGCAAATAAGCATTTAGGATTATCGATAGTTTACAATGGCTTGCCATCGAAAGATGCAAATAAACCAGAGACAACAATAGAATTTTTTAATAAATCGACCCTAACTATTCAACAAATAAGCAGTAATGGTCAAAGTTTATTGGAGCCTCTAGCAACAATACCAGAATTACCAATTTTACCTTTCACGTCGAGAAAGTTGCAAAATGGCGCCACTTATATTCTTAGCGAAATAAATGGTAAAGCCTCGATTGTACTATTAAAACCTTAAAAAGTTTCTTTAACAATTCGTTTTACAGCTTCTGATTTTCCCATGGTATAGTAATGAATACAAGGCACTCCAGCAGCTAATAATTCTTTGCATTGTTGAATTCCCCATTCAATACCAACTTCCATTACTTGTTCGTTGTTTTTGCACTTATCAAGTTCATCTGTTAATGCATCTGGCATATCAATGAAGAAGGTCTTGGGTAGGAATGAAATGTGCTTTGCTGTTGTAATAGGTTTGATACCTGGAATTATAGGAACAGTTATACCAACTTTACGACAAGCATCAACAAAGGCAAAGAACTTATTGTTATCGAAAAACATTTGGGTTACGATATAATGTGCCCCAGCATCGATTTTCTCTTTAAGATACTTTAAATCTGTTTTGGGATTAAGAGCTTCGAAATGTTTTTCAGGATATCCAGCTACACCAATACAAAAATCAGTAGGAATTCCTTCAACGATATCATCATCTAGGTAATTACCGTTATTCATGGCTCCAATCTGTTGAACTAAAGTAGTAGCGTGAGCGTGTCCATATTTTTCAGGCATAAAGTGTGTCTCTCCTTTAACGGGGTCTCCGCGAAGTGCCAAAACATTATCCATTCCTAGGTAATGCATATCAAGCAAGGCAGATTCGGTTTCGTCACGGCTAAAGCCTCCACAAATCAAATGAGGAACTGTATCTATGCCGTATTTATATTTAATCGCAGCGCAAATACTTACCGTTCCGGGACGCTTCCTCGTGTGGATTTTTTCATGCAAGCCGTTGCTAAGCTTCTTGAAAACGAATTCCTCACGATGGTAAGTAACATTAATAAAACTTGGATTGAACTCTAATAATGGTTCAATGCCATTGTAAAGGTTTTGAATATCCTTACCTTTTAAAGAAGGAAGCACTTCGAATGAAAACAAAGTGCCTTTAGCATTATTGATATGATCGGTTACTTTCACTGGATTATTTTGCGTGTCAAATATACACTACCAAAATAACAAAGGCGAACTAAAACAGTTTAGTTCGCCTTTGAATAATTTAATTAATTCCGTATTAGGGTGATAGCTCCTTTCAAAGGTTTGTCGAGCGAAGGGGCTGAAACCACATAGTAATAGGTCCCTGAAGGTAGATTGTCTCCATCCCAATCGCCTTTATAATTATTTCCTTCAAACACTTTTTTACCCCAACGATTGAATATCAACACAAGATTATTTGGGTAATTGTCAATGAATGGAACTTTAAAATAGTCGTTGTATCCATCACCGCCTGGGGAGAAAACATTCGGCACAAATGGTTTGTCAATAATATAAACCCAATTTGAAACAGTGTCTTTACATCCTATTTCAGATGTAACAACCAATGTTATAACTCTATAACCTGTATCAGGGAAATTGATCAACGGATGTTGTTCAAATACAACGAAATCGTCTTGCCCCGGCGTGTTTGGATTCCAAGTCCATATCCAAGCAACCAATGGATCGGAGCCTGTTGGTATCGATGTATCCCAATATTGAATAGTTGCAGGTAATAAAACAGTTTGGTAAAGCGGGTCTGTCGTGAACGAGGCAACAGGAGGCAATGTAGATGGAACATCAAATTGTACAGAGTCCTTACAACCAAAATCGTCAACAACCACTAAAGTTACTTTATCACCTAAAGTGTATGTTGAATTATTTGTTGTCATTAAATCACCTTTTCCATCGTACCATGCATAAGACGCAAAAGTGCCATCTGATTCAATTAAAATACTATCATGCTTGCAATAAGGAATGATGTCGTTTACAATAGAACGAGGGTCCGAATTGGTAACAACGAAAGGTGCAGATGAACCAACACAGCCATATTGATTGACTACAGTTAATACAAATGAGCCTTCAAGGACAACCGAACTGACGGTTGTGTCGCTATTAGACCAAGAATAAGAAGGATAATTCTGTGTTGAAATTAGGATCGTAGTTTCATCCGCACATGTGTGATTTTCTCCCGTAATAAAAGGGATTGGATTCGGGTAAACATCAATAGGTAATGTCACTGGAGGTGATGTACAACCATCAATTGTATAAGTTAGAGTAATACCAGCAACAACGGTACTATCAAGTGGATTAATTGTTAAAGGATTACCATTTTGTGTGTTTCCATTGGGAAAACCCCAGTTATAAGTTGCATTTGCAAATACAGAATCCGGAATTAATTGAATTGTTCCACCAATACAAGAATCGCCTTGAATTGCAAAAGAGGATGCATTTGGTGAAGGGGCAATTTCAACGACTGTTGAACCTGTAGTTGTGTCTGTTGGGTTTGCCGTTACCAAGGTATAAGTGCCAGCATTATCTATAGTGATGTTGGGTATAATTGGATTTTGTTCAGAGCTTGTAAAGCCGTTAGGGCCCGTCCACGAAAATGTATATTCAGCCGCGTTGAAGAAACTTAATAACTGTAAATCTTGTCCAACGCATAAAGGGCCATTATTGAAAGGACCGCAACTTGTGGAACCAGCTCCTCCGGTTTGAGAGAAGATAATGTTACAGGGTGTATTAGAGTAATTAGTAATTAATATAATGTAGAACTCGCCAGATTGGGCATCAGCAATATCGACTGTTTCTGTTGGAGCAGCGGAAAAACTACAATCTACAGTATTTGCAGCAGTTAATTGAGAACAAACATTTAAGAATGAGTTAAATGGCCCATAACATATAAAGTCTATATCATTTGTTGGGGTTTGATTCACTGGGTTGCTTGTTCCAACCATGAAAATAGTGATATCACCAGGGTCCTCAACTTGCATAAAATACCAGGCTGGATTAGGCTGAGAACCTAAACAACCATAATCGGGACCTGCTTCAGCTTCTCCAGCGTTTACATTTGCAGGGAAATTAAAAACAGATCCTGTGCAAAAAGGTGCTGATGTAACACATGAATTATTCTGAGCATTTAAGGAAATGCTTGAATAAAAGACTATTAATAGGATTATTAAATTTTTCATTTGTATCGGTGGTTAAAACTTAACAGGTGATTGATTTGTATCGTTTTTTGTTAACTCTATCAAAAGAGCCAATTCTTTATTCAAATCAATTAAGGAAACGCCTTTGTGAGTCGATATACTTAACTCGTTTTCCTCCGAAAGCCTTGAAACAACTGCTAATATCGATGAGGAATACATTCTGTTTATTAAACGACTGATTGAAGCATTATTTAATCCCGAAAAAGTAATCAAGTACATTTTTCTTTTGGCAGTTTCGTTTTGAAGCTTCAAAGAATAGTTCTTCTCAAATACTGAGATTTCTGTTGTTTTTTCACTAGTCGTTTGTGCTTGAACATCCAAACTAGTTGCAGTAATAGCCAAAATGACCAGAAGCAGCGATAATAATTTCTTCATTGTTTAGTGGTTCTGTTTGTGAGTGCAAATTAGGTATTGTTTGCGAGATATTAAAAGTCGAAGGTGCGAATTCATTAAAATATGGTAAAAATCTTACGGATTCAAGGGGTGTTTTTAAATAATAGCTTTAAACTTTGTTTTAGCACAAATAACCTTTCGTTTTTTATTTTTCCAAATTCGTAGAGGTGATGTAATGCCCTTCTTTTATCCTTTTCAAGTTGATATAATTCAAAAAGAGTTTTGTGGAGATATGCTTTCTCTTGCGTGTTCTTAGATGTTCTCTCTAAATACAAATCGTTTTGAGGCTCTGCTAAAATTAATTTGTGGAGTGTGTCTCTTGCAACGCAAGCCGCTTCCATCATTCCTTTGGGACTTCTGCTCATGCTGTTTTCATGTAAGCGGACCAGTGCCATTGAATTAGGGCTGTTGTCAAATTTAAATTTGATTCCTGAATACGCGCATCTGCACCAAAATTCCCAATCTTCAACGCTCTTTAATAATGGGTTAAATTCTCCAATTTTGGCAAAAATATCTTTCCTTATCAAGGGTGCGTTTACAACACAAATGTTGATAGAAATTAAAGTCGATTTTAAATTTTCATGATCGTCTGAATCAGCAAATGTCATCCATTGCCGGTCGCTCCCATCATGCGAAAGGTAAAAAGTAGTAGGGGAGTCAGAGTAAAAGTATCTTACCTCGGAATAAATAATATCAATTTCCGGGTTTGCCTTAAAAACAGCTAGTTGGGACTTAAATTTACTATGCTGAATAAAGTCATCAGCATCTAACAATTGAATGTAAGTGCCAATAGAATTCTTTATTCCAGTATTTCTGGCTGCAGAAAGGCCACTGTTTTTTTGATAAATGTACCTAAAACGCTCGTCTTTTTGTACGAACTGATTGGCTATAAAGCTCGTGTTATCGGTTGATCCATCATCTATTATTAAACATTCCCAGAGTTGAAAATCTTGCTCAAAAATATTGTTTAATGTTTCTGACAATAGATGCCCATAATTGTAGCAAGGCACCACAATCGAAACAATAGGAACTTGCTTCATTTTACTTGCAAATCCTGTTATTCAACTGGATTTGCTTTGAGCCTGTAAGACATCTCATAGCTCAATTGAAGGCTGTCAGGAGCTGGAGATACAAGTTCGAATTGAGTCTTAAATTGGTATTTATCCTTCTGGATTGCTTTAATTAATTCGCTATCATTTCCAGCTATCTCAGCAGTAGCTATTATACTAGAGGGAAGAGGGAAATCGATGCTATAAAGTTCAATTTCGGGAAAGGCATTTGATGGCGAGACCAGAAAAATCTTTAAATCTTTACAAAAGCTTAAATCTATTGCACGTTGATCTTTTAGCTCAATGACAAAGTTTAAAGCAGCGAGTGATTCAACTTCAGAAGGTGTTGTTTTATTTGTGCGGAATTTCGGGTTGTCGCTGAATTTAAATTCTTCGGATAAAAGTATAAAGCCATTGTTGTTCGGGAAGGTGTCAGTTAAAACCGTGTCTAAAAGCCCGATCCATTTTGTGCTGTCTTTGGTGTCGAGGTTAAAACTTACAAGTTGATCTAATTTTTTACAAGAAGAATAAACTCCAGCTAAAGAAGAATAAACTCCAGCTGCTAGCAATAAGGCTAAAATGTAAGGTGCAATTTTCATCAATTCAATAATCTGGTTTGATTCAAAAATACATTATTTTTTCTTCACTTAACGATTTGGAATATCTCGTTTATTTCGAGAAGAAAATGTTTCATAGAGACTTACGTTCATAAGCAATAACAACATGAAATAAATAGTGTCTTCAATTGGAATGTTAGCTATGCTGGGAATATAAATTCTAATACTTAAATTTTCTGTGTTATTATATTCAACGACAGGCGTAGATGTGAGAATACCATTCACTATAAGCAATGGAATCAAACCAATAAAATAGGCCATGAAAAATCGTCCTAGATATTCTGCTTTCGCAATTACAGTCACATAAAGTAATACTACAGCCGTTAATATGCATGAAGAAGCAGTGTACCATTTGTCGAAATTAAATAAACCTAGCAACAAAAGCAGCACAACAAAAATTAAGGCAAGCAATCTAGCGAAGCTTTTGAAAGGATCCTTTTTAATGAAATAATTTGCAACAAAATAGACGAAAAAGGAGCAATAAGGAACAACAAAAAAGAACAACCATTCTTCAAAAGGAAGGCTCCCTATATCTATACCTAGTGTATATTTTTTATTAAAATTCCACACTCCAATTCGAGTAAAAAACTCATCCCAAATAATAAAAAAACCTGCGGTGATTAAAATTGCAGGAAAGACATATTTCCATTTTTTCCAATACGTTATTCTTCGTTCAAAGCTCTGCGCTAATGGGTATGCAATGCAAGCAAGCATTAGAAATAAATAAAGGAATTTGTCAGGAAACACGTTTTTGTTCTTTAAAAAATTTCCTAGCTACCACTAACATCCCAAACGATTCTGAATGCTGTTTGCCAATAGTTTTATGATGCACCTTATGCGCTTTTCGGATAGCTCTTAAATAAATATTATCGCTTCGCCGAAACCATTTAATTCGTTGATGGATAAAGATATCATGTACAAGAAAATATGCTAAGCCATAAACCGCAATTCCAATTCCTATAAATAATCTAAAATCGTTTCCATTCATCATTCCAAACATAATACAAAGCCAACTTGGTATTGCAAATATTAAAAAGAAGGCGTCGTTTCGCTCAAATGCGTGGTCATGAGGCTCATGGTGATCTTTATGAAGTATCCACAAGAATCCATGCATTACGAATTTATGTGTAGCCCAGGCCATGAATTCCATGAAAAAGAAAGTCCCAAAAACCAATGATATATTAATAAGCACGTGCATCACTAAATCACTATTTAATTTGAAGCGCAATAAAAAATAAAATCTGAACCAAAATTAACCATTTAGCAAGAGGATTGTTCCCTCGCCTTGACCAAGAATACAAAAATTGCAAAGGGATAGATACGGCAAACCAAGTTGCGTAATTAGTCCAAGGGATGAACCCAGTATGCCATTGCCAAAAATTGTATTTAACAGCGACTGGCTCAATGAGATAGTCTATAAAAACCATCAAAGCCGCTGAAGCAATAATTTTCAATGCCTTATTTTTGATTATTGAATGTAGAACTTCACCT
>Ga0209702_10008149_pt1 | contig 12376 bp, 15 predicted proteins | sample FRY01_FD_187210 | JGI IMG/M metagenome (GOLD analysis project Ga0209702, IMG submission 187210) | Freshwater microbial communities from Lake Fryxell liftoff mats and glacier meltwater in Antarctica - FRY-01 (SPAdes) (version 2) | ecosystem: Environmental > Aquatic > Freshwater > Ice > Glacier... | reverse complement strand
GGGTGCCGCCTTGACCTCGCCGGTCGCGGCGCTTAACCGAACGATTAAACCACGCGTTCGGGAGAATCCTGTCATGGCCGCTGCCTATATCGTCGATGCTGTCCGGACTGCCGGAGGACGGCGCGGGGGACGGCTCGCCGGAGTTCACCCGGTCGATCTGGCCGCCGCTTCGCTCGATGCCATCGTCAGCCGCAGCGGAATCGACCCCGCCGCAATCGACGATGTCATCATGGGCTGCGTCGGTCAGGGTGGCCAGCAGGCCGGACAGGTCGGCCGCAACGCCGTGCTGGCGAGCAGGCTGCTGCCGCAAGGCACCCCGGCGGTGACCATCGACCGCCAGTGCGGCTCGTCGCAGCAGGCGATCCAGTTTGCCGCGCAGGCGGTGATGAGCGGCACGCAGGACGTGGTGATCGCGGCGGGCATCGAGTCCATGACCCGCGTGCCGATGGGCACCACCGCGATTTTCCACATGAAAGAGGGGCTGGGCAACTACAAGTCGCCCGGGCTCGAGGCCAAGTATCCCGGGATCATGTGGTCGCAGTTCATGGGCGCCGAGATGATCGTGAAGAAGCATGGCTTCACCAAGGACCAGCTCGACCAGTTCGGCTTCGATAGCCACCGCAAGGCCATCGCCGCGACCCAGGCCGGGGCCTTTGCCAACGAGATCGTGGCCATCACCATCGAGACGCCCGAAGGCGAGGCGCAGCATACCGTGGACGAAGGCATCCGCTTCGATGCGACGCTCGAAGGCATCGCCGGGGTCAAGCTGATGAGCCCCGACGGGCTGCTGACCGCGGCAACCTCAAGCCAGATCTGCGACGGATCGAGCGCGGTGCTGATCGTTTCGGAAGAGATGCTCAAGCGTTACAACCTGACCCCGCTGGCCCGGATCCACACGCTGACGGTGAGCGCCGGCGATCCGGTGATCATGCTGGAGGAACCGCTGTTCGCCACCGACAAGGCGCTCAAGCGCGCGGGGCTGAGCATTCACGACATCGACCTTTACGAAGTCAACGAAGCGTTCGCCTGCGTGCCGATGGCCTGGCTCAAGCACACCGGCGCGGACCCCGCGAAGCTCAACGTCAATGGCGGCGCGATCGCGCTGGGCCATCCGCTCGGCGCTTCGGGAACCAAGCTGATGGCGACGCTGGTTCACGCATTGAAAGCGCGCGGCAAGAAGTATGGCCTCCAGACGATGTGCGAGGGCGGCGGAGTCGCCAACGTCACGATCGTCGAGATGGTTTGAACGTTTCGTCACACTCGAGCCGACGCTCGGGACGAACGGATTTCAGTTAGGGGAAATAGCAATGAAACTCGACAACACCGTCGCCGCTGTCGTCACCGGGGGCGCTTCGGGGCTGGGCGCGGCGACCGCACGGGCGCTGGCTGCCAAGGGCGTGAAGGTCGCGATCTTCGATCTTCAGGAGGAAAAGGGCCTGGCCATCGCCGCCGAGATCGGCGGTGTGTTCTGCGAGGTCAACGTCACTTCGGACGAAAGCGTCGACGCCGGTTTCGCCAAGGCGCGTGCGGCGCACGGGCAGGAACGCGTGCTCGTCAACTGCGCCGGGACCGGCAACGCGATGAAGACTGCCAGCCGATCGAAGACCGACGGCTCGATCAAGCACTTTCCGCTCGATGCGTTCAACTGGGTGATCCAGATCAATCTCGTCGGTACGTTTCGCTGCATCGCCAAGTCGGCGGCGGGGATGTTTACGCTTGAGCCGATGGAAGACGGTGAGCGCGGTGCGATCGTCAATACCGCCAGTGTCGCGGCGGAGGACGGGCAGATGGGCCAGGCCGCCTACTCGGCATCGAAGGGCGGCGTGGTCGGCATGACGCTCCCCATCGCGCGCGACCTGATGAGCGAGGGCATCCGGGTCAACACGATCCTGCCCGGCATCTTCGAGACCCCGCTGATGATGGGCGCGCCGCAGAACGTGAAGGATGCGCTGGCCGCTTCGGTGCCGTTCCCCAAGCGGCTCGGCAACCCGCCCGAATATGCCCAGCTTGCACTGACGATGATCGAGTGTGGCTATTTCAACGGCGAGGACGTGCGGCTCGACGGGGCAATCCGGATGGCGCCTCGTTGAATTTGATTTGAGGAGCGTGGCGATGACCGAATTCACACAGATACTGTATGATGTGGCCGACGGCATCGCCACGATCACGCTCCACCGTCCGGCGAAGATGAATGCCTTCACCCGGACGATGACGGACGAGTTGATCGCCGCGTTCGATCTGAGCGATGCCGACGACGCGGTGCGCGCGGTGATCGTCACCGGGCACGGCGACCGGGCGTTCTGTGCAGGTGCCGATCTCACGCCTGATAGCGGTGGACAGGTTTTCTCCAGCCCGGGGAGCGAGGCCGACCTGTCGAGCGACGAGGTCCGCGACGGCGGCGGGCGGCTCACCCTGCGCATCTTCGATTCGCAGAAGCCGGTGATTGCCGCGTGCAATGGCGCGGCGGTCGGGGTCGGCGCGACGATGCAGCTGGCGATGGACATCCGCCTCGCCGCCGATACTGCACGCTATGGATTCGTCTTTGCCAGGCGCGGGATCGTGCCCGAGGCCTGTTCGAGCTGGTTCCTGCCGCGCCTCGTCGGCATCAGCCAAGCGCTCGAATGGTGCTACACCGGGCGAATTTTCGGTGCCGCGGAGGCGCTGGCCGGCGGGCTGGTCCGCTCGGTTCATCCGCAGGCCGAACTGATGGACGCGGCCCGCGCGATCGCGCGCGAGATCGCCGACAACACCAGCGCGATCTCGGTATCGATGACCCGCGCGATGCTATGGCGTAATGCCGCGCAGGACCACCCGATGGCCGCGCACCGGGTCGATAGCCGCGCGATCTACCGCCTCTCGAAATCGCCCGACGCCGCGGAAGGTGTGCAAAGTTTCCTCGAGAAGCGCCCACCCGCCTTCCCCGGCAAAGTCAGCAGCGATATGCCCGACTTCTATCCGTGGTGGGAGGAGCCGGAATACGCATGACCTCGCCTGACCCATGAACGACACCGCCCTGCCAGATGCCGGGTTGGCCGAACCACCCGGAGCGCGCGCGCTGCTGCTCGATACGGCCAGCGCGATCATGCGCGAGGGCGACATCGTCGACATTTCGCTGAGCGAACTGTCGCTGCGTTCGGGGCTCAATTCGGCGCTGGTAAAGTACTACTTCGGCAACAAGGCGGGGCTGATGAAGGCGCTGCTCGATCGCGACATGACCGCGATTACACTCAGCGTCGATGCGTTGTTGTCCAAGGAAATGGATCCGGTGGCCAAGCTGCAGCTCCATCTCGGCAAGATGGTCGATACCTATTACGCGACGCCATACCTCAACCGCCTGCTGATGCGGCTGGTGCGCGACAGCGATGACGACGAGGCACGGCGGATCGCCGACACCTATCTGGTGCCGCTGCACAAGGCCTATGACCGGCTGATCCGCGAAGGTGTGAAAAAGGGCGTGTTCCGCAATGTCGATCCGCAGCTGTTCTATTTCAGCGCCACGGGCGCGGCCGACCGGTTCTTTTCTGCCCGGCTGGTGCTGCGCCACTGCTTTGGCCAGGACACGCTGACCGAGGAACTGCGCGAACGGTACAAGGCGCATATCATCGATCTCATCATGGCGGGGATAAGGGCGGAACAATGAGCGAGGTGGTCCTTCACGATTTCTGGCGCTCGTCCGCCGCTTACCGGGTGCGGATCGTGCTCCACCTCAAGGGCGTGGCGTTCAGATCGGTGGCGGTCGATCTGCCTACGGGCGAGCAGCGCGGCGAAGCGTTCCGCGTGCTCAATCCGCTGGGCCTCGTGCCGCTGCTGGAAATCGATGGTCACCGCCTGACCCAGAGCCTGGCGATCATCGACTATCTCGACGCGAAGTTCGAAACGCCCAAGATGGTCTCGGCCGATCCGGCCCAACGCGCGTTGACGCTGGCCCAGGCGCTGACCATCGCCGCGGACACCCATCCGCTGCAGAACCTGCGGGTGCTTACTTATCTGCGGCAGGACATGGGCCAGCCCGAACCGGCCGTGCTGGCGTGGCTGCATCGCTGGCTCGGCGACGGGCTGGCGGCGCTGGAGGCTCAGGCACCCGAGGCCGGTCTGTTCGGCGGGGAATCGCCCAACCTTGCCGACGTCTGCCTGGTGCCGCAGATGTACAGCGCGCGGCGGTTCGATCTGCCGCTGGCAGGGCTGCCGCGCCTGGCGCGGATCGATGCCCAATTGCGCGCCCTCGACCCGTTCGCCCGCGCCGCGCCCGAGGCGGCCAAGCCTCTCTAGAACCTGATGCCATCAGGCTCTGGGGCGCGGCCCTTGCGCCGCCCTTGCACCTTTGGGCGGTTGCAGTAGAAATGAGCCGAGAATGCCATACCGCCAAACCAGCCTTGCTGAATTCATGCCCTATCGGCTGTCGGTGACGAGCAATGCGGTCAGCGATCTGATCGCGGGCGAATATCGCGCGCAGTTCGGGCTCAAGATTCCCGAATGGCGGATCATGGCGGTGCTGGGCGACGCCGAAGCTCTGACCCAGCGCCAGCTGGTCGCGGCCACGCTGATGGACAAGGTTGCGGTCAATCGCGCCTGCAAGGTGCTGGAAGCGCGCGAGCTGGTCGTCCGCATCCCCAACGCCAGCGATGGACGCTCGCATCACCTCGAGCTGACCTCGCAAGGCCGCGCGATGCACGGCCAGATCATGCCGCTGGCGGTGGACATGTACGAAAAAGTCTTCGCCTGCCTGTCGGAACGGGAAACCGACAAGCTCCGCAGCATCCTTGCCAAGCTGCTCGCCAGCGTCGGCCGTTTCGATGGAGCCACCACATGACGAGAGCAGCCAAGTGAAGCTCGCCTCGCTCCCCAGTAGCCGCGACGGGGGTGGCCGTGACGGGCGGCTGGTGGTCGTGTCCGACGATCTGGCCTGGTACGCCGACGCCGATCACATCGTGCCGACCCTGCAGGCCTTGCTCGACGATTGGGAGCGCTGCGCCCCGGCGGTCGCATCGCTCGCGATCGAACTGGCGCACGATGCAATCCCGCGGCTGCGCTTTCATGAGCGCGAGGCCGCCGCGCCGCTGCCGCGCGCTTATCAGTGGGCCGATGGCTCCGCTTACGTCAATCACGTCGAACTGGTCCGCAAAGCGCGCGGGGCCGAACTGCCCGACAGCTTCTGGACCGATCCGCTGATGTATCAGGGCGGCAGCGATGACCTGCGCGGCGCCCGCGCGCCCATCGAACTGGCCGACGAGGCCTGGGGCTGCGACATGGAAGCCGAGATCTGCGTCGTCACCGGCGATTTGGCGCAAGGGGCGAGCCGCGACGAGGCACTGGCGGCGGTCCGGCTGGTCGGGCTGGTCAACGACGTGTCCTTGCGCAACCTGATCCCGGGCGAACTGGCCAAGGGCTTCGGCTTCGTTCAGGCCAAGCCCGCCAGCCATTTCTCGCCGGTGTTTGTCACCCCCGATGCTCTCGGCGATGCCTGGCGCGATGGGCGACTGCACCTGCCGCTGATGGTCGATCTGACCAGAAAAGGCTCAGGAGCACAGCCGTTCGGCCGAGCGGAAGCGGGCGAGGATTGCACGTTCGATTTCGGCACGCTGATCGCGCATCTGGCGAAAACGCGCAAAGTGGGCGCGGGCTCGATCATCGGCTCGGGCACCGTCTCCAACCGCGATCCCGATGGTTCGCCGGGCCGCCCGGTGAGCGCGGGCGGGCGCGGCTATTCGTGCATCGCCGAACAGCGCACGGTCGAAACGATCGCTTCGGGCGAGGCGACCACCCCGTTCCTCAAATGGGGCGACACCGTCCGCATCGAAATGCGCGACGCGCACAACCACTCGATCTTCGGCGCGATCGAGAGCGAGGTTGTGCGGGGGTGAACGGTGCTCGCCGCGCCTTGACCAATCCACAAGACTGTGTATTATAAGTTACATGTTCGAAGTTCGCCGTACCACCGGGTTTGTGGACTGGCTGACGGGATTGAAAGATGTTCAAGCGCGTGCCCGAATTGCCCGTCGGCTTGATCGGCTCGCGCCGGGAAACTTCGGCGATGCGAAGTCGCTCGGCCACGGCATCAGCGAACTGCGGTTCACCTTCGGGCCGGGGTATCGGGTCTATTTCACGGTGCGCGGCGGGGTGGTCGTGATCCTGCTGTGCGGCGGTGACAAGGGATCGCAGCGGCGCGACATCGAACGCGCGGTGGCGATGGTAAAGGAACTTTGACGATGGCGCTCGAAACCAGGCCCTGGGACGCCGCCGAGGTGCTGAACACACCGGCGGATATCGCCGCCTATCTCGACGCCTATCTCGAAGACGGGACGCCCGAAGAACTGCTGCGCGCGCTCAGCACGATCGCACGTTCGCGTGGCATGACTGACCTCGCGCGCCAGACCGGCATCAGTCGGGAAGCGCTCTATCGGGCGTTCAGCGAGCAGGGCAACCCTACCCTCGACACGCTGATGCGGGTGATGAAGGCGCTGGGGGTCAGGCTTGCTGTCGCGGCGTGATCAGGAGCCAAACACCGCCGTCCGCATCGAAATGCGCGACGCGCACAACCACTCGATCTTCGGCGCGATCGAGAGCGAGGTTGTGCGGGTTTAGGAACTGCTCTTCCGGGTTCCTTGTGACCATTGCAGGAATATCTCGCAGATGATGAGCGGGGCCACCCACGAAAGCCAGATAAACGCTTCGCCATTGCCCAGCCCGCCGATGGCAGGCACACGGGATGCCAAGCGGCAGAACACAAATGCCCAGGTCAGGACATATGTCCTGACCATCCAGTCGGCATGGGAGGCAAATCGTCGATTGAGCGCTGCCCGCCAGCCCAGGGCGGCGAAGGCCAGCCATGCTGATCCCAGCATCGCCAGCGATATGCTCGCATTGGTCAGCACGATGCCGGTCTTGTGCGCCGACGACAGCGTGATCGCGATGGCCGAAAGCGCCGCGAGACCGCCAAGCATCAGGTAAAGTCGTCCGATAAGGCGATGCAGCGGAAAACGGTTCGCTCGTGCAGCCAGATAGAGGTTGAACGCCCCAAGGACCAGGGCCCCGGTGCCGCCCACCATATGCGCGAATGTCGCGAGGAAATGCCCTCGATGATCGGCCTGGTTGGCAAGACTGGCAACCGGCCACGCGATCATCCACCATGCGACCGCGCTGCTGAGAATGGCGGCGGCCAGCAGAATGCCGTTCCGGGAGCGCCAGAAAGACCGCTTTTGTGGATGTAATTGAGCCATTGACCGATCCCCTTGCCGGGATGTCGCGCGATTCGCGGCGGTGGTCAATCGATGTGGCGATCCGGATCTTCGGCGCGCCATGCCGCAAAAAACGCAAGGGCGGCCCCTCGCGGAACCGCCCCTGCGTCGAAACGAGCGCCCCTACTGCCCCGGCTTGGCCGCGAAGGCGTCGCTGATCGAGCAGGCCGCCGGGCCGAGAATGACGATGAACAGCACCGGCAGGATGAACATGATCAGCGGGATGGTCATGATCGCGGGAAGCCGCGCGGCTTTCTCCTCCGCGCGCATCATCCGGTCGTTGCGGAATTCGGCCGAAAGCACACGCAGCGCCGAGGCGAGCGGGGTGCCATAGCGTTCGGTCTGGATCATGGTCGTGACCACGCCCTTCACCGCTTCCAGATTGACCCGGTAAGCGAGGTTTTCGAAGGCGCTGCGGCGTTCGTGGAGGAACGACAGCTCGATCGCAGTCAGCGCGAATTCGTCGCCCAGTTCGGGATAGGCGCGGCCCAGTTCCCTGGCGACGCGGTTGAATGCGGCGTCGACGGTCAAGCCGGCTTCGGCGCAGATCACCAGCAGGTCGAGAGCGTCGGGCAGGCCCTTGCGGACCGCGTCGGTGCGCTTGTTGACGAGGTTGGAGATGAAGATATCGGGCCCCTTGTAGCCAATCCCGACTGCGGCAGCGAAAGCCATGAAGCGCTTGAACGAGCCCCATTCGGGAAAGAAATTGCTCCAGTAGACTGTCGCGGCCACGACTGCGCCGAGCACGATCGGCGCGATCATCCGCGCAAAGATCACCGCTACCGCCCATTCCTTCTTGCGGATGCCGGCCTGGGCCAGCCGCTGCTGGGCGGTCTTGAGCTGGCTATCCTGCAATACCCGCAGGCTTTGCAGCGTGGACCTCATCCGGTCGGTGGTTTCGTTCTTGCGGATCAGGCTGGCGCGCTTCTTGGACGAAGAGGTGACGATCCCCGACTTGAGCTGCTCGCGCCGCTCGTTGAGCGCTTTCACCCGCTTGGCCATCGGATCGCGCACGGTGATCGCGGCATAGATCGCCGCCATCAGCGCCAGGGTGGCGACGGCGATCCAAACCGTCCCGACGAAAAAGACGTCGAAACCGAGGAGCGAGGGGCCTGCAGGCGTGTTCAACATGGTCTTTCCCGTTCCGCGCTCAGATTTCGAAGCTGACCATCTTGGCCATGATGAAGGCGCCGATGCCCATCCACACGAACCCGCCGAGGCCGATCAGGATCAGCCGCTCGTCGATGAAGAACTTGCCGATGTAGCTGGGGTTGATCCACCAGATCATCCCGAAAACGATGAACGGCAAGGCGCCGACGATATAGGCAGAAGCCTTGGATTCCGAGCTCATCGCCCGGATCTTGAGCTTCATCTGGGCGCGCTTGCGAAGCACGTCGGACAAGTTGGAAAGCGTTTCGGCAAGGTTGCCGCCGGTCTCGCGCTGGATCGCCAGGGTGATGACGAAGAAGTTGAATTCGGCCATGTTGAGCCGGTCGGCGGTTTCCTGCAGCGCGTCTTCCATCGTCCGGCCGACCTTGATCCGATCCGACACGAGTTTGAATTCCTCGCCTACCGGGCCGGGCACTTCGCTTGCCACGATGCCGAGTGTTTCAGTCACCGGCAGGCCCGAGCGCAGCCCGCGCACCAGCAGGTCGATCGCATCGGAGAACTTGGCGGTGAACTGGTTGCCGCGCTTCTTGACGAGATGGCCAATCACCAGATGCGGCAGTCCCGCACCAACGAAAATACCGAACCCCAGCGACAGCATCGCCGCGCCCGTTTTCAGGAACATCAACACGGCAACCGCCAGCGCGAGTCCGATCGAGGCATAGAGATACTGCTGCATCGTCCAGCCCTTGCCGGTGCGATGAAGCCGCAGCGCCAGCGCCTCGACCCGGCTGCCCGAACCGGCGATCTGGTGGATCTTGGGTTTGCGCGCCGCGACCGCCTTGCGGTACAGAGCCTCGACCTTGTCGTTGGCACTGTCCGAATGGCGGAACCGCAGGGCCTGAAGGCGGCGCTGGCTTTCCCGGGCTGCCGACGGACCCGCCAGCGCCAGATAGCCCAGCACCAGCACGGCCATCAGGCCCAGGGCCATGGTCAACAGCTGGGTATTCATCGCGCATGCCCGCCTTTTGTCATATCGAACCGGACGCCCCGTTCCGCCCTCAACTTATTTCCTGGCTTTCGCCGGCAATAGCGATTTGAAATCGCCGAACTTGCCGAGCAGCGACTTCTTGGCCCCCGGGGCCTTCTCGATGGCTTCTGCCGCCGCGTCTTCGGCACTGCCGATCACGGCATTCGCCAGATCGCGCATCGCCGCGCCGGCTTTCGACGAGCGGTTGGCCTCGACAAAGGTCTGGCCAAGCTTGGCGGCATTGGCGGCGGCCTTGATGTCGTAAGGGATCGTGATGTTGATCTTGCGCTCGATCGAGGCTTCGAAGTCGGCCTTGCTGATTTCGGCCATCCCCGCCTGAACCTTGTTGGCGACCACGATCGGCCGTGCATGGGGGGCATTGGTCTTGAGCCACGAGAGGATGCGGATCGCGTCGCGCGCCGAGGCGAGCGTCATCTCGGTCGCCAGCACGACGACGTTCACGTCGGCGAGCAGGTGGGGGAAATTGATCAGCATGTTGCGCGGCAGATCGATGACGCTCATTTCGAACGCGTGGCGGAATTCCTCCTCGAGCTGCACGAAGGCAGTCCCATCGGTCATCAGCGGCGCGCTGATCGGCGCTTCGGCCGAGAGGATCGCGAGGTGATCGTTGGCACGGATCATCGCACGTTCGATAAACAGGCCGTCGATCCGGCTCGGATTGTCGATCGCGTCGGTCAGGCCGCGGCCCGGTTCGAGATCGAGCGCCAGCGCGCCGGTCCCGAAATGGATGTCGAGATCGAGCAACGCTGTCCCCAGCTTGTGATCGGCGCTGAACAGCCAGGCGAGCGAGGTCGCCAGCGTGCTGGCGCCGACCCCGCCGCGGGTCCCGACCACCGCGGTCGCGACGTGCTTCTTGATCGCCTGCGCCTCGTGGCTCTTGGGGGTCGTGAAGATCGTTTGTGCCGCCACCAGCGAGTCGCGCACCTGCCCGGCCGATAGCGGCTTGAGCAGATAGTCGTGAATGCCACTGGCGAGCAGATCGCGATAGAGCCGGACGTCGTTGACCTGGCCGACCGCGATCACGACCGTACCGGGCTCGCACACTTCAGCCAGTCCGTTGATGTCGTTGAGCGGATCGCCGCTTTCGGACAGGTCGACCAGCAGGATGTTGGGGCTGGCCGAGATCGACAGCGACTGGACCGCGTTGCGCAGCCCACCCTTGTTGCACTTCTCGGGCTGCCAGCCCATCTCGACCACGACCGGGCGCAGCACGTCGAGCGCGGCATCGTCGCAGATGAACGCGGCAAATGCGTCGCGGCCAGTGGTGGCCGCCGGTTTCCAGGGCGCGTTCATGTTACTTGCCTCCGCCGTCGGTGGTGTTCTGCTTCAGGCCATTTTCGCCGGTCGGCTTGCCTTTGCGATAGCTGTCGATCGCCTTGCTCGAGCTCATCACGACGGTCTCGCCGCTGCCGTCCGCCCCTTTGAGCAGGTGCTCGGGATCGGCGACCATCGCGGCCATGTTCGAATTCACCGCGCAACCATAGTTGGGATAAAGCGCGTTGTTCAGGTTCACATCGGACTTGGCCGACCAATCGGGGCAGCCGGGCACGTAAGCGGTCGAGCGGCTGACCACCACGCGGATCGCGCCGGGTTGCACAGCGCCGGCGGTGACCGGGGCTTCGTCGCTGACCAGCAGGCCGTGGCGCGCCGCAAGCGATGCTACCGCATCCCGCGCGGCATAGCTGCCGCCCGGATCGTCGATCGAAACCCGATCGCCATAGCGAAGGTCCATCGCCTCGAACCAGCCCGACAAGCGCCGCTGTTCGGACAGCGACAGGCCGCCGGGACTGCCCGCGAGGTCGAGCGTGTAGTTCTTGCGCTCGACCACCGGCTGCTTGAGACTTTCCATCCCGCGGTTGGTGGGCATGCCGCCGCAGGCGGACAGGGTGAGCCCGAGCGAGAGGGTGAGCGCGCCAATGAGCCTTGGGGCCAGCGTGGAGCCGAAACGGCGGCGCGCGGATTTCTGGAGGTTCGACATCGTGGTCACCTTTCTCACTTGAGGCTGAAGCCGGGCACGGCGTCGGCCGAAACCTGCTGGCCCTTGCGCGGGCGCTTGGCCATTTTGGCACCGGTCGTTCGATTGGTGACCGTCTCATCGGCGACCTGGGCGGGCATGGCCGGGCGATCGAGTGCGCCGACCGTCGGCCCGACGACCGCATTCCCTTCGGCAGCGGTCGGTCCCGGGCGCACCGCACCCGATTTGCCGTCGTTCTCCATATTGCCGAGCAGGCGCTGGATATCGTTGGGGGACTGGAACCCGTCGGTCGGCAGCGTGATGTCGGCGGCGTTGACCGGGTTGACCAGATAGGGGGTCACCACGATCACCAGCTCGGTCTCGCCCTTGCGAAAGCTGGTCGACCGGAACAGGCTCCCCAGGATCGGAATGTCGCCCGCGCCCGGTGTCTTCTTCAGCGTGTTCTGGGCGTTGTTGGACATCAGTCCGGCGATCATGAAGCTCTGGCCCGAGCCGAGCTCGACCGTCGTTTCCGCGCGACGGATGGTCAGGCCGGGGACCTGAAAGCCGTTCAGGGTGACCGCGCCTTGCGCGGTCAGTTCGGATACCTCGGGCCGGACCCGCAGCGAGATGCGCCCATTGGACAGCACCGTCGGCGTGTAGGCCAGGCTGACACCGTACTTGCGGTACTCGATGGTGACTTCGTTGTTGCCCTGGCTGACCGGAATGGGAAATTCGCCGCCAGCGAGGAAGTCTGCGGTTTCGCCGGACAGCGCGGTCAGGTTCGGGTTCGCCAGCGTGGTGACGAGGCCCGCCGTCTCACCCAGGTCGAGCGATCCGAGCAGATTGAGACCGAGCAGCTTGCCCGCGAAACCGAGGGTCGAGCCAACCGTGGTCGAATTGAGGGCACCTCGAACAATGGCGATTTCGGCCTGAGGTGGGCCGCCTAGCGGGGTTCCGTCCGGCAGGGGCCTTCGATCATGGGTCGCTTCGGTCCTTTGGCACCCTGTTTTGGTGCCATTTTGCGGC
>Ga0209702_10008145_pt1 | contig 12381 bp, 6 predicted proteins | sample FRY01_FD_187210 | JGI IMG/M metagenome (GOLD analysis project Ga0209702, IMG submission 187210) | Freshwater microbial communities from Lake Fryxell liftoff mats and glacier meltwater in Antarctica - FRY-01 (SPAdes) (version 2) | ecosystem: Environmental > Aquatic > Freshwater > Ice > Glacier... | reverse complement strand
TGATTGTCGAAGATGAAGCTCCAGCTGCTAGGAGACTCCAACGCATTGTTGAAGAGATAAAACCGGAGTTTATTTGTCTAGGGTGTTGTGAAAGTATAGAATCGACTATTGAGTTTCTAAACTCGAATTCAGTTCCTGATTTAGTTTTTATGGATATTCATTTAGCAGATGGTATCAGTTTTACGATTTTTGAAAAAGTAGAATTCAAATCCGCTGTGATATTCACTACCGCATATGATAATTATGCAATAAATGCGTTTAAGGTTGATAGTATTGATTATTTATTGAAACCAATTAATACAGAGGAGTTAAAAAATGCATTGAAACGATTTGAATCGAGATCTAATCAAGCATTTTCGCATGATATAAAATCCCTCATAAACAATATTCAACAAGAAAAATCATTTCGAAATAGAATTTTAATAACCAAGGCGGATAGATTACTTCCAATTGGTGTTCAGGATATTTCATGGCTCGCTGCAGAAGCGAAAGGAGTGATTATGATGATGAATTCTCATGAAAAACATGCGATTAATTTCACCTTAGATGAATTGCAATCCCAACTAAATCCTCAAGATTTTTTTCGGGTGAATCGATCTGTCATTGCTCATAGAAATTCCATTATTCAAGCAGCACTCCATTTTAATGGTAAAATCAAACTCCAAATTCATCCCGAAATAGAATCAGAAATCATGGTCTCTCGTGATAGAGCAGCCGATTTTAAGTTATGGTTTGGTTCATAGTTTTTGTCTCGTGAGATATTTTCAATGTCGAGGCATTACTTGCTTTTTTTTATCTTAAAAAAAAAACTCGCATTGTAGTTTAGTACTATGCGAGTTTTTAAATATATTATTGTTGAATTACCTACTCAAATACAAGTTTCTTTCACTGTATAGTTTGATAAATAATTCATCATGTAAATCTTCTATAAAGTGAATTGCTTCACCTGTTGATTTCATTTCAGGTCCTAATTCTTTATTCACACCTGGGAACTTATCAAAAGAAAATACTGGTAATTTAATTGCATAACCATGCTTACGTGGAGCAAAATTAAAATCGGTAACTTTATTATGCTTCAGCATTACTTTAGTTGCATAATTCACATATGGTTCATCGTAGGCCTTACAAATGAAAGGGACTGTTCTGGAAGCTCTTGGATTAGCTTCGATTACATAGACTGTATCATTTTTTATAGCGAACTGCATGTTCAATAAACCAATAGTATTCATGGCTAAAGCAATTGTTTTTGTGTGCTCTTCAATTTGCTTAATAATCTTCTCACTCAAACTAAAAGGAGGAAGGACAGCATTAGAATCGCCACTATGAATTCCTGCAGGCTCAATATGCTCCATTATTCCAATGATGTAAACATTTTCTCCGTCGCAGATAGCGTCCGATTCGGCCTCAATAGCATTGTCAAGGAAATGATCTAACAAAACCTTATTGCCTGGAATATCTTTTAATAAATCAATTACGTGAGTTTCTAATTCTTCCTCATTGATAACGATTTTCATGTTGTGCCCACCAAGAACGTAACTAGGTCGCACAAGAAGCGGGAATCCTAATTGTTTCGCTATATCGCCTGCTTGGTCTGCATGTTCGATAACTCCGAATTTAGGATAAGGAATATTTAAATCCTTTAATAAAGTAGAAAAGCTACCCCTGTCTTCTGCTAGATCGAGACTTTTGTAGGATGTTCCAATGATTTTAATTCCGTATCTATCTAGCTTTTCTGCCAATTTAAGTGCAGTTTGACCGCCAAGTTGAACGATTACTCCTTCAGGCTTTTCATGAAGAATTATATCATAAATATGTTCCCAAAATACAGGTTCGAAATATAATTTGTCGGCAATGTCAAAATCGGTTGAAACAGTTTCGGGATTACAATTAATCATGATCGTTTCATAACCACATTCTTTCGCTGCCAAAACCCCGTGCACACAGCTATAATCGAACTCAATGCCTTGTCCAATTCTATTTGGACCAGAACCCAAGACAATTATTTTCTTTTTATCACTAACAACACTTTCATTTTCCCCATCAAATGTTGAATAATAATATGGAGTTTGAGCTTCAAATTCTGCAGCACATGTATCAACTAATTTGTATACACGGTTTATTCCCATATCGCGCCTTTTGCTGAATACCTGACTTTCTAGACATCTCAATAAGTGAGCAATTTGACGATCGGCATATCCTTTTTGTTTGGCCTCCACCAGTATTTCGCGCGGCAGTGATTCAACGGTAAAACGCTCAATTTTCTTGTCTAATTCAACTAAATCTTCAATTTGGTGTAAAAACCATGGGTCGATTTGAGTTAATTTTTGAACCGTTTTAAAAGGAATTCCCATATTCATGGCATCCTTAATATGGAAAAGTCGGTTCCAACTTGGGTTTTTCAGACTTTCAATGACTGCATCAGGGTTGCGTAAGTCCTTTCCGTCGGCACCTAATCCATTTCTTGATATTTCTAGGCTCTGACAAGCTTTCTGAAGCGCTTCTTGGAAACTTCTGCCTATTCCCATAACCTCACCAACAGATTTCATTTGAAGTCCAAGGTGGTTATCTGCATTTTTAAACTTATTAAAATTCCAACGAGGAATCTTAACAATTACGTAATCGAGTGAAGGCTCGAAGAATGCAGAAGTAGTTTTGGTAATTTGATTTTTTAGTTCATCAAGATTAAATCCTATCGCGAGCTTTGCAGCGATTTTAGCAATCGGGTAACCTGTTGCTTTCGAGGCAAGTGCTGAAGATCTACTCACACGTGGATTAATTTCGATAGCAATAATATCCTCGTTTTCAGGATTCATCGCAAACTGCACATTACAACCTCCAGCAAATGTTCCAATGTGACGCATTAATTTAATGGCCATGTCACGCATACGCTGGTAAGCTGTATCGCTCAAAGTCATTGCAGGAGCTACGGTTATTGAGTCTCCCGTGTGAATTCCCATCGGATCAAAATTCTCAATGGAACATATAATGATGATATTCTGGTTATTGTCGCGCAACAATTCAAGTTCGAATTCCTTCCAACCGAACAAAGCCTTTTCAATTAAGACTTCATGGGTAGGCGAGGCGTGAAGTCCTCGATTTAATAACTCATCGAAATCTTCTTTTCTGTGAACGAATGCTGCACCTGTTCCTCCAAGTGTATACGAAGGTCGTATAACTAATGGATAGCCAATGCGTTGTGCTATTTCTTTCCCTTCAAGAAAAGAATTTGCAATTTGAGACGGAGGAACTCCAACATCAAGTCTTACACAAAGTTGACGGAATTTCTCGCGATTTTCGGTGGTTTCAATTGCATCGATTTCAACCCCAATAATTTCGACATTATATTTTTTCCAAATGCCCATCTCATCAGCCTTTATGGCAAGATTCAATGCAGTTTGTCCTCCCATCGTTGGTAAAACTGCATCAATTTGGCGCTCTTTGAGGATTTTTTCTAAAGATTGAACTGTTAGAGGCAACAGATAAACGTGATCCGCAGATACTTTGTCGGTCATGATTGTAGCAGGATTGCTATTTATCAGTGACACTTCGATTCCCTCTTCCCGCAAGGAGCGAGCTGCCTGAGAACCAGCGTAATCAAATTCACATGCTTGACCTATAATTATTGGTCCGCTACCAATAATAAGAACTGAGCGGATTTCTGATTTTTTTGGCATTTACTCCGGTTTTTCCGTAAGCCAAAATTAGGACATTGTGTTTCGATATCTTGCAAATTGTTGGTAAATTGTGAATTAATACTATCTGGAATAAGCTCAATTCGTCGTTATAGGTTGGTAATTAGTGGATGTATGAGAAATAGAATTTGTAATATTCTCTTGAATTTCTGTTTGACCTGCCTATTATTCAATTATGGTTGCAAAGGGGAGCGGCAAAACACCTACATCGACCTCAGTTTTCCGGGATTGCCTGATAGTTTATCAGGTCTGTCTAATAACATTAAGTTTTTACGTTGGGAAAACTCACCCATTTTATTTGATAAAGGCGACACAACAGAAACTTTAAGTTGGATTGGAACCTGCGGTACAAGACAGTTAATCAAGATTTTCCCTAATCGGGGATATCGGGATTCGCTTGGGATTAAATCTATTTCAAAAATTACGGGAGTAAATCATTTCTTGTTGGATATGGATTTGGTGAGTCACTATGTTCATCCTTACACAATTAATTTTTTCAATCGCTTGAGGAAGGAGGATTTTGTGATGAAATATACAGCGTCGGAGAATGATTCTACTTTAGGTTTTATGGAATTTGTTCGAAAATCTGATGTAAATCCATTGGATAAATTAGGTCATAACTTAGCTTTTTTTCGTCAATGGAGATTATCTGAATTAATGATGAAAAATGATTTATCGGGGCAAAAAATTAAATTGAAGATCTGTGATTTTAATCCAATTTGCTTTTGTCCTCAAGTTAATCCAGAATCTAATAATCCATTTAATCTTGAAGTTCCTATTTGGCATAGTAACGGCTCTCTGGGTTGGGTGGATATAGATAAATTAGATATTGTAGGAAAGTATGATGGTGGAAATGTGGTATTAATTTGGGAGTACAGAAATAATATTTGGTTTCAAGAAATGCATGGTAGTTTAAATCAAATCTTAAGTCAGGCATTTAAAATTAGAGATTTATCAAATGCTGATGTGAGCATTGCAATTTCAGATGCGGGTCCGATGTCGGCAACATTTAAAAGTGACTCCTTAAATACGTTGAAATTTAATGAGATAACTAAACTTGCATCTGAGCCATACGTTGGAGCCGGTTATGGTTATTTTCCATCGCAAATTGGAGTCTATCTTTACGATGATGGGAAGAATAAGCCTATTGATTTTATTCAACCGTATTAATAACTTCAATTTTAATCATAAAGTTGTGAACAGTTTTTTAGTCTTTTGAATTTTATTTCTGAGGGTTCAATAAAAAGTTCACAACACGTTAGATGCCGGCTAAGAGGAATTTATACCAAGACAGTTGTCCAAAAAATTTATAGTATAATGCCGATGCAATAGCTGTTTAGTCCAATTCTATTGGACTATTACAGATATACTTTCGGTAGAATGACTTACACTTAGTACTTCAAAATACTCCTAACGAACCAGATGGCGTGTTACTGGCTAAGCCAAATTCCGGAAAATAATAATAAAAAAAATAATTTGTGATGTATTCAATCTGATCATTTTTTTTAAGTCATAAACAGTATATTAAAAATTAAATACGCTAACATTACCAAAATCAGAATTTAGGGTGTTTTTATCAAACTCTACTTATTTTATTTTTTATCCTACAGTCAGCATAAGTTTCATGATGGTTGAAAAAATCTATTTTTAATTTGAATCCTTATAAGAAAACTAAAAACTTTTTTTTGCCGTTGTCTTTTTCTATTTCTCGGAGTTGAAGTCTATCTTGGCTCAATAGAATTAAATTAATTTACTTTGCCTATTGTGAAGAACTTTGTAAGTAAGTATCTGCTTTTATTTCTTGCCACTTTGGCAACGCGATTTCCTTTCTTATCTGATGGCTATGGAAGTGAAGACGATAGTTGGGGTTTAGTGTTAAATGCCCGCTTAATGTCTGAAACTGGTGAATATTCTTTTTCCCGTTTACCTGGACATCCTGTTCAAGAATATGTTCTTGCATTAATGCCCGATAGTGGTGCATTTGTGATGAATTTGCTTAGTGCCTTGTTTACTGCACTCGCTGTAGTTGTTTTTGCTGATTGTTTGCGTTTGCTAAAGGTTCAATCATATATAGCTTGGGCAGTTATTCTTTCAATGATTCCGATTATTTACATTAGTGGAACATATACGATAGATTATAATTGGGGACTTGCATTTATTCTCTTAAGCTGGAATTTATTCATTCGAAATAAACTTATTTGGTGTGGTTTGTTTTTAGGCTTAGCTATTGGTTGCCGCGTTACTTCTGGTGCAGTTTTATTTGGATATATACTTATGCTTTATTCATCTAATAAATCTAATTTAAAACCAATTTTAATTCTTGGATTAAGCACTTTACTAATTGGAATCATTTGTTATATACCATCAATTTACACGTATGGATTGAGCTTTTTTGATACGTATAGATTGCCATACCCATCCATACCAAAGGTAATTGTGAAAGGTAGTTTAGGCGTTTGGGGGTTTACAGGAATTATTGCCTTGATTTTCATCAAATTAAAATTTATAAAGCGACAAGGGCTCGCATTTAATACGCCTGAATTTAAAGGTGCATTTTTAATTTTAATGCTTTACACGATTGCCTTTGTAATATTGCCTCAGAAATCATCTTTTTTTATTCCCGCAATTCCATTTGTAATCTATTTGGCATCAACCGTTAAGCTTAGGAAAGCTGAACTTGGCTTTATTGGGTTGATGTTTTTTATTTCTCCATTCACCTTTGGTGTAAATTTAAATGATTCTAATCGTGGAGCAAGTTTTTCGAAATTGGCAATTACTGCAAAGGTTTCTGGTCAGGAGGTTTTCTTTGATCCTTTAACAGGACCCATTCAGATAGAGCAAGAGAAAAGGGTAAATCGTCAGAAGTATATTGAAAATAGCTTGGTGTTTTATCAAAAATTACCGCTTAATTCTGCTCTTTTATGTGGTTGGTGGATGAATCAATTCGTTGAGAATGTTTATCAAACCACAGACAATCTGAATGTGGTATTGGTCGAGTTTGCAGATCCGAAACAATTAGATAGCCTTCAAGATTTAGGATATTCGATTTATCATTTAATTGAAATTGATAAAGTGAATGATGAACGTTACGGGATGACTAAAACACAAGAGATTTCTAAAGAACTTAAGTGAAATCAATTAAATAGAGTCTGTCTATAGAGTATCCTGATGTCGTTGCACTAGTCCAAAAAATGCTCATTTACAAAAGTAAACTGCGCTTTTTCGGCCTTCGTGCGCCTAATCAGAAGCCTCTATAGTTCAAACTCCTGACTCTGTGGACAGACACTAAATAGAGTCTGTCTATAGAGTAACCTGGTGTTGTTGTACTAGTCCAAAAAATGCTCATTTACAAAAGTAAACTGCGCTTTTTCGGCTTTCTTGCGCCTAATCAGAAGCCTCTATAGTTCAAACTCCTGAATCTGTGGACAGACACTAAATAGGGTCCACTTAAAAAAACCTAAAATTATGATTATGTAAATGTTAAAATGTTTAATTTGATTTGGTGTGCATTATTTGACGAAATTGATTAGATTGTAGGCATCACAAATTATTATTTTTATTGTTTTCTGGAATTTGGCTTAGCCAGCAACACGCCATCTGCTTCTTTAAGAGTGTTTTGAAGTACTATCTGTACGTCATAAAATCCTCTTGTCTCACATCTGACGTGTTTCTGACTTTTTAAATGAACCCTATTTATTGCATACCTTTTTACTTTATATTTTAAATCGTATAAAACAATTTTTTTCAATTTTTCAATTTACTCTATTCTACAAGCTATGATTAAAATAAAATGGTTCTTAATATATTTCATTTTTACAACAGCATTTCTGAAAGGTCAGAATATTTTAGTTTGGAGTGATGAGTTTAATGGAACTGAACTTAATACCAATAATTGGAGCTACGAACTTGGAAATGGTTGTCCAAACTTATGCGGATGGGGAAATAATGAGCTTCAATCATATACCGATAATAATGAGAATATTAAAGTTCAGAATGGTCATTTAATTATCACCGCCTTAAATACTGGTGGTAATTGGACAAGCGCTAGAATCCGCTCCTTGAATAAGTTTGATTTTTGTTTAGGAACAATCGAAGTTCGAGCTAAGATTCCTGAGGGAAGGGGTTTCTGGCCAGCAGCTTGGTTTCTTCCAAGTGAATATTATTATGGAATTTGGCCTATTAGTGGTGAAATCGATCTAATGGAAGCACGTGGTCAAGAGCCAGAAAAAACATTAGGAACCATTCATTTTGGTCCACTTTTTCCAAACAATCAATACAACGGAAATGAGTATGTTCTTCCTTCTGGTTCCTTTGCTGATGATTTTCATGTTTTTAGCATTGAGTGGACCAGCGAATCAATTATTTGGAAAGTTGACGGCGTCCAATTTTCGGAAAAAACAAGAGCTGATGTTGGCGATTTTAGATGGCCATTCGACCGTAATTTTCATGCCTTATTAAATTGTGCTGTAGGTGGAAATTTTTTAGGCAATCCAGACGGATCGACACCTAACCAAGGGGATTTTGAGATCGACTATATCCGAGTTTATCAGAATCCAATCAACATGATTATTTCTGGTCCTGAGGCCATTATTCGAAGTAACGATTCTCAAAAGTTTTATACCCAAGATATTCCCGGATATACTATCAGTTGGAGTGTTCCGGATGGTACCCAAATTCTAAGCGGACAAGGAACAAAAGAAGTTTTGGTACAATGGGGTTTTAGCAGTGGAAATATTGAAGCTATTTATACCAATGCTCAACAATTTGCTGTTTTATCTCACTTTGTACAAGTGCTTCCTGATAGTTGTTCAGAAGTGTTTGATGATCGTAATGAGTTTGTTCGACTTTATTGGGTTGGAGGCGATGGCGGATACAGTGCTTTTGCAGATAATCCTTTAGTAAACGCTTTAAATCCATCACAACAAGTTTCAAGGTATCAACGAAATGCCGGTTCTCAATATGATGTGCTTCAATTCTTAACCGATTTGATTAAAAATGCAACTCCTTTTGAGATAGAGAGTTATAAGGTTCAAGTGAAAGTATATTCTTCGGCACCAGCTGGAACGGAGATACAAGTTCTATTCGAAAAACGAGGATTGTTGTCTCAGCCTTTTCCAATTGGTAGACGTACAATTTTGAGTGCTTTTACAACAGCGACCAATCAGTGGGAAATACTAACATTTGAGTTTGTAACAACACCTGATTTGAATCTTTTAGCGAATGAAATTGACCAGTTTACCGTATTGGTTGCACCAAATACATTCACCAATCCTGTGCTTTATTTCGACGATTGGGCAATTAAGGAAGTTCCTTGTTTGATTGCGTCATCTGAATTAGTTAGCAAGGAGACAAGCATTCTTGAGGTTCATCCCAATCCATTTTCATCCCAAATTAAAATAACTTCAGAACATGATGCCAATTTTGTGTTGATGGATATTTCGGGTAAAATGATCTTTCAAAGTTCAAATTCAACTGTGATGCAATCGTTCTTAATTTCAGATATTCCTCAAGGAATTTATTTGCTTCAAGCGCAATCGCTAAAAGATCTAAAAACAATAAAGCTTATTAAAAATTAGCGGGTGGATGAAAAATCTGAATTTGGACGACTAGTTCTTTTTACTTGCTATTCGGATAGTATAATTTACTCAACATAGAATACTAAAGCTAACAAAGAGTTCCATTTTTTATTGTTGAACTAATCGTTCCTTTTTCTCAAAGTCGAACAAGGTCAATCTTCTAAGTCGGAAATACGATACCCAATAACCACGCAAAGTGTTTACGTAATTTATTAAGGCCGCATCTTTTTCATTTTGAGCAATTAATAAATTGGTGATATCAACCGTACCAATACGATATCTGTTTCGAGCGACCTCAAATCTTTTTTGAGCAATGGTATCGGCCTTGGTAGAAATATTCAAGCTGTTTTTTAATTGTAATATTTGAAGTGCAGCGGCGTAAACCTCTAATTCAAGATTATTTCTATTTGCTTGATTTTGCTCTCTTCGTGCATCAAGGCTTAATTCGGCAGCTTTTTGGATGGCTCTATTTTGACCCATACTTGCAATTGGAATACTGAAGCCAATTCCTGCATACTGCGATTCAAGAGGGTTTTGTGTTGCGGCATCGAACGTTGAACCAGTTTGATTCAATCCATAACTAATGTTCATGTCGGCATTCAATCGACGCGAACGTTTCGCTTCTGTTAAGATCCGCTCCGCCATTCCTTCATTCATCTGCCAGTTAATCAAGTCGCTACGATTATTCATCGCTTCTTGAACTGCAAAATCTGGATTCGCATCCACCGAAGGTGTTCTAATTGGAGGTGAAATTGAACTAGCCTTCACTTCTGAACCTATAAGCATCATCAATTGTCGCTCAGCTAATTTTACTTGCAAGCGCTGCTGTTCAACAGAATTTCTTGCGTTTGTATAACTTAATTCGACTTGCAATAATTCATTTTCAGCAATTTTTCCAACACCGAATCGACCTTTAGCAATGCGGTAAATAGTATCGTTAATTGCCTCGTTATATTCTGCATTTTCTAATTGAAGATGTGCTGTATATAAATCGAAATAACGCTGTGTCACTGTAATGGAAAGATCCTCGAGGTCCTCTATTTGTTGCCGAGTTGCCAGTTTTAATTGCAGCTTATCTTGCTGCCATTGCCATTTAATGATGTTAAATTTAAATAAAGGCTGACTTAAATTTACGGCCAAAGGATTTGCCTGATAAAATGTCGTTCCCAAACCACTGAAAATATCGCCTCTGTTTAATCCAGAGCCAAAACTAACAATCCCGCCAGTTGCAGGTATTAGCTGACTGATGGACAAATTTCCACTTGAGAATGCTTGCTGCACCGGGGCGAATACGAATGAACCATCGGGTTGAAATACTTGATTAATTCTTCGCGTATATCCTGGAGCAGAACCGGAGAAATTAATCTGAGGCAATCGAGCTGCTTTAGATGCTTTAAATTGCCAAACATTACTTTCGTAAGATGCTCGTATTTGTTTTCCAATTGGACTGTTCTCTTGACTCAAACGGATTGCTTCTTGTAAGGTCAAAAGTGCTTGTCCCTCGCAGAGGAATGGTGAAAGAAATATTAAAATAGTAAATTTTATTTTATTCATAACGAAGAGATTCCATTGGACTTTGTTTAGCTGCACGTCTTGCCGGAAAAATTCCAAATAGTAGCCCAACCGAAACGGATACAATAAATGAAACTAAAACCGAAGCGAGTGATATAATGGTTTGAATATCTGCGAGTTTCTCTATCAATACTGAAATTGTAACCCCAACTATAATTCCCACAAATCCACCACTTAAACTTATCAAGACAGCTTCTGCAATAAACTGAAAAACAATATCTTGTCGGCGAGCACCGATAGACATTCTCAATCCAATTTCTTTCGTTCGTTCGAGGACAGAAGCCAGCATAATATTCATAATGCCAATTCCTCCTACTAGTAGCGATATTCCTGCAATAATTGCCAGAACTATATTGAATAACTTACGCGTTCGTTGCTCTTGTTTTAGAAGGAGTTCAGGTACAACAATTTCATAATCGTCAACTTCATTGTGGCGACGTTGTAGTATCGATTGAATTACTTCAACACCACCTGTAATATCCTTGCTTTCGTGCATATTCACGACCAATCTATCAAGCTGATGGTAGTTCTCGTCGATAGGATTTTTGGTAGATCCGCCATCTTCCTCGTCTTCTGCAGATGCGCGTTTGATGTCTGCAACTGTAACATTAGATCGGTTATAAAACCGCATCAACATGGTTTTCACTGGAATGTAAACTTCGGTGTTGACGTTTCTAATGGAGAATTTTTGAGTGGATGTTTGTGAAACATCTCTATTTTCGAGCACTCCAACAACAGTAAGCCATTCGCCATTGCATTTTATTTTTTGACCAATCGGCTCTGTTTTAGCAAAAAGCTTTGCCTTGATTCCTTTGCCAATAATGCAAACTGCCGAGGCATGATTCATTTGACCATCGGAGAAAAAATAACCTTCGGCACTTTTCAAATTATTGCTTTCGAAATATTTATTGGTAGTGCCGATGAGCTTTCCTTGCGTTCTAAGTCCGCTTGAATAAAAGGATGATTCGGTTTCAATTTCGGGACTCACATAATTAACACCTGGAAGTGTTTCAAGAATATTTTTGGCATCTGCAAGGCTAAGTCCGGCCGAATAGCGCCCTGAAGTAGAGGCTTTAGCAGTTTCGGATTCTTCTACAATTGCCCTTTTCTTAATAACAACAGCTTTGATTATTATGTTATTTGAACCAATCTGTTTGATTTGTTCTAAGATTTCGCGTTCGGTACCGGCACCAATAGCAAGCATTGAAATAACAGCGGCAACCCCGAAAATAATTCCAAGAGAAGTTAGGATTGCCCGAAAACGATTGGCAATTAAGGCTTCGAGCGCAATTTTGAAATTGAAATAAAAACGATCCATTTCCATTGATCAGATTATTCAATATAAAAAGTCACTCCGCCATCTCCGTCAGGCTTTTTCGCTCGATTTGATTCTTTTTGCTTTTCAAGATGTGCATTCAATTTTTTCCTTAAAGCTTCGTCGATATAAGGTTTGGGAGCAGTTGCACTTGAATCGGCTTTAATTAAGGCTTCACCACTCGTATCGGATGGCATTGTGAGGTAAACAGTTTGACCAGCTTCCG
>Ga0209702_10008138_pt1 | contig 12392 bp, 8 predicted proteins | sample FRY01_FD_187210 | JGI IMG/M metagenome (GOLD analysis project Ga0209702, IMG submission 187210) | Freshwater microbial communities from Lake Fryxell liftoff mats and glacier meltwater in Antarctica - FRY-01 (SPAdes) (version 2) | ecosystem: Environmental > Aquatic > Freshwater > Ice > Glacier... | reverse complement strand
CAATCTCAGTAGTTCAGGGATCGATAAACAAGCAATGAAGTTACAGCGTGCCGCTACACGGTTGGACAAATTCACCTTAGAGTTAAAGAAATTGACCGGTTAAATGACGAGTAAATCATCATGGTTTCCTATTTAAGGCAAGCGTCATAGTCGGGATAAAAGTATGCCTGATCATCGAGCCGCCCCAAGTTTGACGCGGTGTCAGAAACCAGGCTGGAGCACCGCAGGGCGGCGGAGTATTCGCCGTGGAGTTTGCCAGGCGTTCACTGCGGGACAGTAAAACTGTCGGAACTTTTTTGGGCATACCGGTCTTTTAAGCGGAGGCGCGTGTCGGAAGTATGCGACAGCGCCTTCCATATATATTTATCCGAACCGCGACAAATCCTGTATATACAAAAATTCACCGATTCTCAATGCCTTATATCTACGAAGAAAAACCATACAAAATTAGACGAAATCGTATATAAGACCCCCTGCTTCGCCATTCCGACAGCCTGATCGCCGTGAACTGATATCCAGAAAAGGAAATTGTCAGCGAGATATCTACCAGGTCCCCAGAAAATGGGCAACTGTGTATATAAATGCGAGCCCCAGAGGCTTTTGGAGGCATTTTCTCATGCCTCCCCTACGTGCGCGCAAATAGTGGGATTCTTAAATGGCGGACATATTCCCAAGAGAGAGGCTTCGCCATGGAACAATACCCTAGATTTACATTCCGGCTGGATAAGTCATTACTGACATGTATCAACCAGCTTTCACTGGCACGCCATCGCACGCGGGGGCAAATCTGCCGAGAGTCAGTGGCGATGTATCACCGCGTGCACAATCCCGTTATCAGCACAACACAAGTAGCCACCGAAGATGCAGCAAAAATTGCCCCATAATTATTAAGTAACAAAAGTGTGTCAATCGTTTTCATGATTATTTACAATATTTATGTAACACTTTAAAAAATAGTCTCATTTTAAATACCCGCCCAAAAACCCATATTTCATTGACTTTTTTCCGAATAGTTGTCTGCCAGACACAGTTTCTATGGCATAATTAAGTCACCCCCGTTAGAGAGGAATAAATCCTTTCTAACGAATAAAAATAATTTGGTTTCAAAATGTGTTGGCAAGCGGTGTTCTGGTCAACATGTGGGTGACATTAGAAGCATTGCCTGAACAATCAGTGGTTAACGACCACAGATGCGTTTGACAACGGACTCCCATTGTCTGGCTCCGCCAGTGATGACCGTTAGAGAACGTTTCCTTCCATGGCGAAGCTATGACTTCTTTTTGGCAGGGCGTTCTCTTACAAAGCAACCCTTGTCTTCCACCAGTGAAGGCAGAAAGATGAAAGATGACACGACAAAACTCTCGGCCCCCAAAGAAGGTTCGCAGACGGAACCGACCAACGCGGAAAGAAGTTCCGCCACGACGCACATTTGACGTTGAAGCAATCGCGATTACAGGTTTCAAACAAATTGCCCAACTTCCTAGTAGCCCCTACAAGAAAAAACCTGCGGGAAAGCAACCTCGTCTTCGCCTTCTAGCAAACGGAACCTGCGACATCATCAGGCCAAGTGGTCACGACAGATATGTAGTACGAATTGTCAGAGATGACGCCGCGAAAGACATCCTTACAGTTAGCCCAGGTGACAGACTACTTCTCAAAGGTGCATATTTTCCGAAAAAAATACACGACAAATTTCAACAAGAGCTCTCGGTCAAAGATTTTTCGCTCCTAATTGGGGACATCGAGTATCCGCGAGGGAAAATAATCAGTGGCAGAACCAAAGTTTCCGACGCACACGATGAGGCAACCACCGACGCCAACATACGAAACATTTGGGCAAACGGATTCGTCATCTTCCAAATTGTTCACAATGATGACAACTCGTCGACAGAATCTGATGAAATACGCGTGCTACTTCGTATCCCAAAAGCTGCGTAGGCGGGAAGGGAAATGTTTCAAATGCTCAGAAATCGCCCGTGAGGCAATCCATTACTACTGCAAGTTCTATTTGAAGCCCCACACCGACTAATTCACCTGTTGCTCAAACATTGATTATTCATCCCCCACAACCAGTGTCCACACTTGCTTCAAGGGGATTTCAGCCCGAATCTCACCATCAAGGCGCGGATAGACCGCGAGCATTGCCTCAATAAGTCCGTCGGCATCCCAAACTTTGATTTTGAATTGTTGGTTATTGAGAAGATCTCGGGCGGGCTTGTTAACACCCCCATAGGCGACGAGGAGCCCCTGATCCGCTCCGGTGGTGGCGATGGCACCTTGGAGTTTCTGTACGACCTCACTGCCGACCTGACCGGTCTCGCTCTTGCATTGAACGATGATTCGGGGAGAATCAATACCCAATGGCCCGCTTCCCACAGTGATGTCAATTCCTTTATCTGGACCTGGAGGGCTCACCACACATGACAGACCTTGAGCTCGGAGGATTGCTGCAGTTAGTTCTGAGAGTTGGTGTCCTTTGAAGTTCTCAATGAGATGACTTCTGATGGCGTCCTGTGTGATTGCGCCAATATCAATTGCGTCAACTTCGGTGGAGTCAATAGTTTCGGTATCATCCGAAGGTGTGCTTACCGGTGCGATGTGAAGGCTTCGCGAGCCAGGATCGCTGCCAGTCTCTATCACCTGTTCAAGACGCCAAACAGCATCATTTCGGCTTACTCCACAAATCGTCATGAATGCACCCAATGAGTACAGCAGGTCCTGCTTGACTGCCGAGCGAGGAACATCGGTTCGTTCCCATTTCACACCGATGGAGTGTCGCCGCGAGGGGTCTGTCTCGGGTTGATATAGGTATCCAGAGATGCATCGTCCTATCGCCAGGGTCTTGGATGTTTTGAGCGGCATAACAATGACATCACCCACCTGGATTCGTCCCTTAAGTGCCCAGAGCTGACCTGCAAAGTTTTGAATCCGCTTGGGCTTGGCTGCTGGGATACATCTAGCCACAAGTTCACGCGTTTCGTTACTTGACTGGCACCCAGCAAGGTCGGTAATTTCAGTAAATCCACCACCAGCAACTGAATGCTCAATGGCCCAACCTTCACGCTCGCCTACTCGTCCAGCTCTTACAATCCACGCAGCCATAACTGAATCTAGTCCCCTACTTCAAATCTCATCGTGAAGATCACCACTCTACAACCCTTAACTGCGTCATTGAGCCGAGCTGCTGTTTTGACGTAGGCATAAGTGGGCAAGATACCAGTCAGAATCATCTTGTTGGAGCGCCCGCAGGCACGCACCGCTAGATGAGGCAGACTAGAAGGACATGACTCCACCGGCACTTCCAGAAGAGCACATTCTTTTTCCATTCGGAGCAACGGCGTGAGTCCTAACACGACGCTCAACCTGCCTCCGGGTAGAGCACTGAGAAGAAAGGACTTTTATGCCGCGCTTGACTGAACAGGAACAGCAGGAAATCATCCGCTATCTGGAAGCCGACAAGCCGCTGCCGGACAAGTTTCGCTTTCTGCTGTTTGAGGACAAGCGCGAGGTGGAACTGATCTGGAACGGCAAGAGCAGCGAGGTTTGCAATATCGTTCTGCCTTTTCAGGTGATTGAGCAGGTGGACGAGCCGCGTGCGGAGAAGCCCGAAGACACCAGCCTGCAGCTCGGTCTGTTTGATACTCGTGGCAGACAAGTAGAAGGCTGGGCCAACAAGCTGATCTGGGGCGACAACAAGCTCATCCTCTCATCCCTGAAGAACGGCCCCCTGCGCGAGGAGATTGAAAAGCAGGGCGGTCTCAAGCTGATTTACATTGACCCGCCCTTTGACGTGGGCGCGGATTTTTCAATGGACATTGAGATCGGCGGCGATACCTTCACCAAGAAGCCTAACATTCTGGAAGAAATTGCCTACCGCGACACCTGGGGCAAGGGCGCCGATTCCTTCATCGCCATGATCTACGAGCGGCTAGTGCTGATGCGCGATTTGCTGGCCGAGGAGGGAAGTATTTATGTGCATTGTGATTGGCGACTTGTTGAACACCTAAAGATGGTTTTATCAGAAGTATTCGGCGCAGAAAGATTTGGGAATCTGATTACTTGGAGGCGTGGAGTAGTGCGCGGAATGAAAGTCCACGCGGAGCACTTCCCTTTCAATGCGGATCATATCTTGATCTACACAAAAGGTGATCGTGCGATATGGAATGGTGACGATGTAAAGTATGAGGAACTGATACCTGAATCTGATTACAAAACCAGAGGGTATCAAAGAGACGAACATGGATACTCCATTTCAAGTGCGCGAAATGACTACACAGATCAAAGCGTTATTTTGTTGGCCAAGCAAAACAGGGTGTACGTTACAAAGGGCGGGGAACTTGTTATTGATGAGAAAGCAGGTACCGTATCTGCTACTAAGGGCTCTATTCGCATAAAGGCATACCGCGAAGTTAGAGATGGGTATATTGTAGAAAAAAAGACGCCCGACAACGTCTGGATTGATATACCAGGTATAGGCAATTCAAGTGATGATGTCTTGGGCTACCCCACCCAAAAACCCGAAGCCCTGCTTGAACGCATCATTAAAGCCAGCAGCAACGAAGGCGACCTCATCGCCGACTTCTTTGCCGGCTCCGGCACCACCGCCGCCGTGGCCGAAAAGTTGGGGCGCAAATGGATTGTCAGTGATCTGGGTAAGTTCGCCATCCACACCACCCGTAAACGGCTGATCCGCGTCCAACGACAACTCAAGGCCGAAGGCAAAAACTACCGCGCCTTTGAAGTCCTCAACCTTGGGAAGTACGAGCGCCAGCACTACATCGGCGTCAACCCCAACCTGCGTGAGGCCGAACAGCAGAAGCAACTGGCGGAAAAGGAAGCGGCCTTTCTGGATCTCATCCTGCGCGCCTACCGCGCCGAAAAGACCGACGGCTTCCAGACCTTCCACGGCAAGAAGGCCGGGCGGCTAGTGGCGGTGGGGCCGGTCAACCTGCCGGTGACGCGGTTGTTTGTGGAAGAGGTCATTCTGGAATGCCGCCAGAAGCACATCACCCGTGTGGATATTCTGGGTTTTGAGTTTGAGATGGGCCTGTTCCCCAACGTGCTGGACGAAGCCCGCGCCAAGGGTATTGATATCGCCCCCAAGTACATTCCCGCCGAAGTGTTTGACAAACGGGCAGTGGAAAAGAACCAGGTGGTCTTTCACGATGTGTCCTTCATTGAGGTCAAGCCGCACGTGAAGAAGAACACCGTGGCGGTGGAACTGACCGACTTTTCGGTGTTCTACTCACAGGATTCCATCGCTGCTGCCGAATCGTCGCTCAAGGACAATAAAAGCAAAATCGTGGTGGAAAAAGGCCAGATTGTGAAGGTGAGCAAAGACAAGGACAGCATCGTCAGCCGTGAACGGCTTACAAAAAAGTGGACGGACTGGATTGATTACTGGGCAGTGGATTTTAACTTTGAGAGCAAGCGGGAGATCATCCGCGTGAAGAACGACGAGAGCGGCGCGTGGGAAGAGCGGTGGACCGGGGATTACATCTTTGAAAACGAGTGGCAATCCTTCCGCACCAAAAAAGACCGTTCGCTGGAAATGACCAGCGTCTTTCAGGAGTGCCCGCCGGGGCGGCGCAAGCTGGCCGTCAAGGTGGTGGACATCTTCGGCAACGACACCATGACCATTGTTGAAGTCAACGTGGGAGGGAAGAAATAATGGCTCTCCATTCCAACTTTCCCGAATCGCCCTACGCCATCCTTGACCCGGCCATCCGCTGGTTTCCGGCGGATGAATCTCTGCGGGAATCCAGCATGGACAAACTGATGCCGCCGCTGGTGCCGCAACTGCGCAAGAAGGTGAAGGAATGGCGGGACAGCGGCTACGTGGGGGCGACGGACACGAGCAAGAGTCTGCTCAACTGGTGGTTCAACACGCCACACCTGCTCCCCCAGGCCGACGGGACAATGGCCGAGTTCCAATATTACTTTGCTCAACGCGAGGCTTTGGAGACGATCATCTATCTGTACGACGTGGTGGGCGTGCAGGACAAGTACGACATGATGCGCTTTGACAGTTCCGGCGCGATTTCCGCTGGCATGTTTGACGAAACCTGGCGGCGCTTCGTGGTGAAAATGGCGACCGGCACTGGCAAAACCAAGGTGCTGAGCCTGGTGTTGGCCTGGAGTTTTTACCACAAGCTGTACGAGCCGGAGTCGCAACTGGCACGTAACTTTTTAGTGATTGCCCCCAACATCATTGTGTTGGATCGCATCTACAAAGATTTTAAGGGTCTGCGCATCTTTTTGAAAGACGACCCGGTTTTGCCCGACAACGGCGTGGACGGGCGCAACTGGCGCGACGATTTTCAACTGACCCTGCATGTGCAGGATGATGTGCGCATCACCCGCCCTACTGGCAACATCTTTTTGACCAACATTCACCGCGTCTATGCCGGCGACGACACTCTCGCTTCATCCGATGATGAAGACACGATGGACTATTTCCTGGGCAAGCATCCCACCGGCGCGACCACCGACTCCAAAGTGGATTTGGGCATGATCGTGCGCGACATTGACGAACTGGTGGTGCTCAACGACGAGGCGCACCACATTCACGACCCGCGCATGGCCTGGTTCAAATCCATTGAAGACATCCACAACCGCCTGAAACAAAAAGGGTCCACCCTCTCCCTGCAAGTAGACGTGACCGCCACGCCCAAGCACCGCAACGGTGCGATCTTCGTGCAGACCGTCGCCGATTACCCGCTGGTGGAGGCCATCAAGCAAAATGTGGTCAAACACCCTGTCGTACCTGATGGTCCGAGCCGCGCCAAACTGGTGGAGCGCCAGAGTGCCAAGTTCACCGAGAAATATTCCGACTACATTCACCTGGGCGTGATTGAGTGGCGCAAGGCGTATGTCGAACACGAAAAGATGGGCAAGAAAGCCATCCTGTTTGTGATGACTGACGACACCCGCAATTGTGACGACGTGGCTGCGTACCTGCGAACCACCTATCCAGAATTTTCTGAAAAAGACGCTGTGCTGGTCATTCACAGCAGAAACAACGGCGAGATTTCCGAATCAACATCGGGCAAAGCCAAAGAGGAAATGGATTTGCTGCGCCAGCAAGCCAACGCGATTGACGGCCTGGACAGCCCCTACAAAGCGATCATCTCGGTGATGATGCTCAAAGAAGGATGGGACGTGCGAAACGTCACCACCATTGTGGGTCTGCGCGCCTATTCCGATGAGAGCAACATCCTTCCCGAACAAACCCTGGGGCGCGGTTTGCGCAAAATGTATCCCGGCGGCGTTGAAGAATACATCAGCGTGGTCGGCACGAATGCCTTCATGGACTTTGTAGATTCCATCCAGGCCGAAGGTGTGGTGCTGGAGCGCAAACCGATGGGCGAAGGAACGCAGCCCAAGACGCCGCTGGTAGTTGAGGTTGACAAAGACAATGTCAAGAAGGACATTGACGCGCTGGATATTGAAATCCCGGTACTGACGCCACGCGTTTACCGCGAGTACAAGAACCTGAGCACGCTGGATGTGAGCATGCAGGGGCATCAACGCGTGGCCTACCGGCAGTTCAGCGAAGAAGAACAGCGCGAGATCGTCTTCAAGGACATCACCACCGGCGAGGTGACGCACACGACCCTCCTTGACACGGCGGGTATTGCCGATTACCGCAGTGTGATCGGCTACTTCGCCCAGACCATAATGAAAGATTTAAGGCTGGTCAGCGGCTACGACGTGCTGTACGGCAAGGTCAAGGCCTTTGTGCAGGCTGAGTTGTTTGACTGCCCGGTGGAACTGGAAGACCTGAACACCCTGCGCAACCTGTCGGAACTGGCGGCCACTAAAACCATTCTCACGACATTCAAGAAGGCGATCAACGCTCTCACCGTGCAGGACAAAGGCGACGCCCAAATCCGCGACACCATCAAACTGCGGCAGACCCGCCCCTTCGTGGCAAAGGATCAGGGCTACCTCATTCCGAAAAAGAGCGTCTTTAATAAGATTATTGGGGATAGCCACCTTGAACTGCTGTTCGCCAGATTCCTGGAAGATTGCGACGATGTGGTTTCCTACGGCAAGAATTATCTGGCGGTGCATTTCAAGCTCGATTATGTGAACGCGGACGGCGACATTTCCAACTACTACCCGGACTTTCTAGTCAAGTTGTCCGCCAAGCGGATTTTCATTGTTGAAACCAAAGGTCAGGAGGACCTGGACGTGCCGCGAAAGATGCAACGATTACGGCAATGGTGCGAAGACATCAATCGCGTGCAGGCCGAGGTGAAATACGACTTTGTTTACGTGGACCAGGAAAGCTTTGAGAAATTCAAGCCCACCTCATTCAGGCAATTGGTTGAGGGCTTCCGAGAGTACAAAGAGGAGATATAACCAGGCGCTGCACCGACCAGTTGAATTCACCTTCATCCGTTAAGCAGGATTTATGGTTCTGCTGGGATGGCATTGTCAAGTGAATGCAGGGGATTCAGCACGGAATACAAGGTTGAGACCGTTCAGGTAGTCGGCGCAACATCTGTCGCATCAGGTGTCCAGACGCCACCAGGAAGCAATTAGAAGCCCCGGTTCCTTACGTAATTAGTCAACAGGAAAGGGACTATAAAATGCGCCGGAAACGCTCTCACGGGTCCCTGGGGGCTGCAGTCGGTTTTGTTGACTCAGTAGTTCATGATTCTCATGCGACTTGTAAGGCCACTTCTAATGTTTCAAACTTGGGGTGAGGCGACCGATGCGACCTTGGCGACGAGGATAGCTCCTCTCAATCCAGATGACGATTGCTAGATGTAATTCGTTTTTGGCTGTCCATCGTTGTCAACACGCCTCACCTGTTTGCAACAACCTGGAGCAGAACCATCACGATGCCAGCAATGATGATGACCGTGAGGAATATTGCTTGGCCATCGGCGGCGCTAGGTGCTGAATACCAGTTTGTGCGCTTGGGGGATGTGTACTTGCGGTATGTGTGCCTGTATTTACGTTGCCTGCGGTTTTCCGCACCGATTTCGCCTCCCTCGGTCATGTTCGTCAAGGCAGCACCGAGACTTCGGTAGTGCGCAATGTGAAATATCTCGCGTGCCTGCGCATCTGACGGTGTGAGCCCTGACTCTAAAGTTGCCGCAACGATTGTGCCGCCTGCATACTGCACGCTTCGGATCCAAGAGGCCTTACTGCTTATTTCTAACTCCTCGGCGCTGAGAATGTGTCTCGCTAGACGGCGCTCAATGGTGCTGCCGGTAAGCCCGACATATCGCACCTCATCGGGGTTCAGCGATGATGCGAGCGTATAAACAGAGTGGTCGCCCGAGGTCACGTTGGTGAGCAGATCGCCGCGCCGCAGGTACTCGGAGATATGAAATCTTTCGCGTGCTTGTGCCTCCGACGGTGTGAGCCCTGACTCTAAAGTTGTGGCCACGATTGTGCCGCCTGCGGCCTGCACACTTCTTATCCAACTGGTTTTCAGGTTACTTTCGCGCCCCGCAGCCCCGTGGAGGTGGCTCGCCAGACTGCCTTCAACGGTGCTGCCTGTGAGCCCGACATAGCGCACCTCATCAGGGTTCACCGACGATGCGAGCGTGTAAATAGAGTGGCTCATCGTGCGGTCTTCTAACGCTTTGCAGGCGCCTTCCCTGTTGCCGTCCTGTGGCTCTTCCGCACAGACTTTTTAGAGGCCATATGTGCCCACCGTAGTTGGTCAGTTCACCAAATGAAAGTACGAATCAGTTCAGTTACCCATCCAGATATCACTATTTGAGCGGGTCTGGATTGTCTAGTAGTTCCATTGGGGGTTTTCGGTGCTCAGATACCCATGTCAACGACATGACATTGCACAGGTGTATGTCCAGTGGTGTCCAAGGTCAGGGCGTCATGCGTTGTGTCATCAGACAGGGTCCGAGGTGCTTTGCCTTAGTCAAATTTGGCTATGAGTGCTTTCGCTTCCATCTCAGGGATTTCCTCAAAGTCAGGCTCCGTGATGACGCGCTCATAATATTTAAATGCTGGCAGCCAGGGCGGTCCGAACATCTCAAACGCTTTCGTTTCAGTGTTTTGACGGAACATACCTTTGATTCTGCCTGTCTCCGAGTTCACATATTTCCAGTATCGCAGTGTCATCTCTTCCTTTGGTTCCTGCGCTTCAACCGGGATTAGGCGGTCAGGGACATTCACTGAGCCTTGTGGCGCTGTCGCGTAGCGTTCACCGAACAGAATTATCCCTTGCGCCCATTCGGGTAAGGTCGCAAACGACGCAGCCTTCTCAACCGTGTTAGCGAAAAGTAATCGTGCCGAGCCATTCATCAACAGCGGAGCCAACGATTTCGCTGCCCGTCTGCTCAGTTCAGGAGTCATGTATGAGAAGACTTGGCACGTTTGAACTGGTCAAACACTGATGCAATGAGGTCTACGAATCGTCCTACCTCTTCTGAGGTTGCGTTTGGCACCCTTGAATAGTAATTTTTCGGAGTCTTCACAATCTCACCAAAAATGGTTTCAATTCCCTCATCAAGGCGATTTTTGGCTTCAATCGCCGCAAATGGCTCAAGCTCAAGGATGTAACCACGGCAAAGATATATTCCTCCTTTCGTGGTGAGTTGTATCGCACAAGAGTCACGACCCGTGGCCGGATTTTCCATAAACAGAGCGACCGTTGATTTGGAATTGTGATCCTCGCGACAGCCTGGTCTGCGAATGAACAAATCAATAATAGTTTTGAACTCTGAGACTTTCTCTGCAGAGTTGTCCTTGAGTTGAGTGTAGAAGTCATCCAAGCTGAAAAGCTGACCCGTCGTCTCTGCCGAGGCGGTTGAGAGTCCCCAGGCCGGAGCACACACAACGCTGAATGAAGGGATGTAAAACTCCTCAACTTTCATTACCAAAAATTCCACCAAAAAAATACCGATTCGATCTCGAGCATCTTTTGACACATTGTTGAGATGCGTAGCAACTTGACGGAATTCCTCGCGATGCTCTTCTGCCACCACTATTAGGAACTTTGCTCCTAGACCTACCGCATATGACAGGCCCCGAGTGAAATGATCATGATCTGTCACACTGAATTGGTTTTCTATTGCAACCAAGTCATCGTCTGAGGTTTTAGCAAGTACATCAAGATACCGATTACCAACACGTACTTCCGTGTTAACGGGTTCAAGGACTCCTAGTTCCTTGATTTCCAAGAGACCAAGATGATCAAGTAGCCAAGGAGTGAAATCGTTCGGCTCAGAGGGCCAGACCTCACGCACATCAACCTGCTGCCACTGCCGTATTTGAGGAATCTTTGAATTTGGCAATGGGTCTCCTTTGAAGTGTCCCGGTCCCTACGCTACATATTTTGGATGAATTACACGGCATCAAACTCGGTGGGTGGGACATCCCCCGGCTTCAAACAAATCACCGAGTCAAGCAAACGGACAGCAGTCCGATTTGGCCTCAATCCTTAGAAGCGATCAACGATAAAGACGGCTCCAGACTTGAGACCACCGGCTCTTAGGCCACCGTCAAGCAAAAGAAGTGGGCGTACAAGCACCATCGGGACTGATTTCCCAAGTCCTGAAACCGGCGGCTAAGTCGCTGCCTGTTGGGAAACATCCTCTAAAAGTTCCACAATCGGGTTGGAACACGTTTCATTGGACTGTATCGTACAGGACAGTCCTATCAGAAAGATCTGAATCATGGTTCAAAAGAACATCACGAACGAATCCATTGTCATCCAGAATTGGACTGACCAGTCCGGTATGCGCTGGCGGCTGGTGATTGAGGTCGCGACAATTAGGGAGCGACTTGAACCGGTCGCACTTTCAATCACAGCCGTAGAAACTGGCTACGCCCTATCCCAATCAACGATTCGTACCATTCCGTTCGCCAGCTTCCTTCGCAACGATAAATCCGTCCATCAACGCATTGGCTCATCCGGCCCAACAGGGTCGATGCGACTCGCTAACCCAAAGCGCGTAGGTCGTCGCTACACAGATTATGAATTGGAGCGCGTTGCACAAATTTACCGCGACGCCTATAAAGCGCGCGTCCCAGTCCAGCGTGCGGTCGCCGACGCTTTGGAAATTCCACTTTCAACGGCGGTTAAGCAGATTATCGCGGCGAGAAAAAGAGGCCTAATCCACACACACACGAACTAAGGAATAAAGCAATGTTGGATACCGAGAGTGATTTCCCGTTTGACCCCAACGCAGATGACCCACTATTCACTGTGGCCCAGGCGGCGGAATACTACAAAGTGAAACCAACGACTATCAACAAGTTGCGCCGAGAGAAAAAAATCCCGTGCGTTATGGTGACCTCTGACGCCCGCTTTCGGCGTAGCGACCTCAATCGCTACAGCATTGAGAAACTTTCATGGGGACCTTCCAAATCAGTAGGATGCGACAAATGAGTAAGCAAATGGGGAT
>Ga0209702_10008136_pt1 | contig 12394 bp, 11 predicted proteins | sample FRY01_FD_187210 | JGI IMG/M metagenome (GOLD analysis project Ga0209702, IMG submission 187210) | Freshwater microbial communities from Lake Fryxell liftoff mats and glacier meltwater in Antarctica - FRY-01 (SPAdes) (version 2) | ecosystem: Environmental > Aquatic > Freshwater > Ice > Glacier... | reverse complement strand
AAGTGACCGCGCTGGAACCCGATGCCAGTGCTATCGTGGGGGCCGGTGCGATCCGCTCGCTGGCAAAAGAATCGGGAGTCGCCATCGAGGTGGTGGAGAACTGGGGGGAATCGCTCCCTTTTACCGACAAGACCTTTGATCTCGTCTACGGACGTGCCGTCTTTCACCATGCCCGCGATCTCGATGCCTTTTGCGCTGAAGCCTGCCGCGTCCTGAAACCCGGCGGGAAAGTGCTCCTGACCCGTGAGCATGTTCTTTCGAAAGAGGAGGACCTCGATCAGTTTCTGAATGCTCATCCCCTCCATCGACTCTACGGAGGTGAGGCCGCCTACCCCCTGCTTCGTTACACGGGCGCACTCGAGTCGGCCGGACTTACGGTGTCACGGGTGATCGGACCGAAGTCCAGTCCGATTAACTACTTTCCGGAGAGGTCGGCACACATCACTACCGCCCTGCGGGCGCGTCGGCGCAAGCGGATCGGCTGGTTTCGCGATTTTCTGGGAGGGAATTCGAGTTCAGCACTTAGTGCGGAGGTGCGGCTTTGGGAGGCAAAAATGAAAGTGCCGGGAAGGCTCTATTCCTTTCTCGCCGAGCGCATTTTACAGGCATGAAGCGCATCATGATCACCGGTGTGACCGGCTTCATCGGACAAGCTCTCGCGGTCGAAGCGGTCGCCAGAGGCTGTGCCGTCTTCGGGATAGGCTCTGATTCCGGAATGGTGCAAATGCCTGCCGGTCTCACTAATGCAGTCTCGATGCGTCTCCCCGATGAAGGCCTCGACCGGCTTGTCGAAAAATTCCAGCCGGAGATCTTCTTCCATTGCGCAGGGAGCGCCATGCCGGCGAAGTCATTCCTATCTCCGTCCCATGACTTTAAGAGCTCCGTCCCGATTGTCCAAAGTCTCCTCGAGGCAGTGAGACAGGGCGCGCCCGAGGCTCATGTGGTGGTGCTCTCGAGTGCCGCTGTCTACGGACAACCTTTAACTTTACCGATTTCCGAGATGGAGCGTCCCGCACCCGTCTCCCCTTATGGTTTCCACAAGTGGCTTGGGGAGATTCTCTCGCGGGAATACTCGGAAATTTACGGTCTTCGAGTTTCCAATGCACGGATCTTTTCCGCCTACGGCCCCCATCTCAGGAAACAAGTGCTGTGGGATTCCATCCAGAAATTGACGAATCAGGATGAGCCTGAATTTCCGGGAACAGGGGAGGAAACCCGGGATTTCATCTATATCGATGATCTCATCGAGGCGCTCTACCTGATCGGCAACCGCGAGAGCGGAGGCCATGAAGTTGTTAATGTGGCCTCTGGGGTTGAAACACGAATTTCGGAAGTGGTGAATGTGGTCGCCCGGCATTTGGACCTTTTGGCCGGCGGATGGAGGTTCACCGGCGAAACAGACCGCGCCGCGCCTTCGACCTGGCGGGCCGATATTTCCAAGCTGCAGGGACAAGGATTTGTCCCTTCCATTTCCTTTGATGAAGGAGTTCGCCGTACGGTCGAGTGGGTCAGGAAGCAAAAAGGGGAGGGATAAGATTGGTCTTCTTTTACGGGGGCGGAAAATCGCCTCGTGATGAATCTTTCTTCGCAAAGGGATGAAAAAAAAATACACAATAGGCGTGTACCGCAACGCCGGAAGCGGCTGGCATGGCGGACAGATCTACTTCGATAATCTCATCACTCTGCTGAGAGATGGGGATGGGGAACCGGTCAATGTGGTCATTATCGAAAAGGAGCGCCCCCCCGCTGCCGAGGAAGACGAGTCCCGGGTATCGTCAGCAGTTTATCTGAGTGACTACCTCAGCGAAGAAAGAAGCAAAAACCGTGACCGCCGCAAGGAAGCCAAACAACGCCGCAAAAAATGGTGGCAACGCATTCTTCCTCAGACAGCACCATCTCCCTCTGCCGCTAAACCCGTAAGTGCCGCCTTCGAGGCGATTGTGCGGGACTATCAACTTGATTTCGTCTTTCCTCTTCCTCCGACTGCATGCGGAAACGGAGTTAACGGTGCCGGATGGATTCCGGACCTGCAGCATTGTTACCTTCCCGAGTTGTTCGATTCGACTGAAATTAAATCCCGCGACGAGATGTTCGGGAAGCTTTCGGAAGCAGGGATCGTGGTTTTCAGCAGCGAAACGTGTCTAAGCGAGTTTTTGGGCCTGTATCCGGCGCCTGCGGCAAAACTGAGGGTTTGGAGTTTTTGCAGCAATCCCGGGAATGACCTCATTTCGACATCTCCTTTGAAGGCAGTTGAGAAGTACTGTCTTCCGGAACAATTTTTTCTCGTCGCGAATCAGTTCTGGAAGCATAAGGATCACGCTGTGGTGGTGGAAGCCCTGAGTCGATTGAAGAGGGAAGGTCTCTCGGTTCCTGTCGTCTTTACGGGAGCATTGCGGGACTATCGAGGTAGCGGCCACGTGGACGATTTCCTTCAGGCAATTCAACGCGCAGGTCTCAACGACTCAGTTCATCTCCTCGGTTTCCTTGACCGGGATGAGCAACTGCACCTCATGCGATCCGCTCTTGCAGTGATTCAGCCCTCCCGTTTTGAGGGGTGGAGCACCGTCGTCGAAGACTGCAAAGCGCTCGGGCAACGACTGATCCTCACGGACTTGCCCGTCCATTGCGAACAGGCTCCCCCGGACTCGATCTATTTTCCGACGGGTGATGCGGCGGCACTCTCCGAAGAGATAAGGACGCTGTTTCTCGATCACGCCGCGGAATGGTTAAAGGGCAGGGAAGCGAGGGAGTTCCTCGCAAAAAAGGAATTGAGCGAAGTGCGGGCTGCGTCACGAAGGCGGTTCCTCGAGATCGTCGAGGCCTCGCAAGCGACGGATCATGAACCAACTCAGAAGTCACGCTCCTGATGCCGGCTACGTTTTCGATTATCACGGTGACGCGCAACCACGCCGCCGGACTCTGCCGGACTCTCGAGAGCATCGCTGCCCAGAGCTGCCGGGATTTTGAGGTGCTGGTGGTGGACGGGCGATCGACGGATGAAACCCCCTCGGTCTTGAACCGTTTCGAGGATCTCCCTATCGTCTTTCTAAAGGACAGCGGCGAAGGGGTCTACGCAGCCATGAACCAAGGGGTGCAGGCGGCTAAGGGCGAATGGGTCATCTTTATGAACGCCGGAGATTGCTTTTACGACAGTTCCGTTCTTGCGCGATTCAACGCACCGGAAGGGGTTGATCTTCTCTACGGCAATGCCTGGAAAGAGGACCGGAGCAGGGCATTCAGCTACCGCCCGTTTGAAGAAATCTGGAAGGGGAATGTCTTTTGCCACCAGTCCTTGTTTGCCCGTTCTGAAATTTTGAGGCGCTTTCCCTTTCGCGAAAAGATGCAAATTGTGGCGGACTATGCCTTCTACATCGACTGCCTGAGAGACGGCTGTCGATTCTCGTGGATTGACCTTGATGTCGCGATCATCGAACCGGGCGGCATCTCCGCGAAGGGAATGCTCCGGAGAACGAGGGAAAGATATCCCATCGCTCGGAAGGCGTTTTCGGACCAACCGGTGAGGCGATACTATTTCGGCCTCTTTGTCCGGCAACTTACTGGACTGCTGATCCCGGGCGCAAAGTGGCGGCCTCTGCAAGGATGGAGACGCCTTCTCCGACGTCGGGGGCGCGCTAACCGCAAGACCAATTTCGAAGTTTGATCTCAAAAAATCACATGTACGACTTACCTCCGAAGGCTTATGACCCCTCGCAACCCATGGTCTTTCAACACATCCCAAAATGTGCGGGAACCAGCGTAAGGAAGATCTTTTCACGATGGTTTGGAGAGCATCTCTACGGACACTATTTTGACAATCTGACGTCCACTCCACCCACTAAGGTAGATCTGATCGAGGCTCAGGCAAAAGCGGCCTCGAACGGGGGGGCAGTGTGCGTCTTCGGGCACTTCAACGGAAGCCGCGGTTTTGGTTACCGTGACTATTACCCCGAGGTGGCTCAGATTCTCACTATCATTCGCGATCCTTTTGAGCACCACATCTCCAACTACTATTTTGCGAAAAAGAAAGTCGCGGCCGGAAAATTTGATCTGCCCCTGGCCCGCCTTTTGAAGGACCATAACATGGGGGTGGAGGAGTATCTCACCTCGCATCAGTCTTACCTCGGGAGTTTTTTCCCTTCGGAGATGGATGAGAAAAATTACCCCGAAAAACTTCGAGATGAATTCCTTTTTATCGGGATTACCGAACGTCTGAATGAGTCCATCCTCGACCTCGCCCAGTTGCTCCGAAAACCGAAATGTCGAGTCCCTCGTGAAAATGTCTCAACCCGGGACGATGGCGTCTCTTCCGCTAAGTTTCGAGCCTTGTTTGAAAAGAAAAACGAATTTGTCTGTGAGGTTTACCGGGAGTGTGGCGTGATCTTCGAAGAGCGGCGGCGAAAGTCGTTCCGGGAACGACTCTTTAAGAGGTTTCGATCAAGGGGGGCGTGACGTTGAGGCAAGGGTGTGAAAAAAGGAGCATGAAGAATCAACTGTTGGAACTCTTGCGCGGGGTCATCTGTGTCTCGTTGCCGACCGACACGGCCCGCCGTGAAAATGCCTCTCGGGAACTCGCCCAATTCGGAGTGGCTGCATGGGAGTGGCAGGACGGAGTATTTGCGGATTCCCCCGAGGTAATCGACGTCATTCTTGCCGGGAAGGTTCGCTTTTCACCGCCCTGTTTCCGGTGTGAAAAGGAGGACTGCACTTGTGAAAACAATTTCCTAACGTTCCCCCAGATTGCGGTTTCGCTGGCATATCGCCATTTGTGGGAACGGATCGTTCGGAACAGCGAGGGCGGAGAGGAGGTGATTGAGATGTCCGGGACGGAACTAGTCGCCTTCTCCTTGGTGCATTGCCGACCTGATCGCCAGACGCACAGTTGGCTCGGCAGTTCCGCGAGCAACCTGTATAAAACATCGTGCCTGAAAAGCCTGCCTTTTCCCACTTCCGTTGGTCCTAGCGGCGATGTGCTGTGGGCTCTGATGAATTCGGCGACGGTCAGTGCGACGTTTTGCGGCCGGAGGTGCGGACGTTTTGTGGTTCACGAAAGCGATTCGAGCGGACCGAGTGTTCGGGACGCGGATGTCTCATCGGTCTATACGAAGGCATGGGTTGAAGCGAGGGACTGGCTTTTGCAAAACCTCGACGGGGTGGGATCGGGAGTTGAGGTGAGGCACTTGTTCGAGAAGATGCTTGACGATCAGATAACGCTTGCGGAAAAAATCGTGAGGTTGAGGAGGAGGCGCAAGGAGCTTGCAGACCTCAAGGCGTATCTGCATGAAGTGCGGGAGAGGATTCCCCGTCGTCTGCGAAGGTTTGTCTTTCCGGCTTCCGCAACGAGGGTTCAATCTGTGAAGCCGGAGTGAATGGGGGAGCTCCGCCGCTTTTCTACTGTAGAAGTGGCGGGGAAATTAGAGAGTCGAGTTTCCCGAACAAGTAAAGAAGTCAAAATAAGTTAGCAAGATTAACAAATATTAGTACTAAAATGATCATTATTTGCAACGGAGCGTTCAAAAGCGGGTCGTCATGGCTCATGAATATCGTGCGGCAGCTCACGAATCCGGTCCCTATTGAAGCGGAATGGCGCAATCCAAAATGGAGTAATCCCTCGATTGCGCCGGAAAAACTTGAAGGTTTCATCAAGGCGCACGATGAACTGGAGGGGCAGTTCGTGAGCAAGAATCACCTCGCATCACCTGCGGACCGAAAGGTCTTGTTGGACAGTGGGCACCGAAATGTATTTGTGCTGAATATCACCCGTGACATTCGTGATGTTGTCGTTTCCGCCTATTATCACGCGGTTCGGGTGGAGGAATATACGGGATCTTTCGAAGCTTTTTTTAAAGAGAGGGGTGCAAATGTGGCGAAGAGAGTTTCCTCCTACAATGAGTTGTGGTCTGCTAAGAACGACCGTCTTTATGTCGCCTCTTACGAGCGTTTGCAGCTCGATGGGGTCCGGGAGATTTCCGCGGTCAGTGAGTTTCTACAACTCGGCACCGATCCTGAGAGGGTCCGTGAAGTCTACGAAAAAACCCGCTTCGATGCGTGGAAGGAGCGAACTGGTTCACCGCATATGCGGAAGGGTGTGATTGGTGATTGGAAGAATCACCTTACGGCGGAGGATGTTGAGAGGCTTCGCGCAAAGGTCCCCGCGTGGGCGTTCGCGCCGGAAGCGGACTGACTGCTCGAGCTCTCGCTTGAACGGAATCCCGATTTTCTCTCGGCATAAGGTTTCTCGTTAGTAGATAACAATATGATCATATCGACTTCCCATAAATTTGTTTATTGTGCAGTACCGAAGGTGGCGTCGCGAACGCTTCGTGGTCTCTTTGAGCCATTGAACGATGAAAAGCTGATGAAGTCCCTTTTTCCGACCCTGCGGGCGAAGAGTGGAAATCTTGCATTTCACCGGCCAACGGGTTTACGGGAGCGGATGACGAAGATCGGGCTTGAGCCTGCGGAGTTCTTCTGGTTCGGTTTCGTTCGAAATCCTTGGGATCGGGCCGTTTCCCGCTATTATTTCGAGCAGGCGCGCTCGAGGAACGAAGGTGCTCTCGGACGAATCAGTAGCAAGCATGTCTCCTACCATAAGTCCATGATCGGCCTTTCGTGGGAAGAGTATCTGCTGAAGACCCCCTATTTTCCGCAATCGGAGTGGCTCAGAGATGATGCCGGGATCGCAGTCGAGAAGATTTTCCGGATGGAGCATCTGGAGGCCGATCTCGTTGAATTGGGGGCATTGCTCGGCTGCGATTTTGATGCGCCTGAGATAAGCGGGGCGACGGAACGTGAGCGGGATTACCGGGTCTATTTCGAGAACGATCGGCAGATCGATGCCGTGGCCCGCTACTACGCGGAGGACATTCTTCTCGGAGGCTACCGTTATGACGGAAGCTTTGGCGAGAGGTTCGATCTGAGCCGACTGACCGCAAAGCCTTCATGACAGTTAAGTTGCCACCTCCTTCAGCGAACGATTCAGGGAAGCGGTCTCGCTCACCGATTCGGGTTCGTATCGACAGGGCACTGATCGAGGCGGATGGGCTCCACGAGGTTCTGGCCCGTCTTGCGTGGGCGTCGGCCGGGGAAGTTGTCGAGGTGGAAGCGGATTTTGATGTGCCTGCGAGGATCGAGTTACCCGATTCGCTCGCTGATGAAGTGGCCGAGGAGTGCGCCAACATTCGCTACGTAAAGAGGGGTTGGTTTCCCTTTAGGGAGACCTTGACTCTCGTTTGTGATGAGGCGGCCAAGGGGGCGGCCGGCCCCGGTGCCTTCGTGGCGAGTCGCCATGAGGCGGCCGAGGGCGGAGAGATGACCCGGCTTGTTTATTTCGCACGGCGTTCTGAGATCGAAGCGGTGCGTCGGGCAAGTCGCCGGCGGCTCTGGCAGTGGCGCGAAGAATGGAGTCGCTTCTCGAAGGCCTATCTAGTAGCGACGGGGCCCTCCTTTGATCGTTACACGGAGATCAATGACTTTGAGGGGGCGTTCGTCGTGGCTTGCAATAGCGCGGTGATTGACCGTGAGTTTATGGAGAGGGCCAGGCCGTCGCTGATTGTTTTCGGCGATCCGATTTTTCACTTCGGGCCTTCGCGCTATGCCTCTGAATTCCGCACGCGGCTCCGCGCTGCCGCCGGGGAGTTTGATTTTCGAATCGCTGTCACAGAGAAATATTGCTTTCTTTTCAGTCACTGCTTTCCCGAGCTGGTGGAGCGGACCGTCTTCGTCCCGGCTGATGGAACTCGACGTGACTTTCATTGGCGTCTTGATGAGGACTTTGTCGTCAAATCGACGAAGAATATTCTCACTCTCCTGATGATCCCTTTCGGAGCGGCTTTCGCTCGTCGTCTCGAGATTCTCGGTTGCGACGGGCGAAGGCTCGCCGACGACGGGTATTTCTGGGGACACTCGGCCGCTGCCCAGATCAATGACCGGATGCGCAATATCCAGGAGGCTCACCCCGGCTTTTTCAAGATCGATTACAACGACTACTATCTCACGCACTGTCGCCAACTTGAGCGCTTCTTTCTCGATCTGGAGCGGTCCGGGATCGAGGTGGGCAGTGTATCTCCCTCCCGTATCCCGGCCTTAGCGCAGCGCTCCACGAGTCCTGAGTTGGCTGAGGCATTGGACGTCGATACGGTAAATGCCCTGCTTGACGATGGAGCTCGTCGTGTGCGGACACGGCTCCATCAGTTGGATCGGTCTGCCTTGGTTAAGCCTCGCTTCGTTTCCGTCAATCCGAGTCTCCGGGGTTCGATGGGTCACCCCCTCTATCAGGATCTATCAATCCGCAGGGTTTTGTCTCCCGACGGGAAAGGCTTTATTTCCCTCGGCGACGCCAGGCTTGAGGAAAAGCTTCACGGGGGTTTTATCCTGCCTGTCTTTGAGACGAGAATCTGGGAGGTCCACCGGAAGGCAGGAGAGCAACGGCGGGTGGCGGCCGATGCCTTCGTAGAAGAGTTACTTACGGCACTCGAGAGCCTCGACGCGGTCTCTTCGCTCGACGAGGCCGTTCTCTTTCTCTACCTGGGGCATCCGGCCTTGCTCCCGGCGCTGGCGCACCGATGGGGAACGAAGCGATTTCGCTGTCGACGTTTTGTTTTCAACCTCTTCTCCGGTTTTGTCGATGCACCTGCAACGAGGGGAGGGGACGAACCGCTCCGGGCGGTAGCGCAACTGGCAGAGGGCCTGGGCGGCTTTGATGATTTGTTTCTCGTGTGCGATTCAGCGCCGCTCGTCAATGACTTTTATCGCGTCGCGGGGATGCAACTGTCGTTGCTGCCAATGTGTCCCAGTCAGCGTGTAATCCGGCCCGGGAAGACTGAAGGGGGTGGTTCCGGCAGTGCCGCGAGAAAGCTGCGCGTGGTCTACCCGTCGCAATCCGAAAAACTCCGTGGTTTCGAGGTAATGACGCGCTTCCTCTTCCTCCATGCGGAGGAGTTTGCGGACACGCTCGAGTTCGTTGTAAGGATCCAACCTTTGGGAAAGACAAAGGCGTTTAATCGAACGAATGTCACGTGGGTTCAGGGCGTTCTCACCGTAGAGGAATATGCGGAATTGCTTCAAGGAGCCGATATAGTGCTTCTTCCTTACAGTCCGGAAGAGTTCCATTACCGGACTTCTTCGATTCTCGCCGAGGCCTTTTCCCTGGGGAAGCCGGTAATAGCCATTTCCGAATCATGGTTGGGACTTCAAGTTTCCAAGACTGGTTGCGGTTGGCTGGTGGATTCGTGGGACTCGGATGGACTGAGAGATGTCTTCTCTCGCATCAAGAACGAGAGAACAAGGGTGACGCAACTGCAGGGTGCTAGTCTGATGAGGGATTGGTGCGAGGAAAATCGCGTCGAACGGTTTGTCGATGCCGTCTTTAACGCGGCTTCCGCCACATTTATCGGGGAACGATCGACCGACTTGTGTGAGCGGGTTCTTTTTGTCGAGTCGCCCCAGGGCGCCGTGGACGAGTTCCGAGTTCTTTTTGCGAAGAGGGTTAAGATTTCTCGGAAGAAGCTCCTTGAAATGTTGCCGGTGGGTCTCAGGTATGCGTTGGAAACGAAGCGCTTTCTTGCCTTCCGCTTGATCCGAAAAGGGCGCCGGTACGCAAGCCGCATGCTTCTGCGCCTGCGCGGAAGGGGACCCTCGACGGGCAGAAAGGGGATTGGGTTAAGGCCGGGCGGTCTGCTACAGGGCCTTCCGCCTCAGGCGCAGATGCGACTCGACGATGCTGAACTCTGTAGGCGTCTCGCTCGGATTTCCGGGGAATCACCGGCGGACAGTCCCGTTCTTTTGCGGGTGGATACAGGGACCGATCTGGAGGCCATCCTGTCAGACCCTGCCGGGAAAAGGCCCTCTGCCATTCTCCTGCCGCGAGGAACTTTCCCGGAGCCGGGTGAGAACCTTTCTTGCGCGAATCTTCTTGAAGGTGCCGGGTTTCAGACTTGGGTCTGCCAATGGCACCCCGAATCTACGGACTACGGCGGTTCGCCGTGGTTCAGAATTTTCCCCTTTCCTTCGTACCCGATAGAAGATAAGATTCCGACTTCATTGATGGGCTTCCGAAGCCCACTAAAAATGACCGGCGTTGAGAAAGAGGTGGCCCGTCTTCTCGAGAGTATTTGAGCCCGTCGGGTTCATTTTCGTCCGGGTTCTACCTGCCGGCACACTTTTTTTCACCTTCTTGCCCTTTTAAAAAATTCAATGCACTCCAAGACAAAATCGTTCGAGTCCACCGTGCTTCCGCTCCTCCGCGCGGGGAAGCCTGCCATCGGAAGTTGGGTAAACACTGCGAGCCCCATCGTAGGTGAGTTAATGAGTCAATGCGGCTTCGACTTCCTCACCGTGGACGTGGAGCACTCTCCCGTCGATTTCGGGGGCGTCTTCGGAATTCTCCAGGCGATCCGGAGCGGAAACCCGAGCTGCGATTGTTTCGTGAGGCTGCATGGCGTTGACTACTCCCATGTGAAACGCTACCTCGACGCCGGGGTGAACGGGGTCATTGCTCCGTTGGTGGAACGGCCTGAGGACGTCGAAATCCTCGTTGCGGCGACCAAATATCCCCCCGAGGGACGCCGTGGTGTCGGATTCTGCCGTGCGAACAAGTATGGAGCCGAACTCCTCGATTATGTTGAGGGGGTAAATCGGGAGATGTTGCTTGCGATTCAGATCGAGTCCCGCGCGGGGGTTGAACAGATTGAATCAATCCTCTCCGTCCCCGGGGTGGACGCAGTTTTTCTCGGTCCCTACGACCTGAGTGCCTCGCTTGGGGTGACTGCCCAATTTGACCATCCCGACTACCTCGCGGCGAGAGAGCGGGTCCTGAAAGCATGCCAGGAAAGGGGCATCGCGGCGGGGATTCACGTGGTCCAGCCAAATCCCGGTGAATTGCTTGATCGAATAGCAGAGGGCTACCAGCTTCTGGCTTACAGCCTCGACGTCACCATGTTGATGCACTCTTGTCGCACGGGGCTCGAAACGATTCGCGAGGGGCTCGCAGGGAGTCTCTCTCAGCCCATCGAGGGTTGAAGGTATTTCGGAATCAAAGTAACGCCATTTTATACTCCTCCAACCCAAAGTTTTTCCCTATGATTACCGGTACACTTGATGATACTACAACGAAGCACCTTGCCTCGGCCCTGCCCTGGATGGAAGCGTGTCTCGCCTGGCTGCGGGAACAGCGTCCCTGGACTGCGGAAACCGAAGAGGTCTGTGAGGGTATCCTGGTGAAGAAGGTGGAGTATCCGACTACTTCACCCTCAACCTGCCAATTTGAGAACCACGAACGTGATGTGGATCTCCAGGTCGTCATTGAGGGAATGGAATGCATTGAGATAGCCCGTCCTGAGGACGTCGGTGAGGCGAACCAGCGAGATTCAGACGGTGACGTGGCCTTCTATGCTGATCCGGTTAACCCGGTCACGAAACTGCTCCTGGGCGAGGGGCGCTACGCTGTCTTTTTCCCTGAAGATGTGCATCGCTGCGGAGCCAGTGTTTCCGGGGGAGTGAGACTAAGGAAATATGTATTCAAGGTCTCGCGAGCGAAATACTCGATTTAGATCACGTGCTCCTCTTCGGAGACGCAATTCAACTCTCTCCTTGTCTGACCGCTCCACTCTCAGGCAAGTATTTATCACCACATCTATTTCGATTCCAATGCCCATCGTCGCTCTTCTCCCCATGAAGCTCCATAGTGCCCGGGTGCCGGGCAAGAACTTTAGGAACTTCGCCGGGAAACCCCTTTACCGTTGGACTCTCGATCATCTGCTCGAGTTGGATGAGATCAACAAGGTTATCATCAACACCGACGGCCGTGCAAAATTGGCGGAAACCGGTCTTGAAAGCGGTGGTCGCATTGTCATTCGCGACCGAAAGCCGGAACTCTGCGGGGACGAGGTCAGTATGAATCGGATCATCGAAGACGACATTTCCGCGGTCAAAGCTGACGCCTACCTGATGACGCATACCACGAACCCTCTGCTGACGCCCGCGACATTCCGGGCTGCGCTCGAAGCCTATGGGGAGGCCGTCAGCGCGGACAAGGACAGTCTCTTCTCGGTCAATCGCTTCCAGACACGATTCTATGATAGCGAAGTCCGTCCCGTGAATCACGATCCTGAAAATCTCGTTCCGACTCAAGAGCTGGATCCCTGGTACGAAGAGAACTCATGTCTCTATATTTTCAGCCGGGGAAGCTTCGCCGGCACCAAGGCTCGCATCGGGAACAGGCCGGCGATTTTCGAAACTCCGCGCATCGAATCGGCTGATATTGACAACGCTTCGGAGTGGTATCAAGCGGAAGTGACGGCTCTCAGTCGATTGATGTTCGAGAGTCACTCTGGGATGCTCGGATGAGCACGTCGGCAACCTTGCTTATCGCTAGCCATTCACTGTTGTTTGTTGTTTC